>Ga0163109_10000067_pt1 | contig 83685 bp, 72 predicted proteins | sample CRUFie1St13metaG_FD_108704 | JGI IMG/M metagenome (GOLD analysis project Ga0163109, IMG submission 108704) | Marine microbial communities from the Costa Rica Dome - CRUD Field 142mm St13 metaG | ecosystem: Environmental > Aquatic > Marine > Oceanic > Photic zone | place: Costa Rica: the Eastern...
AAGTTGCGGTCTTGGTAGACCAGTTCCACATCGGCATTCCAAAGCTCGTTCAACGACGGATCAAAAACACGAACGTAGAAGTTCTCCGCCTTCTGACGCTCGTAGGGTGGGTTCGTGAAGATCGCGATCTTGGAACGGTCCTTAGACAATTGGACATCGAACTCCCCTCTATTTCTGAAGCGACTGTCTAGCACTTCAAGCACCTTTATCTCTCCTAGATTCGCCTCAGCATCCAAAGTGCGGCAAAGGAGGTAGCGTATATCTGCTGCTCTGTCGTAGCTCTCATAGAACAAGTACTGTAAATCACCAATGATCAAGCTCGTTTTAAAATCTACACGTCGGCCGTTCCAATCCCATCGAGAATTCTTTATCAACCACTGCTCGCTCAAGTCGTAACGATTGTAGTATGCAAAATATTCGTCTCTATTTCCCGCAATTAGACTCAATGCACTGCCGCGGTAGGTATAGAAGCCGTTGTCTCCTACTTGAAGGAGTCGATCAAATTTGGCATTGCGAACATTGTACTCTGGACTCCACTCCAACACAGGAAAAGAGCCCTGTCCGAAGGCCATGGCACAGAAAAAAATAGCCATTATCGCCAACATTCTACCTTTTTGGGGCGTTTTCATAGGAAGATTGTATTGTTTTCGTAAATTTTGGAAGTGATAGTCAAGATACATCACCCCTCCCTAGTACAACGTATATGAAACGAATTATTTATACGCTGACCATTCTATTTTGCACCAGCCTGTGGGCCGATGCACAGACCGTGATTGTTCGCAAGCGTAATCTCGACATCAGTGGTGCAGGGCAAGTAAATACAATGTCCTCGCCTGCGATGAGCAGCAACATGAACCCCAGCGCCTATTACAGCCGCTATAACCACGCATTGAAATTATCGCCAACCGCACTCATTGCGGGCGATATTCCGCTTTCTTATGAGCACAAGGTGACAGATTATCTGAGCCTCGAAGGAGGTTTAGGCATCACCACCTTCAACATGACTGAAGAGCTGATTCGCGGGTACAGCCTGCGTCAAGACGGCCAGACATTGAGCAAGCTTGGCTATAGCGCTACCTTCAACGCTAAATTCTTCCCAGAGGGTAATGCCTTCCAAGACGGGTATTACATCGCCTTTAATTTTAATCACCGCAACTACGCTCAAGATTTCTATATCACCGATGCGTTTTCAGGCATAGATACGACGGTGAATGAAGGTTTTAGCTGGAATGACTTTGGTTTCACCATGGGCTACCAGAGCAGACCCTCAGAACGTATGATCTTGGATTGGTTCATTGGCGCCGCCATTCGCAACAAGAGCCGAAGCACCTCGGAATACATTGAAGCCTTTGATCCTATTACGGGCATTTTCACGGGTCAGTATGAACTCACCGATCGCCAAAATGCAACCCCAGCAATCCTTGGTGGCGTGAGAATCAGTATCCTCTTCAGATAGCCCCGCAGGGCAAAATAGAACACAAAAAACGCGGCCTGCGGCCGCGTTTTTTGATGGGTAATTTTTTATTCCACCCGGAGATTGAATGCTCCTGGAAGTTGATTGCTCAATTTCACGGCGATATCGAAATCACCCGCCATAGCGTGAGTCATACTTTCCGTTTTAAGTGACATACCTTGAACTAATTGGTCCAATTTAAATTCAATAATCAAATGATCTCCACCTTTGATAGCTCCAGCGATCTGAGCCGAGAGATCTACGCAGCGGTATAACTCATCTTTACCCGTGTGCCAAGCCAAAAGGACGTCATCGGTACCAAATGTGCCCGAGGCGTTAGAGCGCCCGTCTATGCGCAAGAACCTGTACTTTGTCGCCCAAGACCAATACATGTCATTGGCGCTAGAGAGTGGGTGGCTCACATTAAAAGTGGTAGGATCCATGGCATTGTTCAAGGAATCTACTCCCACGCAAAAGTTCAATGTACTGGCCTTTTTGTCCAAGGTCCACTCATAGTTCATGGTCGTGCTATCTTCTGCATTGCAGAACATAACCTCTTCGACCAATTGATCGCCAATTTGAAGATCAGATAAGTAGAAATAGAATTTCTCGAACTTAACAACAGTATCCCCTTTGTAAACAGTTTCGCCTACTGCATAGGGAGTATCATTGTAGGTAAGTCGCACCTCCATAGAAACGGTCGAATCCCCATTTACACAAGATGCCAGCAATAAGGTCGCTAGGGAAGCAGCAACTAAGTTAGTCAGGTATTTCATAATCGTGGTGGTTTATAATTCAAACACAAACTCACTGATTACGTTGTCGCGCAAGATTTTAGCGTTGTTATAATCTGTTCCATCTGCAGGGTCGCAGTTGATGACCGGAGTTTGACTTGGCGTTAAGCCCAGGAAGAGTTTTTCTACATCCAGGTTCATTACAAAGAATACGTCCTTGTTGTTGGCAACACTAAAGTTGCGCTTCTCGTTTATATTCACAGCCAGATCGGGTGTCGCAAAACGCCATATAAAGTTTGATTGAGGAGTCGTAAAAACTGTATCAGCGGGGTCAAAGATACCGCCCTCTATCTGAAAGAAGCTGTGACCTATATCGCTACCGTTCCATACCGCACCACTTTTCAATGGGTTACCATCTTCCAAACTTTCTGGTGCTGCATGTGCGCGCGATGAATCTAAACCAAGCATGTAGTTTACCGAGCCATTGTACGATCCACGAGGCAAGTAAGCTAACTTCACTTCACTAGTGTTGGTCACATCAATCATGGTAAGATCGCTTTCTGTACGTATGGTATCGCTCTCATCGTAGTTGATGAATTCAGCACCGCTTAGTGTCGCATAAATCTTGTTGATTTTGATCATGTCTCCATTGATCTGGTAGACCTCAGACGTATCCAATAAATCCCCGTCGAAGTACTTATACATGCGGATGTAGATGTTTCTATTATCCAAAGCAGTAGGATCTACTACGGGAATAGGATTTTCACATCCTAGCAATATTCCCATGAGCACGGTAAGAATGGTTAATTTCTTCATTCGTCTTTTATTTTCAAAAACTCCGGCGCCTGTTCTATGGCTACCATTATTTGGTCCAACAATTTATCGTTTTCCTGCTCAAAATCAAGCGCCAACGGGTCTTTAAAGGTAACATTTAACAAGTTACCCGTGCTTTTCACAAACATACCCGTTTTATCAAAGGCTCGACGGAATCCATCGATGACCACAGGAACCACTACCGGCTGAAGTTCGCGAATGAGGTGTACAGTACCTCTACGACCCTTCACAAATGGACGTGTAGTGCCCTGTGGGAAGGTGATGGTCCATCCGGTTTCCATAGCTATTTTAATGTTGGCGATATCGTTGGGGTCTACACTACGACTCACATTCTTACCGGCTTCACGCCACGTACGCTTGATGCTCACAGAACCTGCGTACTGCATGAGTTTAGGGAGCAAGCCTTTCTTCATGGTTTCCGCAGCGGCGATAAAGTATACATTAAGTTTTGGACGGAACAAGGTGTAAAAGGGCAAACGATTATATACACCGTTTTCAGCCGCGTTAAACGCCTGATACATAGCGCTTACATCGGCAAAATAGGTTTGATGATTCGACACGAACAATACGCCCTGCGCTGGCAGATCCTTCAACTTCTCGGCTCCGATAATCTTCATTGAATTAATTCGGGTATAGCGATACCAAGTAATCAAGCCAAAAACAAAAATTACCGTTCGTTTGATCAGTAGGTTATAGCCGAAGCTGTCTTTTTTGAAGGGGTTTAACATTCCTATTATTCCTATGGAAGGGTGCAAATATAAGGCTATCTCAATAGTGCCACGAGTTCCGCAGTCATCATTGCCGTAGCACCCCAGATTATTTCTCCATCCCAGTGATAGGCAGGGACTACGAGCGTTCCATAGGTAGTTTTAATGCTGGTCTGCTGGACTAAGGAACCGTCGAGTAAATAGGACAAGGGAATGGAAAATACTCGGTCCACTTCTCGCGGATCTAAATCCACTTTGGGCATTGTGCTCCCTAATGTAACAAAAGGCTCGACGTAGAAGTTGGAAGGCGGAATATACAACCAGCTCATGGCGCGAAAAAACGTCTGTTCACTAGGCTTAAGGTTGACCTCTTCTTCACACTCACGGAAAGCCGTAGCCTTAAGGTCTTCATCAAAATCTTCTAGTTCTCCTCCTGGGAAACTGATTTGTCCGCTATGTGTTCCGTCGTAGGCTGGGCGCTTCATATAGAGTACTTCGAGTTCATGAGGACCTTGGAAAATATGGATGATTACTCCTGCCTTTCGAGGTTTTAATGGAGCAATATCTTTTAGGCTCAATGCATTGCGGTAGGAAGGCATCATCTCCCTTTGCCCGGAGATTCCAGGCAGGGGTTTGTGTAGTATGTCTTTTAACGAATCTAAGGTCATTGGTTAAAAATACGGCACATTCAAAGGTCAAAGAACTCACAAGGGATATCTTTGTTATCTATTATAACCTAAATTGTAATAAGCATTGACTATTACCCAACTGAAATACATCGTAGCCGTAGATAATCATCGCCACTTTGCGAAAGCGGCAGAGGCTTGCTTTGTGACACAGCCTACATTGAGTATGCAATTACAGAAACTCGAAGAAGAATTAGACATACTCATCTTCGATAGATCTAAGCACCCCATCGTCCCTACTCCGCTAGGAGCTAAAATTCTTGAACAAGCCCGGTCAGTGCTTTATGAAACTCAAGTATTAGAGTATATGGCGAAAAAAATTGGTGACAAATTCGAAGGCGAACTCAACCTCGCCGTTATCCCTACCGTGGCCCCATCTCTCTTGCCAAGGTTCATTCCTGAGTTCTCGCATAAGTATCCGGATATCAAACTAAAGATTGAAGAACTCAAGACCGAGGACATGATCGAAGCCCTCAGACAAGACCGCATAGATGTTGGCATCGCTGCAACGCCACTCAGCGAGAAAGGCATCGAGGAATTGCCTTTGTACTATGAGCCTTTCATGGCTTTCGTGCCTGAGTATCATTCGATGATTAACGACGAATTCCTTTTGGCTTCAGAGCTCAATGCTAATAATATGTTGCTGCTGAATGAGGGTCATTGCTTTCGAAGTAGTGTGTTGAAGATTTGCCAAACAGAACTTCAGCAAGACCAACGGATTAACATGGAAAGCGGAAACTTCGACACCTTGGTTAAGCTCGCCCATCGCGGTTTAGGTATGACCTTACTCCCATACTTGAATACCTTGGATTTAGCCACAACGTACAAGAAAGGTATTAAACCCATTGCGGAACCAAAACCTACTCGGGAAATCAGTATGCTCTATACTCGAACACAACTCAAACAAGAGTGGATTCAAGCCATGGCCGCTGTTGTTAAAAGTACGTTACCAGAGAAGTTGCTTGAGAAGTCAGAACATATTATCAGCCCGTGATACCTACGACCTGCAAAAGGAGTACAATCAACGCAATAGCCAACACATTCATTACAATCCCCCGGTACACCATGTAGGAAATGGTCAGTTTCCCCGTGCTGAAGACAATGGCATTCGGCGGAGTAGCCATGGGAAGCATGAACGCGCAACTGGCGCCTAAAACCAAGGGCAAACTCAAAGTGTCCATAGGTATACCAATGGCTAGACTCAGGCTAAGTAGCAGGGGCAAAAGGGCACTAACTAAGGCCATATTACTCAACAATTCCGTGGCGAATACGCCGATAATAGCAACGATGAGAAGCCAAACCCATTGAGGTAAATGACCCATATTTTCTAACACTGTGCTCATCAGTTCAAACCATTGACTTCCTTGCAAGGTGCCCGCAAGGGCCAAGCCTCCACCGAAAAGAATCAAAATACCCCAAGGCAAATTTTTAGTGTCCTTCCAATCCAATATGTTGCTATTGTTACCGTCGCGAAGGGCAAACAACATCACGGCACTAGCCAATGCTATGGCAGTATCCGACCATTGAATAACAGGTATCCATTGCGTTAAGTATGGACGTAAAACCCACAAAATGGCAGTGAAGGTGAACACCACCGCCACTCGCTTTTGTACGGGTGTCAATCCTCCCAAGGAATTCCATTCTTGCGCAATCCATCGAGCCGTATTCCGCTCTTCTTTATCGTTCAATACGTCCTTCGGCAGGCTTTGCGTAATAATCCAAAAGGCAGTAATTCCAAGGACCACAGTGGCGGTCAAACCCACAGGCAGCCATTCGATAAATCCGATGGGACGGTCCAATTGTTCCGACATGAAGGCCGCAAAAATCATATTTGGCGGAGTGCCGATAATCGTGGCCATGCCCCCAATATTCGCGGCCCAAGCCACACTGAGGAGCACCGGCCTGGATAACTTAGATTGTTTCTCTTCGTTCAATACCCCGAGCACGCTCGTGGCGATGGGCAACATCATAATCGCCGTGGCTGTGTTAGAAATCCACATCGACATAAAGCCCGTGGCCAACATGAATCCAGCTATTAAGCCCGAATCCTTAGTTCCTGTTCTCTTTAAAATCCATAAGGCAATGCGGTAATGCAGGGAGGAATTCTCTAAGGCCAGGGCAAGGACAAACCCACCAAAGAACAAGTAAACCAGCGGATGGGCATAATACCCTGCCAATTCCTTCGCCGTTCCCAGTTCCAATAAAGGAAAAAGCAGCAGCGGCAGTAGCGCAGTGACCCCAAGATGTACCGTTTCCGTAATCCACCACACCAGCATCCATGCCGCAATCCCCAATAAAATGAAATGCGATTGCCCTTGTCCAGCGACGCTGATAAGAAGAGCGAGCATGGGCCCCAGCCAACGGATAATGGATGTAAATTTGGTCATCTAATGTACGAATATATGAAGCTAGTTTTTGCAACTCACAACCCCGGTAAATTAAAAGAAGTCCGAGAGATGCTCGCACCAAAATACGATGTCGTCGGCCTTTATGATTTAAATGACCATGAAGATATCGTTGAGGATGCCCCCACCCTCGAAGGGAACGCTATCATCAAAGCGCAGACCGTATGGCAACGCCACGGCTTGCCATGTTTTTCTGACGATACTGGATTAGAGATTGATGCTTTGAATGGAGAACCCGGAGTATATAGTGCACGCTATGCAGGGCCAGCCAAGAATGCGCAGGACAACATGAACAAGGTCTTACGGGAGTTGGAAGGAGTCGAAAATCGCAGGGCCCAATTCCGTACTGTAGTTGCCCTTCACTGGAACGGCGAGTATAAAATCTTCGAAGGGATCGTTCGCGGCACTATTGCCAAGGAGCGCATGGGAGCTAAGGGATTCGGTTATGACCCCATCTTTATACCTCAAGGGCATCAAACCAGCTTCGCACAAATGGATGCCGCTGCAAAACATGCGATTAGCCACCGCGGCCGCGCCATTAGAGTATTGGTTGATTTTCTAATCGCACAAGATTAAGCGCCCAATTCTTCCGGACGGCTGAAGAAGCTAAAGTGAACGTGCCCATACTTGCGATGCTCAAAGAATCCGGGTAGATGGCTCAAATCCGTATCTGCGCTATGCTCAATGATGGCTTCCCCTCCCTCTTTCAGGAAGCCTTTTTTAATCAAGGCTTCGGCGAGCGCTTCGTGCTTGTCCCAATTATAAGGCGGATCTGCGAAGACAATATCATAGGACGTGGTGGTCTTTTGAACGAAGAGCCACGCATCTAATTGGACCGGTTGAACATTTGCTCCTAAATCATCAGCCATCTCGCCAATAAAGCGCACACAGAATCTGTTTTTATCGACACAGGTAATCTCCCCCGCTCCTCGAGATGCAAATTCGTAGGCGATGTTGCCCGTGCCCGCAAACAAATCCAATACGCGCAAATCATCAAAGAAAAATCTATTGTTGAGTATATTGAACAACCCCTCCTTAGCAAAGTCTGTTGTTGGCCTTGTCGGCAGGTTCTTCGGTGCGACAATTCGCTTCCCCTTCCACTTTCCGCTTACTATTCTCATAAACGCAATAGTGTCGCAAAGGCCAATGCATCAAACTCCTTCATGGCAGAGCTGATTTTCGACCATTGCGCCGGCTTGAACAATCGCACCTTTCCAAAGTATGGATAGACGACATCCTTGTACGCCCTTGCACTCAAACCGCTGAGCTCAATGGTACAATCTGCTCGATTCCAATCCAGCTGCTCCGTACAATTTCCCAAATGGTATATGAGTTCACTATCATTTGCGCAGGGAAAGCTATTAATGAGTGCCCAATTGCCTTTTCGACTCGCCATAATCTGTACCGCATCATTATACACATGCGCCCAGATAGTTGGAGACTCCGTAGGATCTATTTGGTCCAATTGCAACGCCCAATGGTGACGACGCACCAATGAGGTAGTATTACTGAGTTTCAAATCTTCTTCAGGTAAATAGGCAAAAACTGTAACCCCAAGGGATTCATTGACGTCCGAAAAATTTGCCTTGTACCCCAACATATCCTCGGTCCATTCCAAGTCCTCCGGATCTGTCATTACCTGCGGGATCAGCACACTATGTGGGGCCTCTACGCCATAAATAACCTCGGCAAGCGGCTGAGGAAAAGAATCTATGAGATCTTGAACGGGCTGATCACTCCATTCTGCACGTGGCATATATCCAGTCATGTACAACTGACGTGTGCTTCGGTGACGTACCAAAAAAGAAAGTCCATCCTGCTGGTACAAGATGGACAATGTGCATTCCTCCGCCTTCGCCGTTTCGAAGGCTGGATCGATGTTATTCTGTTTTACACTTAGTGTTTTCGTAGTTACCACTTATGGTCGGTTGTGTCAATGATCCGATGGTCCAAGACTCGTTCTTTACTTTGTAGAATGCATCTGGATATTCATCCGCAACGTCAGCAAATACAGTAATAAAAGGAGCACTCACCTCAAAGGTAGCAACTTCTACTCCATTCTTTACAATCTTTCCTGCGTTCATTGAAAACAAGCTATCAGTTCCGGCAATGCGTAATAAAGTTGAAGCATCGAATCCTTCACCGAAAACCTGAATCTTAACCGGCTCTTGTCCTAATACACGTATGATTACAGAATCCTTATTCATATCCTTTTGATATACCTTGTCGTAGTACATGAAGTTGGTATCCTTCCGCTCGATGATACTAACTACACCTGTATCCACAAAAGCTACCAATGTTTGTAGGTCGCCACAAAAGTGTCCGTTTTCGCTTTTGTAGGATAATTGTGCCTCGCGGAGATTCTCTAATTGTTCCGTAATCTCACACAATCTCGCATCATAGATGCGATTGAATTTAATAGGTTGCATAATGCTTGTGTAGATGCGGTATGTCAGGAACACAGAAATTAATATGAGTGCTACCTTTACGTTGGTTTGTACCTTTGAATTCATGTGAGCATTTTGAATTTAATGGTCCCAAAACTACAATATTTTTCCGTTGCTTACACCCCAAAGTACATATGCAGATCTAAAAGGCTTTTTTCCTTTTGAACCTACCGAAGATCAAGACGGTTTGCTTAGAAAATTGGCTGTATACCTCAGCATACGACGAGTCCTTCCGGAAGTGTTTATCATCAAGGGATATGCAGGTACAGGCAAGACCACTGTGATGCGCAGTGTAGCAGCCACTCATAAAAAGCACAAACGCAAAGTAGTGTTGATGGCCCCTACCGGACGTGCGGCTAAGGTCCTCTCCGGAGCTACCGGGTCTAAAGCACACACCATCCATCGCTCGTTGTACCGACCTCGTGTAGGCAGCAGTGGAACGGCCACCTTCGTATTGGCTAATAACAACTTAAAGAATACCACCTTCATTGTAGATGAAGCAGGTCTGGTAGGAACGACGACTGACTCTACTCTTGGAGGCAATGCCCTTCTCGAAGACCTCATCTCCTACATCTTTAAAGACGCCTCAAACAACCTAATTCTTGTGGGTGACCCTGCACAGCTCCCTCCAATCGGTCAGCCCCACAGCCCTGCACTTTTAACAGATTTCTTCATCAAAAACCTAGGTGTAAATGCCACCGGACATACCTTGAGGCAAGTCGTGCGTCAGGCATTGGACAGCTACATATTGAAAAATGCAACGGCCTTACGTAACAGGATTGAAGCCAATAGTTCCGACGATCCCATCATTGAATCTGGTGAAGACTTAATTCGTGTGGAGGACGGCTACCAGCTCCAAGATATTTTCGAAAACCTCTACCACAGTGACGGGAATAACAACACAATGGTGGTTCGGAGCAATAAAAAAGCCAATCAATACAACCAAGGAATACGCGCCCGTATCAAGTTTCAGGAAGATCAGATTGCATCAGGGGACCAATTCATGGTGGTCAAAAACAACTATTTCTGGCTCCCCGAAACTAGCGCCATGGGCTTCATTGCCAATGGAGAAATTGGCACCATCAAAAGCATACGGAACATTCACGAACGCTACGGCTTGACCTATTGCGAAGCAACCGTGGCCTTCCTCGACTACCCGGAACAAGAAGCTATAGATGTAATGTGTAACCTGAGCACACTCATGAATGATGGCCCAGCCCTGAGCGCCGCCCAAAACAACGCGCTGTACGAGCAAATGAACTTGAAATACGCCCGATACACCAGCAAGGGTCGTCGATATGAAGCCATCAAGAACGACCCCTATTTCAACGCCCTTCAGATCAAGTTCAGTTACGTCATTACCTGTCATAAAAGTCAAGGCGGACAATGGGAAAACGTCGTTATCGAACACCCCTACCTCCCCGATGGCCCCTCACCCATATACTTCAAATGGTTATACACTGCCATGACTCGAGCTACGAATAAAGTTTATCTCGTGGGCTTTCCTGAGAACTGGTTCGGTGCAATATCTTTGGAACTAGAACCCAAGACAAAATGAAGTACTTATTGGCAAGAATGGTGTTCTGGCTTTCCGGCTGGAAACTAGACGTTACCGAGGAACAGATCCCTTTGGTACGAAATACTGTAGTTATTGCTGCCCCGCACACCTCGAACTATGATTTCGTATTCGCCATGGGTACCTTTTGGCTGATGCGCCTTCCAATAAAGTTTTTCATCAAAGACTTTTATACGAAATGGTATTTTTTTGGATTTTTCAAATGGCTAGGTGCTATTGGAGTTGATCGATCTAGGCGGAGCAACTTAGTCGATTATGCCGCATCGTTGCTCATAGAACGCGACGATATTACTTTAGTGGTTCCCGCGGAAAGCACTAGAAAGGCCGTAGACAAATGGAAAACTGGCTTTTATCATATTGCATTAAAATCTGGAAAAAACATCAGCTTAGGCTATTTGGATTATGGTAAGAAATATGCGGGAATATTAGATGTCATTCCTGCTGGAGAAAAAAATGCCACCTTTGACCACATTCAGTACGTTTACAAAGATGTAGAGGCAAAATACCCCGAATTGTATAATAAAGTCATTCATTAATGGGGGTATTGGAACTCAATTTTCCAGAAGAAGTTGCTGCCTTGGTTCGCTATAAAAAGGAAGGGGGTCAAACATTACTTTGGGATCCTTGTCGTAAAAAATGGTTGGTCGCAACTCCGGAAGAGTGGGTTCGCCAGCACGCTTTATCCTATTTACATATCTTGGGATACTCCTTCGCTCTAATAGAAACCGAGAGCGGAATGCGCACGGGATTTAAGGAAAAACGCTATGATGCATTAGTCTATAAAAACTCAGCACCGTTTATCTTGGTAGAATGCAAGGCGCCTTCGGTTAAAATTGGTCAAAAAGTATTCAACCAAGCCTTCAATTATAACCAGAGTCTAAAAGCGGAGTACCTGTACTTAACCAATGGGAAACAGCACATTTTCTGGGATGTACTAGGTAATAAAGCCTCAGAATCTTTACCTATCGCAAGCGATCCAAGCTCTTGATCTTAGCTTCATCCTTTTGAATGCCACGAGAGGCAAGAAAAGCCAATAAGACATTTAGCATGGGCACCACGGCTCCATATGCAGCAGATGCTCCTTCAGTAACAGAAATCTCTTTGATTAAAAGCCCTAACACAATTAGTGAGCTTAACATACCTAATCTGACTAAAAGTAATTGGAAAGAACGTTTTTGATACATCAAAATAGAACCTGAGAAGGTAGCCATAGACCATCCAAACACAAAGAACAACCACATTGAGGCTGTCGATCTAAAAACAGTGTCTTCCACTGCATACATAGGAAAGATAAAAGCAGCTAAGGAACTAAGGATCGCCGCAGCGAAAAGATATAGAGTTTGAATGCGTTGAATCATGGCCCAATTTTAGGGCAAAGTTGAAAAAAAATTGGGTCCAAACCTTTGAATCCTATGAAATCTCCCTATTATTGTGCTGTAGAGGTCTGATCGTAGGCCCATTACCTACGCCCACTTCTTTATACTATCCCATTACAAACATGTTGACTGAAAACGATTTGCGGGCACGCAAGTTGCCCGAACTGAAAGACTTAGGTGCATCCTTAAGTATTCCCAAAGCTAAATACATGAAAAAGGATGAGCTCGTTGCCGCCATTTTAATGGTCACTGGCAAGGGAGCCCCTAAGCAAGAAAATGCCACTGAAAAAGTGCCCGAAATAAAGCCTGATCGTCCTCAAAAAGCAAAATCAGAGCAGAATAACGACGAGCAAAACCAACGTCGCGAGCGCAATCCTAAGCACCAAAAACAACACAACGGCAATAACCACAACCACCGTGATCGCCGACGTCCCAAGGAATTCCACTTTGAGGGTATCATAGCTAACGAGGGAGTATTGGAAATCATGCCAGACGGGTACGGATTCCTCCGTAGTTCTGATTTTAATTACCTGAATTCACCAGATGATATTTATGTCAGTCAGAACCAAATCCGCAGCATGGGTCTAAAAACTGGGGATACGGTAAGTGGAGAGGTTCGTCCACCGAGAGAAGGTGAAAAATATTTCCCGCTTGTCAAGGTGAACAGTATCAATGGACGTACTCCTGAATATGTACGTGATCGCGTTGCGTTTGAGCACCTAACTCCTTTGTTCCCGGAGGAGAAATTTGACATCACCTCACGCCGCAGCACGGATTCTACGCGAATCATCGACCTTTTCTCTCCAATTGGTAAAGGACAGCGCGGATTGTTGGTAGCACAACCTAAAACCGGTAAGACAACCTTGATGAAAGAGGTTGCCAATGCCATAGCGGCCAACCACCCTGAAGCATATATGATTGTTTTGCTCATCGACGAGCGTCCGGAAGAGGTGACCGACATGAGCCGCAGTGTAAATGCCGAGGTTGTAGCTTCGACCTTTGATGAGCCTGCAGAACACCATGTGAAAGTTGCTAACATTGTGTTGGAAAAGGCCAAGCGTATGGTGGAATGTGGCCATGATGTCGTCATCATGCTAGACTCTATTACTCGTCTAGCGCGCGCGTACAATACTGTCAGCCCAGCTTCTGGCAAGATTCTTTCTGGGGGTGTGGACGCTAATGCACTACAGAAACCTAAGCGTTTCTTTGGAGCCGCGCGTAACATTGAAGGTGGAGGATCATTGACCATTCTTGCAACTGCGTTGATTGATACTGGTTCGAAAATGGATGAAGTGATCTTCGAAGAATTCAAGGGTACGGGTAATATGGAAATGCAATTGGATCGTCGCATCGCAAACCGTCGCATTTGGCCAGCCATCAACCTCATCGAAAGCGGCACGCGTAAAGAGGATTTGCTCTTGTCGCCTGATGTACTACAACGCATGTGGATTATGAGAAAGTATTTGGCTGATATGACACCAATTGAAGCAATGGAATTCCTCAGCGATCGAATCCGAAAGACCAAAGACAATGCTGAATTCTTGATAAGCATGAATGGATAAGCCAAAGCCCGCTTAATTTAGCGGGCTTTTTTTATATCTTAAACTCAACTTAAAAACCTATTATAACATGAAAAAAATTCTATTCTTAGCTGCTGGCTTGTTTGCAAGTACAACAATTTTAGCACAATCTTACGAAGCCTCATTGGGCTTGGGTGCTCTAAGCTCTGGTTCTTTAAAGTTAGAGGGTATGTATCATATTGATAATAACCATTCCTTCAACTTAGAATTACGCACTATAAATTCATCAATCGAAGGTGATTCGATTACATTTAACGCCTCATTTGGCGGTATTGTGCTTTCTCCAGAATACATTACTTATTTCAATTCAAGTGGCGATGATAATGAAGGAATGTACGTAGGAACCTACTTGCGTTTCAAGTCTATGGCTTCTAATGGTTATAAAGAGACTGACGCATCAGTACTTGTAGATGCGGATTTCTCACAGCTTGCGCTCGGAATAGGCGGAAATGTCGGATACCATGGCGCCTTTGACAACGGAATCACCGTCCGTGTATATGCAGGTCTAGGATATAACTTCTTGAATAATATCTCGCAAACCGATGGATATGAATCAATTCTATCGGCAGTATATGCCGCACCCATACATGTGAGGTCCGGGATCAATCTTGGATATAGATTCTAAAATATAAAGCCCGCTCGATGAGCGGGCTTTTTTTATTCTGCAGCTGTGAATTGCTTCTCGTACAAGTTGAAGTAGGCTCCTTGCTTTTCGAGTAGTTCGGCGTGACTGCCCTCTTCAATAACCTTTCCTTGATCCAAAACGATGATCTTGTCCGCATGCTGAATAGTCGATAATCGGTGTGCGATGATAATGGATGTACGGTCTTGGGTAAGTGCAACTAGCGCATTTTGGATGAGCTCTTCTGTATGAGAATCGATACTAGAGGTAGCCTCGTCAAGGATGAGGACCTTTGGATCGGTAATGTACGCACGTAAGAAGGCTAAGAGTTGACGTTGGCCGGCAGAAAGCACCCCTCCTCGTTCCCGTACATTGTAATCCAAACCATGCGGAAGTTCTTCTAAGAATGATTTGATGCCTATGTGCTCCGCCGCTGCCCAAATCTGATCATCGGTAATATGCGTATTGCCCATAACAATGTTGGATCGTACGGTATCTGAGAAGAGAAAGACGTCTTGAAGTACAAGTGCCATTTGAGTTCTAAGGTGATGCGTGTCCAATTCTATTAAAGAGCACCCATCTATCTTTATATCTCCATTTTCATAGGGGTAGAAACCCATCAAGACACTAATAATGGTGCTCTTTCCTGCTCCTGTAGCACCAACGATTGCCACCGTCTCTCCCTTGGCCGCATCGAACGACACCCCCTTCAAAATAGGCTCATTAGGAATGTATTGGAACCGAATATTTTCGAGGGCGATAGTACCTTCTAAGTCGATTTGGCGTTGGCCTTTGGGTTCTATTTCATGGTCGCTATCGAGTAATTTCAATACACGCTCAGAAGCCACCATACCCATTTGCAAAGTATTGAAGCGATCGGCTAATTGGCGTAATGGACGGAACAACATCCCAATAAAGATGATGATGGCCGTGAGCTCCCCGACGGTTACATCACCGCCCTGGGCGGCATTCATCCCGCCGTACCATACACCAAGACCTATGGAAATAGCACTAAGGACCTCAATAATGGGGAAGAAAAGGGCATAATAAAAGATGCTCTTGATGTTGGCGTCGCGGTGTCGTGCATTGATGGTTTCAAACTTGCCCATTTCCTGAGCTTCTCGTCCAAAAGCTTGAACGATGGCCATCCCTCCAAGGTGTTCTTGCACGAATGTATTGAGATTACTCACTTCATTGCGCACGGCTTGAAAGGCACCTTTGATGCCCCGCTGAAACCAACGGGTGGCGATAAAAAGCACCGGAATTACGCTGAGGCTGATGAGCACGAGCAAAGGGTTGAAAAAGAAGAACATGGCAAAGAGCATCACGGCGATGCGGAACAGGTCGCCAAAGATGACGAGAATTCCTTCGGAGAATACTTGGGCTATGGTTTCAATATCGGAGACTACACGAGTGACTAATTGGCCCACGGGACTTCTATCGTAAAATCCAAGACGAAAATTTTGCAGCTTATCATACAGTTTAATACGAATGTCTTTGATAATGCTCTGACCAAGCCAATTGGCAGCGTACATAAATGCAAAGGATCCGATACTCTCGATCAACAATAGGCCCACAAGCCATAGCATTAGGTTCACTAGGAGAACGGGATTATTACCTAAAATCGCGTCGTCAATAACCTGGCGCGTTAAAATAGGTCGCGCCGTACCGATAGCCCCTAGGGAGATCGTTAATACGACGGCGGATATGAAGAGTACTCGGTAGGGCTTTGCATAGCCTAATACCTTGAGGAACAACTTAAAATCAAATGCTTTACCGCCTACGTTTGACATCTAGAAATGGGGATACAGTACTTGTGAAAGATATAACCCGTGCGCAGGGGCGCTGGTTCCCATGGCGCCACGGTTTTTTGCTTGAAGCCGGGTCAAGAACACTTCTTGCGTCCATTTTCCACGGCCTACTTCTACCAAGCTGCCGACGATGGCGCGTACCATGTTACGTAGGAATCGGTCCGCGGTGATGTGAAATACCCAATAGTCGCCTTGAGATTCCCAGCGTGCTTCACGTACTTCGCATATCGTAGTTTTATTGTCTGAGCCGTTTTTGCAGAAAGAAGCGAAATCCTCTTCATCCAGCAAGAGCGCAGCGCAAGCGTTCATTGCATTAAAGTCCAATGGTTCATTAACGTTCCAAGCCCAATCGCGCAAGAATGGATTCCCTCCCTCTACGAGTTTGTACTCATAACTGCGACTCGTCGCTAAAAACCTCGCATGCCAGTCCTCTCCTACTTCCTTGGCCTCGTAAATTAGTATGGCCGGATCTAAAAAGCGATTCAATCTGTACACCAAGTGTGTATGATCCATCCCATCAGCAGCTAACGCTGGATCCCAATCGAAATGTGCGAACATCTCTGTCGCATGCACTCCAGTATCCGTTCGGCCCGCACCGACGGTATTGATTTCTTGTCCTAAAAGCTTGGAAAGTGCATCATTGAGATCGCCTTGAACGGTCCTGTCCTCAAGCTGGACTTGCCAACCGCAAAAAGGCGTGCCATCAAAGGCGAGTTTCAAAACTGTGCGCATTACTTTTGAGTTCATTGAACGCTCCAAAGGTACAACTTGATGCCCGCAAAAAAGACGAAAATCCTGCTCCTGTCTGACACGCACAGCTATATGGACGAGCGCATCGTGGAATTTGCCAAGCAGGCGGATATCGTCATGCATGCCGGGGACATGGGTAGCCATGAATCCATGGATGAACTTGAAGCAGCCAGCACACAACTGATGGGCGTATACGGCAATATCGACGACCACATCATGCGCCTTCGTTATCCCTTGCATCAAAAGTTCACCTTAAACGGTATGAAGTTTTGGATGACCCACATCGGCGGCTACCCCCCGCGCTACAACCCCAGGATTAGAGAGGATATCCAACGTGATCCGCCCGATGTATTTATATGCGGCCATAGCCATATCCTTAAAGTGGTCAATGATAAAAAGCTCCAATGTCTTCATATGAACCCTGGTGCTGCAGGCCAGCATGGCTTTCATAAGGTGCGCACCATGTTGAGATTCGAGGTAGTTCAAGGGGAACCCTCGGCGATGGGGCGTATTGAAAACCTTGAGGTCATTGAATTAGGAAATCGCGGCAGACTCCGTTAATTTTGCACTTTAACGGATTCACTCATGTCTGCAGCCTTACATGCCATCACCCCTGTTGATGGTCGTTATGCTTCAAAAACGGAAGCCCTCTCTCAGTATTTTTCGGAATATGCACTGATCAAGTATCGCGTGCGCGTGGAAATCGAATACTTCATCGCTTTGTGTGAGAGTGATTTACCACAGCTTAAGGGGGTAAGCGGGGACCAATTCCCTGCGCTTCGCGCCATTTACCAAAACTTTAGCACGGAGGACGCACATAAGATTAAAGACATCGAGAAAGTCACCAATCACGATGTAAAAGCCGTCGAATACTTCATCAAAGAAGCATTCGAAAACATGGGACTTTCCAGCTACCAAGAGTTCATCCACTTTGGCCTTACCTCACAGGACATCAACAATACCTCAGTACCCCTTTCTATCAAGGAGGCCTTGGAGGATATCCTGTACCCACAATTAGAGGAGCTTATCGATGCCATAAATGCCCACGCTACTGCATGGGATCACATTTCTTTGTTGGCACGCACACACGGGCAGCCGGCCTCTCCTACTACTCTAGGGAAAGAATTCAAGGTGTTCACCGCTCGTTTACGCGGCCAACTCGACCAACTTAAAGCAGTGCCGCACAGCGCAAAATTTGGTGGCGCCACGGGGAACTTCAACGCGCATACCGTTGCCTATCCAGGTCAAGACTGGCACAGCTGGGGCGATCAGTTTGTAGCCAAGTATCTTGGCCTTACACGAAGCTATCCCACTACTCAGATTGAACATTACGATAACCTAGCCGCACAGTTTGACGCACTTAAACGCATCGACAACATCTTCATAGATTTCTGTCGCGACGTGTGGACCTATGTGAGCATGGATTACTTCAAGCAGAAGATTAAAGCAGGAGAAGTCGGCAGTTCCGCGATGCCTCACAAGGTGAACCCTATTGATTTCGAAAATGCCGAAGGAAACTTGGGCATTGCCAATGCTTTATTTGAGCATTTGGCTGGGAAACTGCCTATTTCGCGTTTGCAACGTGATCTAACAGATTCTACCGTACTCAGAAATGTGGGTGTTCCATTCGGCCATCTTTTGATTGCCATCGCAAGTATGAACAAAGGCCTTAGCAAACTATTGGTCAATGAAGCCAAGATTGCCGCTGATTTGGAAGCAAATTGGGCCGTAGTAGCAGAAGCCATTCAAAACATCTTACGCCGCGAAGGATATCCAAAACCTTATGAGGCCTTGAAGGCGTTGACGCGTACAAATAGTGCGATCACTGCGCAGAGTATAGCCGAATTTATTGATACCTTAGAGGTAGATGGCCATATTAAGGCTGAGCTGAACAATATTACTCCAAGTAATTATATCGGTCAGGCCAAGCGTTAAACCTCATGAAAAAGAACATATACCTTACAGCAACGGTCGTCCTTTTGGCGGCCGTTTCTTTTGGCCTTTACCAATATTTCCGAACTCCGGCTGCCGCGATGGATCTCCCTCATTCTTTTACCGGTAATGCGGAATCCATGGCCGGTGAAGCTGCTGCATTCGAAATCGGCGATGTGGTTCTATTGCAGGATACCATTAGGAGCGCCGAAAGCAAAAGCATTTCATTACCTAATGGCGTAATTGTGGTAAAAGATTCTTCGGACTCTCAAACTTGGCCGTCGAGTGGCTTCGTTTCAGTGAAGGGATTCTATCAGGGAATCGAGATTGACGATTTTTTCGGGGATACTTTAATCCGCGTGGGCGGTGCCTTTCTTCTCGAACCCACGAACTCTGAAAATCTGAAATAATCCAAGTGCAAAAAATACAGTTAAGGAAAGGGCGGAATTCCGGAGGTCTCCTGTTAAGGCCTCTAGAAGACCTATGCTGAACATTCCGAAGGTCGTCGCCAGTTTCTCCATGACATCATAAAAACTGAAATAGGTCGTATGGTCTTCTGTGGGCGGCAACATCTTACTATATGTGGAACGCGATAAACTTTGTAAAGCGCCCATCACAAATCCTAGAAAACCTCCCACGATGTAAAATTGGTTGGCCGTTTGCACAAAGTAGGCTGCGAAACAAATGAGCATCCACACCGCTACTGCTATTTTGACGGCATATAGATTGGTGGTGCGCTCGCTTAATCGAGCAAAAACATACGATCCCGCGATAGCAACAAACTGTATTATCAAGATCATCATAATAAGCTGTGCTGATTTTAATCCTAACACCTTAGACCCAAATACCGCTGCCATAAGAATAATAGTCTGCATCCCCACACTGTACCAAAAGAAGCCTCCAAGGAACATACGAAGGGCCTTGATCTTTCTAAACTCATGAAATACTATGATGAGCTCTTCCCAACTCTTCCAGAACAGCTTACCCTCGAAGAAATCTTTGACCTCGTCTTTAGGTAATTTTTGAATGGCCGGTAATCCAAACCCCAGCCACCAAATACCTGTCAAGACAAAAGAAGCTCTTGAGGCAATTCCTGCATCGGCAAAACCAAAGGTGTTAGGCATCTGAACCAAGGCCAGACAAAGGATCAACAATAAGGCACTACCGAAATACCCTAAAGAAAATCCTCTTGCCGACAAGCGATCCTGCAATTCCTTTGGTGCAATGACAGGTAAAAAACTATTATAAAACACGATGCTTCCGGTGAAACCCACACTAGCGAAGAAGGCTAAATACAAGCCCAACCAAGGATTTTGTGCGGTGAAGAAACCCATGCAAGCCGTGCTAATGGCCCCAATGATCATGAACGTACGCATGAACACCTTTCTGCGTCCAGTGCGATCCGCCATGGCCGCGAAATAGGGTGAGAGAATGGATATGATTAAAAAGGAGGCCGCAATGACGTAGCTGTAAATGACTGTGTTTTCCCATTCTCTTCCCAAAAACAAAACGCTATTTGTCTCATTTTTGGTCACCGCCTCGTAGTAAATGGGAAATAATACTGTACTAATGACCAATGAATAGACAGAATTTGCCCAATCGTACATGGCCCAGCCGCGTTGTGTTTTTGTAAATTCCATGGTGATTTCAATTTACAAATCGAATCGGCATTATATTTGATTCACTAAGGCAAATTATCCATCCATGAAAAAAATCGCCCTACTGATGCTTTTTGTTTTCGCTGGCCTCGAAGCTTTCGCGCAAGACATGATCATCTACAAAGACAAAACCATTGATGAAGTGACTATCGTAGAAGTCACCCCTGATTATGTAAAATACCGCGAGTATGGCGCTCCTATAAATTCAGTTACTTTCTCAATCGAAAAGGACTACCTATCGAAGTTGATTTTTGAAAGCGGTAGAGTGATGGACCTCAGCAAATCCATTATGAATGACGAGCGTGTTTATGCTGGTCAACGAGAAAGAACCATCAAGTTAGATGTATCAGGAATCAGCAATAACTATACCTTCATTTCCTACGAACAAGCAGTTGACCCGAGCACCAGCTGGGAAGCTGGAATGATTTTTATCGGCGCCGGTTTTGAAAACCAAAACGTTACAGGTAATCCCGAAAGAGCAATGGGCCTTGGTCTAAATATGGGATATAAGTTTAAGCGTAGTCCAAACTTCTATATGGAACGTATGCGTTATGGTCATATCCTACGAGGTGCTTACGTCAAGCCAAACCTTTGGTTGAATATCTTTAACTATGACCGAGTCGACTACGATCACCCACCAGATCCTATGACCTTTGAATATCCAACCACACGTCAAGCTGCAACGGCTGGTACGATAATGATTGATTTTGGAAACCAGCTTGTGTTCTCCGATCAATTCTTGATTGATTACGCTGCGGGGATCGGTTATGGTTTCACCACCAAATACGTGAATTGGTATCCAACAAGTAATTATGGCTTTTTAGGAGGTGCAGGATCGGGCACTCCCCTCACTTTCTCATTTACTTTGAAAGTAGGTTACCTCCTCCCGAATAAATAAGCCTTTTACTTATTTGTCAAAAAGCCCGGCGCAGTGCGCCGGGCTTTTTAGTATCTAGTCCGCTGTGGATTAAGCGTTCTGTGCTTTGATCAAGTTCAGTGCAGAACCTGCCTTGAACCACTCAATCTGCTGTGCATTGTACGTGTGGTTCAACTTGATAGAATCTGCAGAACCATCAGCGTGAACAACCTCAAGCGTCAACTGCTTGCCTGGAGCAAACGACTCAAGATCCGTAAAGTTGAACGTATCGTCTACTTGGATTAAATCGTAATCTGCTTCGTTATCGAAGGTTAGACCCAACATACCTTGCTTCTTCAAGTTCGTTTCGTGGATACGAGCAAATGACTTCACAATCACCGCGCGAACGCCTAGGTGACGTGGCTCCATTGCTGCGTGCTCACGTGAAGAACCTTCACCGTAGTTGTGATCACCCACAACAATAGAAGGAACACCAGCTGCTTTATATGCACGAGCTACATTAGGTACCTCATCCACTGAACCGTCCAATTGGTTTGTTACAGCGTTGGTCTCTTGGGTGTAAGCGTTTACTGCACCGATCAAACAGTTGTTTGAAATGTTATCTAGGTGACCGCGATAACGCAACCACGGACCTGCCATAGAGATGTGATCCGTAGTACACTTACCAAAGGCCTTAATCAAAAGCTTAGCGCCTTCGATATTGGCACCGTCCCATGGAGCGAATGGGCTCAACAACTGTAGACGTTGTGAATCTGGGCTCACCACTACTTCTACACCTGAACCGTCGGCTGCAGGCGCTTGGTAACCGTTGTCCTCTACATCAAAACCAGCCGATGGTAATTCGTGACCTGTTGGCTCTGCCAATTTCACCTCTTCGCCATTTGCGTTGGTCAATGTATCCGTAACCGGGTTGAAATTTAGTTTCCCAGAGATTGCGATAGCTGCAACCATTTCTGGTGAAGTAACAAATGCGTGTGTGTTCGGGTTACCGTCAGCACGCTTCGCGAAGTTTCTATTGAACGAGTGAACGATAGAGTTTTTCTCTTGCTTCTCAGCACCTTCACGCGCCCACTGTCCGATACATGGACCACAAGCGTTGGTAAAGATTCTCGTTCCCTCTAATTTGTTGAACGTATCGATCAAACCGTCGCGCTCTGCAGTGTAACGCACTTGCTCAGAACCTGGGTTGATACCCAAGATCGCCTTTGGAGCAATGCCTTTCTTTACTGCATCAGCCACGATAGAAGCAGCACGTGTCAAATCTTCATAAGAAGAGTTAGTGCATGAACCGATCAATGCCCACTCAATATCCGTTGGCCAATCGTTTGCTGCAGCTTTCTCCTTCATCTCAGCAACTGGTGTAGCGAGATCCGGAGTAAACGGTCCGTTCAAATGCGGAGTCAGTTCGTTTAGGTTGATTTCGATTACTTGGTCGAAGTACTGCTCAGGGTTTGCGTACACCTCAGCATCACCCGTCAAGTGCTCAGCTACTGCATCAGCAGCATCTACTACATCTTGACGACCAGTCGCTGCTAAATAGCGACGCATGCTGTCGTCGTAACCGAATGTTGAAGTCGTTGCACCGATCTCAGCACCCATGTTACAGATGGTTCCTTTACCTGTAGCGCTCAAGCTCTCTGCACCCTCACCGAAGTACTCAACGATACATCCTGTACCGCCTTTCACCGTGAGGATACCTGCCACCTTCAAGATGACATCCTTAGGCGCAGTCCAACCGTTCAAACGACCGGTGAGCTTCACACCAATAAGCTTAGGAAATTTAAGTTCCCAAGGCATACCTGCCATTACATCTACAGCATCTGCACCACCTACACCGATAGCGACCATACCTAGACCCCCAGCGTTTACTGTATGAGAATCGGTACCGATCATCATACCGCCTGGGAAGGCATAGTTCTCAAGAACTACCTGGTGGATAATACCAGCACCTGGCTTCCAGAAACCGATGCCGTATTTGTTACATACTGAAGAAAGGAAGTTGAATACCTCGTTATTCTTGTTGATTCCGTCTTGCAAATCTTTGTCTGCACCTATTCTCGCTTGGATCAAGTGATCCGCGTGAGCCGTAGAAGGAACCGCTACTTTGTCTTTACCTGCTTGCATGAATTGCAACAAAGCCATCTGGGCAGTTGCATCTTGCATCGCTACACGGTCAGGGGCGAAATCTACATAGCTAGCACCCCGGTCAAAAGCCTGGTTGGCAGCTCCGTCCCAAAGGTGAGCGTATAAAATTTTCTCAGAAAGTGTAAGTGGCTTGCCCACTGCTTCACGAGCGGCAGCAATACGCTCAGGATAGCGCTCATACACTTTGCGAATCATGTCGATATCAAACGTCATAGAATCAGAGTTAACTTATTAAGCGAGCACGAAAATACCACATAATTGGCCACTCACCTAACAGGATTTTGTTAAGAATCAATAGATTGAGCCAATGATTCTTACATTCACTTTTTCAAGGAATACAAATCTATAAATTCGTAAAAAAGAGAGGTTGATTTTGAGGATTATTGAATCCAGACCTTCAAATTGTGGAACCAATTTACACCTTCCACACGCACCACATACATACCTGTGCTCCAAAGCCTGGTATCGTAACGGTGCAGCATTCGAGGATCCATGGTCCCCATCTGCTGTCCTGCGGCATTGTAAATAGTGGTGGCATAGGCTCCACTCATTGAGATTTCTAGCCATCCATTGCGCTGACGCACTTGCAAATCTTCGAGCACCGTTTGCATGATATCCAACAACTCAAAGGCCGCTGTGTGTGACGAATCCTTCGCCGGGTTAAAGCTCCAATCCTTGATGGTAAAACTCTTGGCACTATCCTCTACATCAATGCGCGCCCAACCATAACAGGCGGTATCGTCCTTAATGATGCGAAGGCCTAAATACCCGTCGGTCAATGGTCCTGCCCAGTTTGAGTTTGGGTAGGCCTGGCCGTCCACACGGAACGCCATATATCCAATGCCGGTTGAGGCATTGATGCCCTGAAACTGAGCGTTTACATCAATTGTGGTTCCTGGCACCACACGCTCCACGTAGGCAAAACTGTTGCCCACACTTCCCATAGCCAAATTCCCTTCGATACTATCCCCAGGATGCAGAAGAATGGCGTTTACATTGCCCAACTGTCCACCGCCTAAGATGTGCTCAATGGTAAAGTCCACAATGGTATCGCCGTCTAGGTCCAACTCGTAGATTCCATCAACGATGGTCGTATCATCAATATCGGTGTACATATACTGCGCCTGCGCTGCGGTAGTCCCTAGTAGGGCTGCTGCCGAGGCCATGTATTTCGCCAATGGTGTCGAGTTGTTTTTTTCCATGGGGGCAAATATAGGTTTAAAACCTTCGCAAGTCCTTATTCACGACGGCTTTAAGCAGGGAAATATCCACGGATTTAACACAATATTTGGAGAGGGTTTTTAAAGCTGTGGCCAATTCCCCTAAGGCCTCGCCACGTTCCACTGCATCCAAGAGCTCCTCGTAAACCAGCCCCACTACTTCCGCCTGCGGTTCCATACCCCACCAGCGTTCGTGTTTCACATACTCTTGTTCCCATCGATCGTGCTCCTCCCATTGCAAAGGCACTCCTTCGGCACTGGCCATACGGCGCTGACTCTGCAAAACAGCTTGCACTCCGCGGCGCATCACTACGATGAGTTTTGGTCCTGCCGGCAACGGTGCCTGGCGCAACAATGGGAACACCACCTTCATGGCCTTTCCGCGCTGCTGATCGATCCAGCTCGCATCCCACTGCCATTCCTTGATTGATTCATGCTCAAAATATCCAGCCGCATTGTGCTCATCGGCCGTCCGTTTTTCGTCTGTGACCAATTCTATTCCACCCGCCCGCAACAATTGCATGGCTAGCGATGTACCACTTCTTGGCGGCCCCGTTACAATGATGTGGGGCGCCACGGCCTCACCCATCATATTCTGGTAGATCCCCTTGGCAAAATTGGCCTCGCGAGACATGCCCAACTTCCCAAAAACAAAGGCCAAGGCCCCGTGCACTTTCGGTTGATGAAACACCTGCTCCGTACTGGCAAAAGCCGCTTCCATTGCGCCCTGCCAATCCTCTCGCTCTAGAGCAAGCATCAAACGCAGATTCAAAACATCCACCGCCTGTGAATCGGTTTTTTGAAGCAAAGAGTCCAATTCCTCCCAGCGTCCTGCCTTCACCAACAATCGGCCCCAGAGCACGACCTGTTCCTTCGGCAGTACCCCACCGTCCATCGGCTCCAACAATCCTTCGGGCAACTCCAAATCCCCGCCGCGGGACACCTTCACCAGCCTCAAATAATATTCCTTCACCCCCGCAAAAGCAGCCTCCTGGATCCAATCCACAAATTTCGCCAAGGCCTCAAATTGCTTAGACTCTGCCAACAAAGCCGCCCCCAGTAATAAATACCGGCTCGGGCTCTTCGGCCCCAAATCTAAAGATTGCAGCACTTGCCAAGCTTCCCGCGGGCGCTGTTGCGCCCGTAGGCTCCGGGCGAGGTAATACCCGTTTTCCACCAAACGCGCTCCGCCCTGCGCCCTATCCTGCGCATCCAAATAACCGAGTTTCACTAAGGTGTCTAGCAGTTCCTCTTCTATCTTTGGCGAACGCCCCTGCTCGACTGCTTGCGGCGCTGCGCTCAGCACCACCTCCTGGGTCGATGTGGGCCAATAGGCGGGCAAGTGGCCCGCCATCTCCGGCAAAGCCTTGAGGTCGTGGGTCGCCAATACCATCGGGGCAATATCGAGCAGCGTGAGACCGCTGAGCTGTTTGAGCGCAGGAATCTGGGGTCCTTTGGCGACGAACATGCCATAGAATTGATGCTCCAAGGCTGGCGCCCCGGCATGATTAGGCAAGGCGGTCCAACGCTCTTCCCCAGACCTAAATCCATGGTCGCTGATTAAGAAGGTATTGGCCTCCGGTTGAGATTCGATATAGGTTCCTAAGAACAGATCATGGAGCCTGTAGGCGGCTTCCACGATGAAATGATACTTCGCAAAATCTTCATCCGTGACCGCAGATAATTGGGGCGGATGGTATTTCATGGCCAGGTGCTTGAAATGATCGAGCGCATCGAAATAGATGCTCAGGTGTCCACCAGGAGCCGCCGCCATCGCTATGCTCGCGGCGATGTGCACATTCAAGGCGTGTATGAGAATCTTCAATACACTGCGCACCACATCATCCGTGCTGTCCAATTCCTGACCTGGAAAGAACGACGCCAATGCTTCTGCGGGCACCTCCTCAGGACGAATCCTCAATGCTTCATATAACGGCTTCAAGGCACTGGGCAACACCCCCTCCTCGAGCCAACTAGATTCTTCTGCGACGGCGAGATTGGATATGCGCACAGCGCCATTTACAGAAGGTTGCGCAGGATGTGAAGGCCACCAAGCCACAGTAGAAGCAGGCGTCCCACTACTTTCCAATACTTCCCAAAAGGTAGGTGCCTTAATAGAAGTACCCCGTACCGCACACATGTGATTGTCGTGCCATTCTGTGAATCCGTGAATACCGTGATCGATGGGCCATCGTGAGGTGGCTATGCTTGTCCATAACATGGGCGAAATGGGCGGGTCCATCGAGGCGAGGGGAGCATGCAGCCCGCCTTGCATGAGCGAAGCAAGATTTGGCAAGGCGCCTTTTTCGAGCAATGGCATGGCCACCGTCCAATCCGCTGCATCCCACCCTATGAGTAAGGAGTGAAAACTTCTAGGCACTAGCAGTTCTTGGTAAGGCGAGAGGGAAATACCCTTTAATTGGGCTATGTTTCGGTAGCCGCCGGCTAGAAATCCCAAGGTATGTTTGAAATCGTGCTGCACAGCGTAAAAGTAATTGCTAATTTTGGCTTGGCCCCAAGATCTTGATGATGAAGCACCGCAAATACTTAGAAACCGCCTTCCTTTCCTGGAGAGCCATAACTGCAGCACCGCTCAGAACCATCCTCACCTCCCTCATTATTTCCTTCGGCATCATGGCTCTGGTGGGTATTTTGAGTGCCACAGATGCGCTTAAACAGAGCTTGGAATTAAACTTTACAAATTTGGGTGCGAATACCTTGACGGTACGTAACTCACAAGGTGGATTTTTTGTAGGAGGGGCGAATTATCGGAAAAACCCAAAAATTACCTACCGCCAGGCCGAGGCATTTAAAAAGCGAATGGATTTCCCGGGGGCCATCACCTCGCTCACATATGTGGCTAGCGGAACGGCGAAATTGGCCTATGAAAATATTGCGACGAATCCGAACAACATGGTTACGGCCACCGACGAGAATTACCTCATTACTGGGGGATTCGAATTAGCCGAAGGTCGGAACTTCACTGCTGATGATGTGTATTCCGGAAGGAACTATACCATCTTAGGTAATGAGACCCGTCAAGATCTATTTGGCAATAGCCCGGCGGTTGGAAAAGTGGTCAAGATTCAGGGTCAACCGTATTTGGTCGTGGGTGTATTAGCGGAGAAGGGAAATTCTGGATTGTTTTCTGGAGACCGTGGGGCTTGGGTCACCTTAACTTATGCGCGTTCCCATTTTAGTGGAGGTGTTCCAAATTATACCATCAGCACCATGAGCCCCAGTGCATCAATGTTAACGGCCGTAGAAGGTCGAGCTATGGCCATCATGCGGAGCGTACGTAAACTCACTCCTCGAGAGCGCGACAACTTCAGTATCATGCGTAGCGATAGGATTGCCAAAAGCCTCATTGAAAACCTCAGCATGGTCACCGTCGTGGCATTTATCATCGGAATTATCACCTTACTCGGAGCCTCCATTGCTTTGATGAACATTATGTTGGTGAGTGTCACCGAGCGCACCAGGGAGATTGGAACTCGGAAGGCTATTGGTGCAACACGTCAGAGCATCACACAACAATTCTTGACCGAAGCCTTAATCATCACACAACTGGGCGGCTGGACGGGAATTCTGTTCGGCATTGCCATCGGAAACTTGGTCGCACAACAGATTGGCGGACATTTCTTCATCCCTTGGGGATGGATTGCAGTGGCCTTCATTATGTCTGTGGGAGTAGGATTGGTTTCGGGGTGGTATCCTGCGAAAAAAGCCGCAGAACTCGATCCAGTGGAAGCATTGCGCTACGAATAAGTTATTCCAATCCGTCCTTGCGCTTTTCCATCTTCGCAAATCCTAGACCGGCTCCTATGGCCACGCCAATGGCAATCCACAGTCCGAGGTTATCATTCAGCACCCCAAAGACTACACCGGCCATGAGGCCGTAACTGGTGAATTGGACAATAATCTTATCTTCTTTTTTCTCCATATCGGTTAAGATAAAATAAAAAAAGCCACCCCAAAGGATGGCTTTCTCGTATTCTTGAAGTGCTAAGCTTAGGCTTGAGCAACTACGTCAAATTCAAAGTTCACTACTACCTCGCGGTGCAAACGTACAGTTGCATTGTAGCGACCTAGAGCTTTGATGGTACCACCAGCGATAGAAATATATTTCTTATCGACTGCGATACCCGCAGTAGCCAATTCATCAGCTACATTAGCGTTATTGATGGAACCGAAGAGTTTGTTTCCTTGACCTAATTTAGCGGCCATCTTCAACTCAACACCTGCCAATTTCTCAGCAGTAGCTTGTGCTTCAGCAATAGCTTGTGCTTCTTTGTGCGCGCGTTGACGCAAGTTCTCTGCCAACACTTTCTTAGCGCTCTCTGTAGCCAACACCCCGTATCCTTGAGGAATCAGGAAATTGCGTCCGTAACCATCTTTTACAGTGACCACGTCATCCGTAAAACCTAGGTTCTCTACGTCTTTTTTTAGAATGATTTCCATGGTACTCTATTATTTTAGGTTATCTGCTACGTATGGCATCAATGCAATGTGGCGCGAACGCTTGATTGCAGTAGCCAATTTTCTTTGGTATTTCAATGAAGTGCCGGTCAAGCGACGAGGTAAGATTTTACCTTGTGGGTTTACAAAACGCAACAAGTAATCTGGATCCTTGTAGTCGATGTATTTAATACCGGCTTTCTTAAAACGACAGTACTTCTTCTGGTTGCCGCTGTCTACGTTGATGGGCTGCAAGTAACGCACATCACCTTTTCCTTTAGTTGCCATAGTCTAGTCTTTTATGCGTTTACTTTGGCACGGCGCTTTGCAGCGTACTCGATGCCATATTTATCCATCTTAACAGTCAAAAAGCGCATCACGCGCTCATCGCGTTTGAATTCCACTTCTAGAGGAGCGATTGCATCGCCAACCACAGTGTATTCAATAAAGTGGTAAAAGCCACTTTTCTTCTTTTGGATTGGGTAAGCCATCTTTTTCAGGCCCCAATTCTCTTTGTTGATAATACTCGCACCCTTCTTTTTCAAGAAGTCTACGTACTTATCTACCGCTTCCTTTACCTGATCTTCAGATAAAACGGGATTCAAAATGAAAACGGTTTCGTACTGATTCATAATTATTTGAACTAAAAATTTAGGAGTGCAAATGTACACGACTTTTTAATACCTACCAAGCCTGTTAGCAACGTGTTTACAGCTCTTTTTAATCAAGGGCGAAAATAGCTGAATCATCCGCTTATATTTGTGGTATGGAGCAATTCGTAGTATCAGCAAGAAAGTACCGTCCCCAGGCCTTCGAAGGTGTAGTGGGACAGTCCCATATTACCGAGACTCTCCTTAAAAGCGTAGAGAATGACCACCTAGCCCAAGCACTGCTTTTCTGTGGACCCCGCGGAGTGGGCAAAACTACTTGTGCGCGGATTCTTGCAAAAGTCATCAATGGCGGATCAAACCTCAGCGAAGATGAATTAGCACTGAATATCTTCGAACTCGATGCTGCCTCGAATAATTCCGTTGACGATATTAGACGATTAATAGATCAAGTTCGCTTCGCACCACAAACAGGAAAGTTCAAGGTCTACATCATTGATGAGGTTCACATGCTCTCCCCACAAGCCTTTAACGCCTTCCTAAAGACATTAGAAGAGCCGCCGGCCCATGCCATTTTCATCTTGGCCACCACAGAGAAGCACAAGATCATTCCGACCATCCTCTCACGTTGTCAAATTTTCGACTTCAAGCGCATAACCGTTGAAGATATTGCCAACCATCTCGCCTACGTCGCAGATCAGGAAGGTATCAATGCCGAACCAGAGGCTCTGCACATGATTGCTGAAAAGGCAGACGGTGCTTTGCGCGATGCTTTGAGTTTGTTTGACCGCATGATCAGTTTCAGCGGCAATACCTTGTCCTACACCCAAGTAGTTGAGGTCCTCGATATCCTTGATTATAGCTACTACTTCAAAGGGGTAGAGCTGGCACAAAGCGTGAACTACCCAGATCTACTACTCCTGTACAATGAAGTATTGGATAAAGGCTTCAACGGCCACGAGTTTGTCGTCGGCATGGCCAAACACTTTAGAGACCTTTTGGTGGCACGTGAGGCCAAAACTGTGGAACTACTAGAGGTAGGGCCCGCCATCAAAGAACGCTATTTGCAACAGAGCGCTGCCTCTTCAACCCGCTTCTTGCTTCACGGACTCAAGGTTTTCAACGAACTTGACGGGCAATACAAGAATTCGAGCCAGCCAAGAATCTTGGTAGAATTGGGTCTTTTGAAATTAGTCGAGTTCATCTCGCAAGAAAAAAAAAAGCAGCAGCCCCAAGTAAATAGTGCCTCTGAAGATTCCACCGATCGCTTTTTACCAGATTCCCTTCCCAAACGAAATGGCGTTGTGCCTTCACCCGCGCCAACCGAACAAGATTTAACTGTTTCCGGTGAGCCTGCTCTCGCAACGACTGTCGATCCTTTGGAAGTACCAGAATCATTACCAGATGCCCCTATTTCGGCTCCGCCTCTAATCGATCCTGCCGCTGCCTTCGAAGCAGATGCCACACTGACCCCAGCTCCTGAACCAACGCCAGCCCAGCCCACACCACCGCGACGCACCGCGGGTAGACGCGCAGTCAAACGAGATGCTCGACCTACTACAGGTGGATTATCGGTAATGGAGACACTCAGTAACATTGAAAAACAAGAAGGTGCTGCTACAGAAAAAACAGAAGTTCATGATGGAACGGCACCGGATATCCCAGTAGTAGGGGATGGACCCGCCGAGGTTTATTCCAAGAAGGAGCTGGAAACAGCCATCACAGAATACGCAAAGAGACGCGATGTGAAGACGGCGGTACGCAGTCTGCTCATGGGTCAGATGCCAAAGATTCTCGACAAGAGCACCCTGGAGATGGAGGTGGACAACAATATCGAGATGGGGTATTTCAATGAGGAGCAACAGAAATTGGTCCCTTATCTGCGCACCAAACTTAAGAACGCAAACATTCGCTTCGAGGTTAAAATGGTAGAACGCGAGCAAACGCGGAAGCTGTATTTGCCGGAGGAGAAATTCAAATACATGGCGGAAAAGAACCCGAATTTGATCTACCTACGTCAGAAAATTCAAACGGACCTCGAGTAATGCGCAGGGTCTTGCTCATAGCAATGGTGCTGTTTTCGTTCAGTGCACAGGCCCAACTTGATTGGTGGAATCAAATACATAATTGGGACGGAGCGACGCCCTGGACGCAATACATGAAATATTCTCATGCGTTTTTGGGCCCTAATGCCATTCCTATTCCGACCCTGCAGCGAAGTGACCGTAGCTATTTTAAAAGCAGCTCACAGATGAGCCTCATCGAGGACGACAGCTTCTTAAGCTTGCACAACGAATTGCACTGGGACAGAGGCCACACCCAGATTCACCTCACACATCAAAGCATAGAGTATTACCGCACCTCCACCGAGCTGCGCGACTATCGCATCTCGCGAGACGAGGACAGCGAGGGCTTGCTCGGGGGTGATGTATTGATCGATATCAGCACTCGGCTGTGGGAAAGAGATCAAGAAACAGTGTGGTTCACCTTTCATACTAAAACCGCTGCCGGACCGCTGCCTGAAGCGCGGTTTACCGATGCCCCAGGCTATGCCTTTTTCTTTTCGCATCAGAAGAGCTTTGGCGAGATAGGCCGCTGGACACCGACAATCACAACAGACGTCGGATTCCAAGTATACCAAACCCATTGGGTCGATTACCCTCAGAACGACGGATTCCTAGGAAACATAGGACTTCATCTCAAAAAGGACGAGACTACTATGAGTGCTCGAGTGCGCTCTTTCACGGGCTACTTTCGAGATGGGGATTGGCCGCGACTGCTGGAGCTGCAGTGGAACAATAATCTGTCTTTTGGCCAAACACAATTGGGCTGGACGCGAGGACTAAACGATTACCCGTTCTCCTTTTTGACCGTCGGGGTCGTTTGTTGGTTAAATTAAAAACCGCAAACGCCACTTAAGTCGAGCAGGCACCTCCACCCCTTCGGCTTTACGCAACGCTTCTTCCTTCCATTGCTTTTGCATGGCTTGATCGCCGCGTTTCTTGTAGGTGCGGGCTAACTCGTAGGCCTTTCGCACCTCATACAGTGCAAATTGAGCATCGTTAATGTGGCCCAATTCCCTCGCCTTATACACCGCTCGCATCACCTTATCCACATGCCCTTCGGCATCTGCCGTCATCCCGAAATCTAATCTGTATTTGGTCGTACAATGTGGAATCTTCTTAGGCATCACACCCTTGGTAAACAACGCTAGATAGGCGCCAGCATCCTCTTGCAACTCTCGATCTTCCTCCCAACGAAAAGCCACATTCGAGCGCATGACCACCGTGCTGGGCACAATGGGATTAAAGGCCAAGAAATCTTCCACGGTTCGAATCTTCGGGCAAGCACGCTCGCGCATCCTTGCGCCAGCATCTTCAGGACTCCATTCAAAAATGGGCGTATAAAACCATTGCACCGACGGGAATTTCTTTAAATAGCGCACTGCAATGCCCAATTTGTTTGCGCCCCACACATCGTCCGCATCCAAAAACGCCCAAGCATCCCCGGTCGCTTTATGCATACCCGCATTGCGCGCCGCGCCCAAACCTGCATTTGACTCTTGCACCAATACCAGCGGCAGCACCTCCTGGTAAGCACGTGCAATGTCCGCCGTATCATCGGTAGAACCGTCGTCCACCACGATGACTTCGTGCGGGGCGTGGTTCTGGGCTTGCACAGAATCCAACGCTTCGCGAAGCGTTGCCCCCGCATTGTAAGCCGGTATGACGACGGAAATCTTCATTTAGTAAGGGAAGAATGTTTTAGGGAACAATTTAGCGGCTATTCGCTTGACAGGTTTTTTTAGACCGAGGGCTTTGATGAAACCGCCGGTACTTTTAATAAGGGCACTCTTAAAAAGGTAGAGCGAGAGGCCAGCGCGGTGGCGTCGGAAGGTGCGGTACAAGCGGAGGTTGTTCCGGAGGACATTGAAGGTCCAGCGCATGGATAATACGTTGCCGGCCCACCACATGGCAACTTGGCCGCGGGCGGAGGCTAGGATTTCTGGTGTGGTCCATTGTCGGTCTTCGAAGATTTGGTACATGGCCAAAATTTCGTCGAAGGCTTCGTAGCTGGCGATGGCACGGCTGCGTTGGGTTTGGGTATGGAACCGGAAGAAATTTCGAGGGGCGGCGAAGAAGATGAGGTCGCCGAGTTGAAGTAATTGGGCATAGAAAAGCCAGTCCCCATTCAATCGCCAAGTCGTTGCGGACGCCCCCACTTCGTCAAACGCACTCTTGCGCATCAACACCCCACTGGCGTTGGGGATGGTGTTCGAAAAGACCATGGTGCGGGCCACTTCTTCCTTGCCGGAGCAGGTGAAGTCGTGAGACCATTTGGAAGCGTCGCCGAAAATGAATCCGTAATCTTCCTTGAAATCGCGGAGGAATGTGCCGTGTTCATCCACCATATGGCTGTGGCTGTAGGACAGGACAGCACGGTCGTTGGATTCGAGGGCATGTACGTGCAGCGCGAGCATATCTTCCGCGGCATAGTCGTCGCTTTCGGCGATCCACAAGTATTTGCCTTGGGCCCAATTCGCTCCTTTTTCCCATTGCGCGAACGGGCTGCCGGAATTAGTCTCATTGAACAGTGTGGTGATGCGCTCGTCTTTTTCTGCCCATCGCTGAAGCACCTCTCGGCTGTTATCTGACGAGCAGTCGTCCATCAAGAGCACCTCAATATTGGTATAGGTTTGGTTTACTATGGATCCAATTCTCTCATCTAAAAATGCCGCGTGATTGTAGTTCGGAACGATCACACTCACCAAGGGACCGTCGGCGGGTAGTGCTGTCGGTAAGGCGGTACGGCTCGCGGCAGCTTGAGCCGTTTGGCGGGCCTTGAAACCGAGGAGCTGGCCGGGTTTTACAGAAGCGAATTGGTACAAACTAAACCAGCTTTTTCGCTGAACAGCCTCATCTGAGGAAACCAAATCTTCGTAGCGTACGGCGCGGTAATCCACCCCCATCGCCTTCAAGGTCGCGGAGGCTTGTGCATTGTATGTGCGGTGTAGCTCGAGGGCTTTTGCTGCATCGAGCTCGCTTTGCGCCTCATCGCTTTTTTCCTGTCGCCGGAGCAAACTGTTGACCACCGCTTGTTCGTCGCGCAATACCCAGATGACTTTTACCTCAGGGAAGCGCTTGAGCCACCAAGGTAAGGTGAGGCAGAGTCTCGGATCTTTAATGAGCCATGGCCCGTTGTAGTGCATCTTTTGGCGCCAAGTTTTCCCGCTTTTTACCTTGAGGTGTGCCGCGTACAAGTGTGTGGAATCAAGTTCTGGCTGAAAATTGACCAAGGCCTGTTCAAGCGCATCCCTCGAGGGTGGCTGCCACCATTTCCCTCCTGCGGCCTCCAACATTCTTTCGTTCAAATCGACCGCATATAGCGGCTCTCTGTTGTGGTCGCAAATGGCCCCAGCATATACCCCCGCACTATTCAGCGCCTCAGCGACCATAGTCGTACCGCTGCGGTGCATGCCTAGAATCAAAACCGGGGGTTGTACTTTGTTTTTTAACACGTAATTTCGGGCCAATGTCGAATTCAAAGAAACTCGTTTTTATCCATATCCCAAAGACCGCAGGGACTTCCTTGCGATTATTGTTGGAGTCAAATTACCGTGAAGAAGAGCGAATAGGCATCTATTCCCATGAAAATCTGGACCAAAGGCTGTCCGAAGCCTTGGCCGATCCCAAGATAAAATGCATCTATGGTCACTTCCCGCTGCGCCCCGCTGTGATCGAATCTGATGCCATAGTTATGACCCTGCTACGCGAGCCCATCGCCCGCAGCATGAGTCATTACAATCACTACAGCAAACGCATGAACGAGAAGCACGAGAAGCTCATGGAGGGCATTGAAACGCCTGAGGACTTCACAAAATTGGTACAAAGCAACAACCGTCAAACGGCGTTTTTGAGTGGGTATTTGAATCAGCAAGAGTTCTTGAAGGACCCTACAGTTTTGGAGAAGGCGTTACAAAACTTTGACCGATTAGATGCCGTGGGCTTCACCGAACACTATGCAGCGTCCATCGCCTACTTTGGCGAACTACTCAATTGGAAGAACACCCATGCGGAGCACCATAATAAAGGTGGGAAGAAAACAGTGCAACCAGGAGCGGTTTGGGCAGAGATGAATGCCTACGACCTGCCCCTCTATGCCGCCGCGGTGGAGCGATTTACACCTACGCTGAAAGCCTTCGAAGGACATGCCCCGCGTATTCCAAAACCACCACTAAAAACTAGGATTGCGAACTATTTACGCGCTCTCAGCTCGAAATTCTGACCGAGGTAGACCTTACGCACTTGTTTATCAGCGGCCAATTCCTCCGCAGTACCGCTCTTCAAGATCTTACCCTCAAACATCAAATACGTCCGGTCGGTAATGGCCAAGGTTTCCTGAACGTTGTGATCCGTAATGAGAATCCCAATATTCTTCTCCTTAAGACCTGCAACAATGGTTTGAATATCCTCAACGGCAATTGGATCCACTCCGGCAAAAGGCTCGTCGAGTAGAATGAACTTCGGTTTTGTCGCCAAGGCACGAGCAATCTCCGTCCTACGGCGCTCTCCCCCACTGAGTAAGTCACCTCGCGTCTGACGAATGTGCTGCAAACCGAACTCATTGAGCAGTTCTTCCAAGCGCTCTGCCTGTTCTTCCTTGCTCAATGAAGTCATTTCAAGTACGCCCTTGATGTTATCCTCCACACTAAGCTTACGGAACACAGAGGCCTCTTGAGCCAAATACCCAATGCCCATCTGTGCACGCTTGTACATTGGAAGTTTCTCTATGGGTGTATCGTTGAGTAAGACGTTGCCGCTGTAGGGACGAATAAGTCCTACCACAGTATAGAAGCTGGTGGTTTTACCGGCGCCGTTAGGGCCAAGCAGCCCCACGATCTCACCTTGGTTTACCTCGAAACTCACATCGTTGACTACGGTGCGAGAGCGGTACTTCTTGACAATATTTCTTGCTTCTAACTTCAAGCTTTAGCAGTCTTTTTTCTTTTCAAAACTCTACGGCTCACAAAAATGCTCACTTGGTACAATACAATGACTGGCAAAGTGACCAATACCTGTGAAGCAATGTCCGGAGGCGTAATAATAGCACTGAGCAATAGAATGCCTACAATGGCGTGTCTGCGGTAATTCTTTAACAGTGTTGGGGTTACAACGCCCACTTTGGACAGAAAGTATACGGCAATAGGCAATTGGAACAAGATCCCTGTAGCCAAGGTCACCGAACTCACCATACTGATGTAGGACGTCAGGTCGATTCTGTTAACCACCGCTGCACTTACAGCGTAGGTCCCTAAGAATTGAACACTCAAGGGAACAATCACAAAATACCCAAAGAATACACCCGCCACGAATAAGAGCGTGGTATAGAAAATAATACCGCGACCGCTTTTTTGCTCATTTTGATGAAGACCCGGCTTGATAAATCGCCAAATTTCCCAGAACACATATGGAAAGGCGATGATGAGTCCTGCAACCATACTCACCCAAAGGTGCATCTGGAATTGGCCACTCATTCGCATATTCAAAAGTTCGAACGGTACCTCATCAAAACAAAAGACATCGCCACCGATATAACTTGATAGCCAACAAAAGAATGTATAAGTTGGGAAATCAGGCTGTTTTGGGCCAAAGATGATTTGATCAAAGATGACCGACTTTCCTAAGAAAGCAACGATAGAGAACAAAACGATCACCAGGGAGGATCGCATCAAATGCCAACGGAGCTCACCGAGATGCTCCATGAAGCTCATACTGTTCTTTTCTTTGTGCTCGTTCATAGATTCCGAGGGCAAAAATCCGAAAAACAATCTTTAGTACCTTCGAAAACCTCTGAAAAATCCCGTATATTATAGTACCAAAGTACAAGCAGTATGTCTACCACATGGGAGCATCAGCTCAAACACCATTTTGGCTTTTCGGATTTCAAAGGCAACCAGCGCGCAATCATTGAAAGTATTAGCAGTGGTAAAGACACCTTTGTGATCATGCCGACCGGAGGAGGCAAAAGCCTCTGTTACCAATTGCCTGCACTCGCTAAGGAAGGCACTGCCATTGTTGTAAGCCCTCTTATTGCGTTGATGAAAAACCAAGTGGATGCCATACGCGGACATTCCGAAGCGGACAATGTAGCCCATGTATTGAACAGTTCTTTGACGAAAAGGGAATTGGATCAAGTGCACGAAGACCTCAAAGCAGGAAAAACTAAACTGCTTTATGTTGCACCAGAATCGCTCAACAAAAACAGTAATATCGCACTGCTCAAGCAGATCACCATCAGTTTTTTTGCCATTGATGAGGCGCATTGTATTTCTGAGTGGGGACATGACTTCCGCCCAGATTACCGCACCATCAAAGAGAGCTTCAAAGCATTGGGGCGCAAGCCCATCATCGCCCTAACGGCGACCGCAACACCAAAAGTCCAGGCAGATATTATCAAGACCATGGGCATGGACGATCCAGATATATACCTCAGTAGTTTTAATAGGCCCAACCTCTATTATGAGGTACGACCTAAACGTGATATCGACCATGATATCATCAAGCTCTTGAGCCAAAACAAGGGTAAAAGCGCAATCGTCTATTGTCTTTCTCGTCAGAAAGTGGAGGATTTAGCTGAACAATTGGCTGTAAATGGCATCAACGCTCTTCCTTACCATGCAGGTTTAGAAGCTGCAAAACGTGTGAAACACCAAGATGCCTTCTTAAATGAGGATTGCGATGTCATTGTGGCGACCATAGCCTTTGGCATGGGTATAGATAAGCCGGATGTACGTTTTGTTTTGCACTATGATATGCCCAAAAGTTTGGAAAGCTATTACCAAGAGACTGGACGGGCAGGACGCGATGGCGGTGAAGGGAGCTGTATCACATACTTTGATATTAAAGATATCGAACGGCTGGCTAAATTCTTAAGTAAGAAGGCCGTCAGCGAACAAGAAATAGGTCGTCAATTACTCGAAGAAGCCACGGGATATGCTGAAGCTGCGATTTGTAGACGACGAGTACTCCTGCATTACTTCGGAGAATCTTTCCATGAAGACAATTGTGAGAAGATGTGCGACAACTGTCGCCATCCTAGAGATAAAGTGGATGCAAGTCGTGAACTTTTAGATGTGATTTCCTGCATTAACGAAACCCACGGTAAATTCAAAACCTCAGAGATCGTAAATATTTTACGAGGGTCTATGACTGCAATACTTTCCCAGAATAATGCGGATCAACTAGAAAATTGGGGCAGGCATAAAGACAAATCTGAAACCCATCTGCGCGCGGTTATCCGCCAAGGGATCATCCGTCACTACCTAGAGAAAAATATAGAGTCCTATGGAACAGTTCAAGTAACTGAAAAGGGGAACACGGGCAAGCTGCAAAAGGCTTTTAGAGTAAGGAAAGAACTTGACTACACCACTTTAAATAGTGGTGCTCATGAGACTAAAAAAGTAGTTGCCATGGATGAGGGGATGTTTAGCATTCTAAAAGACTTGAGGAAAAAGATTGCTCTAAATAAGGGTGTTCCTCCTTATGCTGTTTTTGCAGAAAACTCTTTAAGTGAAATGGCCACTATATACCCTTGTACGCTCGAGGAATTGAAGAATATTCAGGGTGTTGGCGAGGGAAAAGCAAAAAAATTTGGACAATCTATTGTTGAGGCCATTGCCTCTTATGTCGAGGAAAACGGTATCGATCGTCCACAGGACATGGTATTTAAAAGTGTAGCGAATAAAAGTGCGTTGAAGGTTTATATCATCCAAAGCACGGACCGCAAACTGCCTTTTGACGATATTGCGAGCGCCAAAGGATTGAAGATGGCGCAGCTCATTGAAGAAATGGAGAGTATTGTCTTAAGCGGCACTAAGATTAACTTCGATTATTACCTCGAAGACATCATGGACGAGGACAGCATAGAAGAGGTATTCGACTTTTTAACAGAAGAGTGCGAAGAAGGCTCGATGAATGAACTCCTCGAAGAATTTGGGGACGATTATGACGAGCAAGAACTGCAGCTGCTTCGGTTAAAATTCTTCTCAGATATAGCGAATTAGAAAAAAGCCCGCGAATGCGGGCTTTTTTAGTTTTTGAAGTAGAACTCCAAATCTTTCGGACTACTTGTTAATAACAAGTTTGCCGTGACTTTACTGAATTCTAGAATACTTTGGATAGTTTTTTCAGACGCTCCCACGTCCAAGTTTTCGTAGGGTAAGGTTTTCGCCATAGTGTATGTGTTAGTGATACATCAATAACGGCGTAAATTCTGTGTTCGTATGTCCAATGGATATTTTTACTGTTCGAGGCTGATATTATGTTTCGCCATTAACTTTTGAATATTACTAATGGCGTAACGCATCCGGCCAAGAGCAGTATTAATGCTCACCCCTGTTTCTTCGGCAATATCCTTGAAACTATATTCACAGAAGATCCGAAGATGCAATACCTTGCGCTGCTCTTCAGGTAAATATTCAATCAACTTACATAGGTCATCGTTGATCTGGGCTTCAATCAGATTCGCTTCCATGGGACGGTCAGATTCACCATAGGTATCAAAAACTGTGTATTCGCCTGTAGAGCGTACCTCTTTTTTACGCGTTTCTCTTCGGAAAAAATCTAGCGTTGTATTATTCGCAATGCGCAAAGCCCAAGGTAGAAACTTTCCTTTCTCTTCGTAATTTGACTTGCGCAAGGATTTGATAATCTTAATAAAGGTCTCTTGAAACAAATCATCAGCAACGTCCTGATCTTGAACCTTGGAATAAATCTGTAAAAAGATGCGCTTTTGATGTCTTCGAATTAACACTTCTAACGCACGCTCGTTTCCGTTACGGTAGAGTTCCACAAGAACGTGATCCTCACTCTGATTTAACATCATAAAATCAAATTTTAGCGTAACAGTTTTTCTATAAGCAGTGCTTTTTATTAGTGATTACGGGGCCCAATATAGGTTAAAGTTTCAAATACTGTTCCAAATATTCGCAGCTTTAACGGTTTTTCACAAACAAGTAAAGGGTTACTTTTGTTGTTTATCCCTGTTTGACAATGACCCCAACCATCGACATTAAATGCGCTGAAGTACACAACCTGAAAAAAATTTCGGTAAGTATTCCGCGTAACCAATTAGTCGTTATCACCGGGGTCAGCGGTTCAGGAAAATCTTCTCTTGCTTTCGATACCTTATTCGCTGAAGGACAAAGACGATATGTAGAAAGTTTGAGTGCTTATGCCCGCCAGTTCTTGGGGAAATTGGACAAACCAAAGGTGGAATCTATCAAAGGAATCCCCCCAGCGGTAGCCATTCAGCAAAAAGTAAGCAGTAGAAATCCGAGATCAACTGTGGGAACGACCACGGAAATTTATGATTACCTGAAACTGCTCTATGCACGTGTGGGCCGCACCTACTCTCCCATCTCTGGAGAAGAAGTGAAAAGACACCAAGTCCAAGATGTTATAGCTCATTTAAATACGCTCGAAGAAGGTACGCGATTTATGATTATCGCTCCAGTGATTTACAGTGAAAGAACGGCCATACAGCACTTGAACATACTTGCTCAACAGGGGTTCTCACGCATACTTCATAACCATACGGTACAACGCATTGAGGATGTTATTCAACTGGACAACTATAATGAGGACGTTATTCACTTGGTGGTTGACCGTGCGGTCGTACGACCAGGCGATGAAGAAAACGAACACCGCCTCCAAGATTCCATACAAACTGCCTTCTTTGAAGGTCGCGGAGAATGTTGGATTGATTTCGCCAATGGTGAAAACCCTTCGATCTTCAATAATCTATTCGAACTAGACGGTATGAGCTTTACGGAGCCGTCCACCGATCTATTCAGCTTCAACAATCCCGTGGGAGCATGTCCATCGTGTGAAGGATTTGGAAGCATCATGGGCATTGACGAGGATTTGGTCATCCCCAACCCGCACCTAAGCGTATACGAAGGAGTGGTCGCGCCATGGCACGGTGAAACGATGAAGCGATGGAAAGAAAAATTCATTCTCGGCGCTGCGGCTCACAACTTCCCTATTCACAGGCCATACATCGACTTGAACGACACTGAGAAGCAACTATTATGGGAAGGGACGAAAGGCATTAAGGGTATTAACGATTTCTTCAAACACCTCGAGAGCAAAAGTTATAAAATCCAGTTCCGCGTGATGCTCAGCCGTTATCGAGGGAGAACAAAATGTCCTACTTGTAAAGGCAAAAGACTACGTCCTGAATCGAGCTATGTGAAAATAAATAACACCGCTATTGAAGTTTTAGTGGAAATGCCTCTAAACAAGCTGCAACAATGGTTTGACGAGTTAGTATTGAGCGAGCAAGATGCAGCAATTGCAAAGCGACTTTTGGTGGAAATTGAAAGCCGACTCGGATTCTTGGTAGATGTAGGTCTTCCTTACCTCACGCTAAATAGAGTTAGTAGCACATTGAGCGGCGGAGAGAGCCAGCGTATACAATTGGCTACCTCTCTGGGCTCTTCACTGGTCGGCTCGTTGTATATCATGGATGAACCAAGCATTGGTTTGCATGCAAAGGATGCCGATCAATTAATCAAGGTGATCAATGCATTACGCGATAAGGGAAATACCGTGGTGGTGGTAGAACATGAAGAGGCCTTTATGCGGGCGGCCGATTATTTAATTGATATAGGTCCAGCAGCCGGTAACTTGGGCGGAATAATTGTCGCGGAAGGTACTTCGAAAGAGGTGTTAGCCAATCCGAATTCGCTCACAGCTCAATACTTGAAAGGCAGTAAAAGCATTGAGAGCCCGTTGGCATTGAGAGCCCCCCACAAATGGATCAAGATTAAAGGTGCTAGACAACATAATCTCAAAGGCTTTGATGTTGAATTTCCTTTAGGTGTATTTAGCGTAGTTGCAGGAGTGAGCGGATCAGGTAAAAGCACCCTAATAAAGAAAATTCTATACCCTGCTTTGAAGAAACACTTCCATGAGGTATGTGAGCGGCCAGGTATCCACAAGGAGCTTTGTGGTGATTTAGGGGTAATTGACCAAGTAGAACTGGTCGATCAAAACCCTATTGGAAAATCCAGTCGATCTAATCCAGTTACCTACTTAAAGGTCTACGACGATATAAGAAACCTTTACGCCTCCTCTGAGCTCGCAAAAATTAGAGGCTATAAAGCGAAGCACTTTAGTTTCAATACTGATGGAGGACGGTGTGATGCATGTAAAGGTGAAGGTGAGGTAACCATCGAAATGCAGTTTATGGCCGACGTCCACTTGCCTTGTGAAACTTGTGCAGGAAAACGATTCAAAGCCGAAATTCTTGAGATCACTTACAAGGACAAGAACATTGCTGATATCCTAGAAAGTACCATTGATGAAGCCATCGACTTCTTCAAAACTCATAAGCAACATAAGATTGTCAAGAAGCTACAGCCGCTTCAGGATGTAGGATTAGGCTATGCACAAGTAGGGCAAAGTAGCTCGACATTAAGCGGTGGGGAAGCGCAACGCGTCAAACTGGCGTTCTTCTTATCTAAGGGCGAAAAAGCAGGACACACCCTCTTCCTATTTGACGAACCGACAACTGGCCTTCATTTTGACGATGTAAATAAGCTTTTAAAGGCATTTGATGCCCTAGTGGAGATGGGACATACAGTTCTAGTTATAGAACACGATCTTGATGTTATTACTAGAGCAGATTATCTAATAGAGATTGGCCCAGAGGGTGGAGAGCATGGCGGAAATCTATTGTATACGGGAGTACCTGAAGAGATTATTCAAGTGCAAGGAAGTCCTACAGGTTCAGCTTTAATCAAACACAATAAAGTATCAATTCAGATAACTTAACTCTGAAAATTATAGTTTGTAATACCCGTATATATTTCGTTTCATTTTTGAGTCTCAATCGAGGCATTTAAATAAAAATCTTGCTTATCTTTACACTCTACCTTTATGGGTAGCTTAGGTTTATTGGTTTGGTGTACGGCTCGCAAAGCGAGCCGTACTTCTTTATATCAACTTCGATTTCCAGTGGTACATCAAGACCGCTGCAGCGACACTTACATTTAGACTATCGATACCATCACCTTCCATTGGAATAATGGTATTGGTGTAGCCTTGGTGAAGCCAATGTGAACTCAAACCATCACTTTCCTCGCCAAGTACTATCGCAGATTTACCAGGCCAATCCAGATCAAACATTGAAACTGAATCCGTATGCATATGAGTTATATATACGTGAAAGCCGTGCTCCTCCAACAGAGATCTCACCTCCTTACTGGTACCTGAATATATCGGAACCTCGAATATGGCGCCAGTAGCATTTCTCATGACATTTGGACCATAAAGGTCTAACGCAGCGTCTGCAAAAAAAACTGCCCCCACCCCTGCTGCCTGTGCTGTGCGAAGAATGGCCCCAGCATTACCTGGCTTCTCAATGCCCTCAATCACTAGTACCCCACGAGAATCAAACAATAAAGCATCTAACTCTTTCAATGACCATTTACGCTGCTTGAATAAGGCAACATGAGCCACTGTACCACTGCGATAAGCAATTTTCTTAAACACCTTGGAACCAGCTATGTAATGTCGCTGGAAGAATTGCATCCAGTGAGCTTGTTCTGTATTTTCCTTGGACCACAGCTCCACACCTTCCCAGCCTCCAGCAAGGGCACGCTGAATCTCACGTGCGCCTTCCACCACACATAGTCCAGTCTGCGTACGAGCGCGAGCCTTTGTCAATAATTGGGCAATCTCCTTTACTTTTGGATTCGAAGGGCTTGTGATAAAATCATTCATAGATGAGCAAAAAGGATAAACCAAAGAAAATCAATTTAGAGGACTTAGGAGGATTTGTTTTTAGCACAAATCCGGATTTCGAATCACTCGAGGATGATACCGAAGAGTTTTTAGATCCCTCTAAGCAGGTACTCCTTTGTTATTTTGAAAAAAAAGGTAGAGGCGGAAAGCAAGTAGTCATCATCAAGGGATTCGAAGGTCCTGATGAAAGGCTTAAGGAATTAGGGAAAGAACTGAGACAGCATTGCGGAGTCGGGGGATCAACTAAGCACGGTGAAATATTGCTTCAAGGGAATGTGAGAGATAAAGCCATGGACAGGCTAAAAAAAATGGGATACGGTACCAAAAGAATTGGCGGATGAGTAGGTACCAATTCATTTTTCATCTCGATTGGTAACTACTTAAGATTAAAATTTAAGGATTGTCCAGAGACTGCATGCCGTTCCGCAAGAGCTCGTTCATAGGCTTCTTCATACATTGGTACTATTGATTCAACTCCGAATGTTTTAGCACGTTCAAAAGCATTGACTTTAAAGTCCATTAATTTCTTTGGATTTTCAAGGAGCTTAATACCGTTTGCCACCATAGCGGCCACGTCCCCTACAGGAGATAAAAAACCTGTTACGCCATGAATATTTACCTCTGAAATACCACCTGTATTAGTTGAAAGCACTGGTACTTTCGCTGCCATAGCCTCTAGGGCTACCAAACCAAAGCTTTCGGATTCAGACGTCAAGAGGAACAGATCACTCATGCATAACAATCGACGAACCTCATTAGTCTTACCAAAGAACTTTACACGATCTGCTAGACCCAGTTTACGAACCAGCTGCTCTGCCTTTTCGCGTTCAGGGCCATCACCTATCATGAGAAGCACAGCTTTTTCTTGAGCATTAATACCGGCGAAGACATTAATGATATCAGGAATTCGTTTGACCTTTCTCATGTTGGAAATATGCGTGATGATATTCTCACCGTTCGGCGCTATCTGAGCGCGACGGCAATTATTTCCCTTTTGATATAAGTTTACATCGATAAAGTTGGGGATCACCTGAATCTCTTTTTTGATATTGAAAGAATCCAAGGTATCCTGACGTAGACTCTCACTCACTGAAGTCACTACATCACTCTTATTAATCGAGAAGTTCACCGCAGGTTTATAAGATGGGTTCTTGCCTACTAATGTAATATCCGTACCATGCAAGGTGGTTACCACCGGAACGTACTTACCATGCGCCTCTAACAATATTTTCTTAGCCATGTAGGCCGCATAAGCATGCGGAATAGCGTAATGTACGTGAAGAATATCTAATCCCTCATTGATGACCGTATCCACCATTTTAGAACTCAATGCAAGCTCATACGGCTGGTATTCAAACAATGGATAATCGTGCACGTTCACCTCGTGGTAATAGATATTCTCCTCAAGAATATCCAGACGTACTGGCTGACTGTAGGTAATGAAATGTACTTCATGACCTTTTTTAGCCATTTGTATGCCCAATTCTGTGGCCACGACTCCGGAACCACCGTAGGTTGGGTAACAAACTACACCTATTTTCATTCTTGTTAGGGATTAATTCAAGGCATCGTAAAGATACTCCTGAATATTTGTTCTTACGTCTAAGGTACTGAGTTTCCAATTCTCTGCATCCGGGTAGGTGCGATTGCTCAGGAATATATACAACAACCCTTCTTTGGGATCCATCCAAACCATGGTTCCTGTGAAACCCGTATGTCCAAAACTTAAATCGGAGGCACAAGAACAGCTTGGACCTGGTCCATCGTCTAGTTGTTTTTTATCAAAGCCCAAACCTCGTCGATTATCTATTTCACAGAAAGCACAACTGCTGAATTTTTTAAGGGTTGATTCTTGGAAATAGCGCACCCCTCCGTAATAGCCGCCGTTTAAGTACATCTGCATCATCTTGGCCAAATCATTGGAATTTGCGAACAAACCAGCGTGCCCAGCCACACCGCCAAGCATAGCGGCCCCCATATCATGTACACGACCATGGACAGTCTTGTTTCGCCAATAATTATCTTCTTCCGTTGGCACAAGATCCTTCAGTGAAAAACCTTTATCTAATGGATTATAAGTGAGCCTCTGGGCCCCTATTGGACCATAGAAAGTCCTCGTAACCCATTGATCTAGAGGTTCGTTATAACGCTTCTCTAACATTTCCTTGAACAAGTAATATCCTAAATCCGAATAGCGGTATTCTGGCGCCTTCATCTCACTCTTCGCAAGCATATGAAACATCGTATCCCTAATTTCTTGACGAACATACATGCCTTCATGAATTTGAGCATAGCCCAATTGCGGTGTCGAACTGTACCAATACCCTCTCGCACTATCAGATTTTATCGTGTATACGTAATACGGTATCCAAGCATCTAATCCGCTTTGATGAGCCAGCACATCTTCAAACACTAAGTACTCCTTAACCGAACCGTCCAACCGGCTCGTATGGTTACCTAAGGTCGTTTTCAATAATAAGGGCTGCTTCTCGTACCATTTCATGATTCCAGGCAGCGTCGCAGTAATCTTAGTCACCGAGGCAATATCATATAGGTCCGTCCACTCCACCGGCGTTGACTTAGCATAGGTATGTGAACCAAAGGATTTGGTATATACGACCGTGCCGTGTCGTGCCACTAACACCTGTGCACCCGGCGTAGCCCCTGCCGCAATGGCGTGCTCTACGGTAGAATCGATACGGTTTAAAGGCCCCGCATCAAGGCCTACCTCAAAAGGGATACCGTACTTTAATCGAAGTAATTCTTCAGTTTTCTCGCCATTTCCGACGCTTCCCCACTGGTTCAAATCCACAGGCAAGGAACCCTTGGTCTCGCGGGCACCAAATAAGAACTGAGGCGCCAATGACTGGGCATATTCATCGTTCTCATACATGATCAACACTCGAACATTTTGTCCCAGATTGGGGTAGGTCAACACCCCATAGGGATTGGCAAAATGCACAATGTAAGTGGGCTTACCAGTGGCAGCCAATCGCTCCAGTAGCTCTTTCTCATAAGCTTCGAGTTTATAGCGGCGCCACGGATTCTTCGTATTTTGATGGAAGGTTACCACAAAGGCATCTTGGGATGCCATTTCACGGTCATCCACATCTACACCGTGATGGTGAGACATACCTACATACCTATCCAAATACTCTTTCACCGTTGTGGCCGATTCGAAATCACCCAAAGCAATGTGAAGGAAGTTTTGCTCTACATTTTTTACGGGCAATGTAGCCGTGCCACGCTCTAACAATGTCGCCGCATTTCGAATGAGGTTGAACGACACTCTTTGGTTCAAATCTTCTCTTTCAAACGAACCGTGGTCTGAGGTTAGCAACGTTGGATCAGCCGACTTATGAGCCTCGAGCCAATCCGTATACGCCCTGCAATTTGATTTTGCCACCAAGATTCTTCTCACGCGCTCGTCCAAGGATTGGATAGAAATTTTATCCGTGACTAAGGCATTTTGGAAGGCTTTGGTAGCCTTTGGCACATCCATGGGAAAGAGCAAAATATCATTGCCCGCGGCAAACGCTGCCAACTCTAACTCTCCTGGAGGTGCAAAGGCCGCAGCGCCCTTCATATTGAGAGCGTCGGTAATAATGAGGCCTTCATATCCCCATTGATCTCTCAAAATCTCTTGAATGACCTTGCGTGAAAGACTCGTGGGTTTTCCGGAGGGCTCAAGGGAAGGAATATTCAAATGGGCAATCATAATGGCACCAACGCCCGCATCAACAGCCCCTTTAAACGGTACCCACTCTACCTCCATGAGTTCACTGAGGGTGCGGTCAACTTTCGGTAAGGTTTTATGGCTGTCCTGATGGGTGTCGCCGTGGCCTGGAAAATGCTTTCCACAAGCCAATACACCATTCTCTTGAATCCCTTTAAGGAAAGATACGCCCAGTGTATTAACGAGATCTGGATCAGAACCAAAGGATCGCGCACCAATAATAGGGTTGTTTGGATTCGTATTGACATCTAGTACGGGCGAGAAACTCATATGTACGCCGACGGCAGCACATTCATCCGCCAATGCATTGCCTAAATAATATGCATCCATTGTTCCGCCCGCAGCCCCAACGGTAAGTGAGGTTGGGAACTTGAATGTACTGTCCAATCGCATGGCTTGTCCCCATTCAGCATCTTGCCCTACGAGCAAGGGAAAGGACGCCGCACTTTGAAGGCGATGCAGCAACTTCTTTTGACGTTCGGGTCCTCCTTGCATCACAATCACTCCCCCAATATGGTAATCGCGGACGAGTTTTTCTAATTCCGCTTGGTGACCCTCGTCTTTATTGCTGTAGGCAGCGACCATGAATAATTGGCCAATTTTCTCATCTAACGTCATCGCGCTCAAGGCGGAGTCTACATTAAATGATTGAGCATAAAGCCCTTTACTCGGCAAAACAGTGAGCAAAGAGACCGTAAAAATGGCTTTTAGAAAGCGTGTGTGCATAGGTCGATAAAGTGCCAAGGGGTTCTTACCTTTGAGATGAGAATATAGAAAGATATGGGATTCTTTGAACGACACCAACCGCGCGGTTTTCAACACCAGCCAAGATTTCACGATGAGCGACAGGAGCGCCTTCGCATCTTGGAACGCAATGAAAGCGTCGACGAAATTCCCTTTCAAAATAAAGAGAAATACCGCGATCGATTACGAGAGAATTGGGACCTGCGCAGAAAGCGTAGCGCCGGTGCCAGCGAAGGATTTGTAAAACGCATCCTGATCAGCTTTATCGCCCTCGCAGTACTAACGGCCTTGGCCGTGTATTATATACTATGAGTTCAATAATTGCAGTTTTATCAGACCATGTAGCCAATCAAATTGCTGCCGGGGAGGTGGTGCAACGCCCAGCCTCTGTGGTAAAGGAATTATTGGAAAATAGCATTGATGCTGGGGCTACAAAGATCACCTTACAACTAGAGGGGTCTGGACGTACACTTATCTCAGTTACTGATAACGGAAGCGGTATGGGCAAGGAGGATGCCGAGCGCTGTTTTCTGCGCCACGCCACTAGCAAGATTAAAAACGCTGAAGATCTCTTTAACCTTCACACTAGAGGGTTTCGTGGGGAAGCCATGGCCTCCATCGCTGCTGTATCACATACATTGATGCGGACCAACACTTCTGAGGAGGGCCTTGGTCTCGAGATTAAGTTAGAAGGTGGAAGCATCGTAGCTAAAAATCCTTATCCCCGAGCTCAAGGAACCTATGTAGAGGTAAAGAATTTATTTTACAACGTACCCGCAAGAAGGAAATTCCTAAAAAAGGACCGGGTAGAATTGCGCCATTGCGTCGATGAATTTCACCGTGTAGCACTAGTACACACCTCTATCGAGTGGATCATGAAGAGCGATGGTAAAACATTATTTCATCTGAAACCTGAATCCTTAAGGCGACGTATCAACGGTATTTTTGGACGGAAATTCGACGAGCGTATTGTTCCTATTGAAGAGGAAACCGAAGTAGTCAAAGTAAGCGGATTCATTTTAAAACCTGAGTTTGCCAAAAAAAAACGCGGTGAACAGTTCTTCTTCGTTAATGATAGATTCATCAAATCTCCCTACCTACACAACGCGCTTCGTGAGGCATTTGAAGAGGTATTGACGGCAGAACATCATCCCGGCTATTTCCTCAACCTGAAGGTAGATCCTCAAGGTTTAGACGTAAACATTCATCCGACTAAAACTGAGGTAAAGTTTGAGGACGAGCGTACCATTTATGCGGTGCTACGCAGTGCCGCCCGACATGCTATTGGGCAATTTAACGTCGCTCCCGCAATTGACTTTGATGCAGAGCAAAGCTTTAAAGTTCCTCCCTTACCTGAAGGACAACTTCCAAAACCGCCTCATATCCAAGTCAATCCGAACTTCAATCCCTTCGAGTCGACCAAATCTAATCCGCCGCGCCTTAGATCCAATGAAGAGAGATACGAGCGAATTAAAAATGAGAAATACCTCGACACCCAACAAGCCTTCGATGCCCCAAAAGAATGGAACATCGAAGATGCCTTACCGGTGGACCCCGTAAGTGGTAAAATAATTCGCTGGGGTAAATTTGCTATAACTACACTCGGCGCGAAGGCATTAGTCATTGACATCAAAGCGGCTCGTTTCAGAATCTTATACGACCAGATATGGTCGAAGCTTCAAGACGCCGCCGTCCCTTCTCAACAAGTCTTGTTCCCAAAGAGCATTTTACTCTCCGTGAATGAAATATCCTTATATGAGGAGTATATTCAGGATTTTACGATCGCCGGGTTTGATCTAGTTCCAGGAAAAACAAAAGGCGAGTACGAAATAAAAGGCATTCCGATAATGCTGAATGTAGAACAAGCTGTACCTACGTTGGAGGCACTGTTCGGGCAATACCAGGAGCAAGAAGAGGCAGGTGAGAACAAACTACTTAAAAGCATTGCGGTAGCTGTGGCACAAAACAGCGCTGCAACACAAGATCCAAGAACCGCAGAGGAACTATACGTGTTAAGAGAACAACTACTTAGTAGTTCCAACCCACAATACACTCCCAAGGGCAAAAAAATCATCGTGGAATGGAGCCCTGAGGAGATTGAAAAATCATTATGATCGTACAACGCAGATTTAGTTTAATGCCTACCGTCGTGAAGAACCTATTAATCATCAACGGTTTGTTCTTCTTAGGGATGTACAGCATTCGCAACACCTTTGGTATTGATATCACAGATTGGCTAGGACTTTATTTCCCATTATCAGATAGCTTTCTGCCCCTCCAGTTAATTTCTCACATGTTCATGCACGGCAACATAGGCCACATCTTCTCAAACATGATTATGTTGTGGTTTCTGGGCAGCGCAATGGAGAACTACTGGGGGCCTAAGCGATTCCTCATCTATTACCTATTGACCGGATTAGGCGCCAGCGCCCTTCAGATAGGGGTAAATGCTTTGGAATATTTCCAATTAAGCGCTGAACTCGATGGCGCCGCATTGGACACAATTCTCAGTAAAGGTGGGGACATCATTAATCAGGGCATGAACTACACAGATCCCGCATGGGGGGCGATGAACAGATTACTCCATGTTCCGATGGTTGGAGCCTCGGGTGCCGTCTTCGGTGTACTACTCGCTTTTGGGATAACCTTCCCAAACCAAGTGATTTATCTCAACTTCTTCTTACCTATCAAGGCCAAATATTTCGTCATCGGCTATGGCCTTTTAGAACTGTATAATGGCTTTGCAGTAAGCAATAGCGGCATCGCACATTTTGCCCACCTTGGCGGGATGCTTTTCGGCTACCTGCTCATTAAAAAATGGCGCAGAGAAATGTATCTTTAAGATTCTAGACCCCAGGACATGAGTGATTTCATCAATAGAATCAAACACGACGCATTCAAGGGCGATTACTTGACCCGATTGCTGTACCTCAACATTGGGATATTTTTATTGTACAGCATCTCAAACGCATTTATAACACTATTTACCGGACAGACAGGCTTAATCCCTCGCCTAGCCGATGATCTTTTGGCCCTACCGTCCACCCCGTGGAAGCTAGCCACCCGTCCGTGGACGTTGCTGACCTATATGTTTACACATTTCAGCTTCCGCCACATCCTCTTCAACATGCTAATTCTCTACTTCTCAGGCAAGATGCTCATGGAGTATTTAGGTGAAAAGCGCATGCTCGCATTGTACATCTACGGTGGCATTGGCGGCGGACTCCTCTATATCATCCTATACAACATTAGCCCTATTTTGGGCACGGGATCCATGGTTGGCGCGAGTGCTGGAACCATTACCGTATTGGTTGCCGGTGCAATGTATTTGCCTAATATACCAGTCCGATTATGGGGGATTTTCGAAGTAAAATACTGGATGCTTGCTGCTGGTATAGTCCTTCTCGACATTCTAAGTTTAACCGGTTCCAATGCCGGCGGCCATATCGCCCACCTTGGGGGTGCCATTGTGGCCTATTTCTTCATTCGTAGCATGCGCAACGGCCATGAATGGAATGTATACCTTTTCCAAGTCATTGACGCAGTCCGCAATACCCTTTACAGAAACTCAAGAAAACGTGGAGGATTCAAATTTGGTGAGCGTAATTATACTAAGTATGAGGAGGTTAAGATGAAAAAATCGGATACCCCAAAGACTGATACTGCTAAAATGGACGCCATCCTTGATAAGATAAAGGATAAAGGGTATGACAGCTTGAGCAAAGAGGAGAAAGCCTTTTTGTTTAAAATCTCGAAGGACCAGTGAAAAAGCGCCTATGGATACTTCGAACGCTCAATGAAGGACTCTTTTACGCCACACTATTTATCGGTTTTGGATCTTTGCTTCCCGGTCATTGGATTCCTGGTTCCGGAGTACTTAGTATCCTGTTCCCGTTCTTGTTGTTCCCGCATTTTTTAATGATTCTGATTTGGGCTAGATACCATTCTCAGTACATGCTCAAAAACCTCCTAAGTCTAGTTCTGCTGTTTTTCCCAGTGATGGCACAATTTCCTTTGGCCAATAGCCCCACTCCCGAACAAAAAAACTGGAAAATAGCCAGCTATAACGTTCGAGCCTTCTACCAGCGACCAGGTATCGCCAGTGACATGGCGCGATGGATACAAACAGAAGGTATCGACATTCTGTGCACCCAAGAAATGAGACGCAGCGCAGCCAATCCCGTGGTGGTCCAGTATCCTTTCCGCGCATATGCTCCGAATAATAGGAGAATTGGCACCGCGATTTATTCAAAATTTCCAATCATCAATCACGGAGCCTTAGTGTTCGACGCCATTGAAGAAAATTCCTATGCCAAGCGTAGCGCAGGTTATGCGGACATCGCCCTGCCTGAAGACACTATTCGCATCATCAATATCCACCTGAGTTCCACCGGTATTAAGGACATGGATATGGAGATTGAACCCACCCGTGAAGAGTGGATCGAAAAAAGCCAATTCATGGCTAAGAAAATCGCTCGCTCAGACAGAGACCGTGGCAAACAAGGACGAATTATACTGCAATGGGTCGACGAAAGTCCTCATCCCGTGGTACTCACGGGGGACTTCAACTCTGTCCCGGGTGGGAATTTATATGCACGATTGCTTTGGAACTTAGATGACCCTTACCTATTCAAAGGCTCCGGCTCATGGGGGTCCTACCTCCCGTTATTGCAAAAAGGTTTTCCCCTACGAATCGATTGGACCTTAGTGGACGACCAACTGCCCTATTCTGGTCAATATCTAAGCGACGTTGCCTTCAGTGACCATCGTCCACTAATCACAACCTTTAGCGCTGCAGCCGAGCCTCGAGAAGATTGAGTGCATTCAGTGCATTAGACTCCACCCCAGTCACATAATTTGGGTAGACGCGTAGTACTTCGTCATAATATAGGGGCACAAAAACCTGCTCTTGTATAAGGTACTGATCAGCCTTTCGAATCAATAAGCTGCGCTGTTCGCCCGGCGGTAATACACGAATCTGCTCGTATATCTCGTCATAGCCGGCATCCTCATACAGACTGTAATTTGGTCCATTCGGCGCCTTATATCCGCTATAGAACAACATCAAGTAATTTTCAGCGTCGGGATAGTCTGCAATCCAACTGGCTCTAAAAAAGTCCAAGGTACCTGCACTTTTCTCACTCCTCAACGTTGCTGACGGCACTACATTGACATCTATAGACCAACCCAAACTGGTCATTTCACCCTGCACATATTCACACAGATCGCGGTAGTTTGCCACAGTCACCAAAGTCAGCTCTGGCAACTCCATTGAGGTTAGCATCGTTGCTACGGAATCAGGCGCATAAGGAGTCCCTATACTATCCCTGTATTCTGGTAAACCGAAAGGCACAATACCTCCACGTGCCGGAATTCCTACACCATTTCGCAAGGACTCTATCATTTCTTCCCTATTAATCCCTGCATTAATCGCCCAACGCAATTCCCGTGGCAACCCTTTCTCCGCATTGAAAATCAAGTATTCCGTATTTAAAAACGGCGTGCGCTCTATTCGGTGATTATCTCTGTATCGGAATTGCAGTTCGCCAGATTTGGTCAACAGGTCGTCCTTGAAGCTTGGATCGAGGTTTGGTAAAAAATCAAAATTCCCACTGAGGTACTCCAAGAAAGCGCTTTGCTGATCGGGCAAAAAAGACACACTGATACCGTCGAGATATGGTAAAGACTGCCCTTCGGCATCCTGTCTCCAGTACTGCTCATGTCTATGAAGGACCAATTTTTCCCCATAATGCCAACGGTGCATTTTAAAAGGGCCCGTACCCAACGGTAAGGTCGCTACCTCCGCTGCCCCAACGGGCATCACCCCGCAATACGGCATAGCTAAAAGCGATAAGAACGCAGCATTTGGAGAATGTAGCTCAATAATCACCGTACCTAGAACACTCTCGTATATATCCAAGACATCATCTAAAACCCAACTGCCCGGAGAGGCAATAGTAGGGTCTTGCAATCGCTTGAGACTGTATACCACATCTGCAGGATTGAGCTTGCTTCCGTCGTGGAAGTAGGCCTCGCGCAAGGAGAACTCATAGACTCGGCCATTTTCGGCGACCGACCAATGAGCCGCCAAGGCAGGAACTATTTCATTCTCGGCATCTAAGGCTACTAAGGATTCAAACAGTTGCTGGACCGCCCAAATGGTGCTCTTATCCTTAGCAAACGCGGGATCCAAGGTAGGAATGCCTGCCGGCTCATTGTACCTGAAGACCATTTTATCCGCCTCTTTTTGAGGCTCACACCCGACGAGTGTAGAGAGTACAAGGCATATAAAAAAGCCCCCTAGAAAGGAGGCTTTTCGTATCGTTATGCCTGTATTAAGCATCAATATTTGCGTATTTGGCGTTGCGCTCGATGAAATCACGACGTGGCGGCACATCATCACCCATCAACATAGAGAAGACACGATCCGCCTCCGCGCTATCGTCGATGGTCACTTGCTTCAAGATGCGCTCCTCAGGATTCATAGTAGTGTCCCAAAGTTGTTCCGCGTTCATCTCCCCAAGACCCTTATAGCGCTGGATACCTACACCGGAACCTGCATCTCCACCAAATTCATGAGCAATTTGATCACGTTGCTTATCGTCCCAAGCATAAGCTTGCTTCGCGCCTTTCTTCACCAAATACAATGGTGGAGTTGCGATATATACATAGCCCAATTCCACCAATTCACGCATGTATCGGAAGAAGAAGGTCAAAATCAACGTTGAAATGTGACTACCATCCACATCGGCATCCGTCATGATGACGATCTTATGGTAACGAAGTTTATCCAAGTTCAAAGCTTTACTATCGTCCTCTGTACCCACGCTTACACCTAGAGCAGTGTACATGTTCTTGATTTCTTCGTTTTCAAACACTTTGTGAGAAATAGCTTTCTCAACGTTTAAGATTTTTCCACGAAGCGGAAGAATGGCCTGGAAATTACGGTCACGACCTTGTTTAGCCGTACCACCTGCAGAATCACCCTCTACCAAGAAAATTTCACAAACTTGCGGGTCCGTCTCAGAACAATCGCTCAACTTGCCAGGCAAGCCCATAGATGACATCGAACCTTTGCGCTGCACCATCTCGCGAGCTTTCTTGGCTGCCACACGAGCCTTTGCTGCTAACAATACTTTTTGTACGATGACCTTTGCCTCGTTTGGATGTTCTTCCAAGAAATTAGTTAACATCTCACCAACGAGCTTGTCTACCGCCCCGCTCACTTCTTTGTTACCCAATTTGGTTTTCGTCTGACCTTCAAACTGAGGCTCCATCACCTTCACTGAAATCACGGCGGTTAAGCCTTCGCGAAAATCATCTCCTGCTACTTCTACTTTCTCTTTAGCTAATAATCCACTTTCATCTGCATATTTCTTGAGCGTACGTGTCAAAGCACGACGGAAACCTGCTAGGTGAGTACCTCCTTCATGCGTATTTATGTTATTAACGTAGGAGTGAATATTCTCGTTATAGCTTGTGTTATAATGCATGGCTACTTCTACGGGTATACCGTCTCGCTCGCCCTCCATGCACATGACCTCTGGCATGATAACCTCTCTGTTGCTGTCGATATACTTTACAAAACCGGCTAAACCATCTTCGCTAAAGAAACGCTCACCTAATGGCTCACCTTTTTCATCCAGTTCCCTAAGGTCCTTCAAGGTAATTGCGATGCCTTTGTTTAAGAAGGCTAATTCGCGCATACGCTTCGCTAAGATTTCAAAGTGATACACCGTTTCCTCGAAGATGTCATGATCAGGCTTAAACGTAACAATGGTTCCCCTGTAATCCGTAGCGCCTATTTCACGCGTAGCGTATTTCGCAACCCCACGTGAAAATTCGACTTCATGCTTTTTTCCATCGCGATGTACTTCTGCATGCAGCATTGATGATAATGCGTTTACACAGCTCACCCCAACCCCGTGCAAACCACCGGAAACCTTGTAGGAATCTTTATCAAATTTACCACCTGCATGCAGGACGGTCATCACTACCTCTAGAGTGGAGCGTCCATCTTTGGGGTGCATATCCGTAGGGATACCACGGCCATCATCCTTCACAGTGATGCTGTTATCTTCATTAATAGTCACATAGATGTCCTTGGCATGACCGGCCAATGCTTCATCAATAGAGTTATCAACTACCTCATAAACAAGGTGGTGCAATCCTTTCAGACCAATGTCTCCGATGTACATCGCGGGACGTTTTCGAACGGCCTCTAATCCTTCCAGAATCTGAATGGATCCACCATCGTAATTTTTCTCTTTTTCACTCATAAATATCAGTGCATAAGTTGGCTTAATGCTATCTTAACAAAGATAACTTTTAGGGGCTCAAAAAGCGACAAAAGGGTTCGAAGCCCCTCTTGCAGTTACCAACAAGGTTATCAACATTTTCGGTATTTGTAGAGGATTTAAGACCTTAAAATTGGTAGTTCAACACAAACAATCCACGTGTTCCTCGAACCTCATATCCGCTCCATAATTGATAACGTTGATTTAGAAAATTATAAGCCCTTAAACTCACCCCTAAATTCTCATTAATGGTATAGCCTAAATCAAGGCTGAGATCCATATATTCTCCTAAATCATACACACCCTTTTCAGAACTGCCTGCGTAACGACCTCCAACATACTTTAAGTTTGAGGTTAGGTGTACATCGCCCTGGTCTATTCGTAACAATGCACCCAAAACGCGGCCTTCGGCACCTATGAATTCATCAGCACCAGCGTACGCATTGAGTTCGGTAAATACACTGGCAGTGAAGGCATCCATGGGCAAGTTTAATTCCGCACGAAGGCGAGAACGCGTGTAATTAGCATAGCCCACTCGAAGCGCCGACATATCGTTGATGGTTGAGGTAGTACTATCTCTTTCGAATTGCACATCATTCATCACAAAGGCCAACGATCCTTCCACACGGTATTGAAGCCTTCCGGCCAACGCGCCTTGCATACCGATATACCCTCTGTTCTCCCCGGTTAGTGCTAAGGCCTGATCTCCCGAAATCACAGGAACGCTGGCCAATAGGGCACTCAAGGTTTGCTGCTGTGCGCGTCCATCCCAACCGCCATAAACGGCCAGGGTACGCTTCAACACCTCCGCTTGCAGATTGATGTTTGGGAAGATGTAATAGGTACCTTGATTGTCCACATTTTCGTTATTGATCGTCCCTGCGAAGGTCAATCCAAACTGGTAATTCAACATCCCGTTTTTGCCTTGCGTTTGAGGGCTTAGGTAGAAATGATGGTACTGGTTTGTGTGAGGCTCAAACACCATTTCGGTGAGGGAATATTGACCAAATTGGTACCCTAAATCCACATTGATCTGCGCCTCATCGGCATAAACTTCGATGCGGTGCATGGTTTTGGCCAAATGCTCGTGCGCTCCAATACCCGCATTCGTAAACTGGTAAGCCACCCCACCACTGCGGTAGGCGGCAGGTACTTTAGACGTAGGATTAGACGTTCTCAACCATTGTTGGCTCAGCCCTGCACCCAAGTTCCACTCGTGTGGCGTAGGCGATAAAGCCGTTGCCCCCGTGGTATCCATAATCCCATAGAAACTCGCATAATTTGCATCTAAGAGGAGTTGGGTTTTTAGGTTCCAATTTCTAGACGCACGCTGAAAATCCGTAAGTATAGAATTCTCGTACGCAGGCTGCATTTCATAAGCAGTATTCAGCACACCTGATCTCGCGCCCTCGTGATGCGCTTTGATGCCCCAGACGTTCTTTCTCGAACGCGGGGACGAGAAGACCACATCCGCAAAGGAGCTGCTGTACATACCACCCCCAACACTTACGCGTTGTGTAGGCAGTTTAGGCAGTTTCACACGGCCCAGTTTGATAGCAGGAATAGGATCCGGTTGGAAATCGATGGTCATCCCCTTGGGTTGAATGCGTACTAACACAGGCAACTTCTCCGAGGTAGTATCGGTGAAGGAAGGCTGTTCAGAAATCTTATGCGCGGCACGCACTTGGGCTTGGTAATCTTCCACCACCCGAATTTCTACGCTCTTTACTTCATCTCCTGTTTCTTCTTGCGCCCACAAGCTCAGTGGAGCCAAGAATAATGTGGTATATAGAATCTTTTTCATTGCTTCAGTTGGGTTTATTCTTGGTCCAATTCTTCTAATTCCTCAATCTCCGTAGGCGTAACCTCTAGCGTATCCGAGATTTGGGACTGTGCCTCCTCAGATGCTCTTCGTCTAGAGAGGTCAGACTTAAACTTTTGCGCCTCCGTTACAAGAGCACCTTCCGCATTATCTATAATGTAATGCAAGGTGTAGTTCGCTTGAAAATCATCCTGCAGACCGGCATAGTTCTTTGCCATCAATAACAAGGACTTCCATCGCCACTGCGGATACGTCGGAAGTTTATCGATCATCCAGAATATACGCTCATTTGACGCCTCATATTTGTACAGCACATATTCGAACTGGGCCAGATAGTAATTCGACTCGGCTTGCGCCTCACCTTTGAGTTCGGCTGCTACCTGAGTATAATACAATTTTGCATTTGCGCTATCGTTCAAGGCTAAGGCACTACGCGCGGCATTCAGCAAGGCTTCTGAGCGCCACTCTACTGGTAAACCCTCATCTTGCAACAAACTCTCTGCGTATTGCATGATAACCGGAACATCCTCTAGCGCCTTCGCACAACGCATCAAGCCCAATCTTGCACGGCGACCTTCATCTGCATTGCCCACCAAGCTGACCACCTGCTGGAAATAGGTAAAAGCGTTTTCATAGTCTTCGCTGGCGTAATACAAGCTGGCCAAACGCTCTACCGTACGCTTTCGGAAGCTTAGGTTCCCAGAGCTTTCTACAAATTCATAGCCGGCAAGAGCAACCACATCGTCACCTTCCGCGAAGGCACATTCTGCGGCATAGTAATTAGCCGGCACTCGAAAGATGCCATCAGGGAATTTCGCGATGTACTCCAGCATGGCTTTTTTTGCACCGTCACAATCGCCAAAACTGTAGCGGTCGAAGGCTGCATTGTATAGCGTGGAATCGAGGGCACCCTGACCTATGTTCGTCCCTGTAAGTGTTTGAATCCAGTCTACGTAATCCGATAAGCGATCTAACTCTGAATATTGAATCTTAGCCAAGCCCAATGCTTCTTTGCTTTCTGGCGTGTTCGGGTATTCCTCTACGACCGAAGTAAAAGCACCCAGGGCCTTCTCCCCTTTATTTTGGGTTCTGTATATCAAGCCTAAGGCAATCTTGGCATTCTTGATAAAACGAGATTTCGGGTAATCCTTGATGAAATCCGTGAAGATGCTTTCCGCCTTCGTAGTGTTGTCGAGCTTCATGTAGGTCTCTCCTAATTCGAAGTATGCATCCGTCGCATATACAGATTTCGGGAATCTGCTCAGGAGCGCATCCAAAGCGGCGGCCTTTTTGGCCGACTCGTCTACCAACCCAAAACACAAGGCTCGTTGGAAATAAGCATAGTCCGCATCAGCCGGCACATAGTTAAGATAAAAATTATAGTACTTGATGGCATTGTCGTACTGTCCGGTCATAAAATAAGAATCCGCCAAGCGCAGCTCTGCATCGATAGATAATCGGCTCCCTTGACGTGAACGCTCCAAGAACAATCTGAAGTTCGTCGCGGCACTGCCGTAATCTTCTTTACTGAAGTAGGTGTACCCCTTGTTGTACAAACTACGCTTGTACTCGCTAAGCATTGCAGAACCAGGCGTTGCCTCAAAGGCATTCAGCTCCTTTAGCGCGAGATTGTAATCCTTGTGACGATAGTGAATTTCAGCCAACCAGTAATGTGCTAGGGCCGTATATACATTGTTCAACGGATATTCCAAAGACTTCTCAAAATGACTTTGTGCCGCCGGGTATTGAATGGCATTGAAGTACTGTACCCCGCGGAAATAGGCCACCTTTTGATAAGCGCCTTGCATTATCGGCTGCTCTAGGCCTGCGGCAGAGATGGCTTTTAGGGCACGCTCATAATCCTTCGAGTTCAAATACAGGCTGGCCAAATATTCGTTTGCTTCCGTGCGGTATTTACTCGTCGGGTAGCGCTTCAAAAAAGTTTGGAAAATGTCCAGTGGCTGCGCGAAGGGCGTGCTGCTGTCGTAGGCCAGCTTGGCGTAATTAAAATAGGCGTCTTCGCGAATGGCATCATTGCTTCCGCTCTCGCTCGCCGTCAAAAAGGCGGTTTGAGCTTCGGTCTTTTTACCGGTTTTTAAATAACAGTCGGCCAAGTGGTAGTAGGCGCTCTGCGCCATATCATCACCGCGGCTGTGGATTTTATTAAAGCTTTGGATGGCCTCCTCATAGCGGCCGGTCCTGTACAACACAAAGCCAAGCTTGTAGTGGTCGTCATCGCTAAGCTTGCCGCCGAGGCTCTGGTGCTTCTCTAAATATTTAGCGCTTTGTACCCAATCCTTCTTTTGGTAATACCCCTCGCCGATGAGCTTGGCTATTTCAGCAGCACGGCTCTCCACCGCTTGGGCCAACAATAGCTCTCCGACGCGCAGCAATTCATCTACATCTCCTGTTTTGTAGTAAATCTGGCTCAGGTAGTAAGGCACGACCCCACCAAATTTCTGATCACCAATGAGTGCTTCAAACTGAGTAATGGCAGTAGAATATTGTTCTGCCTCGTAGGCAATGTGGCCGTAGTAATATTTGTGGTGGGTTTGGTATCCCCCAGAATATGAAGTCCCCTGAAAGAACAAGTTTCTTGCTTTTTCAATATCGTCCACCATTAAATAACTATATGCGAGTTTGAAGTAATATTCGCTCCGAAAAGAAATAGGCACATCAGCAGCATCTATTTCGCTCAACCAATGCACTACCTTGCGGTAACGGCGGTTGTTGAAGTAGTAGTTGGCAGCGCTGACATGGGCCTTCTGCCATCTTGGGCTGAGCGGATAGGTATTAGAAAAATATGTAAGAAAGTATTCACTGTGCTCGTTCATCAGGTACAGCGCACACATGGCGCGGTAGTAGCTGCTTTCTTCTTTGAGAAAGCTTTGAAGCGGCAAATCCGTCGAAAGGATCTTATCGAAGCCTACACGGGCAGTAGCATATAATCCTTCATCAAACAGGGCAACACTTTCGTTGAAAGTGGCTTCATGTCCTAGCTCGAGTGCTGTTACTTGCGCCGTCGTAGCCCCTGAAAACACTAGTGAAAGGAATAAGAAGAGGGTTGTTCTCATCTACATTGGGTTTATCCTTAAAAATAAGTGTCCTCCAACGGGGAATCCTTGTGGTTAGGGACCAATTCATTGGAGTTATTCACATCTTCAAAAACGCTGCCGTTCGCCGTTTTGGTATTTGTCCTACATTTGAAAATCACCCTTCAATATTGAATTTGAACGCATCCTATGTCGCTAGTATTCCTCGATAAAGCAAGCATTTTCCAAGGCAAACACTTGGTCCTAAGTAACGTAAGTTTTAATGTGCAACCCGGCGAATTCATTTACCTCATCGGACAAACGGGATCCGGCAAGAGTTCCTTGTTGAAGACCCTCTACGGCGACCTACCCCTGCAGGTGGGCAGTGGCCTAGTAGGAACCCACGACCTACAGGGTTTGAAGGACAAGGACATCCCTAGTTTGAGAAGAGAATTGGGCATTGTATTCCAAGATTTCCAACTCCTTACCGACCGTACGGTAGAGGCCAACCTTGACTTCGTGCTCCGCGCCACCGGCTGGAAAGACAAAGAAGAACGCGCCAAGCGCATCGTGGAGGTCTTGTCTTGGGTAGGCATGCAAAACAAAAAGCACAAGAACCCGTTCGAAATTTCAGGCGGGGAGCAACAACGCGTGGCCATCGCCCGAGCACTGTTGAACGATCCGAAAATCATTTTGGCCGACGAACCTACGGGAAACTTGGACCCGCGTACTTCAGAGGAAATAATGGCGCTGCTCCTTCGTTTAACTGAGGAGAACAAGAGCGTGATCATGGCCACTCACGATTATCAGATGATCCACAAGTACCACCAACGCACGCTCAAAGTAGCCGAAGGAACGGTCACAGACAACAAGGGACAAAGCGTTTAATTCATGGAGCACCAGAGCATCGACCTCAGCATTTGCATTGCCAGCTACGGCAATGATGTCGGAGCGTTGATTGAGGCACTACTCGGCGAAATAAAAGCCGACCCTTCCCTTTCCAACACGGAAATTCTCATCTCGGACCAATGTTCCGAGGCGCACCCACTGTACAAGAATTGGGCCCAGCATCCCCGCGTGCGCTACCATCACTATACAAAACTACGAGGACGCGCGGCCAACAGAAACCACCTCATTGCGTTGAGCCAAGGCGCTCAATTGCTGTTTTTGGACGCCGATGCCCTCCCGGTTCAGCCGAATTTCATCGCTCAATACCTCGAGCATGTAGCCCCACGGACCGTCCTTGTGGGCGGGACCGCATACCACAGTGACCACAAGCAATGGTTGCGCTACAAAGTAGGCGTTCAGAAAGAGAGCATTCCGGCTAAACGCCGCAGCCAAACGCCGTACAGTAGTTTTTCAGCGTTCAATGTTTGCATGGAACGAGAAGTTGCTGAGACCATTGCCTTCGACGCGAAATTGCTCGAATACGGCCATGAGGATACGCTTTTCGGATTGGAATTAAGGCACCGCTGTGTGCCTGTGAAGCACTTGGACAATCCTGCCTACCATTTGGGTATTGATTCGGATGAGGTGTTCATGGAAAAAACCAAAACCGCTGTATTGGGATTGGCTGCGCTGATTAACGCAGGTAAAATAGACGAAGATGTGCGCTTGTACGCGACCTATAAGAAGCTTCGGTCTTGGGGAGGCTCAGTACTATTACGTTGGCTTCACCCTGTTCTCGCCCCGTGGATGTTCGGGCGACTCAGTGCCGGCCGAGGAACGGTGGCAATGTTTGATTTGTACAAGCTGGTCGTTCTCTGCGCGGCAAAGCCTACAGTTGGTCGTAAAATTTCCTAAGAGCCTCGCTTTCTTGGGACCAATTCAATTCTCGCTGCGCCCGCTCAATTCCTGTGGTGTAGTGCTGGCTTTGCTCCACGACTTGGACCATCGTATTTCTTAAGGCCTCTATATCCGTCGGCTCCACCGTTGCCCCCAGACCATAGCCTTCCACAATGCGCGCCACCTCTGCCAAAGGCGAGGTAACGATAGGTATGCCACAATGCAAATAATCGAAGAGCTTGTTGGGCAAACTGAAACGGTAATTGATGTTGGTATCCTTATCCAAGCTCAAGCCTACATCCGCGGCGGCGGTATATTGTAATAATTGGGCATAAGGCATGCGACCCATAAATATCACCTTGGACTCCAGCCCCCTCGCGTGCACACTTTCCTTCAAGGCGGGAATAGCATCTCCAGACCCCACCAACAAAAGTATCCACTCCTCCGACATTCCAGCGATGGCCTCCACAGCTTCCTCCAATCCTCGGTCCACGTTCATCCCCGAACCTTGATTAATCGCGATAATTTTATGCTCTGGCAGGCCTAATTCCCCTCTGGACACCCGAGCAAACCCTTCCGGCATGGGGCTAATGTTTCGAAAGACTTTAGGTCGCTTGCCATAATCGGCTTCGTATAAATCTGCTATGCTCTCGTTGACCGTCCAAATGTGGTCCACACGCGGAAACAAACTGCGCTCCAATCGTTGCCACACCTTCTTCGCCCATCGACCCTCTAGCTCGGGAACACCGCAGAAATATTCGTGCGTGTCGTAGATGAGGGTGCTGTGAAATAATCGGGAAACCAAATAATTCGGCAACAGCGTATCCAGGTCATTGGACAACAAATAGGTACTTCGATTCGTGAGCAAGAAAAAGAACAGGCGCACTTGCAGTTCCGCGTAAAACAATGCACCTTTTGTAAACACCAAGGACAGGCGACGCACCTTATAGGGTCGCTCAATCGGCGTACTAGTCGGCAACATGCGCCCCACCCAAACTACCTCGTACCCGAGCGCTAGCAACAACATGGCGACTTTATGCACCCGATTGTCGGTGCTAATGTCGTTAGAGGTAGAAATGACAATTCGTTTGGGCATTGTTGGCACGAAATAAGACGTGTAAAGGTAGGGAACGCTAAATTTGCATCCGCAGTACCGGGCATTATGCAAAAATCAGATTTCGAATACGACTTACCAAACTCACGCATTGCCGTGCATCCTTTGTCGGAGCGGGATCAAAGCAAGTTGCTCGTATTCAAAGAGGGCATGATTCGCGACCAATTATTTACGGACCTCCCCGCCGAGCTACCGCCACAGAGCCAACTAATCTTCAACAACACACGCGTGGTCCGAGCACGCCTTCATTTTGTAAAAACCGAAGGCGTGAAGCCTATTGAAATCTTCTGCCTCGGGCCACATGCCCAGAGTGTTGAGGAAGCGATGAATAGTGAGCACAATGTCCAATTTGAATGCTTGGTCGGCAACCTCAAACGTTGGAAGGATCACCCATTGGAATTGGCCCTTGAAAATGGCACCAACCTTCGAGCGGAAAAAATCTCCCGAAACGGAGCCTATTGGGTCATTTCTTTCACTTGGGACAGCGACCTCACCTTTGCGCAAGTCCTCGACTGTGCCGGTAAAATCCCGCTGCCGCCATACATGAACCGAGACGCCAGCTCCGACGATGTAGAACGTTACCAAACCGTTTATGCGCACACGAACGGCTCCGTGGCTGCCCCCACTGCCGGCCTTCATTTTACGGACCGCGTTTTTCAATCCTTGGAAAGAGCCGGCCATAGTAAAGTAGAACTCACCCTGCATGTTGGCGCAGGCACCTTTAAACCATTGGAAGAAGGAGAAATCGAGGCACACCAGATGCACGATGAAGAAATCCTCCTATCTCAGCAATGGCTAGAGCAGTATTTGGGGCACGAAGGGCCAAAAATCGCCGTCGGCACTACGAGCCTGAGAAGTTTGGAAAGCTTTCACTGGATCGGCGCAAAATTGATAGAAACTGGAGCGTTGAGCCCCTTAGGTCAATTCGAAGCCTACACCCACAACACCTCCTTGACGGTCACGCAAACCTATTCGGCCTTACTCGACGCTCTGAAACAGCGTGGTATCATGGAATTAGCCCTGCACACCCAACTCATGATCAAACCGGGCTATCCCTTCAAAACCGTTCAAGGCATCGTTACAAATTTTCACCAACCAGGTTCCACGTTACTACTTTTAGTATGTGCGGGAGTAGGCGAACAATGGCGCGACATCTACACATATGCCCTGGATCATGATTACCGTTTTTTGAGCTACGGGGATTCCTCTTTGTTATTATTTCCAGGAAACTAACAGTAAGATTTTCGGTTCTAGGAACGTTGATTTTACATGTCTAAATCAATCCTTTTCCTATTTCTTCCTACCTCGCCATCAGCCAACCGGTACTCTTCTACAACGTTGAAAATCTATTCGATACCGTCAATGATTTCGGACATGACGATGAGGACTTCTTATCCGATGGCCCGCGACAAAACAATAGCATGACTTATTGGCTTAAAATCCGCCAAACCGCACGCGAATTGCGATTGACATACGTTCAATCGCCTACACCCCCATTAGTTATGGGCCTAGCCGAGGTAGAAACCTACGGGGCCCTTTTAGCTTTGAGTCGGCATACTGCACTACGTTCATTGGGCCCATGGCGACCGGTGCTTTTTGATAGTCGCGATTCAAGAGGCATAGACGTAGGCGCCCTAGTGCATGAAGAGGTCGTGATTCTTCAATCCCAAACCCTTCGAATGCCAGAAGTATGGCATACTAGGGACCCCTTATTCTTAAGATTACAATGGCCAGATTCCTCCCTTTCCCAACTCGTTTTCATTCACCTACCCTCGAAACGGGGTGGTGCTCAACAATCATATCACAAAAGAATAAGGGTGCTCGAAAAAATTTTCAGCACCTTAGACACCTGCCAAACACCTACTCTACTCGCCGGTGATTTCAACACCGAACCCACCCCCGAGATTATGGCTTTAGCAGCGGAACACGAATGGGAATTAGCGAACAAGACCGGTGCCCAACAAGGTTCCTACAAGTACCGCGGACGTTGGAATGAACTAGATTGGGCCATGGTTATAAACGGGGAGGTTTCCTGGAAAATTTTGGCTCCAGATGCACTTCTTGAAAATGATACAAAATGGGGCGGCAGGAAGCCAAAACGGTCATGGATGGGTCATAGATTTTCATTCGGATACTCGGACCACCTGCCCGTTTACTTTTTATTACATGGGAATTAGGGTTTTTTCGATATTTTCGTAATTCAAATAACCTTGAAATGAAAAATTTAGTAGTACTTGGCGCTGTCGTTGGCGCTTTATTTATGATTTCCTGTGAGCCGAATGGCCCAGTAGTTGAGCCTGCCACCTACCCAGGTGACTCATTGACCGTAAGCAATGCTGCCCGTCCATTGGTAATTGAAACTACCGGTGCATGGTGTCAGTACTGCCCGAACGGCGCTGAAATCATGACCATGATTGACGGCGTATTGGGAGATAGCGCAGTATTAATCGCAAATCATGTTGGCGATTGGTTCTCTACTGATAACGCTGCCTCTGCAAAGTTCGATGATAACTTCCCTACTTCAGGAGTTCCTAACTTTTACGTAAATAATACTGATGTGGGTCAAAGTCCTTCTGGCGCTGCCGCTGCTGCAACGCTCGCAGAAGTTGCTTTCGGATTGGAAGCAGATGTTGAAAGTACGGATATAAAATTCATCGTTTATCCACGAGTAAAAGCCTTGGAAACTAACCTTGACAACGTGTATATGATCCAATCTTACTTATTGCTCAACGGTGTTGAAGCGAAAGATTACGGTAATGGCGTTGATTTGAACCAAGTAAGTTCATTGCCGAAGGTAAGTACTGGTTCAGGTGCGACTCCAACCACTTGGGCTCAAGATGCGGCTCTGGTCAACGGAACTCCACTGATCAAGTCTGGGACCATCTATACGCACGACGAAGTATTATACCGCCATGCTACTGCAGCTGTTATTGGCTGGGTAGAGAGCGACGATGCCACAACTTCTGATACTTCAATGGTTTCTTTGGGGCCATGGGGAATGAACTTGGGAGATTTGAACCCCTTAGGTAATGCTTTTGCAGCTGGTGATATATACGGAACTCGTTACACGCCAATGCAATTCCATATCGATATCCCAACACTTCCTTTCAACGCTGATTACAGCGTTGCAACAATCATTTGGGAATTGCGCCAAGACGGTTCAGGAGATTACGACTATATAAACGGTGTAGTGACACATATTCACTAAGCCAACTCGATAAGCATAAAATAGCCTCGCAGGAAACTGCGGGGCTTTTTTTATCTCTTTTAACTATGTCATTACTGCTCTCCATATTTCTGACGTTTAGCTTTTGTATAGAACCCCCTCAAAGCGAGGTTCCTGAGAACGGCACCTACATATACGAGGTAGCCTTTGCAGAATGGGACGGAAAGACCATGGGTGATGAGATCATCGTTGTTTTGAAAGACGGTCACATTACCCTCAAAGTATCTGAGAACAGTAATGTCGTTTGGATGGGACTCAACCCCGGTGATATTATTGAAGAGGGCACACTGCGAAAGCATCAAAGCGGCCAATGGATCATCAGCAATGATGAGAAGGACGTTTATCTCGATGAGATCGGCGGGTGCATAGGAGGACCAACGATCATAAGCTTCGAGAGCCAAAGCATCGAATTGTGCTAATAAAAAAGCCCCGAACATGGCGGGGCTTTTTGCCGGGAGAAATCCCAATTATTTTCTGCGCTGCGAGCGATTCAAATTCTGCTGGCGTTGCATTTCTTCTAGGCGTGCTTGAAACTTACTTTGCTTTTTTGGCTGTGCCTTCTTCGCTTCAATCGTGGCCAAGATTGCTTCATCGTTTAAACTTCTGCGGATTGCCCATTGCATACCGAATGTCACGATGTTAGATAAAAAGTAGTAATACGTCAGACCTGCCGGGTAGCTGTTCAACACGAACATAAAGATCAACGGCATCAAGTACATAATCACCTGCATCTGTTTCATCTGTTCCGCATTTCCTGTTGACGCGGTCATGCTTTGGTTCATGCGAGTATACAGAATGGTCGAACCTGTCATCAATAACGTAAATATCGAGATGTGATTTCCATATAGAGTACTCAGGATAGGGATATGTGACTCCCACGAAATCAAGGCATCATAGGTACTCAAATCCGTTGCCCAAAGGAAGCTCTGCCCTCTCAACTCTATGGATGCAGGAAAGAATCGGAACATGGCAAACAGAATAGGCATCTGAACCAATACCGGAATACAACCGCCCAATGGACGCACCCCGGCCTCGCGGTACAAGGCCATTTGCGCTTGTTGCTTGCCCATGGCATCCTTATCCCCAAACTTCTCGTTAATCGCTTCAAGCTGCGGCTTCAATACACGCATTTTCGCCATCGAACGGTAAGAGGCAAAGGTCAACGGCGAGAGCGCTCCCTTGATGATGAGTACCATGATCAAGATGATGATCCCGTAGTTCCAACCGTAACCGTCCAACCAGTTAAATACCGGCACCACGACCCCGCGACCTATCCATCCGAAAATCCCCCAACCGAAGTTGATGACCTTCTCATAATCGCGGTCGTGCTTCTTCAATGTCTGGTAGTGGTTAGGCCCTAAATACATCGAGAACGGCAGGCTATATGTACCATTAATACTCTGGTTCAAAGTCGCATTTGAACTGAACACTTTAACGATACGTTCATCCTCTTCTGTTCCGTTGGTGGTGGCCATATTCACATCAGCAAAGCCTTCTTCAGGCTCTACGATATACGAGAAGAAATGTTGTTTTTGCGCAAGCCAATTAATCGCGTCTAAATCCTTGGACTTATCACCACCCCGACCGCTCAAGTTATCGACATCACCGTCTTCTTTAACCTGGTAAGAATAAGTGGAATAAATTCGTTCATTACTAATGCCTTTTTCCGTGCGGTAAGCAGTTCGCTCCCAAAAAAGCTCAGGCTTTCCCGCCGCACTCGCAGTCCCATTGACGGTATAGCTCGCCATAAAGCCAGCTTCTTCCAAACTAACCCTCACTTCGGTCGCGCCGTCACTAAAGGTTAAGGACTTTGTATTCTGAGCAACTACATTAAATTCTTTAGTACTCAAGGCCACATCGCCCGGAACCTTGATATCCCAAACTTGGTTGTTGTTCACCAACAACACCTCATTAGAATCGTAGGTCTGGTAGCCCTTGATCTGTGCACGCACCAACTGTGCTCCTAGGGTGGAATAGGTCAACTTTAGGTCTTCATTCTCAATGCTCACCTCTTCCGCAACGAAAGCATTAGAATCTAGAGCTGCTGCAGTCATTTCAACAGCTGCCGAAACTTTGCCTACTGTCGAAGCTCCTTCTTCTACCACTTGCGTGGCGGTCGCTTCTTCTACTTCCGGCATGTTGGCGCTTTGCCACCATCCAAAGCCAACCATGATGGTGGCAATGAGCAAGAAGCCTATGAGTTGATTGCGGTCAAATCCCGCTTTCTGATTTTCCATGAATTATTTGTTTTGGCGGTGTCGGTCCGCGGCTTTAACAAAAGATACAAAAAGAGGATGCGGATTGAGTACCGTGCTCTTGTATTCTGGGTGGTACTGTACGCCAACAAAGAATGGATGTTCTTCAATCTCAACAACCTCTACTAAGCCGCTTTCCGGGTTGATGCCTGTAGCTTTCAAACCTGCAGCTACGAGCTCTTCTTTATAGTCGTTGTTGTATTCGTAGCGGTGGCGATGACGTTCTGTAATGGCCGTTTCTCCGTACGCTATAAAAGCTTTCGAAGCTTTAGTAAGGACACATTTTTGTGCTCCTAAACGCATCGTGCCGCCCATATCTGTAATGTGCATTTGCTCATCCATCAAGGCAATGACTGGCTTACTAGACTTTGGGTTCACCTCCGTAGTATTTGCATCGGTCCAGCCTAATACATTGCGCGCAAACTCAATAACGGCTGCCTGCATTCCGTAACATATACCGAAATATGGAATCTTGTTCTCACGCGCATATTGCACCGTTGCTACTTTTCCTTCGAATCCACGCTCCCCAAATCCAGGCGCAACCAAAATGCCGTCGAGACCATTACAGGTTTTAGCTGCATTCTTTGGAGTCAAGTGCTCCGAATGAATCCAACGCACCTTCACCTCCACTTCATTCGCCGCACCAGCGTGAATGAATGCCTCAGAAATAGACTTATAGCTATCCTTTAACTCAACGTACTTTCCTATCAATCCTATTTCAATCGTTCGTTTAGGGAATTTCAAACGAGTCAAGAATTCACGCCAATGATCCAAGTTAGGCTGTGTTTTGGTTGCCAACCCAAAATGATCTAAAACAACCTCGTCTAACTTTTCGTTGTACATCATTATTGGCACCTCGTAAATGGTGCTTGCATCCCGAGATTCTATCACATTCCGTTGGCGAACGTTTGTAAATAATGCCAGTTTACGTTTGATATCTTCGTCTACAGCGTGCTCTGAGCGACAAACCAAAACATCCGGCTGTACCCCACTCTCCAACATTGTTTTTACACTATGCTGAGTAGGCTTCGTTTTCAACTCACCTGTCACGTTTAAATACGGCAATAATGTCAAATGGACCACCATACAATCACGCTCCAATTCCCATTTTAACTGACGTACTGATTCGATGTACGGCAACGCTTCAATATCCCCGACCGTACCACCAATTTCAGTAATTACAATATCGAAATTTCCCGTTTCTCCAAGAATCTTTATACGGTTTTTGATTTCGTCAGTGATGTGAGGAATTACTTGGACTGTCTTGCCTAAATAATCGCCACGGCGTTCCTTATCGATGACACTTTGGTAAATTCTTCCTGTGGTAACGTTATTTCCTTGTGAGGTCGGCGTATTTAAAAAGCGCTCGTAGTGACCTAGATCCAAGTCTGTTTCTGCACCATCTTCGGTAACGTAACACTCTCCGTGCTCATAAGGGTTCAATGTTCCTGGATCAACATTGATATAAGGGTCCAATTTCTGAATGGTCACACGGTAGCCGCGTTCCTGAAGGAGTTTGGCCAAAGAAGCCGAAATAATGCCCTTGCCCAATGAAGATGTCACCCCTCCGGTGACGAAGATGTACTTTGTGCTCGCCATAGTTTGAATCAAAACAGCACAAAAGTACCTCTTTTTGCTGCCAATTAAAAGGTAAAACTTGCGCTAATCGTAGGCATGATTGGGAGCTGATTTACACGCTCCGCAGCTACACGATCATAGTAAAAAATGTTCTCCCTATTGTACATATTGATAGCCCCAATAACTACCTCAGCTTGACCCGTATTTAATTTTGTGCTGTACTTGAGCGAGGCATCCAGCCTGTGGTACGTCGGCAACCTATTTCCATTCAAAGTACCATAGAGTACATTAGGGTCACCATTGGCGGTAGTGTAATCAAAGTTGATATCCGGATTTCCAAATGGATCAAGGAAATCAATCCCTGGGTAATAGCCCTGGGTCGGAGTAAATGGGAATCCAGTTCCTAAATTCCAACGCACACTCAAGAACCATCGTCCCTCTGTACCCATTTTAACATTCGCCACCAGGTTTACGTTATGTCGACGGTCAAAATTCGGGGCATAGACTTGGATACCGTCGTCGCGCTGCACCTTACTCCATGCATAGACACCCCAGAAATAATAACGCCCTTTCTCAAACTTAACCAAGGCATCGTAACCGTAGGCCCATCCGTGCTCGACGATAAAGTCCTTGCGTAAGATTTCTGGGCGATCACTGTAGACCGGTACATCGTCGTACAGTTTGTTGCGGTTGATATTTGAAATCTGGGAGAAGTCCTTGATATATGACTCCACAGTCACATCCCAGTGATCACCTAAATCGTATTCGAAACCGGCGACGCCGTGAGTTGCTTTCTGAAGCTTTGAAGTAATGGGGCGGTCACGAAAACTAGACGGTAAATCCGTGGCACCCGATAAGAAGCCATAAAAGAGGTTGACCACGTCGCGATCACTATTGGCGGCGACGAGGTTCTGACTATACTTGCCGCCAGAAGCTTTGAATCTAAAATCTTCAGTTATGCTGTACTTCAAGCCTAATCTAGGCTCCACACTCAGCTCACTCAAGGAACCATAGTAATGGAGTCGCAGACCTGGCTCTAGAATCAAAAGAGTGCCGACTTTGCGGTAATTAAAGAATCCGCCTAATTCTGTGGTACTCTCTTGCTGGTTAAGCCCAAGCCCAAGGGAATTAGTATAGTTAAAGTCCGTTGTATATCCGATAAGGTCTAGGCCATATTTGATCTCATCCGCCTTGCCTAAGAAATAGGTAAAGTCTAATCCACCGTTAAAACCATTGATGGAAGAATTACGAGGCTGGTCTGGGTTCTCGGTGCTAGAGATGTAGTAGTAGCTCTGAGCAAAATCTCCTTGAATCAGAGTGGCTGAGGCAGGTGGGATTACCGTGAAATTGGCCCCATATCCCCAACTATTCCATTGAATACCTTGTGCGCTATCTAACATCACAGCATCTGAGAAATTAAAGGCCTTCGCACTCAACTTTGAGCCGCCCTTACTTTGCGTGGTGAACTTCCCATAGATATCATTAAAGGTGAAAGGCAATCCCCCGAATCTAGTTTCCACATAAGGATAAAATATAGGGGCCGATTGGCGCAAATAACTTGTCTTCCCACTCAAGAACAAGCTGTTGTTGGCTAAGCCATTATTATCTTTTTTCCCAAGCGGGGTCTCCACCAAGAGCTTACTCATATAGGTAGACGAGTAGAGCTTACCCGTTGTTTTAGAACGGTTTCCGTCGCGGGTGCGAATATCCATGACCGAACTGTTTCTCGAACCATATTCAGCTCCAAAACCGGCTGTATATACCTTGGCACTTTGTAAAACGTCGGTATCGAAAACAGAAAAGAAACCTATGCTATGGAAGGGATTATAGATGATCATCCCGTCGAGCAAGACAAGGTTCTGGATGGGCGCACCACCTCGAATATATAATTGCCCCCCTTGATCCCCAGTGGTAACCACCCCCGGTAAAACGGAAATGGCTTTCATTAAATCTGGATCTCCCCCTGCGGAAAAGGTTTCGATAGCTTTAGGATTTAGGTTGACTACTGCGGTATTGACCTTGACCTTTTTCTCTGCCCGCTCAATGTTTAAGTTTACCGTATTGAGCATTTGTGAACCTTCGTCTAGGTAAACCTTGATGGTATTGGGCTTGTTTTTATAGATGCGAACGGTCTCGCGAACGGTCTCATACCCCAAAAAACTCACTGTCACTTGGACTACGCCCACCGGAAGATCTGATAATTGGAAATAGCCGTCCAAATTTGTTATGGTTCCGCGGTCTTCCCCCTCTACAACGATATTGGCATAAGGAATGGGGGCGCCGTTGCTTTTTTCATAGACGAACCCACGCAGCATCTGAGGTTGGGCATGGACTATAGTCGCTAAAAGCAAGGAAAATATGGTTAGGAATCTCTTCATTTATTAGGCTAAGGTACTACGCTAAAGTACGCACTTGATAAGCCATTCTCTCAAATGTTCGTATTCATTTGCACTTGAGGGGATGACTCCTTTGCATTTTCTATCGAATATGAGTAGCTCTTCTAGCATCACCAAAGCTTGCGTAACACTGTAATGACGAGAGGCCTGTGCAAATTGTTTTAGGAAATAGGGGTGAATTTTCAGTTTGGAGGCGATGGACTTTTCCGGCTTTCCCTTCATGCTGTGGTAACGCAGCAGGTTGTTCACAAAATTAAATAAGATGCCGGTAATCATTTGCACGGGATGCTCTTTAGGATTTTTGCTGAAGTAATGGACTATTTTGAATGCCTTGGCAATATTGCGTTCGGCAATGGCACCCACTAGCTCAAAGTTGTTATAGTCTTTACTAATACCTATATGACGTTCAATATCATCCGCACTCAAATCGCGTTGATCGCCCATGGCTAAATCAAGCTTCTCCACTTCCTTGTGCAAGCGGCTCAAATCCGTACCCACCTGTTCGGCCATGGCCGCCACGACATTGGAGGAGCAGCGGAAGCCCTTAGCACCCAATTCCTTTTCCAACCAAGGCATTACTTGGTAATCGCGCAGGGGATCGCTTTCCAAAAATACGGTATTCGCTTTGATTACTTTTCCGGCCTTACTGCGCTTGTCAAGCTTTTTATGCATGTGCCCGAAGGCTAGTACTGTACTTGGCTGAGGCTGTTCTATATAACCAGCCAACAATTCCCAATCCGCTGCCTTCAAATGCTGCGCTTCTTTGACCACAACTACAACGCGTTCGCTCATCATAGGAAAGCGCTTGGCCTCTTCAATAATCTGTAGCATGTTCGTTTCCTTTCCGTACAACACGGTTTGATTGAAACTGCGTTCCGATTCATCTAAGATTCCTTTCTCGATGAGTTGCAATAACTGTTGGGCATAGAATGACTCCTCACCCGCGAAGAAATAAACGGGAGCGTACTTGCCTGCATTGAGGTCGTTGGCAATGCTAGTAAAGCTATGTGCTCCCATTAGTCGTTGTGGTAGGGTTCGTTATTCAATATAGTCATGCCGCGGTAGAGCTGTTCTAAAAATACAACACGGATTAATTGGTGTGAGGTGGTCATTCTACTCATACTCAATTTTGATTGAGCAGCGGCAAACATGCGCTCAGAAAAACCAAAGGCACCCCCAACCACAAACACCAGTCGCTTCGGCCCAGCATTCATCCATTTTTGCAGTTGTGTAGCAAATCCACGACTGTGGTATTCTTTGCCCTTTTCGTCGAGCAACACAATGGTGTCTCCCGGTTGGAAAAACTTGAGAAAAACCTCAGCCTCGGCCTCTTTCAAGGCTTGTGGACTTAGCTTGCCTCCACCCTTGACATCGGGAAGTTCAGCGTATTCAAAAGAGATGTAGTGTTTGAGGCGCCCCGTAAATAATTGGGCCCCTTCCCTAATGAATGGTTCAGAAGTTTTACCAATAACCGTGAATACAATCTTCATGTGCCCTGCAAAGATGCTAACTTGCATTGAGAACGCTAAAGGAATCCCCTAGGAATATGTCTGCGAAAGAAGATTTTGTGCCCAATTTCTCTTTGCTCGACTCTCAAATCGAATTTGCCATCGCCGAAGATGTTGGGGATGGAGACCATAGCGCCTTGAGTTGTTTATCTCCCACAAGCCGTGGACGAGCGAAACTACTCATGAAGGAGAATGGTATTATTGCCGGCATCGCCTTAGCGAAATATATATTCCAAAAAATCGATCCAGCGGCAAATTTTGAGGCCGTTGCGAAAGACGGGCAATGGTTCACTGCTGGCTCCGTAGTGTTCACCGTGGAAGGCAACACCATCAAACTACTACAGTGTGAACGCCTTGTACTTAACTATATGCAACGCCTTTCAGGGATCGCTACTAAAACGCAACAAATGGTGGAGCGCATTGCGCACACCTCTTGCCGACTTTTAGACACCCGTAAGACCACACCTGGATTGAGGGTCTTGGAGAAGTGGGCAGTGCGTCTTGGGGGCGGACACAACCACCGTATGGGGTTATACGATATGGTGATGCTCAAGGATAACCACATTGATTTCGCCGGCGGCATCGGCCCAGCTGTAGCCCAGGTGCGTCAATACCTCAAAGAGCAGCAAAAAGAATTGGCCATAGAAGTAGAAACGCGTAATATTCAGGAAGTTTGTGAAGCGTTGGCCGCCGAAGTAGACCGAATTATGTTGGATAATTTCGATATTGCTACCACCAAAGAGGCCGTAGCCCTGATCGGTGGGCGCTGCGAAGTCGAAAGTTCCGGGGGAATCACAGAGCACACCCTCATTTCTTTTGCAGAATGTGGCGTAGATTACATCAGTGTTGGTGCCCTAACACACCATATTAATGGGGTGGATATGAGCCTCAAAGCGTATTAACATGGGAAACCTAGGCCAAAAGATCAAACAATTACTCTCCACGGTGAAACCGCCATTCTTCGACGGCCTAACTTTATGGGACGTTCTGAGCTTCTTTTTCCGCGGCATTTACGAAGGGGCTATTTCCTCGCGAGCAGGTTCTGTAAGCTTTAGTTTCTTCCTTGCCCTTTTCCCAGGCATCATATTCATTTTCACCTTAATCGCCTACCTCCCGCTGGATATTTTTCAAGACGAATTGTTCGATGTATTTGCTACGGTCCTACCACCAAGCACCCATGATATGGCCTTCGAAGCCATTGAGGATATCCTGACCATTAAGAGAGGGGGTCTTTTATCCATCACCTTTGTGGCCGCCCTACTCTTCGCAACAAACGGAACACTGAGCCTAATCGCGAACCTCGGAATTTCTTACCATAATATCCATGTAAAGAAGTTCTGGTCCCAATATTTCAGCGCTTTCCTACTGACTATTGTATTGACCATACTGATCTTAATTGCAATTGTAGCCCTCATCTTCTCTGAAGGATTTACAGGCTGGTTAGCAGAGCAAGGGTATTTAACGGAATACACATCCGATATTATTGGCTGGGCTAGATTACTAGTACTACTCACGGCCGCCCTCCTCGGTATCTCCATCGTATATAACTATGGCCCCGTACGCCGTCGCGATTGGCGATTCATAAGTCCAGGAAGTATCCTCGCTACAATACTGATCATCGCATCATCACAAGGTTTTAGTTATTACGTTGAAAATTTCTCAACCTACAACAAGTTCTACGGCTCTATTGGAACTCTATTGATCATGTTGTTATGGATCTACGTAAACGCCTTTGGATTGATCATTGGGTTTGAACTTAACGCGAGTATTACAGGGGCCCAATTACAAAAAGGAAGCGTCAACAACGCGGAATCATAAAAAAGCAACTCCTCCCGACCTGTCTCTTTCTCCCGCGTCTCACTCGGCTGAAACCTAGATTGCACTGGCCAGTATCCTGAAAAATAGAGGCTTTATAAGTCTTTCCGCGAGCTCAATAAACACGGCTCTTTGCATCTTAAGGATGTGCCCTATCACACATAACTATTTCTAAATAGCTGGACCCAATTCATATTTATTTAGAATGTAATAAAAAACCCGAGCCTACTTAGGTTCGGGTTCTTTGAATACGTAAATTTTTCTTAGCGCATTAGTGAGAACTGCTGGTATTTGACATATTCCAAACCCTCATTATCTCGAAACATAATTTGCGCGATGTAGACCCCTTCAGCACACTGACTGTTTTCAAATAATCCGTCCCACCCCGTATTGATGTCTTTAGTATGGAAGAGGATATTACCATCTCTATTGTATACCTGCATTTCGAAATAACTGATAGCATTTGCCTTTACAATGTAATAATCATTCTTTGTATCACCGTTTGGCGTAAACGCTGTAGGGGCAAATACTGCCGCAACATCACGTGGATCCTTCACTGTATCACAATTTGCAATTTCTACGTAGAATGTATCCGTACACAAATACTTGCAATAACCCGCCTCCACGACGACTGTATCTCTTTTGATGAAGGCTTTCTGATAATTTGCACCATTTTGGGTGTTTCCAGAAGTATTGGTCCAAGTATAGGCAAAGTTGAAGGTCATAATAGGTCCTCCGGCTTGATTTACGGATGGAACCGAGGTACCTGTAGGAGCTGTAATACCTCCTGCACAGTCATACCAGTCGTCCATATTACTGAGCTCATTAAAATCGAAATTAACCGCTAAGGTCGGGAATGAAGATGGGTTCAGATGTGCACTCATATATGTCGCAATATCTCCACTCGAACGCTCCTCTGACCAAATACGGAATTCATCCATTTCACCATTTAAATAAGTGGCATTTCCAGAAGTGGGCGAAATACCATAGCCTAAAGTGATATCACCAGTATGAGAGATATCTCCACCGACATTCAAAGTCTTCTGGGTTTCATAGCCCCCATCGACATACAGAGTCGCAATGCCTGATACCCGATTCCAGGTAACGGCAATATGGTGCCAGCCTCCGTCATCAATTTGACTGATTGTACCAAACATGGAATCATAATTTCCTGTTTGGTCTCTTGCTGCAAATCCTACAGTCCCAGATGAATTCTTCCAAATCGCCCATCCTATACTAGAACTATTTCTATTGACAGCTAAATATTCCAAGTTCGACATATCATCGGTCAATACCCAAAACTCCACACTGAAATTGGAAGTTCCGATGTTGAAAACCGCATTGTTCGGGATTTCCAAATAATCTGAAGATCCATTGAAATCCAAGGAGTTATTTAATGTAGTAGAACGTGAGGCACTTACCTCAACGATATCGTCGGGACACACAATAAAGTTATCCTGATCTACCGTAACGGTCATGATTTGCTGACCGATTAGAGCCGGTGCAAATGCCGTACATAGGAGTAAAAAGCGAAATTTCATCATAGAATGCTTGTGCCTCAAAAATAAGATTAAAAACCAATAGTTGACCTATCGCTCCATTTTACCACAGAATTTCCGTCCCAAGCCCATGTCGCTGGGAGTGTTCGTGAGCAATGGCGAGACCATAGCGCATAGGTATTGGCCCCTGTATGATCGATAAATAAATACTGTCCTTCTTGCAATGCGGCGGGTAAGGCTTTACCATGCGCCAAATAATCTCCTGCAAAGCATAATGGACCAGCGATATCATAGGCCTTGTCCATACCCAGCACCTGAGTGGCGTCGCCATTCCACACAGTCATAGGGAAGGAACGAGCTGTGGAATATGCATCTCGCATAAAAAAATCAGCCCCTAAGTGAATGAATACTTTATTAGGTTCCAGCACATATTCTATTGTGCTTACCGCAAATCCGGCTTTGGCCTGAATCCACTGACCAAATTCTGTAACCAGTAAATAGCCAGATCCACGGAAAACCTCAGCAACTATTTGACCATAGGCTTCCATCTTTGTTTGAGGACCAAGAGATTCTGTGGGCAAACCACCTCCGACATCAATCACTTTTATTTTACCCGGTGCTACTGCGTTGACGGTATCCGCGATACGCTTTAGCTCTTTTAAAGCACCCCGCTGAATGTTTAAATCCTTCATTTGAGAACCACTGTGCATGTGTAAAGCCTTTACGGGATAGCGCAATGCAGCGTCCACGATGCGCTCTTTCATATCAACAGGAACACCGAATTTACTCTCGTTTTTACTTACATCAAAAAGCTCCGGAGCCCCCGTGTGAACCTGGGGATTAATGCGAATACCTAAGATTCCTTGAAAATCAGCATCAAACCTATCTAACTCTTCCAGCGAATTCACATTAACCAACATTTCCGGAAGACTAGAAATCTCTCGAATTTCATGACGGGTTTTTACTGGTGAATCAAAAACGATGTCCCCTGGTGAACAACCCGCCGCCAAAGCCATACGCACCTCTTCAATCGAGGCCGCCTCCAAACCAAATCCTCTGGCAACGAGATATTCCAGCATCTTCGGATGAGGATTGGTCTTGATAGCAATGCTGTGCTGCACACCATCCGGGAATGCATCTTGTAAATGTTGAAGTTTGGAATTCAAGACAGGAAGATTTACACCTATGATCGCGGTATCTTCTGCTCCCAATTTTGGAAGCATGTCCTTCATAATGCGTGCTATTTCTTCGGTTTGAATCACCCAAACATTTTTTCAGCGTACGATTCAATGATCTCAATCAATCGGTAATCGTCTTCTAAATCTACGGCATCTTTTTCCAAGAATGCACGAACACTAAAGGCTCCGATGGCAAGACGTATGAAACTCTTTTTACCGTATTGTACTGGCTGACCAAAAAATACGCGGTCATACCCGCCTTTAAATCCTTTGTGTCTTTCTGTGGTTATTGCGGCAAACATTTTTTTCAATTCTTCATTATCCAGAGCACGTCCGCCTACCCATACCTGGAAGGAAATGATGGACATGTTGGTTTTTAATTGGTCAGGCATCAAATTAAAATAAGGGGATGTTTCTAACCTACCCATAACGCCCATCGCCCATCGGGTAATGATATTATCGGTCTGGCGTATTGACCAATAACTGTATGCTTCCATTTCATCGAGTGCAATTTCCCAACGCAAACGCAATGCCTTGTTCTCTTTGGTGGGCAAGTTCGCGCGCATGTTTTCCATGAACCAGGGCATATCGTAGGCGCTGAACAACGTTCCGTACGGCTCGATGATAGATGCGTCCATGTGCTTCAGCTTCTCACTCCACTTTCTCGGCACGAGCATGGCTGCACAGAATGGGGGCGCCTGAAAGAATTTAGATCCCGTCAACATGACTAGCACACCTTTCGCCAGCAACTCGTGGATGAGCTTATGGTCCACGCGAAATTGACACAAATCCACCACCCACATGGTATCGCTTTCTGAATCGATGACGTTTAAATCATCTTTAATTCCAGACTTCGAGCCAAATACTAAGCTACCTACGACAGCAGCATCTTGATTCTCGGCAATGATATTATTAATGGCCGCAGTCCGATCCAAGATATTACCTTCTTTATCACGTGCGTCCAAATAGACCACCTCACTCACATTACTAGGGTCAACGAAGGCACCTTTTTCAATGGTTTCGCCAAACTGATTATTATTCGCGTAAAACCTGGTTTCTGAAGCGTATTTACTACCTGACCCCAATTCCTCTGGGCAGCTCACAATATTTAGCAAACGTTTCCCTGGGTTCAACATCATTTGAAACATCAATGGATAGTACACCAAATCCGATCCCGAAGGTCCGAAATACACGTCAAATGGATCTTTGAATTCATTCTGCACCAAATTCCGCAAACGATTCGCTTGAGTCTCCAACAAGTTCTCATAATTCAAATCATCGTATTTACCTAAAAACGCCTTCGATAAGGTGTGAGAACGACGCGTTAAAACATTCGCAGTGCACGACCCGCGTTGAAACAATGTTTCGTATTCAACCGGATTAAGGTGGTATTTGTTAAGTCCCGTCTCAGAAATTTGATGAACTCGTTCGTCACATCCTTCTGTAAGGATATCTAGAATCTGCTGTTTACCAATGACATTGGCTTTTTCGCTATCCATAAAATGATAATCAGTTGAAGATCAAAAATACACATCTAGTTGCCGTTTATCAATGATTTAGACCCGATTATTCCACAACTTTTGCTAGTTTGCATAGATACAAATACAGACTATGTCCCTGAAAAAATACACCCCCTTTTTAACGACTTGGACCGCTCCAATGATTGCGTTACTCGGCATCAATGTGGCCTTCTTAAGCCCTGCCTACATCGACGGCGATATTCTCGATCAAGACGATATCAAACTTGGGTACGCCAAGAGCAAGGAAACTCGAGAATACAGAGATGAAATGGGGGAAGAAGCGCTTTGGACAAATGCCATGTTTAGCGGCATGCCAACCACGCAGATATCCACAGAATATGGTGGAAACTTATTTGAATATATCTCAGCCACAGTGAGTACCATTGGGGGTCGTACCTCATCGACCTACATCATTTTCTATTTGATGATTGCAGCCTTTATCGGCTTGCGAGGCATGGGCGTGCACCACTGGCTCAGCGCCATTGGGGGTTTTGCTTACGGCTACAGCGGCTTCTTCATCATCGGTTATGCGGCCGGACATAATGCAAAAGTTAATACCGCTGCCTTCATACCATTAATGATCCTAGCGCTGCTATTGATTCTCGAGAAAAAGAATTGGCGCGCCTTTATCCTGATGTCACTTTTCGCAGGATTGAGCATCCACCGAAACCACTTCCAAATAACGTATTACGCAGCCCTGTTCATGGGCGTCATTTGGCTCACCTATTTGATCAAATACGCCAAGGAGAAGGCGTTACCTGAGTTTGGGAAATACACTGCCTTATTACTTCTAGCCGGTGTTCTAGCTATCGCGCCCAACATCGCAAATATCTGGTCCACCAAGGTGTATACAGAAGAAAGTATGCGTGGTGGGAAGAGCGAATTGACCCAGAAAAATCAAAACCAAGGCGAGGGCGGTCTATCCTTTGAATATGCCATGAGCTGGTCGGCTGGCATCTATGAGACTGTAGCGCTCGTTATTCCAGACGCTGCAGGTGGCGGTATGAAGGTGGACTACAATGCCAAGGGTACTGAAACCTACGAGCAACTCCTTCGTGCCTTCAGACAGCAGGGCATGTCCCTTACTCAAGCGGAAGCACAAGCCAGCCAATACATGGGAGGAGCCTTTATGAAATGGACGGGAGAAAGCATGGGCAATGGCGCCTATTACGTAGGAGCCAGCATCTTCTTCCTCTTCTGTTTGGCCTTCTTCACCGTGGGCGGCACCATACGCCAATGGGTTATTGCCAGCATCGCAGTATTCTCCTTCATGGGGTGGGGCTCCAACCTCGAGTGGTTCAACAGCCTATTGTTCGACTACCTGCCGCTGTACAATAAGTTCCGTGTGCCTTCTATGGCCATGGTGGTGTTGTTCTTCCTCGTGCCTTTCTACGGCCTATTAGGACTACAGCATTGGCTTATCATGGAGAAAAAAGCTCGCTTTGAAGCCTTGTGGAGAGGTGCCGCATTATTCGCCAGTTTCCTCCTATT
>Ga0163109_10000069_pt1 | contig 80385 bp, 72 predicted proteins | sample CRUFie1St13metaG_FD_108704 | JGI IMG/M metagenome (GOLD analysis project Ga0163109, IMG submission 108704) | Marine microbial communities from the Costa Rica Dome - CRUD Field 142mm St13 metaG | ecosystem: Environmental > Aquatic > Marine > Oceanic > Photic zone | place: Costa Rica: the Eastern...
TAAAAAGTGGAAGGACAAAATAAGTCGATCACGTTTGACGGACGAGAGATACGACTAACTACAGGACTATATGCTCCTCAAGCAAATGGATCAGTAATGATTGAGTGTGGTGACACCTCTTTACTAGTTACAGCGACAAAAACAATTAAGAAAGAAGTTGCAGACTTTTTACCTCTTATATGCGACTATGAGGAAAAACTTTATGCTGCGGGGAGAATCCCAGGCGGTTTTATGAGAAGAGAAGGTCGTCCTCCAGAAAGAGCGACTTTAATTTCAAGGCTGATTGATAGGCCAATGAGGCCGCTTTTCCCTTCATGGATGAGAGATGAGATACAAATAGTTGCCTCTTGCCTCTCTTTGGATGAAAGGGTTCCAGCAGATGTTTTAGCTGTTACAGGAGCTTCAATAGCAACTTTACTTGGTGAGATACCATTTTATGGACCAATGGCAGCAGTAAGAGTTGGACTTATAGGAGATGATTTTATCTTAAACCCAAGCTATAGAGAGATAGAGAAAGGAGATTTAGACATTGTTGTTGCAGGTTCACCTGACGGTATTGTTATGATTGAAGCAGGTGCCAACCAATTATCAGAGCAAGATACTATTGAAGCTATAGATTTTGGCTATGAAGCAGTAACTGAACTAATTAAATCTCAAGAAGATTTACTAAAAGATTTAAATATAAAACAGGTTAAACCATCGGCTCCAGAAGAAGATAATACATTGCCCTCTTATTTAGAGAAGAATTGTACAAAAGGTATTGATTTGGTTTTAAAGAAATTTGATCTTTCCAAAGATGAGAGAGATTTGGAACTCGAAAAAATAAAAGTTGAGACTCAAGGAAAAATTGAATCTTTGAAAGATGATAATGACGTAAAAGTTCTTCTTTCAGAAAATGATAAATTATTAAGTTCCGACTTCAAAAAACTTACTAAGAAATTAATGAGATCCCAAATCATTAATGATGGCAAAAGAGTTGATGGTCGTGAATTAGATGAAGTTAGAAAAATTTCAGCATCTGCTGGGATACTTCCAAAAAGGGTTCATGGTTCAGCCTTATTTCAAAGAGGTTTGACTCAAGTCTTATCAACGACAACTTTGGGAACTCCTAGTGACGCCCAAGAAATGGATGACCTTAATCCAAGTACTGAAAAAACTTATCTACATCACTATAATTTTCCACCTTATTCAGTGGGGGAAACCAGACCTATGAGGACACCCGGCAGAAGAGAAATTGGCCATGGAGCTTTAGCAGAAAGAGCAATAATACCTGTGCTTCCAGGAAAAGAAACATTTCCATATGTTTTAAGGGTTGTTAGCGAAGTTTTAAGTTCAAACGGATCAACTTCCATGGGTTCTGTGTGTGGAAGTACACTTTCTTTATTAGATGCAGGAGTTCCTCTAAAAGCCCTTGTCAGTGGTACAGCAATGGGATTAATCAAAGAAGGTAAGGAGGTAAGAATTCTCACCGATATCCAAGGCATCGAGGACTTTCTAGGAGATATGGACTTTAAAGTCGCTGGTACTGAAAAGGGAATTACAGCATTACAAATGGATATGAAAATCACAGGTTTATCGGTCTCTGTGATTTCTGATGCAATCAAAAAAGCTCGTCCTGCAAGATTACATATCTTAGAAAAAATGCAGGAGGCAATAGATAAGCCACAAGAATCCTTATCCCCCCACGCGCCAAGACTTTTAAGCTTTAGGATTGATCCAGAACTTATAGGTACAGTTATTGGTCCAGGCGGAAGAACCATTAAAGGAATTACCGAAAGAACAAATACAAAAATCGATATTGAAGATGGAGGAATTGTTACCATCGCATCGCATGATGGTGCCGCGGCAGAAGAAGCTCAAAAGATAATAGAAGGATTAACTAGAAAAGTGCATGAGGGTGAAATTTTCACTGGAGTTGTAACTCGAATAATTCCTATCGGGGCATTCGTTGAAATTCTTCCAGGTAAAGAGGGAATGGTTCACATATCCCAACTATCAGAAGCGAGAGTTGAGAGGGTTGAAGATGTTGTAAGGCAAGGTGATGACGTAACTGTAAGGGTTCGAGAAATTGACAGTAGAGGAAGGATCAATCTCACATTGAGAGGAGTCTCACAAAATGGAGGGATGTCTTATCCTGAGCCAACTCCTACTCCAGTGGCGCCTTTAAACTAATATTCTAAGAGTAAATATTATATTCTTGAATAATTTCTTTTACTTGCGAACAAATTCTTTTATGATTCCTCTTATTATTAGAAGCAATTATTATACCTGAATGTTTTAAATCATTTCTGCCATATATCAAATCTTCATTATCAATATTCGTTATTGATCCTCCAGCTGCTTTTAAAATAGCTTCTGGTGCAGCAAAATCCCAATCTTTTGGAGCACTTTTACCTGGCAAACTCAATGAAATATAAATATCACTTTCTCCTCTAACAATTGAAGCAACTTTACAACCGATACTACCCATCACAATAGTTTTGTTAAAATTAATCTTTTCAATTAAATTCTTTAATTTTTGATTCCTGTGGTTTTTACTAGTAACTATAGTCATCTCTTTGAGAATATTTGTTTTAGACAAATTTTGTTTTCGAATACTTCCATCTCTATTCTCACACCAAAGTTTTTCTCCATAAGAAATCCATAATTCATCTTTTTCGGGGATAAGTACAACACCAACATAAGGTCTTCTTTTATAGTTCAAGGCTAAATGCATTGCATAATTTTGTGTTCCTTGAATAAAATCTTTTGTTCCGTCTAAAGGATCTAGAACCCAAAGCCAGTCAAATTTATTGGAATAATTAGATTCTATTTTAAAATTTTCTTCGCTCAAGATGTCCCAATCAATATCTTGATATTTTTGATTTAATCTGTTAATAATTAATTCATTAACTTCTAAATCAGCTAATGTTACAGGATCATTATGATTTTTATTTTTAAGAATTTCATTTTTTTGTTCTGATTTTTTAATAATATTGGCATAGTACAACAAGATATCTGAAGCTTCCCAACTAAAACTTCTAAGATTATCTATTAGATTATTAATGTCTACACCGAAAGGTAATTTAATCACTTAATGAAAAAAATATCCTTATTATCTCATAGAAAAGAAGAACCTGAGGAAGGGATTTTATATTTAGTGGGCACACCGATTGGGAATTTAAATGATATCTCTCCTAGAGCGATTAATATTCTTGCTAATGTCTCTTTAATTGCTTGCGAAGACACGAGACAAACTAGTAAGTTAATGAATAAATTTAATATTTCTAATCATTTAGTAAGTTTTAACAAAGAAAATTCTTTAAAAAAAATTCCGAAGTTAATTAACGATCTAAAAGCAGGTAAGTCAATTGCGCTTGTAAGTGACGCAGGAATGCCAGGAATTTGTGATCCTGGGGAAAATATAGTTAGTCATGCAAAATCTCAAGGATATGATGTTATTTGTGTTCCAGGAGCCTGTGCAGCAATAACAGCTCTCGTCGCAAGTGGAATGCCATCTTCTAAATTTATATTCGAAGGTTTCCTTCCTAAAAAAAAAGTTGATAGAGAGAAAATTCTTTTTGAAATTAGTAAGAATCATAAAACAACCATAGTTTATGAATCACCCCATCGTCTCAAGAAATTATTGAAAGAATTATTAGATTTCTGTGGCGGTGAAAGAGAAATTTTTGTAGCAAGAGAATTAACTAAAAAATTTGAAGAACATGTCTGTTACAAGATTGATGGTGCAATAGAGTTTTTCAAAGAAAAAGAAGTAATAGGAGAGATAACAATAGTAATTAGAGGTATTAAAAAAGAGGGAAATGAAGAAATTAGTAAGTCAGATTTAAAAAAGGAACTTAATGAATTAACTAATGCAGGTTTAAGTTTATCAGCAGCTTCAAAGTATTTAGCCAAAAAATATGGCATTAAAAAAGGTATTATTTATAATTTAAATTAAAGTTTAAACTTAGTTGAATAAATGTCCTTTGTATTAAAAAAATTAGTTTTTGCATTTACTTTCAATTCTTGTTTATTTCTATTATTAATAATTGGTATACAAAATAGCTCCAATAAAAGTAAGGTTAACTTTTTAATAAATGAGTCTGTTAAATTGCCAATAAGTTTTGTTATTGGTTCAAGTTTTATTGGAGGTTCTATAATAGGAAGTTTTTTTAATATTAATATAACCAAGAATAGTTAATATTCTAAAGAGCAATAAGTTTCTCAGCACTCACAATCCTCGATATTCCTCTTGAAATTAGTATTGGAGTGACAATTCTAAATACATCTGTATTAGGAACCTTGATAACTCTTTGTTCCTTTCGACAAGCTCTTTTTGCTAACTTTAAATCGAAATGTATTTCTATTGTTTTTCTCTTTAAGTCTTCATTTGGGAGGAATTCCCATTCCGGATAATCTTTCAATAACTTTATTTCTAATTCAATATTTTTATCCACAACCATATAAACATTTTTAGGAAACTCAATTTCTTCTAAAGGGACAGAAGAAAACTCTTTCCGAGGAACATTTTCTATTTCTAAATGCAAGGGAGAAATCTCTATAAATTCGCTATCCGAGAAATTATTATTCTCAAATTGATTAGTATCCAATATAGGATCAACACTAATTTCATTTTTAGGAATCTTCTTTACCAATTCAAAATCATTTTTTCTTTTTTTATCCTTTTCTGAAAAATTATTTAATTCATCAACATTTTTAATTTTTTTTACTAATTCCTTAAAAATTAGTTCTCCAAGATTTTTCTTTAAGTTTCTGGTTATGGTAGATGCTGTGCAATTAAATTCCTTAGATAGAGCATCAATAGTTTTACCATTTTTAAAATATTCAGCTATTTCATTTTTTTGTTTTTCTGAAAGTCTTTTAGTCAAATTGTATTTCTAATGTTCTCTCCAAATCTTACATTAATTTAAAAAAAATAATAGATATTCTTATAAAAAATTTTTCAAGGAGATATTTAACTATTTAGGTCCATATCCTTATTAAGGCTCCATTAAGTTCTCAAACTTAAATCTAAAAATTACTTTAAATATAAAACACATCATGCTATGCAAGGTTAATGTCTTAGTTTTTTTAAATGATAGGATTAGATCATTAAATCTGTGTTCAGATAGAGAAAGTTAAATGAATTTTTAAGAAAAAATAATTTTATGCACACTATGTATTTATTTCTTTTTAGTAATTTACTTGTTGTGTGTGCTGGGCTGTTTTAAAATGAATAGGTTATTTGGGTTTGTTTTCAGAGAAAAGTTGAAAAGGTGATGTAAATTTCTACGACCTCTTTAATCTGCGGCTTACAATCCAAAAAACATTTAGCTTCCTTAGCTCAGCTGGATAGAGCAACTGCCTTCTAAGCAGTGGGCCGCAGGTTCGAATCCTGCAGGAAGCGTAAAGTGTTAAAGATTTCGACTATAAACGTAAAATGTTAACAAATAATTTTCTTAAGTATGCAAAACAAAGTTATCTAAATATTGGTAAGTATTCTTTTCTTATTGGGGTCTTCTTTTTACCCTCTGCATTTGCATTATCAGGTTTATTTTTACTATTTTCTTTAGTCTTATCTTTTTCAAAAAGTAAATTTTGTTTTTTTAAAGATAAATTAAATTTCTTAATAATAATTGCTGTAGGAATGATCTTATTTAGTTCACTTTTTAATAATATAATCTTAATTCCTAGAGTACTTCCAGATTTAGATAATTCGTTTGTATTACTAAATTTATTCAATTGGATCCCCCCTTTATTAGGCTTTATTGGATTCCAAAGCTATGTAAAAACTGAAGATGATAGATTAATTTTTTCTAAATATTTATTTTCGGGAACAGTTCCAGTTATAGCAAGTTGTCTTTTTCAACTATTCTTTGACATAAATGGACCTTTTCAGATTTTTAATGGTTTAATTATATGGTTTCAAAAGCCTCTCGAGGATACAGGAGGGGTTTCAGGATTATTTAGTAATAGAAATTATGCAGGTATTTGGCTCTCAATAAATCTTCCATTTGGACTTTATCTCATAAAGAAAAATATAAGATATAAAATTAAAAGTCTTTCCATTCTGTTAATCACTTTTCTGATTATCTATTTAATAATCAATACAAATTCTAAAAATGCTTTGCTAAGTATGATTTCAACTGTAGTTTTTTTCTTTGGAATAAAGACTTTTTTAATTTTTTCTATTGGAATAATTTTCTTTTTTGTCTTTCTTAATTTTCTGCCAACAATAAATATTATTGAGTTTATTCCTGAAACATTTTTGAGAATTAAAAGATTCACATTCTTCATTAATACTCCAAGATTAGTAATTTTCAGATCAGCTTTAAATTTTATATTTCAAAGACCTTTTTTAGGTTGGGGTTCAGGAACATTCGCTTTAATTTATCTAGCAAAAGACAATATGTGGAATCCTCCTTTCGTATTTCATAAATTTCAACATACTCATAATTTATTTTTAGAGATGGCTTTTAATTTTGGTATCCCAATATCAATATTATTAACTTCGATAGCTTTTTATATTTTTTATAAATCACTTAAAGTATCTTGTTCTGTTCATAAAAAAAATGATCATCAAAATCAAAATAAAGCATGGATATCAGCCGTTATAGTTATTTTTTTAATCCATTTAAGTGATATGACTTTTTATGATGGTAGAGTCAGTATGTTGATTTGTATCTTATTCTCTGGCTTAAGGTGTATTTCATTAACAAAAAATAGTTTGAAAATTAGTAATTAAGAAAATGGTGCATTTTCATGATCAATAATCTTGAAAAAAATCATAAAAATAATATTCATCCAAGTGCAATAATAGAAGCCTCAGCAATAGTAGATGAAGGTGCTACAATAGGAGCTAATACCAAAATATGGCATTGGGTCCATATTTGTTCAGAGGCTAAAGTAGGTAAAAACTGTTCTTTTGGTCAAAATGTTTTTATTTCTAATAAGGTAAAAATAGGCGATAATGTCAAAGTTCAAAATAACGTATCTATTTATGACGAAGTAACACTTCAAAGTAATGTATTTTGTGGTCCAAGTGTAGTATTTACAAACGTTAAAAATCCTAGATCAAAAATAAGGAGAAAAAAAGAATATAAAAAAACATTGATAATGTATGGTGCATCTTTAGGTGCAAACTGTACGATAATATGTGGAATTTCAATTGGTAAGCACGCTTTTGTAGCTGCTGGAGCAGTAGTTACTAAGGATGTAAAATCATATGCATTGGTTAAAGGAATTCCTGCAAGACAGGTTGGTTGGATTAGTGAATTTGGCGATAACATACCTCTTCCTTTAGAGGGGGAGGGTTCATGGACTTGTCAAAAAATGAATATTAAATATTCTTTGAAACAATCAGAAATTTTTGTTGAGAAGATATAGTAGATTAATTGGGATAGCCAAAACTCTTATTTGGTCTTATGAATTTAGATAAAAATAAATTAATTATAAATACCTTAGAAAATATAAGAAAAAGAAATAAAACTATTGCAGTAGTAGGACTTGGATATGTTGGTTTACCTCTTGCTTTAACTTTTACTGAGAATAACTTCTCAGTCATTGGTATAGATGTTGACCAACAAAAAATAAAAAAGTTAAAAAATAAAGAGAGCTATTTGAAGCATATTAATGATTCAAGGATATCAAGAACTATTGAAGCAAAAACATTAATTCCTACATCAGATTTTTCAAAAGCAGAAAAATGTATGGCGATAATTTTATGTGTACCTACCCCTTTAAATAAAAATAGGGAGCCAGATTTGACATATGTAAGGAATACATTGAATTCCCTAAAAAGTTTTTTACGAAAAGGTCAATTATTGAGTTTAGAAAGTACAACTTACCCAGGAACAACTGAGGAAGTTTTAAAGCCAATTATTGAATCTTTAGGTTTTGAAATTGGACATGATTTCTTTTTAATTTATTCCCCTGAGAGAGAAGACCCTGGAAATAAAAAATACTCAACATCATCCATACCAAAAATTATTGGTGGGATTACTCCAACCTGTAGAGAAATTGGTATTGAATTATATTCAAAAATAATTGAGAAACTTGTCCCAGTTTCATCTACAAGAGCGGCAGAAATCACAAAATTGTTAGAAAATATTCATAGAGCTGTAAATATTGGTCTAATGAATGAATTAAAAATTCTTTCCGACAAAATGGATATAGATTTATATGAAATTATAGATGCTGCTGCAACTAAACCTTTTGGATTTACTCCATATTATCCTGGGCCCGGGTTAGGAGGTCACTGTATCCCTATTGATCCATTTTATTTAACATGGAAGGCAAGAGAATATGGTATGAATACAAAATTTATTGAATTAGCTGGGGAAATTAATGCTTCAATGCCTCAATATGTAATTGAAAAGATTTTTAATTTACTTAATGCAAGAAGTAAATCCATAAAGAATAGCAAAATTCTCGTTCTTGGTTTGTCTTATAAAAAAAATATTGATGACATTAGAGAATCTCCATCATTAGAAATTATTTATAATCTTTTAAAAAGAGGTGCAATAGTTAAATATAATGATCCTTTTGTCCCAAAATTACCAAAAGTAAGGAAATATGATTTAGATGTAGATATTGTTAATTTAACTGAAAAAACTTTAAGATCCTTTGATTGTGTTTTATTACTTACCGATCATGATGAATTCCCTTATGAATTAATAAAAAACAATAGTAATTTAATTATTGATACAAGGGGTAGATTTAATCTTTCAGATAACATTTTTAGAGCTTAGGTTAAAAATAATGAAAGATATAAAAGCCAAGAAAATTAACATCGCACTTGTCGGGTGTGGAAGGATTAGTCAAAAACACATTCTTGCAATTATCAATGAAAACAAAAGATGTGAACTGGTTGCTATTTGCGATAATAATGAAGAGAGGGTTGAAAATATTTACAAGTTCTATGAAAAAAATTTAAAAGAGAAAAATATTGTTTTTAAAGATTTATATAAGTTCAATGATTTTGAAGATTTAATAAATGCAAAAAAAAATAATAAAATTTTGATCGATTTAATAGTTTTAGCTACACCAAGTGGTTTACATCCAAAACAAACAATCATTGCCGCCAAGTCAGGAATAAATGTATGTACCGAAAAACCAATGGCTATTAATGTAGAAGATGCTAATGAAATGATCAAAACTTGCAAAGAATCTCATGTCAAACTTTATGTAGTCAAACAAAATAGGCTCAATCCAACTTTACAGATTTTAAGAAAGAAAGTTAAAGAAAATAAATTTGGAAATATTGGTATAGTCGATATAAATGTTTTTTGGCAACGTCCACAATCATATTATGACCAAGATAAATGGCGAGGAACTAAAGAATTTGATGGAGGTGCTCTCTTAAATCAAGCAAGTCATTATGTAGATTTATTAGAGTGGATAATTGGTCCTCTTGAGGGATTATATGCAAATGTATCTACGATAAGTAGAGATATAGAAGTTGAAGATACTGCAGTTTTGCAACTTAAATGGAAGAACGGTGCTCTTGGATCAATGTCAGTTACAATGATAACTTACCCTAAAAATATTGAAGGATCGATAACAATAATAGGAGACAAAGGCAGTGCAAAAGTTGGGGGTATAGCCGTAAATGAATTTGAATATTCTTTTTTCGAGAATGATTGCGATGATGATCTTAAAGAATATAGTTACAAAACTGATTCAGTATATGGTTTCGGCCATAGCTTTTATTATGAAAATATGCTTGATAACCTTATCCATAATAAAAGTGCTATTTGCGAGGGAGAAAGTGGTCTATCAAGCATAGTAATAATTAATGCTGCCTACAAATCCTCAAAAGAACAAAAATTTATAAAAATATCTTGTGATTAGTAAATGAAAATTTGGATTTTACAAACAGGAGAATTTCTACAAATAGATAAAGATAAAGGAAGACCAATGAGGGCTATAAATTTATCCGAATATTTTCTCAAAAGAGGACACTCGGTAAATCTCTTGAGCTCTGACTTTAGTCATCAATTGAAAATGCATAGAAATAAGAAGTTTACCGTAGAAGAGTTAGAGACGAATTTCCAAATAACCCTTATCCCTTCTCTTGGATATAAGACAAATATTAGTTTTAAAAGACTTCTAGATCATTTCATACTTGGCTTAAATACTTTTAAGTATCTTTTAAAAATTAATCCAAATAACTATCCTGATTTTGTTTTCATTGGTTATCCGCCTATCGAAACATCATTTTTTCTCGCAATTTGGTTAAAACTCAAAAAAATACCATTTTGCGTAGATGTCAAGGATCAATGGCCTCATATATTTCTTCAAAGAACAAAGGGTTTAAAAAGATTTTTTTTAAAATCGATTCTTTTTCCTTACTTTTGGGCAGCAAAATTCTCATTGAATCAAGCTAATTTTTTAACTGCAATAACTCCTGATTTCTTAAATTGGTCTGAGAATTTTTCTAAAAACTTTAATAATAAAAATCAACCTTTATATTTAGTACCTAATATTAAAGAGATTCCAAGAATCCAATTAGATAATAATCTTCTTAGACTAAAAAATTTACTTGGAATAGATATTCAAAAGAAAAATAAATTAATTTTTGCCGGTAATATTAATAATGCTTATGATTTTAATGATTTAATATCAACATTATTATCCCCAAGATTAGACGATAAAAGTTTTGAGGTATTAATATGCGGCGATGGAGATTGCATTGACTATTTAAAAAATAAGTTGGATAAAAAAAGTAATGTTTTCTTCACTGGTTGGATTGACTATAGTCAACTCCTAGCATTAAAAAAACTATCAATTGCAACTTTAGCTCCATATAGAAATACTTATGATTTTCAAATGAGTATCCCAAACAAAATAATTGATAGCTTATATTTTGGCCTTCCTATTATTACCTCATTAAAGGGTGAAGTTGAAAACATTATAAAAAAATATAATGTTGGATATTTTTGCGATAGAAATTTTACTTGGCACGATCAAATTTCCTCATGTTTAAATGATCCTATTAAAAGAGATTTATTATCTAAAAATGCAAGAAAGCTTTATAAAGAAAAATTCACATCTGATATGGTGTACGGGGAATTTGTTAAATTTATCGAACAAAACTACTAGTCTTTAAAAGAGCAAAGAATAATAAAAGTAAGGAACAATTATTAATAGTGCTAATTTTTAGTTTATTATTTAATAATAATTAAATTTGGAAGAGTTAATAAATGTATGAAAGATTTCAATAGCGAAGAAATTAATTCAATTCTCTCTGAAGAGGAAATTAACATCGATCAATTCTCGAAAGATGAATTGTGGGAAATGCTTTCAAAAATGATATTAATAAGAAATGCAGAATATAAAATTGCCAAAGGGAGAGAATTTGGTTTGGTTGGAGGTCCAGTTCATTTAGGTGTTGGTCAAGAAGCAATACCAGTAGGAATCTCTAAACATTTAAATAATCGGGATAAAATATTTGGTGCGCACAGATCTCATTCACATATCCTTTCTTTAGGAATAGATCTTAAATCATTCTTTGCTGAAATTCTTGCAAAATCTTCAGGAATATCGAAAGGTATGGGAGGTTCAATGCATCTTTTTGGAGGTTCCGTAGGTTTTTGCGGATCTGTACCAATAGTTGCTGGAACTGTACCTCTTGCAGTTGGAACTGCTTTAGCAAGCAAATTAAAAGGTGAAAAAGCTATATCAATTTCTTATTTAGGTGATGGAGCAATAGAAGAAGGAATAGTTCACGAAAGTTTAAATTTAGCTAGAGTTAATAAATGTCCTGTTATTTTTGTTGTCGAAAATAACTTATTCTCGAGTCACTTAAATATAAAATTGAGGCAGCCAAAAGAGCTGACATATAGATTTGCAAAAGCGCATGATATTGAATCAAAAGTATTAGATGGAAATAATTTAACTTCTATTTGCAAGAGTGGTAGAGAATTTGTAAGCAGATGCAGAGATGGGGAAGGGCCCTTTTTTATAGAGGCAATCACATATAGATGGTTTGGGCATGTCGATTGGAGAGAAGATATTGATGTTGGAATCAATAGATCTGCAGAAGACTTAATCTATTGGAAGAAAAGAGATCCAATAATGAGGTTAAAAAAATCACTTTTGAAAAAAAAATATTTTGAAGAACATGAATTTATTAAATTAGGAAAAGATATTCAGAACAAAATTGAGAATGCGTGGGACTATGCTCTTAAACAATCCTCCCCAGAATGGCAAGAATCCCTAAATTATGTTTTTACAAGTAATTCAAAATGAATAAATTTACTTACAGTACAGCAATTTTAGATGCATATAATTTTTTATTAAAAAATTATCCTGAAGTTTTCGTAATTGGACAAGGTTTATGGAGCCCTTGGTATGTGGGTAATACTATGAAAGATCTCGATAAAAAATTTGGCAAAAAAAGAATAATTGATACACCGGTATCAGAGGCTGCGGTAACCGGGGCCGCAGTTGGAGCTTCACTTAATGAAATGAAGCCAATTGTGGTTCATCCAAGAATGGATTTCATGATGTACGCAATGGATCCAATAATTAATCAAGCGGCGAAGTGGTCTTATATGTTTGGGGGGCAGGCAAGTCCATCTATCACGATAAGAGGAATAATAAATAGAGGTGGAGAACAGGGGGCTCAACACTCACAAGCTTTACATTCTTGGTTTGCTCATATACCAGGATTAAAAGTAGTCTTACCCTCCTCAGTGGCCGATGCTAGAGACCTATTAATAGCATCAGTTTTAGCTGAACAACCCGTAATATATATTGATGACAGATGGCTCTATGATCAAGAAGATAATTTACCAGAAGCAAAAGAAATTAATCTTGAAAGTATAAATCCCTGTATTTTGAGAGAAGGTGATTCCATAACATTAGTAGGATGTGGTTACTCAACACTTTTACTTAAAAAGGTAGCGAAGAAATTAATCAAAAATAAAATTAATCCTGAGATTATTGATATGAGAATAATCAATCCTTTTAATAGCCAATTAATTACAAATTCAGTCAAGAAAACTGGCCGTTTATTCGTGCTAGATGGAGGATGGGGTCCTTGTGGAATTTCATCAGAGATTATTTCCTCGGCAGTAGAAAGTGTAGAACCAATGTTTTTTAAATCAAGACCTGCCAGGTTAACCCTACCTTTTACCCCAGCGCCAACAAGCAAGCTTTTGGAAGAAGAATACTATCCCTCTGAGAAAAAGATATTAAATAATATTTTAAAAATTTTTGAAAATAATTTATAATAATTTTCATGAAAATACCCTTCTTCGATTACCCAAGGCTTTTTTTAGATAAAAGTGATGAATATCTGAATATTTTTTCAGATGTAGCTTCTAGAGGGGCCTTCATTATGCAGGATGACGTAGATATTTTCGAAAAAAATTTATCAACCTTTTCAAATTCAAACTATTCAATTGGAGTAGGTAATGCTACTGATGGACTTGAAATTTCATGGATGGCTTTAAATTTAAGACAGGGTGATGAAGTTATTTGTTGTTCTCATACCATGTTGGCTACAGCATCTGCAATTAAAGTGGCAGGTGGGATACCTATTCCAGTAGAGATAGGAGATGATAATTTAATAGACCCAGAAGCAATTGAAGATGCAATTACATCACGTACTGTTGGGATAATGCCCACGCAGCTAAATGGTCGTACCTGCGATATGGAAAGGATTATGCAAATAGCAAATAAATACAAATTGTATGTAGTTGAAGATGCTGCACAAGCTTTAGGTTCAAAATTTAAGGGAAAAAATGCAGGCACTTTCGGGCACTCAGCAGCTATTAGTTTTTTTCCTGCAAAAGTTCTAGGCTGTTTTGGCGATGCGGGGGCCATATTATGCCAAGATGAAACAATTTTTGATAGAGCCTATCAACTACATGATCACGGTAGAGATAAGAACGGTAATGTTAAGTCATGGGGTAGAAATAGTAGGCTAGATAATTTACAAGCAGCAATATTAAATTTCAATCTAAAGTCTTATGAAAAAGTAATTCAAAGAAGAAGAGAAATAGCATCAAAATACTACTCAAAGCTTTCAATTTTAGAAGAATTAAAATTACCGGAATCACCATTAAATAACTCTGATCATTATGATGTTTTTCAAAATTATGAATTTACAGCAAAAAGAAGAGATGAACTTCAGAAATATCTTAGAGAATCTGGTATTGGAACTTTAATACAATGGGGCGGCAAAGCAATTCACCAATGGGAGCATCTTGGTTTCAATTTACATTTGCCCAAATCTGAAGCTTTTTTTAAAGAATGTTTAATGATTCCCATGAATATGTTTATCTCTAATGAAGATATAGATTACATTTGTCAGAAAATTATCGAATTTTATAGAAAATGAAAAGGTTTTTTGATCTAATTTTTTCATTTTTAGGTCTTATTTTTCTTTCACCAATAATTATATTTGCATGTTTTGGTATTTATTTACAAGATAAACATTCACCTTTTTACATCGCAAAAAGAACTGGCATAAATAATAAAAGCTTTAATATGATAAAACTTAGATCAATGATAGTTAATGCTGAAAAAAACAAGGTTGATAGTACATCAAGTAATGATCCCAGAATAACTAAAATTGGGAAAATTATAAGAAAGTTAAAATTGGATGAACTTTCTCAACTCTTTAATGTTTTCATTGGGGAAATGAGCTTAGTAGGTCCTAGGCCTAATGTTAAGAGAGAAACTGATCTTTATACTGAAGTTGAGAAAAATCTTTTAAGAGTTAAACCTGGCATTACTGATTTTGCCTCAATTATTTTTTCAGATGAGTCAGAAATTTTAAAAAATGTTGATGATCCCAATATTTCTTATAACCAACTTATTAGGCCTTGGAAAAGTAGATTAGGTCTTTTTTATATAAAGAAACAATCAATTCAAATAGACATCTTAATTATTTTTTTTACTATTTTAAGTTTCTTCTCTAGAGAAATATCTCTTATTTTAGTTAATAAGACTCTTAAAAAACTTAATGCCCCAAAAGACTTATGTGAGTTATCGCTCAGGAAAAAGAAACTTAAACCCATTCCACCGCCAGGTTCTAATGAAGTAGTTTTACAAAGAGATAGCTAACTAATTAATGGAAATTTTTGAGAAAATTATAAAAAGAATAATAAAGAGACTCAGGTTAGATTCTTTACTTATACCTATTATTGATTTGCTTTTAATATATTTTGCCTGCCAAATCGGAATACGTTATAGAAATATCTCATATGAAATAATTAGATCAGATTTAAGAGGTTACCCAGATGATTATGCATGGATATTATGGTTAGCACCATTTTTGGGAGTTTTTATTTTTTATCTATCAAACCAGTACAAATCATTATTTGGTTTTTTTACAACAAAGAACATTTACAAATTTTTTTCATTTTCTCTCTTATTGATTTTAAGTTTAGCTTTAATTGGAAAAATATTTTTATTTAAAATTCCAGATTTCAAAGCATGGATCGTACTTTATTTTCTTGTAGTATCGGTAACCTCATTTTCTCGTTTTATTTATAAAGATACTTTTCAGAAAAGCATCTCTTTTAAATCAAAAAATGCTAAATCAATAGCCATATATGGAGCAGGAGGTGCTGGAAGGCAACTACAAGCTTCATTAAGAATGTCAAATTTATATAAAGTGAACTTTTTTATAGATGATGACTCGAGTTTATGGTACAGAGAAATTAATGGCATTAAAATTTATCCTCCTGAATCTTTAAAAATAGAAATTAAAAATATTGATCAGATATTTATAGCGATTCCATCTCTTTCCATAGCAAAAAGAAAAAACATACTAAACTCATTGCAGAAATTCAACATCAAAATTTCTTCTATACCCTCAATAAGTGAAATAACAAAGCAAAAATCAATAATAGATTCATTAAAACCTATTAACGTAGAAGATTTGCTTGAAAGGGATGCAGTGGATCCCTTCCCTCATTTATTATCAAAAGATATAAAAGGTTCAATAATTTGCATTACTGGTGCGGGTGGTTCTATTGGTAGTGAATTAACAAGGCAAATTATAGAATTGAATCCAATGAAAATAATCTTGATTGATAATAGTGAATCTAATCTTTATCAGATAAATGCAGAATTTGAAACATTTCCGCCTGACCAACCAAAGATAATACCTGTATTAGGCGATTGTTGTAATTTAGAGTTCATTACAAATATATTTCATAAAGAAAAAATTGATATTGTTTTTCATGCCGCTGCATATAAACATGTTCCATTAGTTGAAATTAATCCATTAAATAGCATAAAAAATAATGTATTTTCTACACTTAATATTTGTATCGCATCTAGAAAACATAGATTAAAAAAAGTTTTAATGATCTCATCAGATAAAGCAGTTAGGCCAACCAATATAATGGGGGCTTCCAAAAGACTTTCTGAAATTATTGTTCAGGCATTTGCAAAAGAAGAGGAAATAAATTCTTTGAATAAAAAAAATAATAAAACTTGTTTCTCAATGGTTAGGTTTGGTAATGTTCTCAGTTCTTCAGGATCAGCAGTACCACTTTTTATAAAACAAATTACTTCAGGAGGTCCAGTAACTCTCACTCACCCAAAAATAACAAGATATTTCATGACCATAAAGGAGGCGGCGCAATTAGTTATTCAATCATCTGCAATGGCATTAGGAGGTGAGGTATTTCTCCTCGATATGGGAAAATCCATTTGTATTAAAGATCTAGTAATAAAACTAATCGAATTAAGCGGGCGTCAACTTAAAGATAAATCCAATCCAGATGGGGATATAGAAATTAAAATTACTGGATTAAGACCTGGTGAAAAGCTATATGAAGAATTACTTATTGATGCCGAAACAGAAAAAACAGATCACCCTTTGATTTTCAAAGCAAATGAAAAATTCATTCCCATGGAAGAAATTATTCCAAAATTAGAAAATCTAGAAATAACGATTAATCAAAGAGATAAAGAAGAAACACTAAAAATATTAAATTACTTAGTAAAAGAGTGGGATAATCAAAGTCAACTAAATTAATTCCATTAGCTTATACATTTTCCTCATCTCGTTTGTTATGTCATTTCTTTCTAATATTGTTTTTCTAGCATTAACAGAAATTTGATCCCATATATTTTTTTTATTTATTGCTGAAATTATTGCTTTATATAAGCTTCGAGAAGATCCAGATTTAAATAAAAATCCATTGAAGCAGTTAGTGATCCACAATTTATTATCAGCACTATCAGATACAATAACAATATTTTGACAAGCCATTGCCTCAGCTATACTTGATGCTAACCCAGCATCAGATAATGATGTTGATATGAAAAAATCATATTTAAATAATAATTTAGGTAATGTTTGATAATTATATCTACCAGTAAATTCCACAAAATCAGACAATCCTAGTTCCTTTGTTTTTCTAATAAGAGTTTCAGTCTTACTTCCATATCCTGCAATAGTTAATGAGAAATTTATATTATTATCTTTTAAATCTTTTGAGGCTTCTAAAAGAGTTTCTAAATCATAAATAGATTCATGATTTCTTGTTGAAATAATTTTTATTGAATTATCCTTTGAAAACTCTTTATAATTTAAATTAAAAAAATTAGTATCAATTCCAAAATTAATTATTTTAGGTTTTGCTTTAGGTGCAATTTTCAAAATAAGATCAGCTATATGCATTGCATCACAAGTAATTAAACTAGCTTTCCAAAAAATAAACTTTATAATTAATCTTTTTATGAGCTTTTTAGATCCAAAAATGATATCGGAACCCCATGGAGTAAGAATATAAGGAGTATTGAATAAAATTGGAATTAATGCGAATAATCCATATGTTCCAATTGAGTGAATATGAATTAGATCAAATTTTTGTTTTTTATGAATTTTTCCAATTTGTATAATAGAAGTTAAAATTGCTAATAACCAAAAAACTTTATTAACAGAATTAGAAAAAATAATAATTTCTTTGTCAATCTCATATTCAAATTTCTCAAAAGAATACCAAAAAAAATTGTTTTTAGGATAAAGAGATTTTATTTTTTCAATCCACTTTTTACTGTGTATAGAATTACCCGGAGCTAAATATAAAATTCTCATATTAAATAAATAAGGAGGCTTTGATTAAACATTTTTTTCTTTTAGGATATTTAAATTACGGTAATTTGCTTGTAAATAATTACTAAATGTATATAAACAAAATGAAAGCAAAGCTAGGTGTATTGAAAATTTATTTCCTAATGAAATTAAATAAATTAATCCTAAAGAGATTACAGAAGATAATAACTCAATTTTAAACACATTAATACTATCTGTTAGTGCAAAAGCAAAAGGTTGTGATATTTGGTAAGCACCCAAAAAACCATATCCTAAAAACGATAAAAAAAGATCAACTGAGTTGATTGTGAAAGGATAAAAATTTAAATTGTTCCAAAAAATATTTTTCATAATTATCAATACAAAAGATATAGACAAAGAAAAGTAAATAATTTTTAAAGATAATTCTTTTGTCTTTAGAAAAGCTTTTTCTCTTTCAGCAATGGCCAGATTACTTATATATGGATAGAAGGTGAATCCAGTAAAAGTTGTTATGGAAAGCATTATTGCCCCTGCGGAAATCGCTAATGAAAATTCACCCACTCCATCTAAACCTTTATTAGATAATGTAATACTCCTAATTAAAAAGAAAAATAAAGATGCGGTAATGGTCGCTAAAACTGACTTTCTTGATAAGGCAAAAAGGCTTCTTAAATATGGTTTTGGATTTAATAGTAATAAATTATTTATTTTTTTTGTTAATAAATAAACAATATTATTTCTATTTTTATTTAGAAGAATTAGATATGCAAAAATACATGCAAAGAAATATGTTGCAGAATACAAGTATAAAATAAGATTTATATCACTTTTAAGTATTCCGAATATAACAACTATACGAGGCAAAATCCTTAGAATTAAAACATAATTTGAAAAGCTAAAATTCTTTACGCTTCTGTAAGAGTAAAGTATAAATTCAAGCAATAATTCACCAAAACCTATTGATAAAATCAATACAAAAATATTTAATTCTAAGACCTTATTAAATAAAATCTTTGAAATAAAGCCTCTAAATAAAATTAAACTTATACAAAAAAATAATCCTGTTATCAATAAAAATAAAATTGACTTAAATATTAATTCATACTTCTCTTCTCTTTTATTAATTCTCGGGACAATTGCTATTATTCCATTAGGAATATTGAATCCAACTATAGAAGTAAACAGAGAGGAAGAAAATAATACTTGGGACCAAAAACCTATATCACCATAAGAAAGTCTATTTGCCATAAGTGCAGTAACTAGAAAACTTATTATTTTCTCTATTATTAAAAGTGATCTACTTATTATTCTCATAATGGAGCAACTATTCAAAAATAATAATTCTTATAAAGAATTTTCTAATACTTTTAATTCGATTATATCTATTTTAGATATACTTAAAAATAGTAGATGACACTTGAAATACTTTAAAGCTATGATTGATTTTAAATTTATCAACATAATTTTATTATTAAGTGCTAAAGAAAATCAAAAATTTTATAGTAAATAAAAAACTATACTGGAAATTAAGACATCTAATAAGTCCTAACTTGTGGGAAGATTATTATGAAAACTCAGTCTCAAAAAGAAGAGACTTTTATTCTGCATTCATACAAAAAGAAAATTTAAAAGCCATATTCGAATTTGGATGTGCAAGTGGACCTAATTTATTTAATATAGATAAAAATATTCCTTGGGATATATATTATTTTGGATATGATATAAGTTCAGCAGCAATAAAATATGCAAGAAAAAAAACAAGCCTCAATTCTTACTACTTTTCAACAAAAATAAATAAGAAAATTTTTACATCAAAACTAAATTCTTGGAAAATAAAAAATTTTGATTTATCTATATATGATCGTGTCTTATATCTTCTTAGTGAAATTGAAATAAGATCACATTTTAAAGAATATAAGGAATTTATGAATTTTTTAATAATTGATGATTTCCATAATGCAAATAAAAAAGAAAACAATACGGCATATTTTTCTAAAAATTATGAAAAGATTTTATTTGATTTTGGATTCAAATTAATAAAGAACGAACCTTCAGAGCACGAAAGTGGGGATGACGATTTCTTTAAAAATAATGCAAGAAGATTAATTTTTGAAAGAAAATAATTTTTTTATTTCTTTTAGAAAAACACCTCGTACCTAAAAAAGATATTAAACTTGGAAAATGATAGAGTAGAAAAATATGGCTTTTCAAAAGAATAAAAAAACAATTTTGATAATAGGTTTTCCATGGCCTTATGCATATGGTGGTCACAGAACTACTATTTTATGCAGAGAACTTTCCAAAAATTATAATGTCATTTGTCTAACAAGGCCTCTTTTTAGATATCTTGATAATTTAAAATTAGAATCTTTTAAAATCATTGAAACCAAAGGTTTAACAACAATTTATGATCCAATAAGATATATTCTTACTTTAATCTCCAAATTAAAGAACAAAAATAGCAATCATTTATTTATTGATTCAGGGATAGTGAATCAAATTAGTAAAGAGGAAAATTCATCTCTTTTAAAAAAATTATTAGTAAATTTAGGATTAAAAATAAAGTTTTTTATAGATAATTTAATAGCTATTCCTGATGATCATTGGCCTTGGATAATTTCATCATACTCATTTACCAATAGGATTTTTGAAAAATATAAACCTTCATTAATTATAAGTTCATTCCCAATTTCATCACATTTAATTGCCGCTAGATTAAAAAAAATATATCCTGAAACAAAATGGATAGCTGACTTCCCTGATTTATGGAGCCAAAATCACTTCTATCCTTATATAAAATTAAGACAAAATCTGGATAAATATTTAGAATGTAATTCTTTAAAAGATTGCGACAAGATTATAACTTGTATGCCTGGTTTTGCAAAAACATTAAAAAAAATTCATTCTTCGAGAATTGAATTTATACCTCACTGTACAGATTTAGAATTGCACAATAAGAAACAAAAACAAATTATTAAAACAGAAGATTATATTATTAGATATCTTGGCACTTTATATCCACAGCAAATGAAGTATCTTGAATTATTTATGAGATCTTTCGAAAATTTCATAGAGTACTTAAAAATTAGAAACAAAACACAAATTAAAATAAGAGTAGAATTCATAGGAACAATATCGAGTCACTTAGAAAATCTTATTTATAAAAATCGATATAGCTCATACTTTAAGATTCTTCCAAAGGTGCCTTATGAAGAATCATTAAACCTAATGCATAGCGCCAAAATTTTATTTTTACCGTTATATTTCGAGAATAACAAAATAGTAAATGTTATTTCTTCAAAACTTATTGAATATATTGGATCAAGAAATCAGTGTTTAATAGTAGGAGATCATTGTGAAGATTTCAAATTGATTATAAATAATTATCCACTGATAAATTCGGAAGCAAAATGTTTAAAAATGCTTATTGATTCTTTCAACAATCGCAAAGAAACTCAAAATAAATTATCACTTGGGAACAAAGTAGATCTTGAACAGTTCTCAATTAAAACAATGCCATTTAGATTTTTGAATTTGAAAGATAATGGTTAATTTATCTTTTTCTAATCAAGTAAGATTTAATTAATGTAGGATATAATTTTTAACATAAAAATCTATCAATGTTAAAAATTTCTATTTAAGATAGAAACCTTTTAGAGATTGTATTTATTAATTAAGCAGAATTACTAATAAATATATAGATATAAATAAATCGAGTCATTAACAAATATTAATTTTAGAAGTTGATATAATTTTAAAAAAACTGATATTTCCGTAAGCAAAAATTGTTAATATAAATTCATTATCTTTAATAAGCTTTTTTGGTTTGAATATTGAAAAAACAAAGGGCAAATTTAAATATTTATTTTTTTTCCCTCTATTAATTTATTTTGGGCGAAGAAGTGTTATTGCCTTTGATGAAGGATTTTATGCTTTGCAAGCAAGATGGATAATTGAGAAATCTAATTGGGTTGGACCAATGTGGTGGGATGAAGTTATTTCTGATAGGACAATTGGAATACAGTTTTTAATTGCTACATCAAAAAAATTATTTGGGGATTCATTATTTGTAATTTATATACCAATCATATTTTCTGCTTTATTAATGATTTATTGCACATATGAACTACATAAAGAATTAATAGAAGATAAAAATCCAATCTTTTCAGCAATGATTTTATCCACAACATTTCTATGGATAAATTATGCTCATATGGCCACGCAGGATATTGTTTTTTCTTCATTAGTATCATTAGGAATAATATCAACAATAAAAGCCTATAAAACTAACAATAAATATCAAACATTCATCTCAGGATTTTGGATAGGTCTTGCAGTAATGATGAAAACATACTTAACAGTGATACCTTTAATAGGACTATTTCCTTTTCTTTTTAGATCAAACTTAATTTACAAACGAAATTTCTGGGTTGGTACTATTTTGGGATTCTTACCTTTTGTTTTGTGGAGCTATAAATACATTTCAATTTATAGTTTTTCAAACTATAGTGGTCTTTTTGAAAAGTTAATCTTTCTTTCTAAGAAGAATCATTTCACTAATCCTTTTTATTACTATTTTTGGAACCTATCAATTAATATTTTTCCATGGACAATTACTTCATTAGTTGGTTTTTTTAGATCATCAAAATTAAATTTAATTCCAAAGTATTTTCTATTTTATTATCCAATTTTTACTATATTTTTACTAAGTTTATTCTCTACTAAAACCCCTTATTATCCTATCCAGATTTTAGCTTTAATATCTATCAATGCATATATTGGAATAAAATACTTGATTGAAAATAATAGAAAGAATATTATCTTTTATCTTGAAAAAATCAACTTTATTATTATTCCTTTATTAACTATTGGATTTATTTTAATTATAAACTTTACAGAAATAATAATTCTTAGTAATAGAAATAAACTTTTTATTTTTGCTGGAGCTGGATTATTTAGTTTAATATGGTTAGTTTATAATTTCCTCAATAATAAAAAAAGAAAATTAAATTTCGCAATAATAGGTCCTTATCTTTTGATTTTATTTTTAGTACAATCTGGGTTAATCACAGACAAATCAAAAGAATTAAGAATTGCCATTGAAGACTTAGTTATAAACGAAAAACTATCAAATAAACCAATAGAAACAATTAAACCTCAAATTTCGGATGATGAAACAATATCTAAAATTATAAAAATAATGGTTATGACTCCTAAAATTGGAGAAAAAAGATTAGATAATTTAAGTGAATTGAGCCAAGGCAGTTATGCTTGGACAACAACAGAATTTGATAAAAATATAAAACTTAAAAAATATAAAATCCTAAATGAAGACAAAGTATTCTATCCCTGGAAATTAATTTATAAGAAATGAATCTCTTTTTAATAAAATCTCAAAAGAATAAATTTATAAATTAATATATGTATTTTTAAATAATCATTAAACATAAATAATTAATTTTTATCGCCCATATTTATCTTGAAATCTAATAATATCGTCCTCGCCAAAATAATCTCCACTTTGTACTTCAATTAGTATTAAAGGTGAATTACCCGGATTAGAAAGTCTATGTTTCGAACCTAAGGGGATATAGGCACTTTCATTTTTGTTCAATAATTTCTTTTCGCCTTCAATTTCAATCAAAGCCTTGCCACTTACTACAACCCAGTGCTCAGATCTATGATTATGTAATTGTAAAGATAAAGATTCCCCTTCTTTAACAATTATTTTCTTAACCTGCCAATTATTACCCTCTGCAATAGAACTGTAATTACCCCAAGGCCTATATATCGTTTTGTGGATATTAGCCTCTGGGTTATTATCAATTTCCAACTTCTTTACTATATTTTTGACAAATTGTATCTGATCTTTTTTGGCTATTAAAACAGCATCAATTGTCTCTACTACAATTGTTTCTTCTATTCCTAAAGCAACAATTAATCTATTCTCACTCCTAAGATAGGAGTTTTTTACATTATCTTTAAATACTTTTCCAATAATAGAATTTCCTAATTTATCTTTATCAGATACTTCCCACATTGATTGCCAACTTCCAATATCGTTCCACCCAGCTTTGAGAGGGTAAACTACTCCAAGATTAGTTTTTTCCATTATTGCTTTGTCAACTGATATATCTTCGCACGAAGAGAAAGAATTAACTTCTATTCTTTGAAAATCAAGGTCTAAAGTATTACTTGATAAAGACTTTTTACAAAGTTTATATATATTTTCTTTATATTTAATAATTTCTTCAAGGAAGACCTCTGCTTTAAAAAAAAAGATACCACTATTCCATGCAAATCTTTTATCACAAACTAGTTTTTTAGCTGTTTCTAAGTCAGGTTTTTCTACAAAATTTACAATTTTCTCTCCTTTTAATTTTTTGTTGTCTAATTCTTTTTCAGACTCAATATAACCAAATCCAGTTTCAGGTTTATTAGGAGTAATTCCAAAGGTAATTATTTTCCCTTTTTTAACATCATCTAAAGCCTTATCTATAACTTTTATAAAAGTGTTAATATCATCAATAATATGATCTGAAGGCAAAACCAAAAGAAAGGGATCAAGATGATTTTCAATAGCTTTCAGACATGCTAATGTGATTGCCGGTGCAGTATTTTTACCAACAGGTTCTAATAAAATTGCTTTAGGTTTAATCTCAATTTTTCTAAGCTGTTCAGCTACTATAAATCTATGCTCCTCATTACAAATAACAATAGGATTATCTATGCTTTCATAATTTTTAAATCTATTAATTGTTTTTTGAAAGAATGATATTGACTCTTCTTTATTTATTTCTAGAAATTGTTTTGGGAAACTAGCTCTTGATAGAGGCCATAAGCGAGAACCACTTCCTCCGCATAAAATGATGGGTATTATTTTTTTCATCATCACTAAATTTAAAATAAATAATAAAAAAATTAATAAATTCGTTTTTCAAAGTTTACTTTTAATGAAAAATAATTTTTGAAATAATTTAGAAAATAATAATATTTTATTCTATCTCTTTTAATTCATAAGTTTAAAAAAATTAAATTAATAAATAAAATACATTTTTTAATAAAGAAACTTAAACATCATTTAAAACTTTTAGGCTTAATGAAATCAAGAAGTTTGAAAGGCTTTATGATGAGTAATAAAGATATTAATTAAAATATTTTTATAGCATAAATATTAATTAGATATCATATTAAATCATTCCAAAATTAAATGAAATTATAAAAATTATCTTGCAAACCATTTTATTAAACATAGGTAAACTTAATCTAGAAAATTTTTTATTATTAATATTAAGAGTACTTAATGGTCCTCTTGCATTAGTTAATGATATTCTTAGATTTAAAGATATTCACTGGCGATCTAAATAAACCAGATAAAATTTAAAAAAAATAAATTTTTTATTTTCAAAGTTGAAAATGAATAATCAAACAAAAAAAGCACTCATTACTGGTATTACTGGACAAGATGGTAGCTATCTTGCTGAACTTCTTTTAAGTAAAGGTTATGAAGTCCATGGTATGAAAAGAAGAGCTAGCAATTTTAATACTCAAAGGATTGACCATCTTTATCAAGATCCTCACGTCCACAAAAAAAACTTTATGTTGCACTATGGCGATCTTACTGACAGCACAAACATTTTCAAGTTAATTCAAGAAATTAGACCCGATGAAATATATAACCTTGGTGCTCAAAGCCACGTTGCGGTAAGTTTTGAATCTCCCGAATATACTGCTAATAGCGATGCTCTTGGAATTCTTAGAATTCTTGAGGCGGTAAGACTTTTAGGTCTAAACCATAAAACAAGAATTTATCAAGCTAGTTCAAGCGAATTATATGGTCTTGTTCAAGAGGTTCCTCAATCTGAGGGAACACCTTTTTATCCAAGAAGCCCTTATGCTGTATCAAAATTGTATGCCTATTGGATTACAGTAAATTACAGGGAATCTTACGGGATTTATGCTTGCAATGGAATTCTTTTTAATCATGAAAGCCCTCGAAGAGGGGCAACATTTGTTACTAGAAAAATAACAAGAGGACTTTCCAGAATCCATGAAGGTATAGAAGATTGTATTTATCTTGGAAATCTTAATGCTCTCAGAGATTGGGGGCATGCTAAAGATTATGTCGAGATGCAGTGGAGGATGCTACAGCAAGAATCTCCCTCTGATTATGTAATTGCTACTGGCAGACAAGAATCCGTTAGAACTTTTGTAGAGTTATCAGCAAATGCATTAGGTTGGAATAAAAATAAAGATCAAGGAATCATCTGGGAGGGAGAGGGACTTGAAGAAGTTGGTATAAGGGCAGATTCTGGTGAAATAGTTGTAAGGATAGATTCTAGATATTTTCGTCCAGCCGAAGTGGAAACATTACTTGGAGATCCATCAAAAGCTTCAAAAGAGCTAGGATGGGAAGCCAAAATCTCCTTAGAACAGTTAGTTAAAGAAATGATCGCAGAAGATCTATCAATAGCTAAAAAAGAACTTTATATTAAAGAAAAAGGTTTTGAAATAAATTCCCCGAGAGAAAATCCACCAAGTTTTTAATTAATTAAAAATTTATGAAATCAATTAATAAAAAAGATACAATTTTTGTTGCTGGTCATACTGGAATGGTTGGGAGCGCATTAGTAAAAGAATTATTAAAAAAAGGATATAATAAACTATACTTACCAACTCGAAAAGAACTCAATTTACTAAACCAAGAATCAGTAAAAGAATGGTTTAATAAGAAAAAACCAAAAATAGTAATTTTGGCTGCAGCGAAAGTTGGAGGAATTGAGGCTAACTCTAAATATCCAGCTGATTTCATTTTACAAAACCTTAAAATTCAGACTAATGTCATAGAAAATTCTTGGGAAAATAATGTAAAAAAATTTCTTTTCTTTGGAAGTAGTTGTATCTATCCAAAATTTTCTCCACAACCAATTAAAGAAGAATATTTATTAAAAGGAGCCCTTGAAGAGACAAATGAACCATATGCAATCGCGAAAATTGCAGGTTTAAAATTATGCTCTGCATTAACAAGACAGCATAAATTTAATGCAATAAGTTTAATGCCCACAAACTTATATGGTCCTGGAGATAATTACAACTTATCTACTAGTCATGTTTTACCTGCTTTTATAAATAGATTCTATAAAGCAAAGATAAAAGGAGAAAAAAGAATAAAATGTTGGGGCTCTGGTAATCCTCAAAGGGAATTTTTACATGTTGATGACCTTGCAAATGCAAGCATCTTTATCTTAGAAAACTATTCTTTAAATAAGAAAACTTCTCCTGAAAATGAAATGCCAGAATTATTAAATGTAGGTACAGGAAAAGATATCAAAATTAAGGATTTAGCTTACTTAATTGCTGAGAAGATTGATTACAAAGGCGAAATTATTTGGGATTCCTCAAAACCAGATGGTACCCCAAGAAAACTATTAGATGTATCAAGATTAAAAAATCTTGGATGGGAATCATCTATATCTTTAGAGCAAGGAATTGAACATACAATAAAAACTTATATTAACGATTCAAAAATGGGTAAAATCAGGAATTAATATTTAATTACATCGAGATATTTGTTAAAAAATTTTTATAGATCTTTATAGTATATTTAAATTGTCACAAAAGTTGTTTTATAGTTTTTAAAAATTTATGGGAGATATTATTAGAAAAGGGATAATCTTAGCTGGTGGTAAAGGTACACGATTGTCGCCAGTTACATTTGGAGTAAGCAAACAACTTTTACCTCTCTACAATAAGCCAACAATTTATTACCCACTTTCAACATTAATGTTAAGTGGGATTAGAAAATTTCTAATAATAGTTAATCCCAAAGATCTAAATAATTTTCAGTCCTTATTAGGAAATGGCGAACAATTTGGAATAGAAATAAACTATGCAGAACAAACAAGCCCTGACGGAATTGCACAAGCTTTTACTATCGGTGAAAAATTTATAGGTGATTCGAATGTGGCTTTAATTTTGGGAGACAATTTCTTTTATGGAAATTCTCTCTCTAAAGATTTACTTAAGGCTTCAAAAAAAAATAAAGGAGCCACAATCTTTGCAAGTGAGGTTAAGAACCCAGAAAGATATGGAGTTGTAGATTTTGATGAAAATCTAAAAGTAAAATCTATAATTGAAAAACCTAAAAATCCATTAACAAATTTTGCTGTGACAGGATTATATTTTTATGACAATAATGTCGTTGAATATAGTAAAACATTGAAGCCATCAAAAAGAGGAGAATTAGAAATAACAGATCTAAATATGATTTATCTGAGTAAAGGAGAACTAGAAGTTAATTTATTTGCAAGGGCGATAATATGGCTTGATACTGGAACATTTGATTCTCTTTATGAGGCAGGCGCATTAGTAAAGTCAATTGAAAATAAACAAATATTTAAGATAGGTTGTCCTGAAGAAATCTCATGGAGAATGGGCTGGATAAATACAAATCAATTAAATTCTTTAGTAATTAAATATAAAAATAATGAATATGGAAATTACTTAAAAAATCTTATTCATTCCAAAAATATGGTTTAATTTTTAAGATAGGAAATTTTTTGTGAAAATAGAAAAAATCAAATCATCAAAAAATTTATTTATAGATGGGCCAATTATTTTAATCCCAGATAAATTTTCGGATGAAAGAGGTTTTTTTTACGAGAGTTGGAATAAAGAAATTTTTAATAGGACTATTAAAAGAGATATCTCTTTTGTTCAAGATAATCACTCAAGATCTGCTTATGGAGTAATAAGAGGACTACACTTTCAAAAAAAACCATTTGAACAAGCTAAACTTATAAGAGTTATAAGTGGAGCAATATTAGATGTAATTGTTGATTTAAGATTTAATTCTCCAACATTTAGAGAATGGGCAGTTATTTTACTAAACAAAAAGAATAGAAAACAAATTTGGATTCCTGAGGGCTTTGCACATGGATTTATATCTATAACTAAAAAATCTGAAGTCAATTATAAAACAAATAACTTTTGGAATAGAGAATTAGAAAGAACACTAATTTGGAATGATTTAGATTTAAAGATCAATTGGGAATTAGATAAATTGAAATTAAAAAAACCTATTCTTTCAAAAAAAGACTTACAAGGAAAGTCACTGCAAGAATTATTAATTTCAAAAGATTTGTTTTAATGAAAATTTTGGTAACAGGCTCTTCTGGACAATTAGGTAAAGAGATAATTGATCAAAAACCATTATCTATTAAACTTCTTTCTCCTAAAAGAGATGAATTAGATTTATCAAATAAGAAAATTTGTCAAAATTATATAAACTTTCATAAGCCTGATTTTATTATAAATGCTGGTGCTTTTACTAATGTTGATTTGGCAGAGAAAGAATCTGATTTATGTTTTGCAATTAATGCTGAAGCACCATTTATTTTTGCAAATGCAATTAAAGAATATGGAGGGAATTTATTACAAATAAGTTCTGATTACGTTTTTGATGGCCGCAAAAATTCTCCTTATGAAACAAAAGATATTAGGAATCCTATCTCTAGTTATGGTTATTCAAAAGCAAAATGCGAAGAAATGTTAGAAGAAATATTGACGCCAAATAATCAATTGGTAATTCTCAGAACAAGTTGGTTATTAGGACCTCAGGGTAAAAATTTTCTCCTGACAATGCTTAATTTACATCAGACAAAAAATCAATTTAAAGTTGTGTCTGATCAAATTGGGGCGATGTCCTCAACTTTTGATCTTGCAAAGATATGCTGGGAAATAATAATCAATTGGAAATTAATTTCTAAAAATCAACATATCTTACATAGAACTTGTCATGGCGTATCAAGTTGGTTTGATATTGCTGTTGAGATTGGCGATATTGCAACAAAATATGGAATACTTAAAAATCCAGCAGAAATTATCCCAATCAAAACTAAAGATTATTCTATTTTGGCAAAAAGACCTATATTTTCATTATTAGACTGTTCAGGTTCAAATGGTCTTAATAATATTGTATCCAAATATTGGCGTCATGAATTAGAAAATATTATTTCAAAAATAAAAGATCCACAATGATATTTTATAGTAGTTGTTAATTTTTAAAATCTTAATATATCTAATATATATTTTTTTATATGAAAAATAAAACAAAAAATATTTTAATTACGGGGGCAGCGGGATTCATAGCCAGTAATTTTTTAAATTATTGGGTAAAAAAATATCCAGAAGATAAAATTATTGCCTTAGATATACTAAGCTATGCGTCCAACATTAATTCAATTAAATCTTTAATAAATAAACAAAGTATCCATTTTTATAAAGGTGATATTTGCGATCAAAATATGTTAGATGAGATTTTTAATAATTTTGCAATAAATTATGTATTTAATTTTGCTGCTGAAACTCATGTAGATAGATCTATAAGTTCTCCTTCTATATTTCTAAATACAAATGTATTGGGAACATATTTTTTGTTGGAATGTTTCAAGAAATATTGGGAAAAAAATAATAAACCAAATAATTGGAGATTTCTACATATAAGTACCGACGAGGTTTTTGGTAGCCTAAATTTAGAAGAAAAACCATTTAACGAAGATTCACCTTACAAGCCGAGGTCGCCATATTCTGCGAGTAAGGCATCTAGTGATCATTTAGTTAGAGCATGGCATGATACATATTCCCTTCCAACATTAATCACAAATTGCTCGAATAATTATGGTCCTTTTCAATTCCCAGAAAAATTAATTCCATTAACCATAACTAATATTCTTAGAGGTAAAAAAATTCCTATATATGGAAATGGATTAAATATTCGGGATTGGCTTTTTGTTTTAGATCACTGTAGTGCTATTGAAACCGTTATACAAAAAGCGAATCCTGGCTCAACTTTTTGTATTGGGGGTAATAACGAATTAAAAAATATAGAGGTTGTTGAGCAAATTTGTCATTTAATTGATGATTTTGCCCCAAGATTAAATATTGCATTACACAAATCTAAAAGCACTGATCTAATAAGCTACGTAGACGATAGGCTTGGACATGACAAAAGATATGCTATAGATTCATCTAAATTATCTTATGAACTGAACTGGAAGCCAAAAATTAAATTTGCTGAAGGTCTAAAAATCACAGTCAAATGGTATTTAGAAAATTTTACGTGGTGGGAACCTTTAATAAAAAATCAATAGCCATTGGGGTTTAACTTTTTCCATTTCCAGCCGTCTCGACACATATCTTCTATTGAATATTTGGGAGCAATTTTTAATTTAGAGATTAGTAAAGAATTATCAGCTACTAATGAACACTTATCTCCAGGTCTTCTTTTTGCGTATACGTATGGCACCCTTACTTTATTTACTCTTTCGAAAATTTTTATTAGTTCTACTACAGAGGTTCCTTTACCTGTACCAACATTTAATTTTAGATAATTTGGTTTATTAGAAATTAAATGCTCCAAAACCTTTATATGTATAGCAGCAAGATCCATTACATGAATATAATCTCTAATGGGAGTTCCATCTTTAGTAGGCCAGTCATTACCAAATACTTTTAATTCTTTTTGTAACCCCAAAGCAGTATTTGTAATTAAAGGGAAAATATTATTTGGTATCCCAATAGGACATTCACCTATCAAACCTGAGCAATGTGCACCGATGGGATTAAAGTACCTTAAAGATGCTAAATGCCATTCTTTTCTACCCGAGTTGCAGATATCACCCAAAAATGTCTCAACTGTTAATTTAGTGTTGCCATAAGGATTATTAGGTTTCAATTCAAAATCTTCTTTTAAAAGAGAATTTTCAGAAGATCCATAAACTGTTGCACTACTACTAAAAACTAAATGTTTACTGTCGTATCTAGACATTATTTCCAATAGATTTATAGTACCCAATACATTTGTTCTCCAGTATGCAATAGGACTATAAATTGATTCTGCTACTGACTTTAATCCTCCAAAATGTATTACTCCATCTAAAAATTTATGATTTTTATAAATATCATTAAAAGTATTTTCAATCAGGTTCTTATTTAATAAATTACCATTATATATTTTTAGAAAAGGTTCTTTTTTTTCATTTTTAAGCTTACTAATTTCTAACACTCTTTTTAGAGCATTAGTTGAACTATTTACAAAAGAGTCGAAAACAAATACTTTATAGCCTTTCTCAAGTAAAACTAGACAAGTATGGCTCCCTATAAAACCCGCGCCACCGATAACCAATATATTTTTCATTTTTTTTTATTTAACAAACTTAGGATTTTTGGAATAACTATTTGCAAAAATAATTAAATAAAACTAAATAGATTTCAAGAAATTGTAAAGAAATATAGAATCCTGTATTATTGAAAAAATTATACGACAATGGGGATTCAAATTAAAAATATATGTTGTATTGGAGCAGGATATGTTGGAGGACCAACAATGGCTGTTATAGCAGATAAGTGTCCACATATTAAAGTAAATGTAGTTGATATTAATTTAGAAAGAATACAAGCTTGGAATTCAGATGATTTAAATAAATTACCAGTTTTTGAGCCTGGTCTTGATGAAATAATAAAAAGAACCAGATGCAAAAATCTAAATTTTTCTTGTGATATTGAAGAAAAAATCAGAGAAGCGCAAATGGTCTTTATATCAGTTAATACTCCAACCAAAATTAAAGGTGTTGGGGCTGGTCAAGCAAGTGATCTGAAGTATGTTGAGGCTTGTGCGAGACAAGTAGCGAAGTATGCTAAAGGTCATACAATTGTTATTGAAAAAAGTACCTTACCAGTTAAAACCGCCGAGGTAATAAAAACAATTCTTGAAGATTATCAAAAGTTTAGTACAAATGATAATGCCAAAGCCACTTTCGACGTTCTTTCTAATCCAGAATTTTTAGCTGAAGGAACAGCTATTAATGATCTTGAGAATCCAGATAGAGTATTAATTGGTGGCCAAAATGAATTTGCAATTAATGCTCTTAGCCAAATTTATAGGAATTGGGTTCCAAAGAATAAAATATTACATACTAATATTTGGAGTAGTGAACTAGCTAAGTTAACATCAAATGCCTTTTTAGCTCAAAGAGTAAGTTCTATTAATGCCATTGGGGCATTAAGCGAAGCTACAGGAGCTGATGTAAAAGAGGTTGCTAGGGCTATTGGCACTGATAGCAGGATTGGGTCAAGATTTCTTGATGCTGGCCCAGGGTTTGGAGGTAGTTGCTTTAAAAAAGATATTCTTAATCTAGTCTATTTATCAAAACATTTTGGTTTAGTCGAAGTTGCTAATTTTTGGGAAGTTGTGGTTTCACTTAATAACTGGCATCAACATAGAATCTCTCGACTGGTTGTAAAAAATCTTTTTGGAACTGTTACGGGCAAGAAAATTTGTATTTTAGGGTTCGCATTTAAAGCTAATACAAATGATACAAGAGAATCAGCCGCCATAAATATTTGTAAAGATCTTTTAGAAGAGGGAGCTATTTTATTTATTAATGATCCGAAAGTTGTCCCAGAACAAATCTCAAAAGATTTGAATGTTAATGAACTTACAATACTCAAAAATATTGAATCGAAAAATTTATTTAACTATGAAGGATCATGGTGTTTTGAAGATAATTTAGAGATAGCGGTCTCTAATGCAGACGCCATTATTGTTCTAACTGAGTGGGATGAATATTCTAAGATTGATTGGGATTCAATATCTAAAAAAATGAGAAAACCTGCTTGGGTATTTGATGCCCGATCTATCGTTGATGAAAAGAAAATATTAGCCGCAAATTTAAATTTTTGGAAAGTTGGTAATGGTTCAATATAAATTCTAATCTATATAGTAATTCCTGTACCAATTAACGAATTTCTTTATCCCATTTTCAAAGTTTGTTATTGGTTTGAAATTAATCCATTTTTCAAGTAAATCTGTATCTGCATAGGTCTTGACTACGTCTCCAGGTTGCATTTGTTTGAAATTCTTTATAGCTTTTATACCAATTTCCTTTTCAAGAATTTCTATAAAATAATTAAGATTAATAGGATTCTTATTCCCAACATTCAATATCATATGTGGTGCAAAAGAAGTCGCAGGTTTAGATGCTTGCATATCGAAAGAGAGATCATTATTTGCTGGCTTTAAACAACATCTGTAAATACTTTCAACTACGTCATCAATGTAAGTAAAGTCTCTTTCCATTTCTCCAAAATTAAATACATCTATAGGTTTCCTTTCAAATATAGATTTTGCAAAGATCATTGGTGCCATATCCGGCCTACCCCATGGACCATATACGGTGAAAAATCTCAATCCTATCGATTTAATCCCATAAAGGTGACTATATGAGTGAGCCATTAATTCATTTGAAGATTTTGTCGCAGCGTATAAACTAATCGGATGAGAAACACAATCATTTTCTGAAAATGGTATTTTTTTTGAGAGCCCATAAACTGAACTACTAGAAGCATAAATAAGATTCTCAATTTTATTTTTTCTTATAGCCTCAAGTATGTTTGCAAAGCCCACAAGGTTTGAACTTATATATGCAGAAGGATTTGTAAGAGAATATCTTACTCCAGCTTGAGCTGCTAAATTTACAACAAGATCAAATTTAAAGTTATCAAATAATTCATTTAATTTAAATGTGTTTTCTAAAGCAATTGAAAAGAATTGCCATGAATTTTTATTTAAAGAAGATAATTCTTCAATATTTTTTAAACGAGACTTTTTTAGATTTATATCATAATAATCATTAATATTATCTATTCCAATAACATAATGTCCTTTCTCTATCAATTTTAAACACAAAGATGAACCAATAAAACCAGCTGCTCCCGTAACCAATATTTTTAATTTTTTATTCAATTTTTTCAAAAAATAAAACAAGTTTATCTTAATTGAAAAGATTTCAAAAATGAGTTAAATTAACAAAATAAATAAAGCTTATAAACAATAAAACTTTAACTAAAAAATTATATGCAGGAATCTTTAAAAACTTTTAAAAAATATTCCCAAGAAGTTACTCAAAGTTTACAATCAATAGATTCTCTCAAGATTGATGTTCTTGCAGATAAGATTTCTACTGCTCTCAAGCAAAGTAATAAAATCATATTTTTAGGAAATGGAGGAAGTGCAGCTAATGCTATTCATATAGCTGGAGACTATATGAAAACCTTTTCATTACTTGGTTTAAAACCAAGAATTTCAACACCCTTTGATAACTTATGTTTTTTAACAGCTGCTAGTAACGATGTTGATTACAGTGAGTCTTATAAAATATATTTGGATTCTGTCATTGAAAAGAGTTCAATTGTTATTTTCTTAAGCGGTTCGGGAAATTCAATCAATCTCATTAAATGTTGTAACTCAAAAATATTTAATTCTCTTAAAGAATTTGAATCTTGGAGTATAACAGCTTTTGAAGGTGGGAAAATCAGCAAATTAACGGATGAGTTTCTCCACATCCCAACAAGGGACATGGAGGTAGCTGAAGATATGCAACTAATAATTTTTCATTATATAAAACAAAAACTTTATCTAGAAATTATTAATAGTAGCGATTATCAAGAAACATCAGATTCCAATAAATATTATAAAAGAACAATCCTTAACGAGGTTTCTTAGAATAATGAGTACTCAAACTATAGTAAGTTCGCCCTTAAGATTATCTCTACTAGGTGGAGGAACGGATATACCTCATATTATAAATAAACTAAATAAAGGCAAAACTATATCTGCTTCAATAAACTTATTTGTTACCGTTGGATGTACTTCATTACCCTTTTTTAAAGGAATTAAATTGAAGTATTCAACAACTGAAATCGTTGATAATATTGATTCAATTATTCACCCAATATTTAAAGAGGTCTTAAATTACTTTGATTACGATGTCGATAATTACCCGGGATTGGAGATTTTCTCAACTGCCTCCATTCCTAGTGGAAACGGATTAGGTTCATCTGCTGCCTTTACTTCGAGCTTGGTTCAATGTATGGCAAAACATCTACGAAATGAAATTTATTCAAAGGAAAAATTGCTTGCATTAGCTTCATCAATTGAAAGAGATAGTGGAAATAAAAATATAGGTTTTCAAGATCAAATTTCATCAATATGGGGTTCATTTGCCTCAACTGTTTATAAACCTGGCAAAATAGAGGTTGAATACCCTTCAAAAGAATGGGAAAAAGGGATGACAGATTTAATAGAAAAAAGAGGTTTATTGCTTAAGACTGAATCTAGGGTAGGACTTAGTAGTGATTTTATCGAAGCGCAATTGATAGAAAAGAATATAAAAGTATATGAACAAATTCTAAATTTAGCAGAGGAATTAGACATCACGGATTCAAGATTTAATGAACAAAAATTTATTGAATTATTGGTGGAATCTTCCAAAATATCAAACGCCACTAAAGTAAGGACTAAGCTAGTAGAAGAATTAGAGACTTCCCTAACTAATGCAGGCGCAATTTATACAAAACAATTAGGTGCAGGTGGTGGTGGATTTGTTTTTTGTCTATTTGAAAAAGAACCTAAAGAAATTCCACCTAATCTCAAAAAATTTATACTAAAGCCAAAAATATCTAAAGATGGCTTGAGGATCCTATAAGTGCTTAATACAGCATTATTGCCTGTTGGAGGCAAAGGGACAAGAATGATGGGATTTTCAAAAATCCCAAAATTACTTATTAAATTAAATGGCAAGCCACTAATTGACTATACATTTGAAAAGCTTGCGAAATATGGAATCAAACAGATATTTATAATTTCAAATGAAGGTAGTAAAGAGATAGAAAATCACTGTTTGAAGGTTTGCAGTAAATTGCATATAAAATTAAATATATTGACTGAAGTAAAGTTAAAAGGGAATTTTGGTGGAATTCTCGAAAATACAATAAATTTACCTGAAGAGTTTATTGTTGTTTATCCTGACTTGATTTGGGATTGTGATCTGAAAAAAATTTATCTTCATCATCTCAAATCTCAAGCATTGGTAACTTTGGTAGTTAGAAGAACTGAGCATCCTGAAGATTCAGATACTGTTAAGTTATGTCCATTATTTAATGTGAAAACTTTATTTTCAAAAGTTACCAGATTAAAAAAGATTACTTATGAAAAAAATGACCTTTTTGGCGCTACAGGTATCTATGTTATTAATAAAAAATATCTTTTAAATTCAATGAATTTGAAATTTAATTCAAATGAAATTGATCTTTTTGAATCAATAGAAAAAAATCAAGAAAAATCTATAGTTAATATATCTGGATACATAACAAGTGAATATATAAGAGATTGTGGAACGCCTGAAAGATTCAAAAAGGCCTCAGAGGAAATAATTTCAAAGAATATTTTTTCCAGAAATTATGAAAGACCTCAAAAAATTCTTTTTTTAGATCGAGATGGGACTCTAATAAGGAATGATAAAAAGATTTACATAACATCCCCTGAAGAAGTGTTTTTAAATGAAGCAATTTTAAAAATTTATAAGAAATATACCTCTAAAGGTTTTCTTCCTATAGTGGTTACCAATCAACCTCAAATTGCCCATGGGAAGATCAGTTTAGAAACCTTAGATAAAATTCATTGTAAAATTCAAGACTTATTAACAGAGAGAAAACTTGAAAAAATTTTTCAATTTCTCATTTGCCCGCATCACCCCCACTTTGGCTATCAAGAAGAGATTCCTTTCCTTAAATTTACTTGTGAATGTAGAAAACCTGAAATTGGGATGTTCAACTTTTTAGAGAGAAAATTCTTAATTGATCGCGATCAAAGTATGATGATTGGCGATTCGAAAGCTGATGAGGGATTTGCAAATAATTGCGGGTTAAGATATTTAAACGTAAAGGATTTAAATAACAAATGAATAAACCCCTTTTAATTATTTATGGAAAGAATGAATTAGACATCTCAAAATATGGCGAAGTTTATATATATAAATTATCTTCATTAAAAATAAAAAGTAGTTATAAATTTGAGGTATTAAATAATCCTTCAGCATTAGATAAGATTGCTGACCATGAAAAAAAATCTTACATCAAATGGATTTATTCAATAGGAAATATGCCAATTTATAGAAAGGTTAGTGATTTCCTTAGTTTTGATCTTTTTTTATTTGGTGATCTATCTTCTATGCGTAATGAAATATATCAAACCTTTAATGCATTATGTAATGTTAAATATTTGAAATTATTGAAAAAAAAATACAACCCTTCTTCAATTAAATTAATAAATCTTCCAATAGAATTTGAAAAAATATTTTATTCAAATCTCATTAATGAAAATTATTTACTAAATAATATTTATTTAACATTTAAATCTACACTTCAGAAAATCTTTTTACTAAATAAAGTTATTATAAAGATTTTTATTTTCTTCATTAAAAATATCATTTATAGTCTCATATTAAAATTTATACCTCTAAAAAATTTCAAATATAACAGTAATAATCTTAATTTATATCTGACTAGATTTCCCCTACATTTTAAAAATAGTAATAAAGAAGAAAAGTATAGTTTTATGTTTGACCAAGATATTAACAATAATATTTATTTAATTGATATTATTTCTGATGGTGTTCACCAAAATTTAAGTCTGGTTGGTTGTCTAAAATCACTAAAAAGACTTTTTAAGTTAAATTCAAAATTTATTTTGCTTGATAAATTTATTAACTTCTATGACTATATTTCAATATTTTTGAAAATACCTTTAATAATCATTACTTATTTATTTTTAATAAATAAAAATTACTCTTTTAATAATATAGATTTATCATTTTCAATTCAGATCGAACAAATTTACTCTTTGTCTAAAAATTTAAGATTATTATTTTTAGCTCCAAAAATTGAAAAAATTTCTAAAAATAAATTTTCCAAAAAAATAATATATACAATATTCGAATTTCCATATGGGAAACTTGTTTCTTACTTTTTTAATAATTCAGGATCTATAAAAACTATAGGCATGCAGCATGGTCCATCTTCTTTGAGAAAGCTTTACCATTATTCCAACTTAAGCATAAATAATAATATATATTTCCCAAGTCAGATAATTTGTGAAGATTTTTATTCCATGGAGATATACAAAGAATCTAAGCATAAAAATATAAGAATTATGAAAAAAATTCCAAGGCTAGAATATTTATCTAATTTTCAAGGCTCCATTGAAAGAAAATACAATTTAATTTTTGGAGGACTTCATGATTCAAATAGTATTCTTTTTGAAATTGAGGAATATATAAAATCAGCGGGCATTAAGTTTATATTTAAACCTCACCCTCGTAGTAAATTGAACAATGAGACTAAAAGTCTTATAGAAAAATTAGATAACTTAGAGATCACTAATGAGCACTTTATAAATCTTTTAAAGCAATGTAATAATGTTTTTTGTACGTACACATCAATAGGCTACGAAGCTATCTTACTGAACTTTGATGTAAAAATAGTTGATCTCCCCGGCTTAGTAAATCTCTCTCAATTAGCAGATATTGACTTTATAAAAACTAAAAATTTATCTAGGAAAATAGAGTTTATTTCAAGACGAAGTCTCAATTAGTTATTTTAAATATTTAATCTATTTAATTTCAAGTCATATCAAATATAAACCTAAGTTATTTTTACTAATGAATTTATTTGGTAATAAATTTTTTCTCAATACTCCAACTCTAGTATGTAAAAACAAAATAATTTTTCTAAATTATCTTTATATATCTCCAACTAAGCGCATGTTTAATAATAATTCAGCTATTTTCAAATCTTTTTTTGTATGAATATCAACAGCTGTTAAAAAATCACTATTCTCCAACACACCAACATTATTACCTATTCTCCTTCCCTCTCTCCATATATAAGATTTAGAAACACAGCATAAACCTGTATCTTCACGAACTATGTATCTTCTAACTTGCCTTGAAGAATAAGTTGCCATCCAATCCTTTAGTCTTTCCCATTTGCCATTTTCATTTTTTTGCCAGAAATTTTTATGAGTTTTATGACCTGAAAAAACACTTTCTAATTCATTATTTTTAATCATGATTTCTATTGCTTGATCAATCCATTCAGGCTTTCTAAAGATGTCAGTACAAGTTAGAAATACGCACAAATCTACCTTACTATAAAGTTTCTCATACTCTTCTAATGCGTGTTTCAATGTATCTTCGGTGGTTGCCAAGTCACCCGAGATACTTTCTGGTCTCAAAAATGGGATATTAGCTCCAAATTCTTTTGCTACTTTTGCTATATCTTTATCATCTGTAGTAACTACAACATCATCTACATACTTACTCTTTAAAGCATGTTGTATAGGCCATGCTATCAATGGTTTTCCAGCTAATATTTTCAAATTTTTTTTCTTTAAACCTTTTGATCCTCCTCTTGCAGGGATAAAAGTGACAACTTTCATAATTAAAAAATTCTAAAGTGACATCATTTCAACAATTTCATTTTCGCTATGGTTTACATTACTAGCCAATTTGAATGCTCTAGCAGCCTGAAGCAAATTCATTTCTAATCCATTAGTAAAAGAGATATTATTTTTTACAGCCTGATTAAGAAGCTCAGTTTGAGAGGGATCATAAACAATATCATAAATATATTTTAAGTTTGAAGTTGAGGGAATTCTGATTGGAGATTTTTTTATTAGTTCTCCTGTTCCAACAGTTGTGCAATTGACAAAAGTATCAAAGTTAAATAACTCTTTATCTATATCTTGCCATGGAATCCAACTCACATTAATACTTTTACAAAAAAGACTATTATTTTTCCTTGAACTACAAATTACTTGAGTATCTTTTGGGACGAAGTGGGACGAGAAATAAGAAGCCACTGCTTTGCCAGCACCACCTAAACCACCAATTAAAATTGATTTTGGGAATGAATCTTGTTCTTCTACTAAATTTAAGAAGGATTTTAAAGCTGCAAATCCATCTGTATTAGTTGCCCTCAAACGATTATCGTATGTTCTATATAGACAATTTACTGCACCAATAGGTTGAGAAACTTTATCAATCATTTCAAAATCTAGGATTTTAAATATTGTTTCTTTGTATGGATATGCAATACATCCGCCTATAAAAGAGCTATCTTCTTCAAGACTTTTTATTTTTCTTTCAACTTCATCTTCACTCTCAATGTCTATACAAATCATTTTTGTTTTTAGATTAAGAGATGAAAATGCTTTATTCCATAATTTAGGGGATCTAGCACCTTTGCTTGGGTTAAGTCCTATAATTGCTGCGTATTTTTTAGACAATTTTTTCTCCAACTTTTTTTCTATTTACAATTTTACCGATCTGAGACAAATCATCAATTAATTTTGAGAACTCTTCAAAATCAATAGATTGAAGAGGATCAACTGCTGCATTAGGTGGATCTGGATGTACCTCCAACATAACTCCATCTGCACCTGCTGCTATAGAAGCCATAGCCATTGACCTTACCCATGGCCTCCAAAAAGTTGCATGTGAAGGATCTGTAACAACTGGAAGGTGTGTTATTTCTTTTGCAGCAGGAATTACTTGCAGATCAAGTAAGAACCTTGATGTTTCTCTATGAGTATGGGGAACTACAACTCCTCTTTCACATAAAATAACTTTAGTATTACCTTCTAGCAGTATATATTCAGCTGCCCCCAACCAGTCTCTTAATGAACATCCAAACCCTCTTTTAATCATTATTGGTTTACCACTTCTTGCACAGGCAGTTAATAATGGGTAATTTTGCATATTTCTTGTCCCTATTTGCAAAATATCTGCTACTTCAGAAATGATTGGGAGGTATTTTTCCTCCATTATCTCAGTAATCACAGGAATGTCGTATTTTTTTTTAGCCTTATAAAGCCATTCAATCCCTAATTCCCTTGTCTCATTATATTTATCGCTTCTGTATGGAAAAGTTAATGGTTTAAAAGCTCCACCTCTTAAAAAAGATGCTCCTTTGGACTTAAGATTTCTTGCACAAACATCTATTAATTCTTCACTTTCTACCATATTTGGTCCAGCAAATATAGGAGCATAATCACGACCAAATTTTATTCCTGCAATATCAAATTCAGAGAAGTGAAGCGGATCCTTTTTAGCAGCCAAAGGGAATTTAGTTTTTATATCTTCTAAAGATACATCTTTACCTGGGGCTTTGTTTTCAATCATTTTCCTAGCCTAATTGAATCATAGTTATTTACATCAACAAGCATACTTTTTTCACTACTCCTATAAAGGGCATGTACAAGTTTTGTAGTGTTTAAAGTATCCAAAATGTCTATTGAAAATTTCTGATCAAGCAATAATGATTCGATAAAGCTTTCTATAACTTTTTTATGACTATTTCCATAGCCAGTAGAGAAATCTTCAGAAGAATCTTCTATTAATCTAATAACTTCTTGATCAATATCTTCTATGGAGTAGTCAATAATTTCATTAATAGCAACTCCGCCAACCTTAACAAAACCTTTATCACCCGAAATAGTTATTGACGCTTCATAATCTTTGGGTCTAAAAGCAGTAGTAGCTTCGATAGTACCTAAACTATCATTTTGAAATTTAATACAAGCCATCATAGTGTCCTCTGCCTCTAAGTTATTTATTAAATTGCTCTCAAGGGAGACAACCTGTTTTACTGGTCCATTTATCCATTGAAGTGCATCAATATGGTGAATAGCTTGTTGATTAATAACACCTCCATCCATTTTCCAAGTACCATGCCAAGCATCAGAGTAATAATTTTGATCTCTACACCAATGTAATTTCATAGAGCAAATATTAATTTTACCCAAGTGATTTTCATCAATTATTTTTTTTAGTGTTTTCATGGCCGAATTAAATCTATTTTGAAATATGACTCCACATTTTAAATTGTTTTCTTCAGACAACTTTATTAAATCAAAATGCTCCTTAATACTCATGCAAGCTGGTTTTTCAGATAAAACATTAATATTATTTTGTAAACAACTTTTTGAATGATGATAATGAAGCCCTGAAGGTGAGGCCACAATAACGAAATAAGGTTTTTCGTCTATCAATTTTTGAATATTTTCGAAAGATTTACAATTTAATTTTTCTGAATATTTTTTTAGTAATTTTTTATTGTTATCGCAAATTATTATTTGATTTTGACTAAGAAATTTATTATCAATAAAGTTATTGATATAGTGATCAAAAACTCTTCCAAGCCCAATAATACCAATTTTCATAATAACTCTTTAAATATTAGTTGTTTTTCGAAAATGATTTAAAACACCTTTCAGTTCAGCTTTACTATGAATAGCAAGAACAGCAATTGGATCTTTAATTACGTAAGCTTCGGTGATAGATGAAAAAAGTGATTTTTTCCGAATTTGAGAGGGTTTAATGAGTAATAAATACCCTGCGAGAGAAGTTAAAACATTATCCTCATTCTCACTTTTCTTTATTATCCAAGATTTTCCTCCTAAAACTTCTAATTCATCCTTTCTACCATACCAAGTGATACGTTTTTCTTCCCAAGCAGCATAAATTGTATCTGATTTTCCTGAAAACATAAGGCCAATCATATTTTTAACAATTTCAGTATTTCTGAAAGGGTAAATTTCCTCAGCGACAGCAATAACATCATAAAATTCTCCTTTTTCCTCTAATTTCTTTAATGTATAATCAAGAACGTCAACCAAAGTAGTGTTTGATTTAGACAAACTACTCGGTCTTTTTACTGTCCTAACCCCCAGTTCCAATGCTTTATGAATGGTTTTTTCATTATCAGTAGATACAACAATTTGATTAATCAATTTAGTAGACTTGAGTGTAGTAATAGTTTTTTCTAACAAAGAAATTTCCTTAAAAGTTATTGTTTCGCCTTTGATTGGAATAATTGCTAGGCACGTCGTGAATTTTAAATTTAGTGAGTCATTTTCCTTTGGTTTTAAATTTGAAATATTATCCAAAATCCTCGCTATATTTTTCGCTCTTTTAGGATCTAATCCATGATTAACTCCATGCCAATGAAATACACATGCTTCAGAAACATATGCTATCTTTAAACCGCTTTTTATAACTTGCTCTCCCCATATCCTATCTTCAATATTGGTAGATTCCTCGCAAAAAGGGAATTGATTCCAAGTTGACTTAAGAAAAGCACTATTCGCATTATGAAAAAAGGAATCAACACTTTGAACGAAACTCTCATTTCTAAAAAGCATTACTAAATCTCTCACATCAAGTGGATCACTATTTTCAGTAGGTACTTGTCGTCCATAAGTTCCTGCAATTAGTGGATTAGCTAATGGTTTTATTAAATTAGATAACCAATATTTATCAGTAGGTACGCAGTGCCCTGAGAGACAACATATAATTTCTCCATTGGCATTTGAGATTCCATAATTCAATGCTAATCCAGGCATATATTTATCTATTTTTAAGATCTTTACATCAAACTCTTTTGCTCTAGCCCTTGTTGTATCCGTAGAATTGTTGTCAACAATAATTACTTCTATTTTTACATTCTTTTGGGCATAAACAGCCTTAAGACATTTCGAAATCCACTCTTCTTCATTTTTAGTTCTAATTATGATTGAAACGAGCTTATCCAAAAACATTAAATAATTTCAACTTTATTATATTAAATTATTTATATTGCTTTTACACTTTTTATGTCACATATTTAACTTTATTTTATTCTCATAAAATCTTTATCTACTTAAGTTTTCATGCAACAAAATAGTTTTAAAAATAAATGTGTCTTATGAATTTGATTTAAATTTTATGTCTTATGTTTCTAATATAATTTAAAAAGAAAATAATTATTCATGCATAGAATAAATCATATTGCTGATTTCTCATCTCTTGGTGGTGTACAGAGTTATTTATATGGCTTGAATAATAAGTTTCCAAAAGAATATCAGCTATATAATATAAGTAAAAAGATCTTAGATATTTACAATGATAAAACTAACTTAGTTGTTTACAAAAACTTATTTTCATTTAGATTCTTATTAAGCAGAAATAAACAGATATTTATAGTTCATAATCTAATATTATCTAAGAAATGGTTATTTATTTATTGTCTATTAAAAATTAAAGGTTGTAAGATTATCTACCATGAACATGGCACTGCTTGGTATGATCCACTAAAAAACAAAAAAAAATATAGAAGAAGAATAAGTAGAGTAAATAAAATAATTGTGAATAGCAAAGCAACATTTAAACTTCTCAAGAATTATTACGATATTTCTAAAAGTATTAAAATCTTGAGAAGTCCTATATTTATCTATGAGGAATTATTGAAAGAAAATAAAAATGAAATATTTGATTTAAAAAATAAAAAAATTAAAAAGTTGAAAATAGGTTTTATTGGCAGATTATCTCCTCATAAAAATCCTATTTTTTTAATAGAAGTAGCTTTAAAATTAAAAGAAAAATATAAAAAAGATGTTGAGTTAAACTTTGTTGGATCTGGACCTTTAAGAAAAGAACTCGAAATTATTTGTAAGAAAAATAATTTAGACGCATTTTTCTTTGGTAGGATTTTAAACAGAAGAGAAGTTATATCAAAATGGAACTTCTGTATTCTTCCTTCCATAAGAGAACCTCTTGGATTAGTACCGGGTGAGACAGCATTACTAAATACATTGGCATTATCTTCAAAAGTGGATGGTTTGCAAGAGTTATATCCAACCGAATGTAATTATTTGTTAATAAATATGGTTAAAAGTAAAAAAATTAATAATCAAAATACAAATTTACAATATCTTCCGCAAATAAGTAATTTTGGGAAAAACTACTATCCAGATATAGATAAATGTGCCAAGAAAATTATTAATTTGAGCAAGAATAAGGAAAAATATTTAAATCTGTTGATAAAACATAAAAATTTTATAAAACAAAAATTTGATATTAATTATCATTCAAGAAAATTAAAAGAATTTTGTCTTTAAATAAGATAAATATTTCTAAATATTTATAAGCATAAAAATGAAAAAAATTTTTTACTTAGTTCCCAATAATAAAATTCATCCCTTATCAAAACTTTTTTTAGATAAAAAATCTTTTGAATATATTTATTTGCCCCTAAAAGGTATAAAGAAGTTTCTATTTCTGTTTTTCAATATATTTTATCCAATTTTTCGTTTAAATCATAATCAAATATTTATATTATTTAGTATGTTTTTAAAAAGGAAAAATAAACTTATTTCGTATTCATACGTTTCGAGAAAAATCCAAGATTTAAGTAATAAATTTAGTTTTATAAGAATCATACAAATACAAAATGGTTCACTGCATCCTTTAATGGTAAATTCCTTAAACTTAGAAAATATTGATATTTTCTTTTCATATTCTAAATATCAATCTAAATTTGCTTTAAAACACTTTGCAAAAGAGGCATATGTTGTTGGCTCATTATCTACAGAATACTGGCTAAAAAATATAGATATTGCGATTGAGTTAAAAGGTTTTAAATATGATATTTGTTTTATCTGCAATGCGAAGTTTAGAGATGATGATAAATACGCTCTTTTTTTGTGTATAAACTACATTTTGTCTGATAAAAAATTATCTCTTGTAATTGCTTCAAAACTTTTGACTGACATAGAAGCAATAGCAAGTTTCTGTCGTAAAAAATTTAATATTGATATTTTTGAACATAATCAAATATTTCTCACAAAAAAATACACGAAATTTACAACTATTCAAAGAGCCTTAGAATCAAAAGTTATCGTTGGAGTAAGATCTACAGTCCTTTTTCAGGCTGGTTCTTTAGGTCTGATTATATACCCAATTGATATTTCAAAATCTTATGGAAAGGCATCTGGGAATTTATCTAAACTTAAACTTGATCTATATCCATCAAAAAATTCTTTTGCTCAATCCATGAAAAAATTGAGCACAAAAAAAGGAATGGAGCTTTATTTTAAATCTAATTTTAATGTTTTAACACAACTAGACGATACGCTTAGACTCTCTAGATATCCTTCTGATAATATTATAAATTATTTAAAGGATCTAAAATAAAGGAAATAGCAAGTCTCCTACATTTATATTTGTTATCTTTTTTTGATATGAAAAAATGCAAAATAAATATATTATGGAATTAGAATAATATTGAGTATGTTAGAAATTTGTCCAATATGTAACTCTAAGAATGTAGTGATTAGCGGTAAGGGATTTTCGAAGAAGAATAAAGCTGGTTTTAATTACTGGAAAAGTATTTCAGCATTAAACGAAATTGAAAATTATGATTTAGCTAAAAAAATCCCTTTATATTTTTGTTTAAATTGTGAATCCGGTTGGAGAGGTAATACGCTCTTATCAAAAAAAATTGACAGAATCTATCACACTCAACATTCATTACATTGGAAATCATTTGAGATTTTTTGTGAATTTATCAAAGGTAATAACAATGGCCAACACTTAGAGAGCACTTCAAAATTAATCATTTATTTATCAGAATTTCTAAAAAAGAAAATAAACCTTATAGAAATTGGATCTCCCTTATTAGGTTTCGGTTTTCAAAATGCTAATCTAAATAATTTAAAAAAAATTTCCTCAATAACTAGAAAAGTAAATATTCTTGAATCCATATTTCTCGTACCAGAAAAAATTTCTTATTTTTTGATAAAAATCTATAGATTTTTTAGCTTATTAAAAAATAAAGTAAAGTCAATTCTGAAAAATAATTCTCAACTTAAAAGCAAAAGTTTTCAAATAAAATCGATTAATAAAAATTTAAAAGACATAAGTTTTTATGATATTCCTACTTCTATAGGATGGGGGGTAAGTTCTAATATTTTAGGACAAAGTACTCTCAAATGGTTATTATTACTGAATCCAAATATAAAATTAATTAATAAATATAGTTCAATTAGTTGCTTTTCTGATTTAACTATATGCTTTAATTATCTTGATCATTTTGATAATCCTATTCAAATTATAAAAGATATAATTTTAGTATCTGACTTTTTTATTTTTAATATCCATAAGAATAAAGATGCTGCAATCCAACACAAATATACATTTTCCAATAATCTAGATAAAGTAATCACAAATAGTTTGCAAAAAGAATTTATTTGCATTAATTTATCTCATGAAATAATAATGTTAGACGATCAAAATAAATTTAATTACTTTTGTGTTGGGAAAAAAAGTTTAGTTAATAATTTCATATTTTTCCTAAAAAATCAAAAAAAATAAAAATGTTATTAGAAAATTCCAATACCTATAGAGCATTAAGAACTCCACTTAGAATATTGGCATGCATTTCAAAAAAAAATATATTTAGAGTATGCTTTAACCTTTTTTTGATGATTATTTCCTCGATTTTTGAGGCAATAAGCGTTATTTCAATAGCAAATGTAATATCAAAACTTCAGTCCGAATCATTAAGTAATTTCGAATTTTCTAGAAAATACTTTTTTTTTAGTAATTTTTTAAAAGAAATAAATCCACTATATTTATTCATATTAATAGTTTTAATTTCAGCAATATTAAGAGTTTATACGCTGTGGTATAGCGGAAAAACTGCAGCTTTAATAGGTACCGAAGTTAATAGAAATATTTTTGCAAAAATAATTTATTGGCCATATGAGAAGCATCTTGAAGTAAACTCAGGAACTCTTATATCTAAACTTACAATCTTTTCGAAAACCGCCGTTGGCAGTATAAATAACTTTTTAATCATAATAAATTCTCTTCTAATAACAATTGCATTATCGATATCTTTAATTAGAGTTAATCCAAAAATATCCTTTTTTTTAATATCAATATTATCAATCTCTTATCTAATAAATAATTCACTTCTTAGAAAGCATATTAGAAGAAACTCTGAAATAATGAAGAGAGAGACTTTAAATACTGTCAAAATAGTAAAAGAAGCCTTAGAGAGCATAAAAGATGTGATAATAAATGATAGAAAAGACCAAGAAATTCTATATTTTAAGACAAAAGATAAAATTTTAAAAGATACAGTTGTTAATGCTAAATTCACAAGTACATATCCAAAATATTTATTCGAAACACTTCTTATTATTGGATTATTATTAATTATTAGTTCGGTAAGCAATAATGAGGAAAACTTAAAAAATATTTCGCAACTTTCAATATTTGCTTTTGGAGGCCAGAAATTATTGCCTTCAATTCAACTAATCTACACTTCAATAACAACTATTAAACATGCTGAAAGTAAAACTGACAGTTTGCTGGAGATTTTAGAGGATAATTCGAATTCTTGGACAATAAAAAATAAATATAATAAAAAGATTAAAACATCAAAAAAACCTAGAGAAATATTTAAAGATAAGCTCGAATTAAATTCAATTTATTTTAAGTATAAGAACAGTGCAAATTATTCAATATCTAATTTTAATCTGATACTTAAAAGAGGAGAATTCATAGCAATTATGGGGCCAAGCGGCGTAGGTAAAACATCTATTATTGATGTGATAATGGGTTTAATAAAACCAGAGAAAGGTTCTATAAGAGTTGATGGAAAATATATTTATAAAGATGAAATTTTCTACAACATTAATGACTGGCAAAATGCAATAACACATGTACCTCAAAATGTATATTTGCTTGATAAAAGTATTAAAGAAAACATTATATTAAATGATAAATATAGGCGACCTATCTCAGATAAGAAATTAATGGAAGTTCTCGAAGTTGCCTGTTTAATTGAGCTTATTGATAAACTACCTAAAGGTATAAATACAATTGTTGGAGATAGAGGAAATTTATTAAGTGGAGGCCAAATTCAAAGAATTGGGATAGCTAGAGCTATCTATAATAAATCTCCCCTAATTATTTTTGATGAAGCCACAAGTGCACTGGATATTAATGTAGAAACTAAATTACTTAAAAATATTAAGAGATACTGCTCTGATAGTTCATTAATCATGGTTACTCATAAAGAACAATCAGCATCAATATGCGATCGAATTATTAATATTGAGAAAAGATAAAATTTTAATCATTAACAATATTGGATTTAAAAAATAATTGCAAAAAAAAGGGCTCTTAATATCTTTAGATTTGTTATGAAAGATTTCCCAAATCTAGAAAAACCTTTTCTTGGTCGAACTTTAGTCTCAATTTCAAAAACATTATATTTATTTTTGAGTGCATAAAACAGAAGTTCAGTTCCAATAGAATTGTATGAATCAAAATGACCAAGATCAGAATATAAAGAGATTTTATAACCCTTTAATCCACTTAAAGGATCAGTGATTGACCAACGCATGCCAGAATAAATTGAGAATAAATATTCACTAAATCTCTGTTTTTGATTTCTTGAAGTTACAACAAGATCATATCCATCTAGTAAAATTTGCTTTATCTCAAGTAGCGAATTGGGATCATGTTGACCATCTGCATCCATAGTTATAACAAATTGATAACCTAATTCTTCAGCAATTTCAAATCCAGTATTTAATGCTTTGTCGTAACCAAGATTCATTGAATGTGAATGAACAAATGCTCCTGCTTCAGCAGCATTAATTACAGTTCTATCTATAGAACCATCATCGACAATTATTACTCTCCCAATGTATGCAACTGACTTAATTACTGATTGAATTGTTGATTCTTCGTTAAATGCTGGAATAATAATCGCTAATTGATTTCTGACCATCTAATGTAATCGCCTTTTTTAATAGAATTCTTTGCAATTCTTCCAACAAGATCAGAGACAAGAGCTGGAGAGATCGCATCTTCAGGACATGGTCTCAAAAAAATCAAATCTTTTTCTTTAATCAATGTCCCTTTTGGGATATCTGTAGCAGCATTTATAGATCTTCTTTGAACTACAACTGTCTCCTTTTCATTATTCTCTATAGTTTTAATGCCATTTCCTAGTGCAGCCTCCAACTCCTTGACTCTTTGATCCATTTCCTTCCAATCTTTTGGATTCATAGAAAAAGCGTGATCTGGACCTTCTCGATCATTATCATCAGTAAAATGTTTTTCTATTATTCTGCCTCCAAGAGATATAGCTCCAAGTACCGTAGTGAAACCTGGCGTATGATCACTTAATCCAAGAATAATATTAGGAAATAATTTTGCATAAGTTCTAATTACATTTAAATTTATATATTTAAAATTTTCCAGACTTCCAGTGTAGTTAGTATTACATTGCAAAAGTGCCAATTCCTTATTTATTTTCAAGCCCGCTTGAACTGCTTCAGAAACCTCATTCATATTAGATGCTCCAGACGCAATAATATAAGGCTTTTTTTTTGATGCTATATATTTTATGATTTCAAGCCAAGTTATATCTCCTGATCCAATTTTATAAGCGGGGACAAAAGGGTCAATATGATCAACAAGTTCTAAAGAATATGGACTAGTGAAAAAATCTATCCCTGCCTTATCACAGGTTTCTTTTAAAATTGGAGTCCATCCTAAATTTATAGAAGCATCTTTATAAACTTCAAAAACAGACTTTTCCCAAGTTGACTGATGTGATAATTTAGATCCTATTGATTTAAAAACATTATCACTTACAATTGTTTCTGCCTTAAAGTGTTGAAATTTAGCAGCATGAGCCCCAGCCTCTGCTGCTAAGTAGATTAGTTCTTTTGCTCTTTCAAGAGATCCATCATGATTTGCAGCTATATCTGCAATAAAATATGTTGGATGTTTTTCTCCAATTAACTTTGATCCTATTTTCATATGCTCTATTAAGATAGAACTATTATACTATTTATGTAATTAAATATTCCTCAAATATAGAATTATTTGTTTCATAAATCGTTGGCAAAACTAAATTAAAATCTTTCTCAAACTTATTAACATTTAGGCTCATATCCATAGGTCTTTTAGCTCTTCTTTCAAAATTAACAGATTTTGTTATGGTTACTAAATTCATATCTAAACCAAGATAGTCAATTAATTGGCATCCAAAATCTGATTTTGAAATTGAATCTCTTGAACCAAGATTATAAACCCCCCTAATATCACTTTTTATTACCACATGTATGTAGTAGCAAAGTTTTTCAATAGATAATGGTGAAAAATGAATATCACTGAATAAATTTATTTTCTTTTGATTTGTTATAGAATTAACTATCCAATCAGAAAAAGAGTAACGACTATTTAAAAAACTTTTTCCTGCAAAATTTGTTCTTAAAATTGTTGCTTTAGTTTTAAGTGCTATTAATTCAGAAAGATATTTGGTAATTCCATATACATTGCAAGGATTTGGATTTTCTTCAGAGTGTGGGCCCTCTCCAAAATAAACTTGATCACTTGAAATATGGATTAGATGCACTTTTGTTTTATGAAAAATATCGATAAATTTCTCCAAAGTTTTGACATTAGATTCGTAAGCTTTATGTGGATATTGTTCACAATAATCAACATTAGTATTTGCTACAAGATTTATAACTGTTTTAATTTTCTCATTAATTATTAACTTTAAAATATTATTACTTAAATTATCAGATATGAAAATTTTTCTTGAAGGTTGAAAAACTATGTATCCTAAATTCTTTAACTTGATACTCAACCTTTTACCAAGTAAACCTGTAGAGCCCAAGATTAAAACTTTAGATTTTGAATTAGCCAATTTTTAAATCTTGATTAATTAATTCATTATCCTTAATTATGTATAACTTTTGAGATAATTTAAATTATTGACAAATTTATCTTAAAAATAATTTTTTTTAAATAAAAAATATTTTTAATTGGAAAGATTTATTTATATTAAGGAATTTACATAATTTTTTAATGTAATATAAAAAATTAAAATCTTCTAAACATAAATATGAATAATTTAACAAATTTTTTATTAAATCCCCCACCTTATCGTATTTTTACTAGAAAAATATTAAAAATTCTTAAATTAGGAAGTTATCAATTCCGTTACAAAAACGGAGCCTTAGAGAGACCTAATTATGCATATGTTTTATATCAAGCGGCTTCATTAGCCAAAGCTTTAAACTATAAAAAAATTAGCGTTATTGAATTTGGAGTTGCAACAGGTGAAGGCCTTATAAATTTAGAAATTCATTCTAAGGAAATAACAAAAATATTTGGCATAAGTATTGAAATTTATGGTTTTGATAATGCTATTGGGTTACCTCCCCCAGAAGATTATCGTGATTGTCCGTATTTATGGTCCAAGGGTTCCTTCAAAATGGATGAAGTCTATTTAAAAAGTAAACTAAAAAATTCAAAATTAATTCTTGGAGATATATCTAAAACTTCAGAAACATTTTTTGAAGAGTTCAATCCTGCTCCAATTGGAGCAATAATATATGATTTTGATTTTTATACTTCAACAGTTTTAGCTTTAAAAATGTTGGAGAATAATAATGATTATTATTTACCTAGAGTTTTTAATTACTTTGATAATACTCTTGGTAATAATAAATCTTGTTTTAATGACTTTACAGGAGAAAGATTAGCTATTAATGAATTTAATGAAAAACACCAAAAAATTAAAATTGCTAGACCTTATGATTTAATTCCAAAAGATAAATTCGATTCTTGGTATAACCAAATTTGGGTGACTCATTTTTTTCATCATAAAGATTATTGCAAATATATTGGAGATAAAATAGTAAAAATTAAATTCTAATTAGCGATACCAATAACCCAATTATGGAAATTTATTTTTTTAACTTTTTGATTTTGGCTATTTGACAAATTTAATGCTGATGAGGAATTATAATCCCATTCCCAATTGTTAATATTTCTAAAAATGCTCCCTCTCTCTCTCTTAATTAAGGATTCTTTAATGACCCAATATTCTAGGAATGCTGATATTTTCTCTTCAATTTTATGAATTTTTGAGAAGAAAAACATTTCTTTCTCAGTAAAAATTTTTTTTGTAATCAGTTTAGGATTTATTTTCCTGTCTATTCTTTCAACATCAACTCCAATTTTATTTTTGGACCAAGCGACCACTAATGCATCAACACAGTGACTAAAGCTTAAAAACCCAAATTCTTTTGGAAGTATTGGAGGCTTTCCAGGAGGAGAATTTAATGGAATAGTATTTATAGACTTTTTAAAAATTTTAGAGATAGTATATCTTGCATAATATCGAGAATGTATAAATTCCTTTTTCTTTCTTTCTTTTAAATTTTTAGAAAAAATTTCTTCTTCTTTTGTAATTAAATTTGATGGTAATTTATTACTAAAAATATAAATCTTCAAATTTTCTTCCCCAATTAAACAGATACCATTTGAATATTTTTCTAAATTATCCACAGAATTTGATATTAATTAGTTAATAATGATTATTAGCAATTTTAGTCGATAAGGTTCTTCAAATTTCCATATGAAATCTTACCATTTGCTGTTCTTGGTATTTCCAATGCTTGTTCAATAATTGATATTCTTAAACCAAAAGGTAAAAAGAATTTCTTTATTTCTCTCTCGGAAGGATATTTATTTTTATTTAATTGACTATTGAATAGGAATAATTTTACTTCTGTATCTCTTAATGTATCTTTTGATCTGTGAGGAAATATTACGATATTATTTTCTAAAGAAGGAAATTTTTTTTCTAACTGTTCTTGTAAAGCTGAAGAACTAAACAATTTTCCTTGAAAATTAAAAATATTATCTTTTCTGCCTTTATGCACCAAAAAACCATCTTTATCTAAAATGCCAATATCACCAGTTCTAAAATAGCCATCATCTGTAATTCTAAGATTCCATTCTTCTGAGGAAACGTATCCTGAGGCAAGATGTGGTCCTTTCAATAAGATCTCTCCAAATTCCTCAGAACTATCTAATCTATTTTTTTTATCATCACTTTTTAAAATTTTTATTTTAGTGCCTTGAGAAGCTTTTCCTTCTGTATGCGCTTTACTTAAATTTTTTGATAACTCAAAAAATGTTGCTCTCATATATTCTGTCATACCATAATGAGCATATATTTTTGTATTGGGAAGTTTTTTAACTAATTCAATTTTTCTATTAGCAGGTAAAAACATTGCTCCAATCTGAACATATTTTAAGTTTTCAGAAAAGAAATCTTCATATTTTTGATTTTGTAAAATTTTATATAAAACTGAAGGCATACAGGAAAGTCCACTTAATCCTTTGAATTGCATAAATTTCTCAATAATAGAAGGACTTAATATTTTTTTGCTATTAAAAAACATAAAAGAAGAATTCGAAATAGCACATGATAGTATTCTTCCTAAAGCGAACGCATGATCTAATTGTGCATAAATTATTTCTACATCATTTTTATTTGTACCCATTTTATCTACCATAAATTTCGAACATGAAATTATAGATTTGTGTCCTATGATTACAGGTTTTCGATCTCCAGAACTTCCTGATGTGAATAAAATAATTGATTTAGAAAAAATAAATTGATTTCTAATATTGCTTTTTATTATTTCTATAAAGACATATTCAACTTTATAGATTGGGAAAGAATTAAGAATATGGAAATTAATTCTTTTAATTTGAGAAATTAATGATTTAGGTAAAATTAAATATCTAAAATTATATTTCTCCAGAAAATCGTCCAAATAATTTTCTTTATTAATATTTAATATCCCTAATCCCGAACCGCTCTTCAAACTATTTTCAAACAACCATAAAGTTATGGATTCATTTGCATTGATAATTAATATATCTAAGAATTTATTTGCATCTAAAAAGTATTTCTTAAAAATATTTAAAGATAAATTATCTTTTTCAGATTTATTTTGAGTAATAAACTTTAAATTCATTTATTAAATATAAAACATGAAATGATTTGTTTTAAAATTTATTTAGTTTGTATTAAAAAAAAAAACATGAATATGTTATTCTAAATATTAACATTCAGAATTTTGAAAGGTTATGAATGATATTACTGGCGTAGGGAATAGATTATTAGAACAACATACAGAATTATTATCTAAAACAGTTTACAAAGATGAATTAGATTTGTTTTTTGATCATGAATATTTATTTTCAATAGGAGATCTTTGTCATTTATTATCTCTTGCAAAGGCAAATATCTTTAGAAAAAATCAAATCATTAAACCAATACATTACCTTCAAAAAGAAATTAATAATAAACCAGATTTTTCAGAAGAATATAATGGAGAAAATGGTGACTTTTTTAGTAATCGCTTAAAAAGGTTGCGAAAAGAGAGTGAATTAGGATCTTTAGCAGATTTAATAAATTGTGGCAGGCCAAGAAGAGAATCAACTAATATCTCATTTATTCTTTTATTAAAAGAGGAACTAATACTGCTTGTTACTCAAATTAATAAATTAATCAAAATTATTTGTTGTAAATCAAAAGAATCAATCAATATATATTTATCTGATTTCACTTATTGGCATAGTACACAGCCAACTTCATTTGGTCATTTTCTCAGCAATTATCTAGGAGGAATAGAAAGACAGTTAAAGCTTTTAGTATCTATTTTTGATATTTTAGATAGTTCCCCTGCAGGCGCTGGAAGCACAAATGGCACGATGCTTAATTTAGATAGAAAATATCATGCTCAATTATTAGGTTTTTCAGGATTAATTGAACACACAAAAGACGCTACTTGGGCTGGAGATACTTTCTGTTCAGTTGGCAATTGGATTTGTTTATTTTCAGGAATGCTTTGTAAATTAGCTGAGGACCTCTTAATACTATCTAATGAAGGTTTTAAAGTAATTCAATGTGCAGATAGACATTCTAGAATAAGTGTAATAATGCCTCAAAAGAAAAATCCGTATCAACTCACAATATGCAGAGGTCATTTGTTAGAGATTTCAGCAAAAGCAAATATCTATTTATCTTCTCTCTCAAAAAGTAGCGGATATCCAGATTCAAGACATATATTTTATAAAGATCTACCAAAGGACATTTCTAGGCTTAGAGATAATATTAAAATGCTCGGAGAAGTGATTGCATTAATAGAAATTAATGAAAAAGAATCAAGCAAATTGGCAAATAATAAAAACATTTATGCAGCAGATATTGCACAACAACTGGTAATTGACTATGAAATAAGTGATAGGGAAGCTCATTCTTTACTGAGCAAAGCTATTACAAATTTAGAATTTGATAGAGAGCATTTAGATATAAATTCAATAAATAATATTTTAAAATCAAAAGGTCATACACCATTAGATGAATCAATCTTTAATAAATTAACAAGTCCAAAATATATTTTATCCAGAAGGAATGAAATAGGATCAGCTAATCCAAAAAATACCATAAATTATTTAGAAAAAATATGTAAGTCTTGTGAAAATTATTTTGGAAATATTATTGACAAAAAGACAAATTTATCTTATTTAAATTCAGAGATAAATAATTTTTTAACTTAATTATTATTTTTAAACATTAGAAGATGAATCTTTTATGAAAAATCGGATAACAAGCATATTAGATAAAGCAATACCTATTAAAATATTGGAGTCATATCTAGAATCAACAGGACATTTAATTCAGATTGCAAAATTAGGCTGGGGTTTATCATTAGTAGATAAATTCCTTAAGGAAAGGATTGAGCTTTATAATTCTTTTGGTATAAAAACATCTACTGGTGGAACTTTATTTGAGTATTTCTACAAAAAGAATGAAATAGAAAAATTTTACGAATTTATTGAGTTCAATAATTTTCAAATATGCGAAATTAGTGATGGATCTATTGATATTTCTCAAGAAGAAAAACTTTTTCATATTAAGAAAACATCAGAAAAATGGATATGTTTATCTGAAGTAGGAAGTAAAGATACAACAGTAGTTATGTCTCCTCGTAAATGGTGTAATCAAATTAAAGATGAACTTGATGCAGGCGCCTCTCATGTAATTCTAGAAGGAAGAGAAGCCGGCAATGCAGGTATTTATAGAGAATCAGGGGAAATCAGGAATGGGCTAATTGAAGAAATTATTGAATTTGGCATTAATTATGAAGATTTAATTTTTGAGGCAAGTCATAAAAATCATCAAGTTTCATTTCTCAAGAGATTTGGACCAAATGTAAATTTTGGTAATATTGATATTTCTGAAGTTATGTCACTAGAAACTCTTAGAATGGGTTATAGATCAGATACTTTAAATTTCATTAAATAATCTAAATTTTTTTACTTATTTGTAATGCAGCATCATAAGCAGTCACTAAAGACTGTGTTATTCCCATCCCAGCGGGCCTGTCTAACTTGAATCCGTTAGTTTTACATTCTCCTACTTTAATGACATTTTCTAAATTAGTATCGCTCGCTGATAACAAATAGTGAGCAACTGGTATCACCTCAATAACATCTCCTATCATACTTTTTTTTTGAAAATATTTTTTATATTTTTTTTCTAATAATCTTTTATTTTCCTTTGAGGGATAAAAATAAATGTTTTCCTTAAATTTATTCATCCAAGAAACACAATCCTTTCTAGAACCAAAATCTTTTAAAGATATTTTATTTAATGTATTTTCTGTAATAATATATCCATTTTTAGTAAAGATTTCAGGAAGGCATATAAAAGGAGACTTATTATTTTTCTTTTTTATTCCAAAAGGATGAAATTGGACTTTCATCTTATCTATATCATTAAATATTTGATTATGGATATCATAATTTTTATATTCCATATTTGAAGAAAATCCATATAAATTACTTCCAACATTTCCACCTATTGCTAGTATTATTTGGTCATTCTCTAATTTATCTTCTATTCCATTTTTGGATTCTGAAAAAAATGAATATCTTTTAATGTTTCTATAAGAAGATTTATTTTCAAAATGTTTTAAGTGGATTATATGATTCTCAAAAACTTTAATATTTGATTCAAGTTTTACTAACTTAACTAAGTACTTAACGAGCTCTGTACCTACATTTTTATTAGGGTAAGAATGCATTGGTAATCCTATAAGAGTGTCTAAATAATTATTTGAAATATTCATATGATTTAAATCTATATCTAAGGATTTAATGGCAAATGGAATATAATTTAATAAATTTATGAACCATTTTTCAAAATAAATTTCCATGTTTTTTTCGAGTTCCTGAGTAAAAATTATTTTCCCATTTATTCCTAAACCTGCTCTGAATCCGCTTTGAGCCATTAGAGAAGAACTTTTTCCTAAAGTTGATTCAGTATATAAATTAACTTTTCTAGAATATAATTTTGATAAAAATATTGCACTACTTAATCCTGCTATTCCCGAACCGATAATTGCGACAGGTTTTTTTTTATTCATCTATAAATTATGAACCTCGAAATATGTATGTTTCTATAATAGAATAATCCAAAAAGAATATATATGGAAAAATCTAAGGCAATAAAATTTATTAAGCTTGCATTAGAATTATCTGAAGTAGATATACAAGATCTAGATCTTGAAATAGATATAGATTTATTTGAAGAGGGAATTTTAGACTCTCTTGATGCAATGACTTTTTTATTTAATCTTGAAAAACTAGTTAATAAAAAAATAATTGAAATTGATGAAGATTTTGAAGATTTTAAAATTTCATCATTAGTTTCAATTCTTTCTAAATATTAGTTAATGAAAAAAAATAAGATCTTTATTCTTCTTCCATCTAATTCTCCAACAGGTCCAGCCAAAGGTGCCTATGCCATAGCAAATGGAATTGTAAAAAAGTTTGATGTTACTATTTTTTATTTAAAAGTCGGCAAAGGAGTTCATTCATATTTAGATCCCAAAGTAAAAGAAATATCACTAAAAGGTAATCCATATAATATTTTTAAGAAAATAAATACTTATCGAAAAATTCTAAAAGTTAGCAAACCTAAATGTTCGCTTTCTTTATGTTTTTCAGCAGATTTTGCAAACTTTTTTTGTAAAGATTTAACACATATTGTTTCAAGTGTGAGAAGTAATTTAATTGCAAATTATTTCTATGATTATGGTGTTTCGGGATATTTACTTGCTTACATACATTTTAATATTTTAAGAAATTTTCATAAGGTAGTAGCAATGAGCAATTCAATGCATCAGCAGATAAAAAAATTTGCTGGGGTCAAATCAGAAATAATTTATAATTTCATAGACGAAGAACCTCTAGAAAAATATAGGATTAAATCTTTACAAAATCAGGATTATTTTAATATCGCTTTTCTTGGTTCTTTATCAAAAAGAAAGCAGCCGCAAATTTTATTAGAAACGTTTAAAAATTTAAATTCCAAAGATATTTTTGTAAATTTTATAGGTGATGGTCCTTTAATGTCTAATTTAAAAAAAGATATAAGAAAAAATAAACTAGAAGGAAATGTTATTTTACACGGCTTTAAAAATAATCCTTATCCAATTTTAGCTGAATGTGATCTTCTAATTTTGCCTTCCCTATCTGAAGGTATATCAAGAGCATTGCTAGAGGCATTATTCTTAGGATTAAGTTGCATAGTCTTTGACGTAGATGCTAATTCTGAGTTATCAATTCAATGTGAAGAACTTTATATAATTAATTCTAAGGAAAACCTTACTAATAAAATAAAAGAGATAATAAATATAAGGAAAAAATATTTTAAGAAGGTAAATCATTTGCCTCAAAATTTTAGAAAAGATTACTGTATTGAAAAACTTAGTAATATCCTTTTACATAAATAACACTTTAAAAAATATTCCTAAGGTTGGTAGAGATTTGAATATTCTCTGAATATTTCTATTATTTCATTTATGGTTTTTTAACAATACATATAAAGATTGTTGTCTGAAAAATTTACCGGCGAATTTAAAAGGTATAGGGAAATAAAAATAATATTGTATGGTGAAATCATATTTATTACAAAATAAATCACTTATTTTTTTGACATCATAAAAAACTTTATGATCTTTATCTCTTAAGTAACCTTTTTCTAAAGGAACCCCTAATAATAGTCGACCATCTTTGAAGAGAACTCTCTTAATTTCTTTAATTAAGACTTCAGGATTCTGTATATGCTCTATGACGTTATCACAAATTAAAGCAGGATAAGAAGAATCTTCAAGGGGGAATTTACCTTCTTCACCAATTAGTTTTGCCTTTAGACCTTTGCTACGAATGTATTCTATATTGTACCTATTTACATCAAGTCCTATTGAATATTTAGGACTTAATTGAATCATACTTCCTACACCACAACCCAAATCAATATATTTTCTGCCTAATAGTAGACGCAAAAATGGGCATAAAAATAATTTTCTATATAAGAATCCCAATGTTGTTCTTTTCCTTAAGTACATATGATAATTAAGATATGCATTCAATTGATCAGAGTCTGATACGCTGGTTTTATTTTTTTCCGCTGAAATTATTAGACCTGAAGCAAAATATCTCAAATTGAATTTTTCACAAAGATTCTCTAAAACTGAGACAATTACATATAAAGGCGTAAAAAAGGCAAAATAATCGCCGGCTTTATAGTACGGTACTATTTTTATATTTTTAAACCCAGTATCTAGCAAAACTTTCTTTAATTCGTAAGGAGAGCACAAATCAAAGAAAGCTGGATATCCTGTTATTTCTAAAGAAGCCTGTGGCCTTAAATTTTTTATAATTATTTTTTGTAATTTAGGTCCAACTAGTCTCAAGATTAATGAGTAAAAATGATTTTTTGATGGAATATAATGAAAAGTTTTGCCGCCATCTATTAGTGCATTATAGATATTCTGAAATGATTTTTTATTATCCTTTACATGTTCCAATAAAGTTGTCGAGATAATAATACTATAATTATTTGTAAGAGGATGCTCAATTGATTGAACATTAAATTCATCATATAGTTTATTACAATTTTTTTTATATTCTATATCTAAACCACAATAATGGAATTTATTTGATTTTTTTAATAGGGGTCTATCTATTCCACCAATCTCTAAAATTCTTAGATTTTCAAAATCTGAAAAAGATTTTTTAATCATAGTTATTAAATCATTTCTAAAACTCCTAACATCCAAAAAGAAATTTGGAAATTTTCTTGCAAGTAATCTTGATAGCTTTAAATTAAATTTAACGAAGCTTGAAATCATTGATTTAATAATTTTTCACTTAAATTCAGTCCAATTATAAAATTAATTTAAAAACTGAAAATTATTTAAAAAGTTAATTTTCATTATCATATTTTATTATAATTTATTTTTTTCAATCTTTATAAGTCTTCTTTCAACCTCTAACAAATCCTTTCGTTCATCAACAGCCCAACTATCTCCAATCAAATCAATACAATAAACTGGAATATCGATTTCTAAAAATCTTAAAATTTCTGTGTCCTCTATTTCTTCAATCATAGATTTGCCATATGCCTCATAATAATTATCTAATGATTGCTTATTAAATGCATAAATCCATATCGCTCGAAATGCTTTAGTATAAACTCCCCTATTGTTAAGGGGGATACCAGCCCTCGAGCAATATAATAATTTGTTTTTTTTATTACAAACAACCTTTGCTTTTGAGTAATCATTAAATTCATCTTTATTAGCCTCAGCTTTCCCAAAAATGATTCTATTAGGATACTTTTTATTATAATTCAGAATTTTCTCAATATCTTTTGTATTAACTATTGGTTCATCACCTTGAACATTTATATATGAATCAGCTTCAACTTTATCACTAAATAATTTTATTCTATCAATTGCAGTGGCAGCAGGACCAGTATTAACTGATTGTATTCCTTTAGACAAACAAAATTCTTCTATCTCAATATCTTCTGTAGCAACATAAATTTGGTCTTTATTTTTTACCTTTTTACATTGATTCCATACTCTCTCAATCATAGGTATTCCTTTTATTTCTATTAGAGGTTTACCAGGTAATCTAGAACCGCCCATTCTTGCAGGTATTACAATGATTTGTTTCATAATTAAAATTAAATTATTTTATTTATTAATTTCCCAAGACCTTCTATTGATAGTTCACATATACTCCCACTTTTAACAATTGAATTTTCAGCATTTGCCGGGGTTCCTGTAAATATAATATCTCCAGGATCTAAACTCATAATTGATTGAACTAATTCTATACACTGATAATCATCAAATATTCTATTAGAAGTATTACCATGCTGAAAAATTTTACCATCAATTTCATTTTTCAATTCTAAATTTTTAGTATCTAATGTTGTTTCAATAAATGGTCCTATTGGTGCAAACTTATCCCTTGCTTTAGATTGTGCCAAATGATGATCTCTACCATATTTACTTTCTGCCGTAATATCATTCCCAATTGTATAACCAAAGATTTTTTCAGTTTTACTAGAATTTTGACTTCTAATTTCCTCCCCTACAACAAGAACTAGTTCAACTTCAACCCAGACTTTAGTATTTATTGGTATTTTTATTTCATCATTAATACCAACAACTGAAGTAGGCGATTTCATAAAAACTAAAGGGTCTTCATATGATTTTCTATCTCCAACAAGATCTTTATAGTTATATGCCAGCCCTATGACTTTATTAGGCTTTACAGGAGCTAAGATTTGTATTTGATTTAACTTATATTTATTATTTATAACTTTAAAATTTTTTGAAAATTTAAAATTTATTATTTCATGAACCATATCATTTTCTAGTACCCCATACATTATTTTATCTTCATAAAAAAAACGTATAATTTTCATTAAAAACTATTACTTATACAAATATCCTAAATTATCACATTGCAAATATTGGTGTTATTAATAATATTTAGTACATTCAAAGAGGCTTTTTCTCTACTTTCTTTTATTGCTTGTTCACTATAATAAGAAGTATGAGGATTAATTATAATTTTATTAGATAAAGGAGACCTTGCCTTACATAAATTGAAAAGTTCATCGTCCTCATTAGGTGGCTCACTTGGGAAAACATCAGTACCATATCCAGATATTTTATTTTCTCTTAAAGCATTCAAAATAATTGAGTTATCTTGAACAATAGCTCCCCTGGAAACATTTACAAGAATTGAATCTTTTTTTAAATAGTTTATAAAATCTTTATCTATCATCCCTCTTGTTTCTTTAGTTAAAGGAGTATGAATAGTAATAATATCTGAATTAGATAAAATTTCTTTTAAGTCATCGTATCTTTTAATATTAAAAGTTTTCTCTATTCCTGAAGATAAATAAGGATCAAAGAAACTTACGTAAGGTGTAAAAACTTTTAATTTTCTAGCTACTGAACCACCGATTCTTCCTAAACCAATTATACCTATTTTCATACAATTAATTCTTTTCATTAGGAAATTAATTTTGGCCCCAGTCCAAGAATCTTGATTTGTTAGAGCAAAATTCTCTAAATCTTTTACTCTTCTTGCAAGAGTCAGTATCATTGAAACTGCTGTGTCTGAAACTTCATCAATGCCATAATCGGGGGTATTACAAACTCTTATTTTTAATTCTTTACAAGTTTTTAAATCAATATTATCTACTCCTACTCCATATCTAACTATGGCTCTAATATTTTTATATTTTTGGAGAAATTCCTTATTTATTTCTTTATGCCAAACTAACAAAATAGTTGTTTTATCACTAATTTTTGGTTCAAGATATCCTTTCAATATCTTTGATTCGACTGAAAACTCTTTTATATGATCAGTTATTGAAACAATGTCTTTTATCATTAGTTTTAATTACTCATAGAATGTATAAGTTTTAATTGTCTAATAACATTCGAGGCATATCCAAATTCATTATCATACCAGAGTACACATTTGATTAAATTATTATCAATGATATTTAACCACCTTTCATCGAGTACACAAGAGAAAGTTTCACCTACAAAATCCAAAGAAACCAATGGTTCTTTACTTAATTTTAAAACCGGGAACTTTTGATTCTTTTCAAAGTCTTTAAATATATTAGATATCTCACTTAAAGCTACTTGCTTCTCTACAAAAAAAGTAAGATCTGCAGACCCAACTATTTGAGTTGGTGTCCTATACGAAAAAGAACCAATTTTTTCTTTCTTAAGTTTAGGTATAACTTTTAAGACAGCTTCAACTGCAGTTGTTGGTTTAGGAATTAAATTTCCAATAGATGATCTTCCCAAGGCATAATGATGGTATATTTCACCAGGAACACTCCATGAACTTGAAGGGCCATCCATTAAATTTTGATAACTAAGCCATGGATGTAAGGTTGTAACATAACCAGATATAATTTTAAAATTATCATTAATTAATTTTGTTATGGGAGCGATTGCAGTTGCGTCGCAGATACTTGAGGCTATTAAATGATGGGAATTATTATTATATAAATCTTCATTAACTCCTAATACCAATGTGAAATCTACTTCTTGAGGAGAATGAGAAATAAAGATTTTCTTTACTGATGTATTATCTATGATTAGTCTAGCGTTAGTTACATTTTCCTGAATCCCACTGCAATCAATAATGTAATCTACCCCGTATTTATGCCAAGGTACATCACTTATTATACTTTTATTTGAGGTTCTTATCTTTTCCCCAGCTACTATTAAAAAATGATTATCAATACTCATTTCCGAATCAAATTTACCGTAAATAGTATCGTATGAGATTGTATATATCCAGTTATTAATATCTGCTATTTTTTCATTAATTAAAATTATTTCTATATCATCATCAAGTGCAGCCATTCTAAAAATATGTCTGCCAATTCGACCTAACCCATTGATACCTATTCTAATCTTATTTTTTTTCATAATTTTAATTCAATATTTGAGAAATTACTTATACTAAATTTTGCATATTTTTCCTCTTCAAAACTAGGTCTTGATAATGAACTACTATACCCCTTTACAAGTATAAAACTTAAAGGATGATTTTTTGCTGTTAATAAATCTCCCTTACTATCGCCAAAGAAAATATCTTCAAATGAAGCATTTTCATCTATAAGGTGTTGTTTTTTTGTCTTATTATCGAAAAGCACCTTATTAAAAAAAACATCCATTTTATTATTTACAAGAAATGTAAAAATTTCACTATAATTTCCACCACTCAAGATATGTAATTTTAGATGCGGGTGACTTTTTCTCAGTTTATTAATAAAATCTCTACATCCAAAAGTTGTTCTCTGATAGTAAAAAAATTTAAAACATTTTTCTGCATAGACATTTAATATTTTGTCAACGGTATTTTTGTCAAAGAATTTGGAAAGTTTTTTTTCTCTACCTTGACCAGCATTTTTATTAAAAAAAGAAATAGAATTTTCTACATTTAAGTTCTTGGGACAAACTTGCTTTATAGATTCAGTTATAGCTTTTTCTTTAAAATTGTTAGAGTCAACAATAACACCATCAAAATCAAAGAATATTTTTTTACAATTTATATATAACTCTTTTTTGAACATTTAAAATTTTTAAAAATTTATTTTATTTTTTAAAAATAAAATAATAATATAAATTTAAATTTATCATAAAAAATACTTTTTTTATTAATTAATTGATTTGTAATTAAAAATTTATCTAATAAAGTAAATTATGTTTTTTGATTAATTTTGCTTCTTTTATTGTACTTTTCAAGTCTAAGTTAATTTTGTCTGAAACTTCAAAAATAGATTTTTCACCATCACAATAAGTGATAAAATTCATTCTCGCCTTAACAGGATCAATTTTATTTTCTTCGAAAAATGATGTATTAGGATAGATACCTCTTTTCCCAAGTTGAGGTTCACACTTAACCCTAATTTTGGGATAAAGCGATGTTTCAAAGGCTTCAATTATCGTTTTAAAAACGTCTAATGAACCCTCTAAACCTTCTTGATTAACAACATCAAGATTATCTGCACTTGAATGATATTCTGGATATTGACCAAATAAACTTCTTGAAAATGTGCATACAGGTAATCTGATACCTGGAGAACAATACTGTCTTTCATCAGAACCTCTTGATAGGAAAGAGTATTCTTTAACATTTTCTAGTCCTTTTAAAGCCGCACGCAAAGCATAATCAGCCAAAGTATTTTCATATGGAGTATGAACTAATGAATATGCTCTATTATCGCCAACACAACTGAGATTAAAGCCGCAAATAACATTTTTACAAAGATATTTATGATATTTCGAAAGATATGCAATAGAGCCAATAGTTTCGGGTTGCATAATAAAACGATAGCTATATTTTGTCTTTCTAAAATTAGTTTTTATATAATCTAAAATTGCGTTTAAAAGTACAGGACCACTTAATTCATTATTTGCCATTGAAGGATGACAAACGTAAGAACTAAATAATATTTCTTTTTTAGATTTGCCTTTAATTAGTGCATGACTCAATTCAAGATTCCCTTTTTTAAAACTACTATCAATAAAAACTTTATACTTTCCACTTTTCATTTTTGATTTAATTGAATCCTTCATACAAAAACCCCAGTCCTTTTTGTAATATGAAGTTACATATGGAATCCATTCCGGCTTATTTCTTAATGTATATATTTTTGAAGAAAGTTCTTCAAAATCTAACTCACAGTTTTTGGGTTCCGAATAGCCCATTAGATGTAGATTATTTTTCTCAAATTCAGCAAATTTTTCTCCAGTTTTAATATTTTTTAAATATGCATTTTTAACATTCCATTCTTGAGGTATCTCCCAGTCAAAAACTTTTTCTCCAGTTTTAAATCTAATCCTTTTAAATTCAGGATTAAAACTCTCAAAATAATTAAGTGTTTTTCTTATACCTTCTCCAGTTATAGATCTGCATATTGGAAATAAATTCTGAACATGTAAAATCATCTTAATATCACTATATTTGGCCATAACGCTTTATTGGATTACAAGTAATTCTATTCAAATAATTTTTCTCTTTATAAAAATTTTATACAAAGTTATATTAGTCTCATCTAGCAGTTCTTAATAATAAGAAAATGAAAGCTAATTATTATAAATATAGTTTAAATTGAGAAATCTGTTAATTATTTTTCCCAAGGAATGTATCCATTATTTCCTTTTATTTCTTTAGTCCATATATAAGGATCAATTAACATTGCTTGTATAGTCTCTCTAATAAAAATATTTATTGGAATACTTTCTGCAAAAGAATTTCCAATCAACTCTTTTTTAGTATTTCTTCTAATATTTTCGATAGAAAATATTTTTTTATTTCCATCTCTAACTATTTGTACATCATCATACCAAACATAAAGAAAAAATTCTTCTAAACTTTCTTTTCCATTAAGACGCAATATTTGTTTAAAACTTTTTGTATATCGATAAGGAACACCAACTTTAAATTCGCAATAATGTACTGCAGAAATAGATCTTCTTAATGGTAAGCCTAATGAAATAAAAAGACATTCATTATTTTCAAAGAAAGTATATGGCGAATCAAGTCCGTAGGCATGCTTTGTTATATGATCAGGTATAATTTTTTTTGCATATTTTCCATATGATGCGATAGATGCATAAGGATGAACTTGTCTTCTTGATTTAAGTTTTATTCTAAGATATTCACTAAAGGTATAGTTAGTAGGGGTTTCATTTGGATCAAAAATTTCTTGATTTTTAATTAAATCAAAAGAATGGGTAGGAAAAATTATCGTTCCATTTACTCCGATAATTTCTAAGATTGTATTTAAATAAAATTCTAAAATTTGAATTTTTGATTTTATTTTAGTCCCAGATAAAGAATATGGAAAACCGATTTTGCCTAAATTTCCTGTTACATAAACCGTAGAACCTTCCTCTAAACCTAAATTCCTAAGTTTTTTTTGGAACGTAACAGTATTAAATTTATTCATACCAATAGAAAATAATCTATTAAAAAGTATATACAATTAAAATTATGTTCTACCTAGATATCCAATAAAGTATAAATATAAAAATTTGAATATTTAAATTCTAATAACCATTAATCAATACAAAACTATGTATGATATTTTTAATTTTTTAACATCAAAATTTTAGTAACTTTATCCAGCCTATAGGAAATTATGATGGAGCCAAGCGGACTCGAACCGCTGACCCCCTGCATGCCATGCAGGTGCTCTACCAACTGAGCTATGGCCCCTAGATATTTCATCTTATTATAATTTGAATATTTTTTTTAACAAAGTTTAGATTTTAAGAAAATCAAAAAAGAAGATCAGGAACCAGCATTAAACGCTTGTAGGTTGAATAAAAACTGGCGAGTGCGAAAAGGACTATTAATATATAATTAAAAAATAAGTGATACTTTCTTTTCTCATATCCTAATAAGACTGATGTAACAAATAATGATGGATATAAAGCACTTTTGACCCTTCCAACAGCATAAATAGTTGGAGTAAAAAATTCTATTGATATGAGTATTAATAAAAAAGACAAAATAAAAATACTATAAATATTTATAGACCGTAATGTGAATTTCTTAATAGGAAATATTTTGTTTTTAATTATAAAATTTGAATAAATAGTTGTAGCGCTAAATTGACTTATCATAAGTAGCAAAATAGGAATTAAATATAATGCTCCAACTCTTCCTATCTCTGTATCTCCAATAAAAGCATAAGCTGCCAATATCGGAATCTTACTAAATACGTTTAAATATATTTCAAAACCGAAATAGAATAAGCCTAACAAAATAGGTATTATTAGGAAAAGACGTAATTTGTAAAACAAATTATATAACTTAAAAAAAAGAATTTTTATCTGTTTTATAGAAATTATATAATTAATAAGAAAAGGAATAAAACTTAAAAATAAAAGAAGATATATAGGGTGAATCAAGGCTACAAATAAAGAACATAAAGCAAGAATAAATATATTATTTTTTACAGGTTTAATTAAAAAAGATATAAATAATATAACTAATGAAAAAGAAACAAATTGTCTAAGATGAATCATGTATAAAGTTGATCCAATACTTGGCAGAAGCAAACAAACTAAAAAAGTATATAAATTCCACTTTTTATTATGTTCTCTTGACGTTTTAAAAAATCTAATTAATCTATAAATGCCAATTGATAATAAAATTAATGAAATTAAAATAAGAAAAAGAAATTTAATTTCATAGTTCTCAAAAGGTAGTGTTAAATTGTAAACAAAACTGTAAGTAATCTTTTCTTTTAATCCCCAATCATATTGACTTGTAAGATACCCAGCAAAATTACCATTATCTATTGCATCGATATCATATGGCCTTGTTATGGCACAAATGTAAAAAAATAATGAATAAATATATAAGTTAAATCTCGCAAATTTTTTAATTAAAAATAAAAAAGATGATGCTATTGCGAGACTGGTAAATATAAAAGTTGTTGTATACATTATTATTTTTTAATTAAAATTTCAATTATTAATAACTAAAAGAATTATCAACATGATTTTTTATTAACTCTCTTATTTTTGGAACAGACAGAAATTTTTTATTAAGATCTGATCTATAAAAAAACCTTTTAGGGACTCTAGTACAAGGTATATTTAAACTTTTACATTTCTCAATGTAATCATCTTTATTTGGAGTTATTGCATAGTAATTACCTAGATCAACAGTACTAAATCCATCAGCTACTGTAATCATTTCCTCATGAATTTTTTCCCCGGGTCTAAGACCTTTGATTTCAGGCACAATGTTTGGTGCTACTGCCTTTACTACATCAGTTATTTTGTAACTAGGTATTTTGGGAACGAAAATTTCTTCCCCTAGTGAATTTTCTAAAGCCCATAAAACCATATTTACTCCTTCATCTAAGACTATATTAAATCTTGTCATTTCTGGATCAGTTAGTGTAATAAATCCTTTTTTTGCCTGCTCTATGAAAAGTGGGATAACTGAGCCCCGCGAACCCATTACATTACCGTATCTGACTACTGAAAAAGTTAAATCCCTTTTACCTTTGATATTATTTGCAGAAATAAATAATTTATCTGAACATAATTTTGTTGCACCATATAAATTAATTGGTGCTGCAGCTTTATCTGTACTTAGAGCAATTACTCTTTTTACATCATTATTTAATGATGCTTCAATAATATTATTTGCACCATATATATTTGTTTTAATAAATTCCATTGGATTATATTCTGCAGCAGGAACTTGTTTTAAAGCAGCAGCATGAATCACACAATCTATGCCTTCTAGTGCTCGGTCTAATCTGTCCTTATCTCTAACATCACCTAGAAAATATCGAATCATTGGATATTCTGAATCACTCCATATTTGTTGCATTTCCCACTGTTTTAATTCATCCCTACTAAAAATAACTAATCTTTTTATTTTTTTATTTGATTTCAAAAGTCTTGATATGAAAGCCTTCCCAAAACTTCCTGTCCCTCCTGTTATTAAAAAAGAATTCAAATCTGAACTATTTTTCATAAAATCTTTTTACACATTTTAACATTTAAAGTGCTAAAAAATTTCAAAATATTTATTATTTAGCAACGATACAAATCTAATAACTTCTTAAATATTTTTTAAAGTATTTGAGAATTAATAAATTATTCTAAATATAATTATTCTTAAAGATATAAATTAATTTTTTATATGAAACCAATATGTCTTATACCTGCAAGAGGAGGATCTAAAAGAATTCCAAGGAAAAATATTAAGCTTTTTAATGGTAAACCACTAATTTCTTGGTCAATTGATTGTGCATTAAAATCAAATTTATTCTCAAGGATATTTGTTAGTACAGATGATGATGAAATTGCTAGGATAGCAAAAAATTGCGGAGCGGAAATACCTTTTATAAGACCCTCAAACTTGTCTGATGACTTCACAAATGATCTTGATGTTATTGATCATTTTATTAAATGGGGATTAGATAATAAAATTAATTCTAATATTCTTTGTTACCTATATCCTACCGCGCCTTTCATAACTAAAAGCACTCTAAAAAAATGTTATGAATTACTTTTAAAAGAAGATGCATCTTGTTCATTAACTATTACAACATATGATTACCCGCCTCAGAGAGCATTAAAGAAAAAAGAAGATTCAAAAATAGATTTTATTTGGAAAGAATTCAAAAATAAAAGAAGCCAAGACTTAGAAGAGGCTTTTCATGATGCAGGTCAATGTTACTTTTATGACTTGAAAAAATTTCCTGACATTTCTAATAGAGTAGGTTTGTTATTACCGAGAATAATATGTCAAGATATTGACACTTTAGAAGATTTTGAAAATGCAGAAATTTTATTTAAATTATTAGAAGTTCATAATCTAAAATTCAAAATATTTAAAGGACAAAATCCTTAAACTGCTTAAGGAAAACCTTGAATTTTTCATTTTTCCAAAGTTCATATATTTTTCCTGAAATAATCATTTTGTATAGTTTTTCAAACTCATTTAATTTATAAGCTACGCCGTATTTATAAAGTTTTTCATACCATATTTTTGAATTTGGATGAAGAGGGTAATTATCAATATCACAATAAAGTAGAAAAGGTATATTAAGGAAAATTGCCTCAACCATTGTAGTCTCTGGATATGTAAGTATTAAGCATGATGCATTTATAAGAACTGAATTATAGTTTTTGAATATTTGAAATTTACTATCCATTGCAATTTTATAAATAGAATCATTTAGGTAACCACGTCTTACATTCTTAGAAGGAATAAATCCAACATATGAGTTTTTTTTTGACATCAATTTAAATAAAGATGCATACGAATTATTTAAATAGTTTGTATGTAATAAATATCTATAATTATTGTTTTTTAAATCTTTATAGATTTGTGCACCAATAAAAATTGGAAATTTTTTACTTAAATTAAAGTATCTAAAAATTGAAACCCAAAAAGGTATTTTTTGTGTTGTTATACCAAATTCATATTTTAAGTTTTTCTTTCTAGGATAATTTTTTCTGTAAATTGTAACTGCATTAAAAATATCCTCTTCTGAAGCTGAAAGAACATGAGAGAAACTTTTAAAAAAAGAAGAGCCATGTTCGTTATATAATTTAATTTTACACTTTGAATCCTCTATATCTCTAAGATTATTTAATAGCAGTCTTACCTTTACACTGGCCAAATGTAAGGATGAAATAGTTATTGACTTCCATAAAAAAGATACTTTAAGAACTTCTTTAAAGAGTTTCTTAAAACAAATCATATTTACTTGAGGCAATAGAAATTTCAGTAAAGAAAACTCTATTTCTTCTACATTTAAATCGAAGGATAAACGATTAAAAATAATTTTGTCTGTTCTAAAATACTTTGAAAAACTATTTTGTAAAAAATTTACTTTTTTCAAAATCCTTTTAAATAATGATTTTGTATTTACTAAACTTAAATCATATTTATGATTTCTAAAGTTAGAAAATAATATTTGATTTTTCAAATCAGGTAAATTAAAACTTTTGATTTCTTTGATTGATAAAAATAAATCATTTTTATTAATATCAACTGAATTATCATTAAAGATTTCAACCTTATCTTTGAATAAGACATAACATAGATAAAATAAAATTAAATTTGTTATCTCTGCATTATTAGAAATTAATTGTATATCGGTATTTAAATTTATTATCTTATTTGAAAGAAAAGAATGTGCTTGTAAAATTTCATTTGATGAAAAATATAATTTTTTTACATTTTCAAAAGCTATTAGCTGAGATAATGCCCTAAATTGAAAGCTTATTCTTAACGAAACGAATGAATAATCATATATTGAAGGACCATATATAACAAGGATATTTTTTAATTTATTTTTATCAGGTCCTAAAAGAAAATCAAATTTTTTAAAATTTAATCTATAAACCAAATCCTGAATTTTTTTAAAATCAATCTTTGAAATTTCATCAATAAGTTCCTGTCCACCATAATCTGAATTTATAGAATTCCAATATCCAAAAAATAAAGGTCTTTTGATATATTTATTTGCTAATTGATAATATTTATCCTTATTAAGAATAAAAATTTCATCCATTAATTAAATTTTTAAATATCCCAGTATAGTAAATTGTATTATTTAACCTAAAATTTTTTGTAACAAATATTCAAACCTTAAATTAATAAATTTTTTTTATTTAAAAATCTTTTAAAAGAATAAATATAAATCTTTATTTAAAATGATCTTTTAAAGTAATTTTAATAAAATAAATAAAGAAATTTTTTCTAGATTTATTAATTATATTTAACGGCAAATTTTCTTTCTAGCATTAATAAAATTAATAACTCTAAGAAAATAGTAGTTATCATTAATTTTAAATTGCCAAATAAAAAGCAAATACAAATTAATGATGTGGCAAGTATGTAAATTATTGAGACTTGTTTATGTGATAATTTACCTTGATTTAACCTTTTAAAATAAAAAGATTTATGTGGAATTAAGATTGACTCCCTTGATATTAATCTTCTTGTTAAAGTTATAAGAGAATCTCCAAGTAATGGACTTGCTAATAGAAGAATTTTAATTGCTTCTAAAAAATTATCTGTTTGAAGAATAATACCTAAGAACAATGCTCCTAAAAAAGTACTCCCAACATCTCCCATAAATAGTTTAGAAGGGTACCAATTCAAAAAAAGAAACCCAATTAAACAAGCAACATAAGACCAAAAGTTTGATTCAAAATATATAGAAATAGTTGCTAAAATTATTATCATGCAACCTGCTAATAATCCATCAAGACCATCAGCGAAATTGATAAAATTAATACAGCCTGCAGATAAAAATATCAACCCTAAAAGAGAAAAAATATAGAAGTAATTAAAAGTATCTATCAAAATAATATTAAGAGGAGATATATTTATTAAAAAAATAATAGTCACTATTTGAGCAATCAAACGAGAATTAGGCTTCAAATCAAATTTATCGTCAAGAAGGCCAATAATTGATAATGGTATACAAAATAATGGTATGTAATGTTGATTTAAAATTCCGTTTAGGGAGATAAGTAATACAAATACAATTCCTCCCGCAGTTGGCTTTGGAATAGTATGTGAACTTCTTTTATTAGGCTCTATCAAAAAAAATTTTTTCAGTATTGGGATTAATGAAAAAGTTACAAGATAAGTTAAAGACCCCGAAATTAATGCAGTTAACATTATAAGCTTATTACTTTTTTTTAATTTTTATTTTATCAATTATATAAAGTCAAAATAATCTAAAACCCCAAATTTTAGAATACTTTACATATGAAATTGCTAAATAAAATTGCTGCGAGAATGATTTATGAGACCCCCTACCTCTGATATGTGTAACTGAACCATGCGGACAATGAAGCGTAGTTCCCTCTAGATTACATCTTCTAACTATATCAGCATCTTCGAAATGCAAAAAATATTTTTTGGAAAATCCATTGATTCTTTTAAAAATCATTGAAGGGAAAGCTAGGAAGCAGCCAGATAAGAATGGGGCTTCGATACAATCTCTTTCATAGTCTAAATGTTTATTTTGATTATTATTTAAATATCGCCTTAGTAAAGGAAAACACTGAAAGAAAGAAAATCTACTAATTAATAGTGATGCAATTGTGGGATTTTTTTTAGCAGAATATTGAATCTTACCGTTTGGAAGATAGATAAGAGGGCCAGCACAAGATAATTTTTTTGAATAACATACAAATTCAAAGAATCCAACAATATCCTTACCTAAAAAATAGATATCTGGGTTAATTGCCACATACCAAGTATCCTTATTTGAATTTTCCTTTAATAAATTAGCATTATGTCCCATTCCATAACCTAAATTTTTTTTTGATTTAAAAAAATTTATATCGAAAGAAAATTTGTTTTTATTGAGATTCTCTAATTTAAATTGAGAATTTTTAGAATTATCTATAATTAAAATTTTGTCGAGTTTAATGTTATTTTTTCTTTTATTTAATTCTATATTTAAAGACTCTAGCGATTCCAAAAGTCTTTCAAGATAAATTATTGGGGTATTATAAAGAACCGTAGAGAATATAATTTTTTTCATACAAAAAACATTAAAGATTAAATCTTAGGCTTTAATAGAATATTAAAATTAAATTTTTGTAAAATTTAATCAAGGAAAAAAAATTAAGATATTTTACATACCGGCATGTTATAGTAATTAAAATTTTTTAGTTAAATTGTCAACTAATTTTCTTACTAAAAATAAATTAATTTTATATATATTATCATTTTTAACTATTCCTTTTCTTGGGAATCAATTCATATCATATGCAGAAGGAATTGAAAAAAAATATAGTGATGATATTAAATTTGAAAATAAAATAGATACTATTAATAAAAACTTATTTGTATCTGAATCTCATCCAACATATAAAAGTAGTTATTTATTAGGCAGTGGGGATACAATAAAAATAGATTTTTATGCTTTACAAAATTTATCTAATGTATATTTAATTGATGATGAGGGATACTTAACTTTACCTGAAATTGATAAAATTTCTGCCAATAATCTTACTCTTTTAGAACTTAAAAATAAATTAGAAAAAGCCTATTCAAAATATATTAAGAAACCTGATCTCACATTAAATATCTTTAAGAAAAGACCTATTACAGTATTTCTGGGTGGCGAGGTAAAAATTCCCGGTCTTTATGAATATGACCCAAACAAAGATTTAATTACAATAGCACCCTCTATTCAATCAACCGCGACTAAAACCATTGCAACCAACCAAAGTTTCAAATTATATAATGCTTTAAAATTAGCTGAGGGTTTTACTAATTATGCTGATTTATCTAGTATTGAAGTTGTCAGAAAAAATTCTATATCCCAAGGTGGAGGTAGAATCTCCACACAGCTCAACTTTCTCAAATTATTCACAGAGGGGGATCAAACATCGAATATCGAATTGTATGATGGCGATTACATATATGTAGGAAAAAGTGACAATGTCATAAAAAAACAGCTTCAAGCGATTAACAAAACAAACATAAGTCCTGATACTATGACTGTTTATATAACCGGTAATGTTCCAAGGACTGGAGAAATAAAACTTAAAACGGGTTCCAGTCTACTTCAGGCTATCGCTTCTGCAGGTGGTAAAAAGATTTGGACTGGTAATGTAGAGTTTTTAAGTTTCAATTATGATGGTTCATCCACTAAGAGAGTATTCCGTTATGACTCTAATGCAAAAATAAATAGCTATAAAAACCCAACACTTAATGACGGCGATGTAATCAATGTTAGGAAAACAATCTTTGGAAATACAACAGAAGTACTAAAGGAAATTAAGAATCCAATTTTAACTGGATATGGACTTATAAAACTATTTGGAGATTAAACTAAAATGGAAAATTATTCAAAAAAAATATTTGAAGAGGAAACACAAGTTAATGATGAGATTGATTTTAATGTTTTAACTAGAATTTTTCTAAGGAACAAATATTTGATTTTTGTTTCATCTTTAACAATATCAGTAATTACTGGAATATTTACCCTATTCCAAAAACCTGTATGGCTTGGAAGTTTCTCAGTTTATGTAAATTCTGAAGCAACTCAACCTTCAGTTAGTAGTAATTCCATAATAGGAGTAATAAAAGAAAAAAGTAATCTAAAAAACGAAGAATATATTTTGAAAAGTCCATTTGTACTAAACTCTGTTTACGAATACGTTAAAGCTAATAAATTTAAAGATAATGAATCAAAATATAATTTCAATGAATGGATAAAAAGCTCTTCTCTTAATGTAGAGGTTGAGAAAGGCTCCGATATTATTGAGGTGTCGTATAAAGACGAAAGCAAAGAATTTATAATAAATGTTCTTAATAAGATTGCTAAAGCCTACAAAAAATATTCAGTTAGTGAAATCAACAAAGATTTAGACCAACAAATTGAATTTTTAACAATACAGGAAAAAATTTATAAGAAAAAGTATCTTGATTCATTAAAAATATTTAATGAATTTTCAATTGAAAATGGATTAGGAGATATAGATGGATTTGTTAATTTAGGAAAATCAAAATCAAAATCAATTAACGATAATTTGAGCACACTTGATCCTAATATAGCAAGTCAAATAAACATACAATCTGGACAAAGAACAAGGAAAAGTCAGGCGGGACAAAGATTTGCAAAACAATTTGAACTTCTAGAACTTCTAGAGACAGAATATATTAATTATTCTTCAATCATGAAAGAGGAATCAAAATATCTTACTAACCTTAAATCGCAGATTGAGAATCTGAAGTCTTCTTTGAAAAGGCCAAACGAAATACTAGTAACATATAGAGATCTTCAAAATAAATTAGATAGAAATGAATTAATCTACAACAACATGGAAGATAGTTTAATCACCCTCAAAATTGAGAGGGCAAAAGATAAAAAGGCTTGGGATATCATCTCAAAACCAACTATTAAAAAAGATAGAATTTCGCCTCAAAGGAAAAAAGATGTTGCATTAGCATTTTTGATTTCATTAATTGGAACATATATATTCTCGATTTTTAAAGAGAGATCATCAGATCACATTTTTGAATTAAATGAAATTAAAAACCTTTTAAAATTAAATTTCAAAGAAATTTTTGAAAAGAAAGATTACTTTTTTAACCAAAATTACTTAAGTGAATTAAAAAAAGAAAATGATTTATTTTTATATAAAGGTTCTGATTTAAGTGAGGAAAACAAACTAAAAGAATATTTGAAAATTAATTTCATATCTGATGAAACTAAATTTTGTTATGAGGCGGATTTTAATAATAAAAAAAGAATTCTGGCTCTCATTGAAGAAGGTAAAGTTACTAAAAATGATATAAAAAATCTAAATAAATACAAAAATTTATATCCTGAATCTTTTATTGGATGGATTTTTCTTAAAAGTTAGTGAATTTAAGGAAAAAATTTTTTAGTATTTTCTCCATACTCCTAAAAGCTTTCCTTGAAAAACAGCTTCCTCTAGATTTAATTCAATTGGCTCATATAAAGTATTAGCTGCTTCTAGAAATATCTTTCCACCTCTCTTAATGAAATATTTAAGTGTTGTGCCTAAGCCAGGAACCATTGCGCTAACTATCATACCGTTTCTTAAGGAAGATACTTCTTCTATGGGTTCCATTAAGACCATATCTCCATCAGCAATACATGCATCTATCATAGAATCTCCATTAACAATAAGAGCAAAAACATTTTTCTTTTTTAAAACATCAGAAATATCTAAATTCTCTTGAACATCAGAGTAAGTTTCAATTAAACCTCCAGCTGCGACGGAACCCATAATTGGGACACCCTCAATGATTTCATCAACTATTTGCATTGTTCTTGCCTTACCTTCTTGCCATGAGATATATCCCTTTTCTTGCAAATGTTTTAAACGACTTTGAATTGGAGCAGGAGACTTAAGACCCATAGCTTGCATCATTTGCCTAATGGATGGGCTGTGCTGGAAGTCCCTCATATAGCGCTTTATCCATAAATAAAGCTCATTTTGAGCAAGGGTAAGATCATCACCAGAAGAAGTTTCCATTAAAACATATGTACTCTAATACATTTGTACCTCTTTAAAAGGCAAATAGCAAACTTTTCAGAAAAGAAGGCATGAGAGAAGAGCTTGTTGAGCATGCATTCTATTTTCTGCTTGTTCAAAGATTCTACTTCTTTTACTTTCAAAAACTTCATCAGTAATTTCTTTAGCTCTATAAGCAGGAAGACAATGAAGAATAATCACATCTTTTTCGGCCTTACTTACTAAATTACTATCAATAGTAAATCCATTGAAGTCTAAATCCTTTTTTTCCTTTTGATTTTCCTCACCCATAGAGGACCAAACATCTGTATATAAAACATTTGATCCTTTTGCAGCTGCATAGGGATCATTAATAATTTTTAGCAAATCATCATTTTTATAAATTTCACGAGCTTTTTTAATTACAAGAGGATTAGGTTCATACCCATTTGGACATGCAATCCTAACTTCGATTCCCAATAAAGCTCCATACAAAATCAGAGAGTTAGCAACATTATTACCATCACCAATAAACGTCAAAACCACGTTTTTAAAATCAACAAATTCCTCTTGAATTGTCATAAAATCAGCCAAAGCTTGGCAGGGATGTTCTAAATCTGTAAGAGCATTAATAACTGGCTTAGAGGACCATTTTGCATACTCTTCCAAATCAGACTGTTTAAAAGTTCTAATTGCAAGAACATCACAATATCTACTTAAAACTCTTGCTGTATCTCTAATTGGCTCTCCTCTTCCAATTTGTGAAGTATTTGGATTTAGATCAATAGTATTTCCTCCAAGTCTTGACATTGCGACTTGGAAACTTACTCTTGTACGTGTAGATGACTTATCAAAAATTAGTCCTAAAACTTTATCTTTGAGTTCAATATTTAAATTTTTATTTTTAAAATTTTTAGCAATTTCTAAAATCTTAAAAAACTCTTTACTTGTTATATCCAAGCTTGATAAAAAATTTTTATTTGCAAGCTTGATTGGTTTTAACATCTAACTTTGTATGAAAACCTAAATTCTACTATGCAGGCATTTTGCTTTCTGCTAGAAGAGTTTTGAGATCCTCTCCTTCTATAACTTCTTCTTGGAGAATTTTCTGAGAAATAGATTCAAGAAGAGGTAAATTATTTCTCAAAATATTGAGTGCAGTTTCATGTGCATCATCAACTAAATCTCTAACCTCTTTGTCTATTGCTTGAGCAGTAGCATCACTAACAGATCTTCTCGGGTTATTACCATTACCAAGGAACTGACCTCCCCCTTGTTTATCATAAGCAAGAGGACCAAGGATATCACTCATTCCAAA
>Ga0163109_10000070_pt1 | contig 78974 bp, 73 predicted proteins | sample CRUFie1St13metaG_FD_108704 | JGI IMG/M metagenome (GOLD analysis project Ga0163109, IMG submission 108704) | Marine microbial communities from the Costa Rica Dome - CRUD Field 142mm St13 metaG | ecosystem: Environmental > Aquatic > Marine > Oceanic > Photic zone | place: Costa Rica: the Eastern...
GCAGTGAAGATAGGTTAAATAGTTATATGAGTACTTTAGAAAAAAATTTATATGATAGAATTGCTATAAAACCGTCGCAACAACAAAAGCCTGTTGTAACAAGCAGGGCATATAGAGGTTTGTCTACGGTTAATCCTGAAAATACTTCTAGCACATTGTACGATCTTGCACTTATAAAACAAGATTTACTAAATCATTTTCATATTCGCCAAGGTGAAAAACTTCACAATCCTAAATTTGGCACTATTATTTGGGACGCATTGTTTGAACCGTTCACAGATGAATTAAAAGAAGCAATAGCGGCTAACGTAACACAGATTTGTAATTACGATCCACGTGTGCAAGCAGAAGATATTAGAGTAACAAGTTATGAAAGTGGTATACAAATTGAAATGCAACTGACTTATTTGCCATATAATATTTCAGAAAAACTTAGATTAGACTTTGACGAATCTGCAGGACTTACAGCATAAATTATATACGCACTTTTCTTAAACAAATAAATACATATGAACAAATAAGGAATGTGATATGTCATCAACAGACAGACAAAATAGACTGCTAGTTGCAGAAGATTGGAAGCGTATATATCAATCTTATCGTAATGCTGATTTCCAAAGTTATGATTTCGACAACTTACGCAGAACTATGATAAATTACCTAAGGACTAACTATCCTGAGGATTTTAACGATTATATTGAATCTAGCGAATATCTTGCTTTAATAGATCTTATTGCGTTTTTAGGTCAAAATATCTCATTCCGAATTGATCTTAATTCACGTGAAAACTTTTTAGAACTTGCAGAGCGTAGAGAATCAGTATTACGTTTAGCAAGATTGCTTTCATACAATCCAAAGCGTAATCAAGCCGCTCGTGGACTTCTTAAGATAACATCTATAGCAACGTCACAAGATGTTGTTGATTCAAATAATTTTAATTTGTCAGGACAGCAAATTTCTTGGAACGACCCAAGCAATTCAAATTGGTACGAACAATTTATAAAAGTGATGAATGCCGCATTACCTGCAAACGGAGTTTTTGGTAAGCCTGCTAAGAAAGCAACTATAAGTAACATTCCTCATGAACAATATAGATTTAATGCTATTAATACAGACATTCCTAAATATTCTTTTTCTAAAGTTGTTGAAGGACAAAGTTTACCGTTTGAAGTTGTAAGTAGTGATATTGTAGAAAATGATATAGAAGAAGAAATTCCTTTAGTTGGAAACAGTTTTGCATGTTTATATAAAAATGACGGGCAAGGACCTGCAAGCACTAATACAGGATTTTTTTGCACATTCAAACAAGGCGCTCTAGATGATGGTCAATTTACAGTTAATAATCCTAGTGCTAATCAAAAAGTTGATATCGATGCAACTGATATAAATGATGAAGATGTGTGGTTATTCAAATTAGATGAAAATGGTAGAGAAAATGAATATTGGACAAAAGTAAAAGCAGTTGAAGGTAACAATGTAATTTACAATAGCCTTAACAAAAATATAAGAAATTTATATTCAGTTCTTACACGAGTTCAAGATAGAATAAGTTTAATTTTTAGTGATGGAGTTTTTGGTAATCTACCACAAGGAAGATTTAAAGTAGTATATCGAACTAGTGCAAATAAAAGATATACAATAAAGCCAAGCGAAATGACAGGTATACAAATACAAATCCCTTACCTAAGTGAATTTGGTGTGCCTGAAACTTTGAGTATGACATTACAACTCAAGTATACAATTTCGAATAGTAGTTTGAGCGAAACTAATGAAAGCATAAAAGCAAACGCACCTGCCACTTACTATACACAAAATAGAATGGTAACTGCTGAAGATTATAATGTTGCTCCATTAGGTGTTAGTCAAGAAATAGTAAAAGTTAAAACAGTTAATAGAAATGCTAGTGGAATAAGTAGGTACTTCGACTTGATAGATTCAACAGGAAAGTATTCAAGCACAAACTTATTTGGTAATGATGGTATAATTTACAAAGAAACTAAGAATCTAAAAACAACATTTAATTTTGTAACCACAACTGATATTGAAAGTGCTATTACAAATACGATAGAACCGATTATTAGAGATAGAAAAGTTTACAATTATTATTTAGAAAATTTTACAAAAATTATTACAACTGATCTTGGGGTAGAATGGACTAGTTCTACGCAAGATACAAATCGTAGTACAGGATTTATAAATGACGCTAATGATACTAAGATTAAAGTAGGTGGATTTACTGCAAATAATTTAAGATTTATCAAAGCAGGCACACTCGTTAAATTTGTTGCTCCTGCAGGTTTTCATTTTATGACGACAAATAACAATGCATTAATGTCTGGTGAAGCAGACCATCCAGGTGCAGTTGATTATCTATGGACAAAAGTAATAAGCGTAAACGGTGACGGCACAACTGTAGGTTCAACAGGATTAGGACCTATAGTTCTTAATGATATCATTCCGAGTAATGCTTTGCTAGAAGAAGTTCGCCCAAAATTAGCAAATGTAATTACTGATGCAGTAAAAACACAAGTTGTAGATCAAGCGTTTGCAACAAATACATTTGGCTTACGTTATGATGTAGAAACACAACAATGGAGAATTATCACTGAAGCCAATTTAGATAGTGTAAGTAACTTTAGCACAGGTAAAACAGGTGATTCTAGCAACCAAAATTTAGATGCAAGTTGGCTTTTGTATTTTAAAACTGATGGTGAAAGATATGATATTACGTATAGAACATTAAGATACGTATTTGAAAGTGATAAAGAAATTAAATTCTATTACGATAGTACAGATAAAATTTATGACAATAAATCTGGAAAAGTTATCAAAGACAAAATTGAAGTTTTAAATGTTAACAATAAACCAGATGTATCAAAACAATTTACTAGAAGTTATGACTGGGAAATAGTAAAAGAATATAGAGATGCCGAAGGTTATGTTGATAGTAAGCGTATAGAAATAAGTTTCTTTGATGTGGACGATGACGGAGTAATTGATAACCCAGAAGGATTTATTGATATTGTTGCAGAAGATACTAATCCTAGTACAAAATATATCTTCCAAAAGAAATATACTACATCTGATGGTGTTGAAGATTACAGATATGTAGATAATGCTATAGAAGGTATACAAGTTAAAGCAAATGTTGGTGCAGTAGGCGCATATAGTCAATACTCTGCCGGTCAAGTTTTCTTTACTATGGATACAGAATTATTTTATGTATTAGATAGTGCCAAGAAAAATTTACAACTTACAAAAGATTATAGAGGTTATACTGGACGTTCTGGATTAAAATTTAGATATTTACACAGTGCAGACTACAATCAAAGAATTGATCCAGCCGCAAGTAACATTATGGATTGCTACTTATTGACACGAACTTATGATGCACAATATAGACAATTCTTAGCAGGTGATAGGTTATCAGAACCTTTGCCACCAAGCAGTGATGAAATGTATAGAACATATGGTGGTGAATTAGACAAAATTAAAAGCATTAGTGATGAAATAATCTATCATCCAGTAAAATATAAACCATTATTTGGTCCATCAGCGGAGACAAGTTTGCAAGCAACATTTAAAGTCGTAGTTAATCCTGACGTAGTTACAAATAATAATGATATTAAATCAAGAGTAATAGAAGCAATTAACATTTATTTTAATTTAGATAATTGGGAATTTGGTGAAAGTTTTTATTTTAGTGAATTGTCAACTTATATAATGAATCAGATGACTCCTGATATAGTGAGTATTGTAATTGTACCAAATGAGCAAAGTCAATCATTTGGGAGTTTATATGAAATAAAATCCGAGTCTAACGAAATTTTTATAAGTTCAGCAACAGTTGAAAATGTTGAAATAATAGATGCAATTACAGCAAGTAGACTAAGAGCAACAGGCAATGTTATTACAGCAAGTCAAGAAACACTTAACACAGGTGTTACAAGTTCTGTATCTCCAGCAGGTTCTGTAAGTTCTACAGGTGCTATGTCAACAAGTAGTACAAGTTCAAGTTCAAGTAGTACAAGTTCAAGTAGTTCAAGTAGTAGCGGTGGCGGCGGATCATCAAGCGGTGGCGGCGGATCATCAAGCGGTGGCGGCGGATCATCAGGCGGTGGCGGCTCATCAGGCGGCGGAGGATATGGTTACTAATGGCATATGATGATAATCAAAATGAGAGTCCATTACCGGTAGAAGGCAAAAAGAAAAACTTTCGTTCTAATGAGTTATTGCCTAAGTATTTTAGGACTAGTAAAAACAACAAGTTTTTAGATGCAACTCTTGATCAAGTTTTACAACCAGGCACTGCCCAAAAACTAAATGGATATTATGGTAGGAAAACTGCAAAGTCATATAGAAATAATGACAACTATATTGGAGATATTTCTGTAAACAGAGAAGCATATCAATTAGAGCCAGCAGTAATAAGCAAAGACTCTTATGACAATGTAACTTTTTACAAAGACTATAATGATTATATAAACCAAATAAAAGCATTTGGCGGGAATGTTGATAATCATGATCTATTAAACGGTGCTGAATACTATTCATGGAATCCTAATATTGATTGGGATAAATTAACAAATTTTAGAGAGTATTATTGGTTACCAACTGGACCAGTTGCAATCAATGTTGCAGGACAAAGTACTGATGTAACAAGCACTTATAGTATAACAAGTATTGACAACGGAAATAATTTAGCATATGTTGTCAATGGCAATCTTACACAGAACCCTACAATAGAATTATATAAAGGTCAAACATATACTTTTGACATCAGTGCAACTGATATGCCATTTACAATACGCACAGAACGTAGTTTAGATGCAGATACTATATATGAAAATGGTGTTACAAATAACAATATTGAAAGCGGAATATTAACCTTTACAGTTCCATTAAATGCTCCTACAAGATTGTATTACCAAAATAGTAATAATATTAATTCAGGCGGTATTATTAGAATAGCAGAAGTAGATGAAGCAACAGCAATAAACGTTGAAACAGAAATCCTAGGCAAAAAAGATTACACAACTTCTAAAGGTGTTGAATTACTAAATGGTATGAAGTTGAATTTTGTAGGACAAGTTACACCTGAAAAGTATGCTACAGGAAACTGGATTGTAGAAGGTGTAGGCGAGCAGATAAATTTAGTCAACACTGACGATTTAGTAATAGCATTATCTTATGCACAGGATTTACCTATTGAATATGATAAAGATAGTTTTGATAGTCTACCATTTGGAAATGCATCTTCTTATAGTGCCACAAAAGATTATATCGTGGTCAACAGAAATTCACCAGATAAAAATGCCTGGGCAAGAAATAACAAATGGTATCATAGATCTGTTATAGAAAAAAGTGCAGAGATAAATGGGCAAGCAACAAATATTGATCAAGCACAAAGAGCAAAGCGTCCAATCATAGAATTTGTTAGCGGATTAAAACTTTTTAATTTTGGTACCGAAAAGAAAAATGATGTTGATTTGGTTGATACTGTAACCAAAGATATATTTTCTAGTATTGAAGGCACAGTAGGATATAATATTGATGGTATAGATGTTACTGATGGTATGCGTATTTTATTTACTGCTGAACAAGATATTAGAGCGGCAGGAAAAATTTATAAAGTCAAATTTATAGAACATAATAGTAACGTGCCTCAAATTGCATTACTTGAAGATACTGATGCAACACCACAAACAAATGAGGTTGTTCTTGTTAAAAAAGGAACAGCAAATGCAGGTTGTCATTATTATTACAATGGTACTGCTTGGAAAAAAGGACAGATAAAAAACAAAGTTAATCAAGCACCCATGTTTGATATGTTTGATTCTAATGGAAAAAGTTTTGCAGATGAAGCAACATATGAAGCAACAACTTTTGTAGGAAACAAAGTTTTCAGTTACAAAGAAGGAACAGGCACAGCAGATACAGAATTAGGATTTCCTATCACTTATCGTGCTTTAACAAATGTCGGTGATATTACGTTCAATTTTGATTTACTCACAGAACAGTTTTCATATCAAGAACTAAGCGAAATTTTTAATGTTAAAACAGACACAGGATTTTTAAAAACATATACTTCTTTGAATACATTCTCTTATAAAAGCGGATGGCAAAAAGCAAAAAATTTGTCTAGACAAAAAGTAATTAGACAATATGATATTGTAGGAGAAATAAATCAATTAGAAATTGATGTATACGATAATGCAGGAGATTTGAACGATTTATACCATTGTATATTTTTAAACAATAAACATTATTTTGATTATACAATTTCTAGACAAGACGGAAAAGCATTTATTATTTTTAATAAAAATTTATCTGCAGGCGATACTGTTATAATAAAAACATCTTCTGCAACACCTAAAAATGCAAATGGATATTATGAATTTCCTATTAACTTAGAACACAATCCAAACAATGTTAATTTAGAAACATTTACCTTAGGTGAAGTTAATGATCATGTTTTTAGTATGATAGAAGACCTAACTAATTTTAAAGGTGTATTTCCTGGCAATAGTAATTTAGGAAGTTTGGGAGATATCAATACTGTTGGTAAAAAATTTGTGCAACACTCTGGACCAATTAATAATCCTTTATACCATATTACAACAAAAGACGCTAATGTTATAAAAGCAATTGATTTTGCAAAAAATGAATATAGAACATTTAAGAGATCATTTTTGCAAATCGCTGAAAATTTAGGTTTTGAAGGACAAACAAAAACTCATGTTGACAAGATATTAATAGAAGCACTAAAAAATAAAACTGTTAATGATCCGTATTATTTCAGTGACATGGTTCCTTTTTTAGGAAACAAACGGCTAGAATTTAAAGTATATGATACAGAAAATAATTTCTTTAGTTTGTCACAAGTATTTGATAAAACAAAATTAAGCAATAAAGCAATAACAATTTATCAGAACGGAGAACAATTAGTACATGGCAGAGATTATACTTTTAATACTGATGGTTTTGCTGTAATTACAGCAACCAAAGCAGATGGTGATTTAATAGAAATATATGAATATGAAAGCACAGATGGTAACTACGTACCAAGCACTCCTACTAAGTTAGGTTTGTATCCTGCATTTGTTCCAGAAATTATAACAGATGATAGTTATAGAACACCAACAAAAATTATTATTGGGCATGATGGTAGTCGTACTACTGCTTTTAATGATTATAGAGATAACTTGTTATTAGATTTAGAAAAAAGAATTTATAATAATATAAAAATCGAATATGACACTGACAAATTAGATATACATGATTTTATTCCTGGGGCATATAGAAATACTAAATTTAATCTTACAAATATTAATAAAGTTTTGTTAAGTGATTTTGTAAAATGGAGTGAATCACTAGGAGGTTTAGATTACACATCAAATAATTTTTATGAATTAACTGATAGTTTCACTTATAACTATTCTTATATGTCAGGACCAAATGGAGAAGCCCTAACAGGTTTTTGGAGATCAGTTTACAGGCATGCATACGATACTGATACTCCGCATACCACTCCTTGGAAGATGTTAGGTTTTTCGAATAAGCCAACTTGGTGGAACAGTGTTTATGGACCTGCACCCTACACTAAAGATAATTTAATTCTTTGGGAAGATCTAGAAGCAGGCAAAGTTGCTGAACCTAACAAAGCACCTAAATTTTTAGAAAAATATGCAAGACCTGGACTTACTAAACATATACCGGTCGATGAAGATGGTAACTTACTAAGCCCATTACAATCAAAATTTGCTAATGAATATATTTCATCATATACCAAACTAGGGTTTGTATTTGGTGATCATGCACCTACAGAAAATGCATGGAGAAATAGTAGTGATTATGCTTTCAGTGTTATCAAATCTTGGTTACTAAACCAACCTGCAAAAGTCATGTCTATGGCTTGGGATATATCAAGAATAAGCAAAAATCTTGCAGGACAATTTGTTTATAACGAGAATAAACGTTCTATATCATTAGCAGATTTAGTTTTTACTAATATTTACAGTGATACACAAAGGGTTTACACAAGTGGTCTAGTAGATTATATTATAAACTACACATTGTCAAATAGTAATATTTCAACAAAAGATTACAAAGAACAAGTTACAAACTTAAAGTATCAATTAGGTAGCAAATTAGGTGCATTTACAGACCAAACTAAAATGAAATTAGTTTTAGATAGTAGAACTCCTTTTAACAAAGGCAATGTATTTTTACCAAAAGAAAATTACCAAATATTTTTAAATACAAGTTCTCCTGTTGATGTGATAAGTTACAGTGGCGTTATTGTAGAAAAACAATCATACGGGTTTGTAGTTAGAGGATACGACAAAGCAGATCCTGTTTTCAAAATACAAAAAGCAATACCACGCACAAATGATGTTGCAACAAATGTTGGCGGGGTTTCAGATGCATTTGTAGAGTGGGAAGCAGAACAAAAATATACTGAAGATAAATTTGTAAGATATTTAAATAGTTTTTATAGAGTTACTGAAGATCATACTTCTGAACAGAACTTTGATGCAACAAAGTTCCGTAAGATTCCTGCATTACCTATTAGAGGGGGAGCAACAGCATTATTCCGTAAAAACTTTGAAGAAAATATCACCGAAGTTCCGTACGGAACAATATATACAGAAATACAAGAAGTTGTTGACTTTATTCTTGGCTATGCAAAACAACTTGATACAGCAGGTTTTACGTTTGATTATTACAATAAAGAAACTAGTACTGTTGAAGATTGGAAATATAGTGCTAAAGAATTCTTATATTGGACTACACAAAATTGGGCGGCAGGCACAATTATTGCTTTGAGTCCTAGTGCTAATCAAATTAAATTTACAAGGCCTTATGGTGTTGTTGATAATTTGTACGATAACTTTTATGATTATTCATTACAAACAAGCAATGGGCAACCGATGGGCGAAGAGTTCACACGTTTGACTAGAGATGGAAATACGTTTGCAGTAAACTTAGCAAATACAGCAGAGGGAATTTACTATATACAACTTCCGATTGTGCAAGTAGAACATGTAGTAATACTTGACAACATATCTGATTTTAAAGATGTAATTTACTCTCCTGCTTCAGGATATAGACAAGATAGAATAAAAGTAATGGGTTATAGAACTGCGAACTGGGATGGTACACTTAATATTCCAGGATTTGTATTTGATCAAGCAGAAGTAAAAGAATGGCAAGCGTATAAAGATTACGCAATAGGCGATACAATACGGTATAAAGAATTCTTTTACACAGCAAAAAATAAAATTGCAGGCGGCGCCAAATTTATTCCTGCTGATTGGAATAGAATGGAAGGACGTCCTGAAACTAAACTTTATACAAACTTTGATTATAGAATAAATCAATTTACTGACTTTTATGATTTAGATAGTGATAATTTTGATAGTGAACAACAAAGACTTGCACAGCATTTAGTTGGATATCAAAAACGTCAATACTTAGAAAATATTATCAATGATGATGTATCGCAGTACAAATTTTACCAAGGATTTATTGCAGATAAAGGATCACGTAATAGTGTTGATAAACTTTTCGATGCACTAGCAAGTGCTGATAGAGAATCAGTTGACTTTTATGAAGAGTGGGCTATCAAAAATAATCAATACGGAAGCACAACAAATTTTGAAGAAATAGAATGGCAACTAGATGAATCAAAATTTAAATTAAGTCCCCAGCCAATTGAATTGGTTGAAACTTTGCCTAGTGCTCCTACAGATTTGATTTATAGAATACCTAATTATGATGTGTTTCTAAAACCTGAAAATTATGACGTAAACAAAATTCCTACTAAATTTACAACAGAAGAATATGTAAAAACAGTAGGTTACGTTACAGGTGAAGATGTCAGTCGTGCTGTTCTTACTAAAGATGGAATACTTGCATTTAGTATTGATGATATTAATAAAAATGATTATGTTTGGGTAGCAACAGATAACCAAACTTGGAATGTACTTCAACATACCGAAACAAATTTAAAAATTGAAAAAGCAACACCAGTTGGAAATGAAATTACATTAGATATGAATTTTACGGCAAGAGAAATTGCAGTAGGAGATATATTTGGAATTACTAATGCTAACACAACAGCATTGACTACTTTAGACGGATTTTACAAAGCAACAAAAGTTTCAGGTAATAAAGTTACGTTTGAAAGTGATAAATCAGACTGGTTAGAAATAGACGATACTGTTACTATAAAAGGTACAGTTACTATTTTTACAAGTCAACGAACAAAAACAGTTGATGATGCGAATACAAATATTACTGCAAATCTATCTAGCAATGAATTAGTTTGGATTGATGATGACGATAACGGAAAATGGACTGTACTAAAAAACAAACCTGTCTATAGTGAACATCAAAAAGTTTTAAGCACAGTGAATTTAGATAGCACAACACACGGTTTTGGACATGCAATAAGTGTAAATGATGCAAATACAAAAATGGCAGTTGGTATTCCTTACAAAGGCAACGGTGAAGTACACATTTATGTCAGACCAAACGATAGCACTAATTATGTTTTAGATCAAATTATTGCGGCACCTATTAATGTTGCTGATGCGTATGACGGAAGCACATTTTCTACGTCAATGCAATTTGGTGAAAGTGTTGCATTAAGTCCGGACGGTAAATTTCTTGCAGTAGGATCTCCACAAGCATCTAACACATATAGTTTTTACCAAGGAGAATACAGACAAGGAGTTGCTTACACAAAACAACAAATTGTAAAATACGGTCCTAACTTATATAAAGCAATACAAAATATAGATCCTGCTACAGGAGCAATATCTTTTAGTAGTTTTGATTCGTATATAGATATTGTTGCTGAAAGTGATAGTACTTTAATTAATTTATTACAAACTGCTGATTATAAAATTAATGATAGTTTTGGCGTCAGTCACATGTTGATTAGAGCACCAATAAATGCATATGAAGGTAGTGCAGTAGGCGATGAAATTGTATTAGCATGGAACAACTTCAGTAAATTAAATGTACAAGGTGGTTCAACAGATGTCCAGCCATTTGATGGAGAATTTCCTGCAATTACAGGTGCATTTTTAAGTGACAAACACGAAATAAAATATAAAGTTGATAATGTTCTTGTTATAGAAAATTTTGTTAATTTACCAGCGATAGGCGATACTCTTTCAAGTAGTGTTGCAAGTGGTGAAGTTGTTTATGTAGCAAATGATTTAACTACATGTACAGTGTATCTTTCAAATGTAAATGGTACTTTTGCAACCTCAGGCAGTGTGTTTGTAGGTACAATTCGTATTGGAGATTATACTGAAGATTATGTTAACGCTTTAAATAATTTAGGCGGCTATTGGTGGATTGATACACCACAGTATACGACTTCAGCAGACAGTACAAATACTTTTGTAGATCCAGGACACGGTTTAGTTTACGTAGATTTACTTACAGCGGCAAGTGGTAGAACTACACCTAATTTTTATTATAATATAACTCAAACAAGACAGCAGGCAGTAAATGATGCTACTGTGTCTGGTGCAAGTTTAAGTCTAATGGATCAAGCATCTTTTGCACAGACACTAACTTACGAAGGAGATCCTTTAGAAGTATTTGCATTACAATCTAGTCCTTTATGGACAATAAGAGGACCAAAGACTTTTACAGATACATTGAACAATGGTGACAAATTTAAAATGGTTGTAGATAGTGTAAGTGGAAACACTAATTTTACAGATACCGCGATGAGTACTACATTGTTTAATAAAGAACATACAGTTTATGACTTATGGGACGGTTACATAGATTTTACCTTTGATAAATTTGACCAAGCAAACCAATTACCATTTGAACCTATTGTAGGTGATGTTGTTGAAGATACAGTAACAGGTGCAACCGGGGTAATAACTTTTTATAAAAGACAATTTAATAGTGTTAGGATTTATGTAAAAAATGTTACAGGCACTTGGAGCAAAGGTAATGATTACAATGAAGACGCAGATATATTCCGTGTTAGAGGTTCTATAAAACGTAACATGGGTAGAATAAATGGTGTTAGTTTAGAAGGTAATCGTATTGGTAAAATAATTGTCTTAGAAGAAGATAATAATTTTCCAGATGTGCCAATTAGTGAATTAACAGATTTTGAATACTTTTTCTTTAATGAAACAACTTTACAGGGTGTACCAAGAGAAGCAAATATTCCGGCATCAAATAATAATGATTGGCAACAAGTTACAAATATACCTGTATCTAATTTGAATGGAACACAGGCAAGCGGTTTGACTTTAGAGGGTATGTTTAGTGTTTATGAATTAAATGAGCAGATACAATTTAAAGTACAAAATCATTATACAGTTCCTGAAAGAAAATCACATGCAAAACTTGGAGATGAATTACAATTTACGCAAGACGGAAATTTATATAGATTGAGTGTATCTTCTAAAGGTGCAGGAAGTCAGTATAATGCAGGAAGTATACACTTTATAAAGCATGGCACAGAAACAAAAAATGCTGTCTTAGAATCATACAATTGGCAATTAGATATTGATCCTCAGTTTAGAGGCGATTTCCATTCGTCTGTATTTTACAAACAAAATGAAATTGTTGAATATCAAAGCAGACTTTACAAAGCATTAAGAAATATTGCAAGTGGAAGTGCATTTGTGCCAGCAGATTGGGAGTCAGTTACTGATGGTACTGCTCATGTTGGGTTTGTACCAACTACAGGCACTAATTCAATAATTGGTGAAGAAGTTTTTGATCCAGAATTCGGCGTAAGAGATTTTGCAAGACATTTTGATCAATCTAAAGATGGTGAAGTTTTAGTTGTAAGTTCTAGAATACAAGGTAATGACAGTACAGGAGAGCGTGTAATTGTTGTTTATAGAAGATTGCCTGAAGGACAAATGACTGTATCACAAGTTATTAAACCTCCATACGAAGATAATTCTTCTATGTTACCTCAAGGTGTAGACTTTGACTGGAATTCTACAAGTTCTTATACAGGTTTTGGTGACAGTGTAAGTGTAAGTGCTGACGGAGAAATGATTGCTGTTGGTGAACCTTTTAACGATGATCGTAAAAAAGATCAAGGCAAAGTTTATGTTTATACACTTACAAACGGCAAGTTTGAATTATCACAAGAAATTTTTAGTCCTAATGGTGAACAAGCAGAACAGTTTGGTGCATACTTAGATTTTGATGGCAATCAATTATCAGTTACATCATTAAATGGTGATATAGAAATTCCAACAACATTTGATAATAACACTACAGTATTTGATGATGAATTTACAAAATTTAAAAGAATGGATATGGATAGCGGTGCTATCTTTATGTACGAACGTATTAATAAGTCTTTAATATTTGCACAAGAATTTATTATTGACGAACCTTTAGCAGTTAATTTTGGTAAAAATGTAGTAATGAAAAACAATCATGTCTATTCAGCAATGCCTGAAGTAACTGATGCAACTACTTTCCAAGGTATGATTATTGACTTTAGAAAAACTATTGGACAAAAAGCCTGGAAAGTACATAGAAGTCCTTTAGATCAAGTAGATATTCATAAAATTAAAGGCGCATTTTTGTACAACACTGAAACAAACACTTTAATTGAAGATTTAGATTATATTGATCCTGTACAAGGAAAAGTTGCAGGTCCTGCAGAGCAAGAGTTGTCTTATAAAACATATTATGATCCTGCGTCATATAGTATAGGCAACGATACTGTTGTAATAGATGAAGACAATGCATGGGGTGCAGAACATGTAGGCAAGTTATGGTGGGATTTAAATGCAGTAAAATTTTACAATTATCAGCAAAATAGTATTACCTACCAAACAAATTACTGGGGAGAAGTTTTTCCAGGAACCAGTGTAGAAGTATATGAGTGGGTAGAGACTGATTTATTACCTAGTGAATGGGATAACCTAGCAGATAGCGAAAGCGGAATTGCTTCTGGTGTAAGTGGATTAAGTAGATATGGTGACGGAGTATATTCTCAAAGGCTTAAATGGGATCCAATAGCAAAAACAAGCAAAGCAAAATACTATTATTGGGTAGCAAACAAGAGAATAGTTCCTGCAACTGCAAATAGAAAAATCACAGCATATGATGTCAAACGTATGATTGAAGATCCTGTAGGACAAGGACACAGGTTTGTTGGGTTAATGGCTAAAGATAGGTTTGTATTATTCAACTGTGAACCTTTATTGAGTGGTAACAATGTTGCATTCAATTTACGATATTATACTTTAGATAATGTAGATCAAAATATTCACAATGAATATCAAATGCTAACACAAGGTATTGGAACAAGTAAACCAACAAGAGATATTGAGAAAAAATGGTTTGATAGTTTGATCGGATACGACAGTCAATTTAGACTTGTACCAGATCCTAAACTTAGTGCAAAAGCAAAATACGGAATAAACAATAATCCGAGACAATCTATGTTTATTAATAAGGCTGAAGCGTTCAAACAAGTTATTGAAAGAGCAAATGACGTATTAATAAAGAATATTATTGTTGACGAATTTGATATTAGCGATTTAACAAAAAGCGATCCTGCACCTCTAGCAAGTTCACGTAGATACGATGTGAAAATTGATTCTTTTGAAGATTTAGCATTTGTAGGTGTAGCAAAGAGGGAAGGAGCAGTTCTTACTGCTACAGTAATTGATGGTAAAATTACAAGTGTTGATATTAACAAATCAGGCAGAGGTTATGTCGACCCTACATATGTTTCAACAGTTGGCGGAACAAGAATCGGACCACAAATACAAATAGACGGTATAGGTAGAGATGCAGTTCTTGAGTCTGAAATAAATGAATTAGGACAAATTACAAAAGTTAATATTGTTGATCCTGGTATAGGATATGATAGTAACACTACATTGACAGTAAGAAACTTTACTGTATTAGTAAGCAGTGATTCAAATGTTGCAAATAAATGGTCGTTATACAATTATAATGGCACAAAGTGGAACAGAACAGTAAGTCAACGTTTTGACACAAATCTATACTGGAACTATGCAGATTGGTATGCACCAGGATACAGTGCATTTACAGAAATTAATAGTTTAATAGATTTTAGTTATCAATTATCTGCATTAGAAAATGATGTAGGACAAACTGTAAAAATTGCTTCAATTGGATCTGGCGGATGGTTATTGTTAGAAAAAATTGCTAATTTGGAAACTGAAGATTACACACAAAATTATAAAGTTATAGGTAAACAAAATGCAACAATACAATTCAGTAATAAATTGTACAACACAAGCATCAATAGAACAGGATTTGATACTGATACATTTGATACTACTTTTTATGATAGTCAACCTGTAACAGAATCTAGAGTTGTCCTAGAAACTTTAAGAGATAATATTTTTGTTGATGACTTAGAATCTCATTACAACGAATTGTTTATCGCTAGTATACGTTATGCTTTTAGTGAACAACCTAATATTGATTGGGCATTTAAAACATCTTTTATAAAAGCACAACACAATGTAGGTGAACTTGCACAAAAAGTAACTTTTAAAAATGACAATATTGATAATTATCAAGATTATATAAATGAAGTAAAACCTTTCAAAACAAAAATTAGAGAATACGTTTCTAATTATGAAAAAATCGATCCTACTAATAGCGTAGTTACTGACTTTGATTTACCTCCAAGATATAATTTTGGACAAAAGAGAATATCAAGCAGTACAGCAAAAGTAAGAAACAACTTAATTTCAAGTGCGCCTAAAACAACAGAACAATATCCTGATAAGCATTGGTTAGAAAATAGTGGATATGAAATTACAGAAATTAGTGTAGGAAATACTGGCTCGAAATATACCTTACCTCCAATAGTAAGTATTGAAGGCGGCGGCGGTAGCGGAGCAAAAGCACAAGCATATTTAAATGGTGGTAAAGTTTCTAAAATTGAAGTTACTGCTACAGGCAATGGATATTTAAAAGCACCGGATGTTATTTTAAATGGAAGTGTTGAAGATGGCGGAACAAAAGCAACTGCAAGAGCAGTCCTAGGTAATGGTAAAGTTAGAGGCACACATGTAATATCTAGGTTTGATAGGATAAGTGGCAACCCTTATTATTTAGAAGTTGCAAGATCCGAAACATTTACTGGAGACAGTGCAACATCAGTATACAACTTATTATGGCCAATGAACCTAAATGGTGCAAAAGTAAAAATATACATAGACGGAGTTGAATTACTGAAAAGTGAGTACACATATACAAATTACGAAGATAATACTAAAGGATATACTAGAAAACAAGGTAGAATATCATTTACTTTACCGCCAGCAACAGGAAAAGCAATTAAAATAGATTATGAATTAGCACCAGACTTACTTACTGCTCAAGATAGAGTGCAAAGTTATTATCAACCAATAGACGGTATGATTGGTAAAGATATTTCACAACTTATGATGGGCGTTGATTTTGGTGGAGTAGAAGTTAAAAGTTTTGATTTCACTGGTTCAGGAGGTTTTGAAACAAAAGGTTTTGGAATTGAAGCATATGATGTTTATGATAATACATTTGAAGATATTATTTTTTACTTAGACGGATCTACAGCAATTCTTACTTTTGCTAAACCTTTGGAAGATGGTGTTGTATATAATGTATATAAAAATAACACAAGATTAGATGATACTAATTTTCCTAGCAATCCTACTAACCCTAATGCTGTAATGCCTAGCATTATAGGTGATGGGTTAATTACAGAAATTAATATACAAAACTTTGGAATAACATCTAAAGATGATGATATATTCATTATAAGAAAAAGCACAAGTGATGGAAGTTTCAAACCTGATCCTGCAAGTTATGATACTCAACTTTCAGGCGGATCATTAAGTTACAGCAACGCTAAAGGTATAGATGCAAGTGATATAATTGTTGACGGTGACGGATTTATAACACCAATGACAACAACAGGACCAGAGGAACTAGTGCCAGGAAAAATTTCTGACACAGTTGATATCCAAGTGTACCATAGACCAGATGATGGAACAAGTAATGTCCAAACACAATTTTTCCAAACAGATGGAGTCACACAAACTTATAATATAGGTATACACCCGCATAATAGTGAAGCAGTTTTTGTTACATTAGATAATGTAAGAGTCGCTAATACAGATTACACAATCAATTATGTAAATGACACAATTACTTTTACAACTGCACCAGTAACAGGAAAAGTATTAAGTATTGTTTGCTTAGGAATAAGTGGACAGAAAATTTTAGATATTAACAAATTTGTTGCAGATGGCAGTACAAATACATACACAACAAACATAAAATATCAAACAGGTGTAAGTCATTATGTAACAATTAACGGTGAGTCAATTACTTCTAGATTATCACAAGATGCAAATAAAAACTTTGTAATTACATTTGATACAGCACCGCAATCAGGACAAGTTGTAGATTATGGATTATTTTATACAACTGCTAAGAACTTTAGTGCAACTACTGTTCAGACTCTTGTAGGAGATGGATCAACAACAATATTTGATGTAAACCCTGCACTTGTAGGAGGCTTGCCTACTGCACAAAACGCTATAGTTGAAGTTAACAATAGTATACTTGATGCAGGTTACAATACTGAATTTACAATTACAAATGCAAATACTAGAGAGTATCAGATACAAGAATGGCAGTTTTTCAGTAATAGCGTAAGAGGCGAAGATATAGAAGTTTATTTAAATGATGAATTGCTTGTAAAGAACATTCAATACAGATGGGACAGTTCAAACAATAGTGTAAAACTTTCAGCAGGAGTTGGAGCAGTTAATGATAAGTTAGATGTATTTTTTAGCGTGGACGGAACTTATGCGTTTGGATATGTTGGTGTTGGTGCAGATAGTACAACTAGATTTTTACAAGACAGAAGCAAAATTTATTTTGATACAGCCCCAGGATTAGGTGAGTCAATTAGAATTACATCATTTAGTAATCACGACTTGCAAGACTTTGAGCGTATTAAATATGATCTAGTAAGTAGAGTGGCACTTGTTCCTGGTACTACAAACTTCAAAGAATATATTAATTTAAGTAACGGACTTGTAAAACTAAGAAATCCATCGCAAGATTCAGAGTATGTATGGGTAATTGTAAATGGTGTTAGATTAGCACCAAATGTTGATTATTATGTGCCTGAAGATAAGCAACACGTAAAAATATTGCAAAAATTGAATAAAAATGATCAAATAGAGATTATACAGTTTGGTGAAGAGCAACTTACACATAGATTCGGATTTAGACAGTTCAAAGATATATTGAACCGGGTTCACTACAAGAGATTGGATGATAGTAATAAGTACAAACTAGCACAAGACTTGAATTGGTGGGATACTAGAATTGAAATAGTAGACGCTTCAAAATTACCTGAGCCAGGTAAAAAGAAACAAATTCCAGGCGTTGTGTTTATTAACGGTGAAAGAATTGAGTATTACGTGAAGCAAGGTAATAGTTTACGTCAAATTAGAAGAGGTACATTAGGTACAGGTGTAAACACATTTATTGCTTCAGGAACTTCTGTAATTGATCAAAGTCCGGGCGAAAATATGCCTTATAAAGATCAAACACTTACACAAGTGTTTACAGCAGATGGTACAACAGCATCATATGATTTAGACTTTACTCCTACTAAGGGCGTTGATGAGTTTGAAGTATTTGTTGCTGGAAAAAGACTTCGTAAAAATGCGATAAGTAGTTATCAAGTAGACACTAAAGATAGTGCAGGAAACTTTGTAACTAGGTTTATTGCACAAGATAGTGCCGAAGGTGATATAACATTGCCAGTGGAATTCACTTTGAGTGGTAGTACATTGAATTTAGCAGTAACACCTGAGCAAGATCAGAAGGTTACGGTGGTTCGAAGAGTGGGTCAAACATGGTCAAATGCAGGAGAAAGCCTAGTTGATGCAGAAAATGACGTTGCACAGTTTCTTAAGGCAAGAACAACGGAATTACCTAAATAAATACAGTAGCAGTGAGAGAAAACATGACAGACAAATTAAATGATAAAAGCGGAGTAGTAGTTAAAGGACATATCAAAATACACGATCCTAAAACTGGTGAAGTGTATGTTGATAAGCGTAATGCTATCCACTATGAAAATATGAGTATTGCTCTTGCAGAAAGCCTTGCAAATCAAGGTCAAGGCATGATATATGAAATGAGTTTTGGTAACGGAGGAACAAGTGTTGATCCTACAGGAGTAATTACATATCTTACACCTAACTCAACAGGAACAAATGCAAGTTTGTATAACCAAACATTTACAAAAGTAGTAGATGATAGGAGTACAAGTAATACAGATCCTGTAAGAAATAAAATAGAAACACGTCATGTAAGCGGAACAAATTATACAGATATTGTTGTAACTTGTTTATTAGACTATGGTGAACCAGAAGGTCAAGATGCATTTGATACTGCTACAGATACAGAAAACCTTTATGTGTTTGATGAATTAGGACTTAAAAGTTATAGTCCATCAGGTGAAGGTAGATTAATTACACATGTTATTTTCCACCCTGTACAAAAAAGTTTAAACAGATTAGTTCAAATTGATTATACAGTGCGTGTACAAAGTTTGTCAGGAGTATAATAGATGCCTTATACAATTAATTTCACTGACGTAACAAACAAAGGTAGCATAACCGTTGAAGACAATGATATCAACGTAACAACTAGTTTAAGTTTAGTTGGACGTAATACAACAAGTTATGGTGTTGAATTTAATCAAAACTTTTTAAAACTTTTAGAAAATTTTGCAAACTCAAGTGCTCCAACAAATCCAGTTGAAGGACAGTTATGGTATGATACAACTGCTGGCGGCGAACAATTAAAAGTTTATGACGGCACAACTTGGGTAGCAAGTGGAGGTTTGAAAAAAGCAATTGACGAACCAGGAGCGGCACAATCCGTTACTGGAGATTTATGGGTAGACACAGATAATCAACAATTATATCTTTATACAGGTTCAGGCTGGACTCTAATTGGTCCTAATTATGCAGGCGGACTTAATACTGGTGTTAGTCCTGTAAAAATTATTGGACAAGACAATATTGAATATTCAGCACTACAAGTTGAAATAAGTGCAAAGCCGGTGGCTATAATAAGTTCAGATACATTTACACCAAGAGCACAAATAAATGGCTTTGGACAAATTAATCCAGGTGTCAATTTAAGCACAGCAGACATCACAGGAGACGGCGCTCCAAGATTTTATGGACCAGCAGAGCAAGCAGAAAATTTAGTTGTTGCTGGTACTAAGGTTCCAGCGGCAAATTTTTTACGTGGTGATGTAGTTAGTACAACAACAAACCAATTAAAAGTTAATACAGATGATGGTATTATTTTAGGAAGTGGTAACCAAGTTGCACTAGGAGTTGAAGGGCAAATTGGTGTTATAAGTCATAACACAAGCGGATCAAGTTTAGATGTTCGTGTAAATGATCAAGGTACAACAAAAACAGTAATGCGTGTTGACTCTACAACGAATATTGGTATTAATAATACGGCTCCAAGTGAAGCATTAGATGTAACAGGAAATATAAAAGTAAGTCAAGGTATAACTATTGATGGAACAACAGCAAGTTCAAACTTTGGAACAGGTAGTTTAATTGTAAAAGGTGGCGCTGGTTTTGCAGGAGATGTTAATATTGGCGGTACTATAAATGTAATAGGCGATACAGAAACAAGAAATGTTATTCCAGATGTAACAAATTCACGTAACATAGGTTCCTTAGCAAACAAATATGCAGGAATATATGCAACTAATTTTTTCGGAAATGTTACAGGTAACGTTACAGGGCAAGTAAGTGGTAGAGCAGGAAGTGCAGACAAAATATCTAGTGCTACAAACTTTACAATGGCAGGAGAAGTAAGTGCGCCTACTATTATCTTTGACGGGCAAACAGGCGGAACTACAAAAACATTTCAAACTACCGTTGCAAATAGTTTTATCAGTAATAAAACTTATACAAATGCCGCTGACGCTAGTGATGAATTTTTATTAAACAGAGTTCAAGGACAAGTTGGCTTATACAGGATTAGTAGAAGAGATTTACTGTCAACAGTTCCAGTTAATCCTCCAGGAGTAATGATGCCTTATGCAGGTACTACTGCTCCTAGTTTTTGGTTATTGTGTTACGGACAAGAAGTATTACAAGCAGATTATCCTGAGTTATTCGATGTAATTGGATTTACTTATAAGCAGTCGGGATTACTGAGTGATCTTGGAGTAGCAAAATTTGCTTTACCTGATATGCGTGGTAGAACTGTAATGGGACTTGATGATATGGGCGGAACCGGTGCAGGAAGAGTTACAGGCTTACAAGGTAGTGAGTTAGGTAATAGCGGCGGTCAAGAAACAGTAACTATACAAAATGTTAATTTACCTGATCACGAGCACGATTTAGTTGTTGAAGGCACACAGTTTTATGCAATACTAGATGCACAAAAAGGTGTAAACAGTCCTGCGTCATCAATAATTTTTGATGCACCAACAGGACAAAATGCAGGGCAGGCTGTAACAACAAGTGGCGGAGTTTCTGGAACCACAGGGCAGGCTATGGAAACACTAAGTCCGTTTATGTCCTTAAATTATATAATTTACACAGGGAAAGTTTAATGGCGTATAAACTAAACAAAACAGACGGCACGTTACTAGTAGATTTAATTGACGGTACTATTGATGTTAATAGTACATCTCTTACATTAGTAGGTAGAAATTATACAGGATACGGTGAAGCATTTAATGAAAATTTTATAAAATTATTAGAGAACTTTAGTAATGCTAATTCACCTATCAATCCTATTAAAGGACAACTTTGGTGGGACACAACAGAAGCACGTCTTAAAGTTTATGAAGGTTCTGTATTTAAAGCAGTAGGTGGACCTTTTGTTCAAAAAGATCAACCCGCAATGGTTGCTGGTGATTTATGGATGGACAATGTTAACAATCAACTTTATTTTTTCGATGGAACTGATTTAGTATTAGCAGGACCTATTTACAAAGCAGGACAAGGTGAAACAGGATTTAGAATTGAAAGTGTACTTGATACTCAAGATAGAAGTCGTACACTTGCAAGTTTGTATTTAGGTAACGGCACTGACGGTACTACTTCTAGAGCCGCTGTAATTAGTAATGTAGAATTTACACCGGCAGTTGGATATGGAATAACAGGTATCACAGGAAATATCAAAAAAGGTATAAACATTATTGACAAAGATAATTTTATATTTGAAGGTACAGCAGATGCCGCTAAAGCATTAATTAAAGCAGATGGTACAAAAGTTGGTGCAGATAATTTTGTTAGTTCAACAACAAATAATGTTGTTACAGGATCGCTTGCAGTAAGTAATTCATCAGGTATTACTATTGGACCAAATGCTAACCAAACATTAAGTATTATTGGAAACTCATTTGTTTCTGGCAATGCACAACTAGATGAAAACTATTCAATAAGAGTTACAAGTTCAGCCGCAGGAGCACAACAAGTTGATGCTATATTCATAGACGCGGCTAATAAGCGTGTAGGTATATTTGACAATACACCAGAATATACATTAGATGTTACAGGAGATATTCGTGTAACTGGAAATTTATTAGTAGAAGGTTCAAGTGCAAGTATAGATGTAAGTAATTTAAGAGTTGAAGACAAACAAATTGAACTTGCGATTACAAGTGATAGTACTCTTTTAACAGATGCTGGAGTCAACGATGCTGGTATGGTTATTAGAGTTACAGGTGCAGATAAAAAATGGACTTGGTTACAAGCAACAAATAGTTGGACTACAACGGAAAATATTGATCTAACTACAGGAAACCAATACAAAATTAACGGTACATCAGTTTTAAGTGGTAATACATTAGGAGCAGGTGTTACAGCATCTAGTCTTACAACTGTAGGTACATTAGTAAACTTAGACGTTGATAATATTAATATCAACGGTAGTACAATTACAGCCGCTAGTGGAATGACGATAAATGCAAACGGTGATGTTAATTTTGCTAATCAAAAAATTACTGCTATAGCAACACCGTCAAATGCAACAGACGCGGCATCAAAACAATATGTTGATGAATCAATTGCGGCGTCGGCTATTTCATTTAGTATGGACGTTACTGGATTGAACGATACACAAATTGGATTAGTACTAAACGATCTTGTGCCTGCAGGCACTGTTGCAAACGGAACAACTGCAAGAATACATTGTACAACACTTGGCGGCGCAAGTGTTACAGGCATTGATATTACCGCAGTTACAAGTAAATCATTTATAGCAGTAGACGCCGCAGGAGTTCAAAACGAATCAGTGTTACAAGATGTTGGTTTTGGAAGTGCAACAGGTACAGTTACGGTGACTGTGTCTAGATCATTAAAGGAGTACATCACAGCAGGTGGTAATTGGACATTTAGTCAAAACCTTACATCTAGTGTGTAAGATAAATATAGTTATAATTAAAGGGTTGAAACATGGCTTATACAATTAACAAATACAGCGGAGCAACACTAGTAGTAGTGCAAGACGGCACCGTTGATCTTACAACAGATTTAACATTTGTTGGTAAGAACTATGCCGGATACGGCGAAATACAAAATGAAAACTTTTTGTTTTTATTAGAAAACTTTAGCGGAACTTCACAACCGCCAAAACCAGTCAGCGGGCAAATATGGCATGATTCAACAAACGGAAAAATTAAATTCTACGATGGTACAAAATTTAAAACTACAGGCGGTGCAGAAGTTTCAACCACACAGCCAACAGGTTTAACAGCAGGAGATTTTTGGTGGGATTCAGGTAATAGCCAACTTTATACTTATAATGGTACATCATTTGTATTAGTAGGACCTCAAGGAGCAGGTTCCGGATTAACACAGATGCAGAGTAAAACAGTTCGTGATATCTCAAATGTTAACCACAGTGTGATTGCCGCAACAATTGAAGATGAAATTATTTACATTATAAGCGGGCAAGAATTTACTATTGATAGCACAGATCCTTTAAACGCTATAACAGGATTTGATGTAGTTAAGAAAGGCTTAACACTTGTTAACACAACTGATGCAACTAATGGTGTAACTACACCTGCAGGACATTATTATTGGGGAACAGCAAGTAATGCCTTAAAACTAAATGGTTTAGAAGCAAGCAGTTTTGTACAAAGTTCTCCAGGCGTAGCAACTGAGTTTACTGATATTGTAAGATTTCCAGACGCAGGTATAACAGTAGGTGATCAAAACGACTTACACATCTACATCGAAAATGGTAACCAAGGTGTTATTGCAAACGAAGTTGGTACAAATAATATTATAAGATTCAAAACAAGCAATGCTAATAGTGTGCAAACAAATAGTGTTATAATCCAGTCAACAGGAATGAATCCTGGTTCAACAAGCACATACACATTAGGATCAAGTATTGCAAAATGGTCAAACGTTTGGGCAGATAACTTCCAAGGCAATGCATCAAGTGCAAGTGCTATTAGATTTAATAGTGCAGATTATGCAGGAGATACAAGTGCTATTGCAAGTACAACAGCATTAAGAGATAGTTCGGGCGATTTACATGCTAATTTCTTTAGAGGAACTGCAACACAAGCACAATACGCAGACCTTGCAGAAAATTATGAAACAAATGAGCATTTACCAATTGGAACAGTAGTAGCAGTAGGCGGAGAAAAAGAAGTTCGTCCAGCAAAAGTAAGTGATTTTGCTATAGGTGTTATTTCAGAATCACCAGCATATTTAATGAATAGTATGTCCGAAGGACAGGCAGTCGGCTTAAAAGGTCGTTTGCCAGTAAGAGTAAAAGGTCCAGTATCAAAAGGACAAGCAGTTTATGCATGGCAGGACGGTGTTGCTTCAACTATTGCTAGTAACGGATTAGTAGGTGTTGCATTAGAATCAAGCACTTCTGATACGGAGCAGTTAATAGAGTGTGTTTTAAAAGTATAAATATTAAAACACGTATATAAAGGAAGTAAGCATGGCAGTTGGCGATTTAATTACAGCCGCAAGATACAACAACGCACAAGGAAGAGTAAGTGCAATTCTTGGTAATGGATCAGGCAATGAAGGCTATGGTCAAACTGTTAATAGTCAGCAAGTTTCAAGCAATGTTGTAATTGATGCAACGCATGTAAACGCTATGTTTACAGATTTAAAAAATATTTTTGTTCATCAGACAGGTGGTAATCCAAATTCTATTGCAGAAGTAGAAGTAGGCGATACTGTCGCTGAAGATACCAGTGGAGCAGACACAAAAGAAGGCTTCAAAGATTACGAAGATTTTATAGGCATAATAGAAACATCAGCAAACAGGTTTAGATTGGCATCAGCACAAAGTAGTGTAGTCGCTAGTGCAGAAACAATTCAACGCAGGAACCAATGGACAGCACCAATTGAGTGTGAATTTCAAATTGCATTTGCAGATGGCGATGCACGTAGACATTTTTTTAATGCTGGTGGATCTTTAACTTTTATAAGTTCATTAAGTGGAACTCCTACTTCAGGAGATAGTGTTGCAAAAAGTCAAGACTGGGCCGCAATACTCGGAAATGCAGGAACAGTGTCTATGAATCACGATATAACAACAACATCTGGAACGGGTGTTGTACAAAATATTGGAAATTTTGACTTAACAACTTCGTATCAAGAAATATATAGAAAATCAGCAACTGGAGTTTATGGCAATAATAACTATATTCTTTCTGCCAAGGCTCCTACTAGTTCTACGATAAGAGTGAAATACGAATTTTATGATGACAACCCGGGTGGTTTCAAAATTGATGAACCAGTTCAAGGATTATTAGAAGCCAAAATAGGATTTGTGAGAGCAAGTGGATCTTTTGTTGATACCCCAGCACCAGCATTTTCGGCTACAGATAGTCTTTGACATAATTAACATAGTATAGTATAATATTACTATACAATTGGAGAGAAGAGTAAATGGCCGTTGGTGATTTAATTACCGCAACTAGATATAATAATTTACAAACAAGAGTAGAAAATATTCTTGCTAATGGATCTGGTTCGGAAGGATATGGAGAAAGTACAGCAAGTAATCAGGTCTCTGTAGGTAATGATGTCACAGCAACACACCTTAATCAATTATTCACTGATATTGATAGGATTAGCAGACACCAAACAAATCAAAGCGCCGCTGGTACAATAGCACAAGCGGCAATAGGTGATATTATTGCAGATGAGACAAGTGATAACCCAGACGGAGTACTAAAAGGTTTTGCTGATTACGAAAATACTATGACAGTATTAGAAGGCAACCCAAATAGATTTAGATTATCAGCATTACAAAGTACTTCAGGCACTGACCCTGACACATTAACATTTGGTCCTACACAATGGAGAGATGCATTAAATGGTTATGTTAGAGTAGTGTTTGCTAGTGCAGATGCACGTAGACACTATTTTAATGCTGGTGGTATAATTACATTTGTAAGTAGTTTGACAAGCACAGCGTCAGGTGAAAATGTTGCTAAAACAAATGATTGGTCGACTATGCTTTCTAATGCAGGTACAGTATCTTTTGGTTACAACTATACTTCAACTAGTAATTCAGGAACAGGAAGTGCAATAGGAAACTTTCAATTAACTTCATCTGAACAACAACTTTTTAGAAAACCAGGTTCTGGATTGTATGCAGACAATAACTATTACATTAGAGGTAAAGAAGTCAATAGTAGCACAATTGAATTCCGTATTTGGATGTCAGATACAGATACAGGAACTGCACCATTTGGACCTAACAATGCTAAAGGATTTGTAGCAGTTGATGAATATGTAGTAGGCAATCTTGTTACTACAGTTGGTTTTAAAAGAGCCAGCGGTTCTTATGTTGACACACCATTACCTGCAATTAATAGACACTCCAATTTTAGTGGTAGTTAATACTTGACTTTCTGACAGATTTGTCATATAATACTATTATATGGAGAAATTATGGATCAACGTCTCAAAAAAGCATTAGAACATGCAGACTATGTCTCAACATTCAAAAATCAAAAACGTATACTACAAGAAAAATACACGAAAGAATCTACAGTATATTATCAAGGCGGACAATTTACTGCAACTAGAGAATTTATTGCAAGTGTTCTAGCAATAAAATGTGATATTTTTGTAGACAATAATAATACTCCTATAAAAATTACAAACAAAGAAGCGTTTTACAACGAATTAGTCACAGCATACACAACTGCAAATGAAAATTACTATACAGAGTATCAAAAAATAATTGATAGCGAAAGAACTGTGCAAGGAATATTAAATGTCTAAGGGCATACTTGTACACGCATTCAATAATGAAGAAATAGATTACGTCAAGCAAGCATGTATGGTTGCAGAACGTGTAAAAAAGTATCTTGATCTTCCTACAAGTGTTATAACTGATTGTAAAGTGCCAAAAAATGTTTTCGACCATGTAATTGAATTTGACACTCCGCAAAGATACACTAGAAAGTTGTATAATAACGGAAATCACGGAAAACATTTAACCTTTAAAAATAATGCAAGAGTTTTAAGTTACGATTTATCACCGTATAAGCAAACACTAATGATTGATAGTGATATAATCATATGTGATGATGTTTATAAAAACTGTTTTGAACAAGATAATCCTTTATTGATGTATAAAGATGCATATCATATAGGACAAAATTTAGATTATAGAGAATTTAATAAAATAAGCGATTCAAGTGTAGATTTTTATTGGGCAACTTGTGTATATTTTGTAAAATGTAAACAAAACAAAATATTTTTTGATTTGCTACAGCATATTGAAGAGCAATGGCGTCATTATAGAATGTTATATCAAATAGTACAGCGAACATACCGCAATGACTTTGCTTTTAGTATAGGTGCCCACATTATGAATAATCATTCTAAAGGCAACTTTGTCAATCCTATGCCAGGAAAACTTTTTTACACTATAGACAAAGACATTACACACGAAATAAAACAAGATAAACTAACTTTTTTAATTGATAATAATCCAATTGCTACAAAAGGACTTACTGTACATGCTATGAACAAATATAGTTTAGAGGAATTACTATGAAACAAGGTGTATTAATATTTGCACAAAATAACCAAACAGATGATTATGTAAAACAAGCATACTTGTGTGCAATGAGTGGTATGAAAAACGGAAATATGCATTTTACACTAGTGACTGACAAAGAAGTTGAGGAAAAAATTGCATTTGTATTTGATAAGGTTATTTTGTTAAAGCATGACCAAGCAAAAAACAGCGAATGGAAAATAGAAAATAGATGGAAAGCCTATAATCTTTCTCCATATGACGAAACAATAGTTGTTGACAGTGATGTTTTATTTTTAGAAAAAATAAATTGGTCTAAATTTAAGGATCAAGAACTTTACTTTACACAAAATCCAATTACATATAGACAAGAACCTATTAATGACACTTACTATAGAAAAGTTTTCTCACAAAATTACTTGATTAATATATATGCAGGATTATATTACTTCAAAAAAACAAAACGTGTAGCAAATTTTTTTGCATTATTGGAAACTGTCATAGAAAATTGGCAAGATTTTTATGAAATATTTTGTAAAAACCATAAACCAAAACATTGTAGTATTGATGTTTGTGCCGCTATTGTATTAGAACTTATGGAATATGATAATTTTCAAGATGTTGACTTGATTGATTTTGTACACATGAAATTACACGCACAAAATTGGGTAGACACAAGTGAACATTGGCAACAGAAAGTTGATTGGTATTTTAATGATGGTTTAAAAATTGGTAATCACCAACAACACGGAGTATTTCATTACACTGAAAAAGACTTCTGTGACAAAATACTAGCAAGGTATGAAAAGTGTACTGGTTAATATTTGATAAAGATTCTAGTAAAATTATAGGTTTACAAAACTACGCTCCAGATCATCAATATGCTTTGGAAGTCAACGAAGATTTGTATGTTGATTTTATTGAAAATCCTGATAAAAAAGAAAATTATGTTGTTAAATTTGATTTGGCAAAAAAGAAATATACATTATTAGAATATGAACAGCCAAAATTTAATTATGATATAAAAGACATAATTTATCATATTCCTAAAAAGGATAACGCAGATTGTATGATTACAAGAAACACTGAATGGCGTAATTGGAAATTATACGTCAATGTGAAAGAAAAACTTTTGTTAAATCCTAATCAACTATGCAAGTTTAGCGTAACAAAAGAAAATGATCCTCACTTGCTTATTAGAACATTTGATGCTACGGTAGAGCAAATAGCAAACGGACACATAGTTCAGTTCGAGTATGATGAAGAAGAAGGTGATGTAAGTATATACACACCAAAGATATTTAATAGTTACGGATATGTAGATGAAGCAATTTAAAGTTTTAGATTATGACATAATATATTTGTCGTATGATGAGCCAAATGCAGAAGAAAATTACACTAACTTATTAACAAAAGTTCCGTGGGCAAAACGTATTCATGGTGTAGAAGGATCTGATGCCGCACATAAGGCATGTGCAGAAATATCTGATACTAAAAGATTTATTACTATTGACGGTGACAACCAAATAGATGAACAATTCTTAAATCAAACAATTAACTTTCAAGAAGGAGTAGACCTTTCTAGGCATGTTGTAAGTTGGACTGCTGATAATATAATTAATGGATTACGGTATGGCAATGGCGGAATAAAATGTTGGGATAGAGAAACAGTCCTAAAAATGAAAACACATGAAAATGCAGATCCTGATAACATTGCGGCAGGTATTGATTTTTGTTGGGACTTAGAATATATCCAAATTAACAGTTTGATGAGTACAGTTCACAATAATGCTACTCCACATCAAGCATGGCGTGCCGGCTTCCGTGAAGGTGTTAAAATGTGTTTAGTTGAAGGTATAAAACCTGCGAAAAAAGAACTTATAGGAAATCATTGGAAGAATTTAGAAAGACTATATGTTTGGTGTATGGCAGGAGCAGACGTACCTAACGGACTATGGGCAATATACGGAGCCAGAGAAGGCTTACATAAAACAATGTGTACAGATTGGGATTATGTAAATGTACGTGATTTTGAATATCTTAATAATTTATGGAAAGAAAAAATACAAACAGAAGATGACTTGTTAGACGCATGTAAAGATTATGGTGAACGTATTCTTGCAGAAATAGAATTACCTATTGCTGTAACGCCCTTAGACGCTCAACAAAGCGTTTTCTTTAAGAAAACATATCGCAACCCACCAAGACCTGAACATCCTTATATACGTACAAATACAACGCAATTTAACACCTTTTCTTCTAACTTTATTCCTACTAAAAAAACAGAATATGATATAGTAATGATATCATATGACGAAGCAAATGCCGATGAAAATTTTAACAAATTAAAAACACGTTTTCCAAGAGCCCAACGTATACATGGAGTAAAAGGAATACATCAAGCACATATTGCGGCGGCAAATTTATGTTCAACTGAAATGTTTTGGATTGTAGATGGAGATGCTATAATAGATGACAATTTTAATTTTGATTATGTCGCTGAAGATAACAGAGCAGTACATGTATGGCGTAGTAAAAATCCTATAAATGATTTAGTGTATGGATATGGCGGAGTAAAATTATTTCCTACACAAATGACACGTGATATGGATACAAGCCGTCCTGATATGACTACAAGTATCAGTGACAGATTCAAAAAGATGGAAAAAATATCTTGCATCACAGGATTTAATACAAGTGAATTTAGTACTTGGCGTAGTGCATTTAGAGAATGTGCTAAATTAGCAAGTAAAGTTATTGACAGACAAAAGGAGGACGAAACAAATGAAAGACTCAAAACTTGGACAACCGTGGGACACGATAGACCATTTGGGGAATATGCTTTGGCAGGCGCTACCGCTGGTATGGAGTTTGGCCTTTCTAGGGGGTCTGATCTTCGGCTGATAAATGATTTTAATTGGTTATATGAACAGTTTACTGAAACTACAGATACAACAGAAGAATGGCAACATATGTATGGCGATAAAACAAACACGCCTGTTTCTGAACCAGTTGATATAGAACCAGTAGAAATACAAGCAGATACCGAATGGAAACAAACAGTACCTTTCAAAGAGGATGAACCACTTCCTCCTCGTGATAATTTTATTGTAGATTTACTAGATAGATTTGAAATACTTTATGGAGATAAGGTTACTAATCTTAGACGATTTTATAATGACGGACACATGTTAGATATATTACGTATAATTGGTAATGAAGATTTACGTAAATTTGTAGAAGAAAGAAACTATCATAGTTTATTTAGATACCTAGAAGATAAAGGTATTGAAGATATTGAAGATATACGGAAAATGTATATTGAAAAAAATGTTCATAGTTTGTTTAGACTACTTGGTGAAGATCATGACGAACTACGCAAAGTTGTTACTGAAGATAATGTCCATAGTTTATTTAGACTGGTTGGTGATGAACATGAAGATTTACGTAAAACAGTAGTTGAAGAAAATTTACATAGCCTGTTTAGATTGCTTGGAGACAAACATGAAGATCTAAGACAAGTTGTAGTACAAGAAAATATAGCACATCTATTTGATATGTTAGGTCCTGACTATGAAGATTTACGCAAAGCAATATTTGATAAAAATATCTACAGTCTGTTTAGAGTACTAGGACCAAATCATGATAACATGCGTTCAGCAATGTTAGATAAAAATTTACACGGATTGTTTAGGGTGTTAGGTAATGAATATGAAGATTTACGTAAAGCAACATTAGAAAAAAACTTCCATGCGTTATTTAGAGTATTAGGTGATGAATACGAAGATTTACGTAAAGCAGTTACAGAAAAAAATGTTCATAGTCTATTTAGGCTTATAGATAATAGTGATACTACAGAAGATTTAAGGAAAGCATTAGTTGAATCTAATGAAATGAGTCTGTTTAGATTAATAGAAGACAAAGACACTTTAGTAGAAGATATTAAGAAAGCAGGACTATTTAAAAATATTTGGAGTATAAAAAGATTAGAGCCTAGTGTCACTGACGAAGTTAATCTTACTATGGATAATAACAGGCATGCTTTATGGCGTGTGTTGGAAAAACATACAGGTAGTTTATATGTTAAACCATTAGAAATACTTGATAAGCAAAACATTAATTATGATAAAGATGTTATGAGTCGTGGACAATTAAAAAGTAAAAAATGGTTAGTTGAAGAAGTTAAAAAAGTTTGTCCTGATTTAGGAACTGTATTTTTATGTGCAGGCTGGTATAGTAGTGTTGTGCCTATGTTGCAGGAAGCCAAAATAGATTTTGAAAAAATAAGAAGTTTTGATATCGATCCTGAGGCATGGAAAATAGCAGAAGTATTCAATTCAGATTTAGTTAGTGATGCATGGAAATTTAAAGCAACAACACAAGATATAATGGATATAAATTATATTGAACACAGTTATACAACTGAAAGGCTTGACGGCACAACTGCTCCTTTGACAGAAATGCCACACACTATTATCAACACAAGTTGTGAACATATTGATAATTTTTCTAAATGGTATGATTTATTACCAGAAGGCAGATTAATAATATTACAAAGCAACAACTATTTTAGCATTGAAGAACATGTAAATTGTTCTAATAGTTTACAAGAGTTTAGTACAAGTGCACCTATGCAAAAAGTTTTATATGAAGGTGAACTTGACTTAGGTCAATACACGAGGTATATGAAAATTGGACGTAAGTAAATTAACACTTAGAGAATTACAAACTGAAAGTGCTAGAGCCTTAAGTACTATGGAAGCAACTAATAATAACATTTATAAGTTCAACAAGCAAGCACATCACAATAGCCAAAATTGGTATGTGGCTGTGATTGAGTGGTATGTAAATACATATGGAGGACTTCCAAGCCAAGTAGGCCCAGGGAAAGATGTAAAATTAGTATACGATGTATAGATACGAAAATATTAAGGAAGTGCATTTAGAAGTTACACAAAGGTGCCAAGCGGCATGTCCTATGTGTGATCGTAATATGAACGGTGGTGCTGATAATCCTCATATTACAAATGCTGAACTAAGTTTAGAAGATGCAAAACAAATGTTCAAACCGGAGTTTATTCAGCAGTTAAATGTTATGTATATGTGCGGCAACCTAGGAGATCCTATTGTTGCAAAAGATACATTAGAAATATTTCAATACTTTAGAGAACACAATGCTAATATGTGGTTAAGTATGAATACAAATGCAGGTGCAAAAGATATTTACTGGTGGGCAAAACTTGCAGAAGTAATAGGACGCAGAGGTGCTGTAATTTTTAGTGTAGACGGATTGCGTGACACTAATCATTTGTATAGGCAAAACGTTGTATGGGATAATGTAGAACGTAATATGCAAGCATTTATTGATGCTGGCGGCAGAGCCCGTTGGGACTTTTTAATATTTCAACACAACGAACATCAAGTAGAAGAAGCAGAAGCACTTGCAAATCAATGGGGTTGTGAAAAATTTATTAAGAAAAAATCAGGTAGATTCATTACAAGTGATATTAAACCAAAGTATGAACACCAAGCAGTAAATCGAAAAGGTGCAGAAACACAAAAATTGGCTCCGCCTAAAGAAGAAAAGAATAAGAATTTAGCATTACTAAAACAAAAAGAAATAGAAAAATCATACGGAAGTATGAAAGAATATTTAGACAAATGCAACATAACTTGTAAGGTTGCTAAACAAGGAAGTATTTTTGTTACAGCCGAAGGATTGTTAATGCCTTGTTGTTGGACCGCTGGACGTATGTACAAATGGTGGCATGAAGATCCTAAAGTAGAACAAATATGGGATCATATAGATAGTGCTGGTGGAAAAAAAGGCATCAGTCTAATTGACAATGATCTTAAAACAGTAGTCAATGGTAGGCTAATACATAGTATTTCATCAAGTTGGAACAAGTCTAGTATTGCAGATGGTAAACTTGGAGTTTGTGCTCAAAAGTGTGGAAGCGAGTTTGATCCTTATGCAGAGCAGTTCAAGTAATTATTTACTGCTATAATAACAATCTGCATTAAATCCAATAAATTTATCAATACTTTCGTATTTTACTTTTCTTTTGTAATCAGGACGAGGATTTACAGCCATACCAAATTCAGATGCCATTATACTATGTAACGACACAGCCATTTGATGCATATGTGGTCTAGCATCCTCAGAGTCTAGACTTGCATTGTTACCTCTACTTTTAAGATTTTTAAAAGTTGAATAATCTTGATTGCCTTCTAAAGTTCTAAGTGCAACTAATTTTAGTTTCGGACCTAAATATTCATCTTTAAACAAATCTACACCAAATGATCTAGCCATGATAGCATATCCAAACATACTATTTGCACCTAATGTATGATACCAATAACCCCTGTTACCTCTAAAACTATTGTTATTAATGTATCCGTCTTTGGTAATTGTTTTAAGCATACTATTTCTACGTATTTTAATTTCCTTATATGCTAAATTTTTATCATTTGTCCAATGAGCATATGCAAGAACACCCATTCCACCATCACCCCATTCGTAAAAACCATTGTCGTGTAATGATGCTGAAGCATATGCTTTTACAAATTTATTGTATGCTTTCTTAAAGTATTTTGAAAGTATTTGTTGATCGTTTTCAGTCATATGTTCTTTCAAAATTATAGCACTATACATCATAGCCATAAATGTAAAACTTGTGTGTTGCGGAGTATGATTATGACACGTAGCATTTTTATCTCCATCCCCCCAACATCCACTATTACCAAACTTTCTAGTAGATAAAAGTGCTTCTGCTTTTGCAATATAAACAAGGGTAGCAACGACATCTTGTGCTAGACGTTTATTATTTGTTGCCTCGGCTTTATAAGTTTGTCTTAATAGTTCTGACCATCTATCTGATAATCCATCATGATTAACAGTTAAACTAGTGTCATTTTCGAATAACTTGTTAGCATTAATTTTAGCAAGGTCTTTCGGAGGCAAACCTTCTGTTTTTGCTACTACACATTGTTTGCCTTTAATTTGATCTACAAGCAAATCATCCGGAAAATTTATTGGATTTTTGGCATCTAAAGAACCGCTATGAGCGGTCATACACCCAGTAAGTAGTACTGTTGATAGTATTAAAGGTACAATTTTTTTCATAAATTTATCCATATAAATAATTAAAACTATAGTTAATTGTAACATATAACAGCCAGAAGTCAAGGAAATTGGTAAAATCCACGAATAAGTAATAGTATGACAAACATTAAATACCCATCCGATACCTTCTGCCTTCTTCCCTGGGTGCATTTAAGCACAAGACCAGATGGAAGTATGCGAGTTTGCTGTACTGCAAATGCAAGTTCAGTAGGACCTACTAATGACAAAGAGCATGGTGGGCAAGTAGGAATCCTAAAAGATGAACAAGGAAGACCTAACAATTTAAATGTAAGTGATTTTGAAACAGCATGGAATAGTACATATATGAAGAATGTACGAAAACAAATGCTGAATGGTGAAATGCCACCTAGTTGTATTAAGTGTTATAAAGAAGAAGCCGCAGGACATAATTCAAAACGTATGTGGGAAACAGCATATTGGTCTGAGCGTGTTGATGTTGATAAAGTAATTGCTAATACAGGAGAAGACGGATCAGTGCCTCCACAACTTGCTTATATTGATTTACGTTTCGGTACAAAATGTCAATTAGCGTGTGTAATGTGTAGTCCGCACGATTCAAGTGGTTGGATTAAAGACTACAAAAAGATTTTTCCGGATGTAAAAAATGAATCTCTAAAAGAAACTATGCAATGGAAAGACAAAGGCAGTTATAACGGTAGTAGTTATAATTGGCACAAACAAAATCCTACATTTTGGAAACAGTTTTATGAGCAGATGCCTAGTATGCAACAAATTTATTTTGCAGGCGGCGAAAGTCTTATTATTGAAGAACACTACGAAATACTTGAACATGCTATCAAAATGGGCTATGCAAAAGATTTAGAACTACGTTATAATTCAAATGGTGTTGAATGGCGTGATGATTTGTTTGACTTATGGAAAGAATTTAAATTAGTACGTTTTCATTATTCAATAGATAGTATTAAAGAAATGAATGATTACATACGTTATCCTAGTACTTGGAAACGTCAAGAAGAAGTTTTTCACATACTAGATAATGAAACAAGTAATAATGTAGAAGTAACAGTTGCTTGTGCAGTTCAAGCACTAAACATATATTATATTCCTGACTTTATAAAGTGGAAACTTACACAAGGATTCAAAAAAATTAATATGTGGCCTTTTGGTGCAGGCGCTATTAACTATCATTTTGTTTATCACCCTCCGCATTTGAATGTTAAAATTTTGCCTAAATGGTTCAAAGAAGAGTGTCGTAAAAAGTACGAAGAATTTTACCCTTGGTGGGAAGAAAATTGGGAACTAGGTGTTCCTAGTTGGCATAAAGGCAAAGTACCGTATCAAAAATGGCGTGATGCAAGTTATGGTATTAGTAGACTAGAAGGTATGCTAAAATTTATGGAAAGCGAAGACTGGAGTAGGCGTTTGCCGGAAATGAAAGAGTTCCTTGACTTATGCGACAAACAGCGTGGAATAACTTTTGCTGAAACATTCCCAGAAATGAAGGACATATTCAATGGCTAAGCCAATTTGTAGTGCTGTTCAGCATGGATTAGCAATTACAGCATATGGAGCAGTCAATCCATGTTGTGCTAGTGGTGATTTCAAACACATAACTGAAATAGATAACATAGTTGATTATGTCAGGAATAATAAAGAATTAAAAGATAAACGTGCTATAGAGTATACCGATGAATGGATACCAGAATGCACAGGCTGTGATCAAAAATCACGTAAAGGTTTGATATCTCGTAAAGATAAGATGTTAAATTGGTTTCCTTTCGCAGATGAACAATGGTCGTTAAAAAACAAAGACACTTACATACACATGGATATAAGTTTTGGTAATACTTGTAGTCAGCAGTGTATTATGTGTAATAGTAATTTTAGTAGCAAATGGTTGAAGTATGACTTAGAATTAAATGAATCAAACGATAGTCGTAAAAAATTTGCAAGAAATTTTGATATTATGGCTTTAAAAAATTGGAGTTTAAATTATGAACAATTAGATCAAATTGCAAGTCTTGTATCATATGAGACTAGAATGATAGAAATTAAAGGGGGAGAACCTTTATACGATAAAAGATTCGATTACTTTGTACAAGCAGTTTTAAAACGTAATCCGAATGTAAAGATTAGCACTAATACCAACGGTATACACTTTAGTAAAAAAACTATTGACATGCTTAATAATATTAACAGATTAAATGTTGATATAAGTTATGACGGCACTGAAAAAGTATACGAATGGATTAGGTCTAGTAAGTGGGACATGGCTGTAGAAAATTATAAAAGATGTTTGTCACATCTGCGCCATTGTCCCACTTTGAATTATACAACTATGATGTATAATGTAGATCATTTTGAAACATTTTATAATTGGGCGGCAGATATGTCAGAAAAATATGATAGGCGTGTGCCTCTGCATTTTACACAAGTAGTTACAGCACCAAAGCATATAGGACCTGCGTTTGCTTCAAAGGAGCGTATAAAAAATGGCATAAGCCAATTAGAAATGATGTATGATGATCCTAGAGATGCAGGCGCAAGTGATAGTGCAATTTATAAACCCCGTATAAAAAACTTAATTGCGTTCTTACAAAAGTGCTATGATCAAAAATTAGAAAGCAAAGAAAGTGAAAGGCATGTAGAAGTACATGACTGGTTAACAAAAGTAAGGGGATGGGATATAAAAGATTATGCCAACATGTAAAGTACCATGGATGACTATTACCTTAGCGGCAAACGGCGGCATAAAGCCGTGTTGTGTCTACGAAGGTGGTGACTGGAGTATACATAATGGTGATACTTTAGACAGTGCATGGAAAGACATGGATACGTTAAGGCAAAAATTTATAAATGGTGAAAGGCCTAAAGAATGTAGACAATGTTGGAAGCGTGAAGCAAGTTTAGGACACAGCCGTAGAACATGGTACGATGATAAAATAGAAGAATGGCCAAATGAATACAAATTAAATCCGCCTATGCAGTTACGTCATATGGATTTAAACTTTGGTAATACTTGCAATCTAAAATGTCGTATGTGTGGTAGTTGGGGAAGTACAGCATGGTTCAAAGAAGAAGAGAAATTAATTGCTATTGATAGAGATTTCCAACGCAGTAGAGGACCAAGACGTCCTACTATTATCCCAGCAAGTTACTGGGAAGATAAAAAAGATATGTTTCAATATTTAGAACGTATTGACTTTAAAGGTGGCGAGCCTATGATGCAAGATGGTATGTATGACTTTTTAGAATATCTTGTTGAATGGGGATACGCTCCTAAAATTACTATTGCATATACAACCAATGGAACAAAAACACCAGAACGCTTGAAAGACTTGTGGCCTAAATTTAAAAGAGTAAAATTAATTATTAGTGTAGAAGGTACAGGAAAACTTTACGAATATATCCGTGGAGGAGATGTACAATCATTAGAAAGTTTAAAAGAAAATATTCATTGGTTTGATCAATTTGAAAATTTGCGTGGTAGTTTCAACAGTGCAATACAGATATACAATATTTTTGATTTGAACAATTTACTTGAATGGTTTAGAGATACTGTTAATGCTAGTAAAAAATGGCATAGAGATCCTGACACATTTAAATTTGATTGTTTAGTTTCTAGCCCACCTTATTTGAATATTAATATTATGCCAGATGAATTAAAACAAAAAGCAATAGAAATTATAGATGAAAAAAACTATAAAAGTCTGCAAACAATTCGTACAGCATTAACTAGGTCGTCTTACAATAATAAGCAATGGGACTTGTTTGTTCGCTTTACTAATGAACTAGACAAAATGCGTGGCGGTATTCAATGTTTAGATGTTGTGCCACAACTAAAAGGATACATGTAATGACTAATCCTAAATTTTCACCTTATAATTATTGTGTATATTTGAACAACCAGCCTTATATTGATAACGACGGTATGATTTTTTCATGTTGCAAAAACAGAAAAACACGCCTACCTTACAATATAAAAGATATGCCACTTATTGATATGTTTAACACTCCTGAGTTTATTGAAACTAGAAAACAAATGGCTGAAGGTATTATGCCATTTGGATGTGAACCGTGTTATAGTGCAGAAGCAAAAGGTCAAAACAATAGTTTTAGAATAAGAAGTTTGAAGGGTGTGCGTTTCAGAGATCATGGACCTGTTAAAACTTTACCGGAGGGTATGGATCAATCAATTTATATTAAACCTTACCCTGACACTAAAATTAGGGCTTTAGATTTGAGATTAGGATCAACTTGCAATCTTACTTGCGTTATGTGTTATCCTAGTGATAGTAATAAATGGCATAAAATATTTGAAGATTACGCTAGAACTGTAAACAAAGAAACTGAAAATGCAATAAACATTACAATGAATAGATATGATCCTAAAAAACTTAATTGGGCTGAAGATCCTAAAGCATGGGATAATATTTTTTGTAGTATTGATGATGATGTCAAAAGGATATATCTTGCTGGCGGCGAACCTTTTTATATTAGAGGATTTGAAGATTACTTGGTAGAATTATACAACAAGTGTCCGCAAGCATTTATAGAAATTAATACAAATGCAACACGCCTACTACCTGAAAAATATTTGAAAAAATTAAAAGGAGCAAAATTAGGAATCCGTGTTAGCATTGATGGATTAGGAACAGTAGACGAATATGTACGTCAAGGAACTAAATGGGATGAAAAAGTACAAGTAATCGATCAATACCAAAAATATTTTGATATAACTAGTTTTGATATTACTGTAAGTTCTTTGAATGTGCATAATTTACCAGACACGCTTCAATGGATTAAAGACAATTATATTAATGAAAATGAGTTTCCTACAATACTTGTACGTCCTGTTATAAGTCAAAAAGGTTTGAGTATTAATGTGCTTCCTTTACATGAACGACAGGAGATATTAAACAGATTAAATGCACTATTAGACAATTGGCCTAATTATAAGCGTAAACTTAATATTAATGAAGTTATTGCTAAATTGTCTGAAGAACAAGTAGATGAAATTGATAAACTAGGAAGGATTATAAATTTTTGGGAAAAGTCGTCAAAAATAAGTTACGAAAATATCAATCCAAAATTAATAAGGTGGGTACATGCAAACAGTAGCAGTTGAACATGCAAGTCCAAACCAAGCCAAGGTTGTAAAGATCGAATGGAATATGGGCAAACGTTGTAACTTTAATTGTAGTTATTGTGATGAATTTACCCATGACCATAAAAGTAAACACATGAGTTTTGAAGTTGCACAACGAACTATTGATAAAATTGTTAGTAAATTACCTGGTAGAAGATTTAAAATAAATTTAACAGGTGGAGAACCTACTGTTAATCCTAACTTTGAAAAAATATTAGATTACATGTATAGTAAAGGTATTGATGTTGGATTAACAACTAATGGCAGTAGAACACTAGAATTTTACAAAAGAATACTTCCAAAACTAGCAAGTTTTATTGTTAGTTATCATATGGAGTATCACAAGAGAGAAGTTATTCCTGAAAACATTGTAGCCTTAAAGAAACTAGCACTAGAACAAGACAGGTATATACACGTACATGTCCACATGATGATGTTGCCTACAACATTTGACGAAGCAAAAGAAGCAATAGAGTATCTAAAAGAAAATGATGTTCCTGTTGTTATGCGTAGAATACGTCCTGCAAGGATGAAGCAACATCCTGATAGTAAATTTAACGAAAAAGGTCAACTAATCGAAGGCCCTATATCTAGACCATTTTATGATGGTATTGTAACACAATTATTTAAAAACGGATCTCCTTATTATGGAGGAGACAAAGACTATTATTCGGAAGATGAAATAGAATTTTTGGAGAATGCCGGTGTATAATACTTTAAAAAATCAAAACAAAGCAGGAAGTTTTGTCAATGTTGCAACTATACAAGAGCGAGAAGAAGGGTTGACAAAGGTTGAAGAAAATGTTAACGATATATTAGTAAGAAAAGAAAATGAATACATTGATTGGTTATGTTGGAGCGGTCAAGAAAGTTTGTTTATTAGAGATAACGGCGATGTTTTCAATGCAACATGTAGAGTAAAGTATTTAGGTAATATATATGATGATTTTGATATTCCGACTGAACCAATTATTTGCAAAAAACAATGGTGTGCTTGTGCCGCCGACTTAAATACTTCTAAAGCAAAAGATGTAGAGTCAGCAAAATATTTAAGGATAAACAATGGAACTTAGTCAAAGATGGAAAAATAGACGTACCGAAAGATGGTTTTCGGATGCTGATGTTGAAGAAGAAAAAATTAAAAAACTTTGTGATGTTATACCACATATTCCTTCTCAACAAAGTATTGTAGATCATTATTGGTGTTGCTTTTCCAAAGATGAAAAAGAAATGAGAGATTTTTTATTTTATCACGTTTTCTTATCTAAAAAAGGTTTTGATCGCAATCATGTTGACGATGACATTCTTCATTTTGGAAGTATACTGACTGCTCCCTACGTGCTTGTAGGATTACATAGAAGTGGTATGCCCTCACATAATGATATAGGATTGCACACTGGTGTTTTATTAGCAACTGCATTAGAATTAGAACTTGATGTTGCAACAATGGGATGTCAAGCAGGATTTGTAAAAGTTAAAAAATTCAACAAACTTATTAGAAAACATAGAAACATACCGGACAAAAATCATCTTATTCCAGTAATGGCAGTTTGTGTTGGATATAAAGAAAGACATCCTAAAGAATATTTTTATTTAGAAGATGGAACTAGAGTGAACACACAACTATCAGTTGATAGAGATAGAAAACCAAATAATTTTGTAGGAAAACATGAGCAATAAAGATAAAGCATTAAAAAGTGATACGTTTTGCTTGTTGCCTTTCATACATATGGCAACAAAAACCGATGGCGATATGAAACTATGCTGTCGCAGTTGGCCTGTAGGTAATATAAATGAAACCACAATGAAAGAATTATGGAACAGCGACAAATATAAAGAAGTAAGACGTATGATGCTTGATGGAGAAAGACCAAAAGAATGTGATGCTTGTTGGCGACAGGAAGATATTGGTGTAAGAAGTATGCGACAGCGTTATAACAAAACTAGAACCAAAAAATATTTGTCTCGGTTAGATAATATGTCTGATGATTACACAATGCCTTTTGAAATTCCTGTGCTAGAATCTAAACTTAGTAATTTTTGTAATTTAAAATGTCGCATGTGTCATCCACTTGATAGTACAAGTTGGAGTAAAGACTGGGAAACAATTGAACACTTAATGGAAAAAGCCAACGGAAGTACTTTTAGAAAAGTTCGTGAATTTGGACTGACAAGAAAGCCTTACATAAGTGGCTGGGAAAAGAATGATGAATTTTGGAAAGAGTTTGAAGAACTTGCTCCGCACTTTGAGCGTATAGAATTTGCTGGAGGAGAACCTTTGATTGATCCTATACATTATCGTATTTTAAATATTCTTAAAAAATATGGAAGTAATATAGAATTAAAGTATAGTACTAATCTTACAAAACTAAACTATAAAAAAGATGATGTTATGGAGTTATGGAATCACTTCAAAGGCGTGGAGGTGATGATTAGTATTGATGGTGTTGACGATGTTTACAATTATATTAGGCAACTAGGTGATTATGAAATTGTAAAAAAGAATATTTTAAAAGTTGTTGATCATCCTAAGGTAGTTAAAATAGCAGGCGCTTGTACATTCCAAGTATACAATATTTTTAGTATGCCTGAAATTTTTGATCAATTTACAGAAGATCTCAACATAGATATTCATGCACATAGAGTAAACTATCCAACGTTTTTAGATATGAGATTGATACCTGATAGTGTAAAACAACCGTTGACAAAAAAACTTGAAGATTATGTAGACACTATTGAAAACAAAACACATTCAAATTGGACCGAAGAAAGAAAACAAAATGCGATCAAACACGGCAAGGATAATATTGCCGCACTTAATGGAGGTTCTTTGACTAAAGAGATTCCAGCATTTATTGAATTTAGTGATAGATTAGATCACAAACAAAAAGTAGTAAAAGATTGGAAAGAATTACTTCCAGAATTAGCAAAGGAAATAATATGATAAGTCAAAAAGCACAGGCAGAAAGACTAGTAAGAAATAATGGAATTATGGTTGCATATGTTGATAGTCATGATACCAGATATAAAGATCCTTTTATTGAAATGGTCTCAAAAAATATTGCGGAATTTAATACACTTGATTTAAGACAATTAGAACAAAAAGTAATTACAACGACATCTTATTTAGATGCTTTGCATATAGCACAAAGACAAGGCTGTAAACATTTGTTGTATGTGGAGTTAGGTACTGTTATAGATTGGTGTGACGGTCCTATGAAAGATATTGTTGCTTTTATTAGATCATATCCGGATAGTAAATTTTTCGGACATATTTTACAACATGCAAACGGATCGTTTTATATACACCCACAGTTTTTTGTAATAGATGTCGAGTGGGCAATGGAAAACAATATAAGAAGGATTGAGGAAGAAAATCCTAAAATTAAATGGAATGCACCTGTATTTGAAAGGAGCGTTAGTCACTTCCATGATGGATATACACCTCATTGGGTAAAGATCGGTGAGAAAAAACGTTCTAAAGTCAGAGGACAAGGCAAAGGTTGGAACATTCTAGATGCAATATTTGAAACTGACAGTGAAATGCAAGTTTGGCCAGAACATATACGCAATGCTAAAAAGTTTCTTTATCCTACAGTAAAAGAAGAGTGTGTAAAAAATAAAGCAGTAATTTTTAGCGAAATGAATACAAATAGAGTATATGTCGCTAATACTGAAGAAATCCAGTATGAGAAATATTCTCGTATTTTAGATCATCATGATATAAAATGTGTCGCTACTCCTGCAAGTGGGTTAAGTACTTTCTTGCTTCCTTTTTATGCACGGGCAGAAAAAACACTTGCATATGATATAAACATTATGTCTTTACATATGATCGAACTAATGACAGAAGAATGGGACGGAACTAATTTTAAAGATTTTATAAACACAAGAGTTGTAACTCACCGTGCGTTAGAATCAGTATATAAAGCGAAAGATGTACATCTAGAAAATGCAGATGCTTTACTTAAAAGTTTTGGAGATGAATGGGTTGATTGGTGGAGAACCAGAGGTAAAAATTCAATTACTACTAAGCAAATAGATATTTTCAATCATCATACATGGTATAATTTTAAAAATCATTTAATGGGCAACCATGTTACATTGTTAAATATTAGTAATATTATGCACTATGCACCTTCTGCAACTTTATTTAATACACAACAAAGAATAGATATATTAAAAAATTTACATAGTTATATTACAACAAATGTTATGAACAAAGAAAATTTACTTATACATGGTAGAAGCCCTACTGAAAGTGACCATCCTATTTATGGGTATTTTCGAGAAAGAGATATTGTAAGTAATATAGTATTTCCATGGAGGAGAAATTAATGGAAGAAATTAGAGAAATAATTAGACGTAATGCAAATATAATACACAATGAACATATTCCACCTATTCCAGAAGAGTTTAGAGATGGAAAAAATGATGCTAAGTTCTGTGATTGGATTATAAGTCATAGCATGTTGCCATCTTTTCCTTTAGATATTGAAATTCCACACGAAGAAATGTATAAAGAAGCAATGGCGCAAAAGCATCGATTTGTAAAACATAGAGGTAGTAGCAGTCCGGGCTGGTCCAGTATGGCGATCCATGGCACAGCAGTACATCATACTTCACCGAGAGAAAATTATTTTGAACAAGACAATATGCCAGAGTATGATTGGACTGAACTTGCAGACCTATGTCCAATTACAAAACAGTGGTTACAAAATTTAGGATTCAAAAAATATCAAAGAGTGCGTTTCATGTTACTTGATCCTGGAGGTTACATCAATCCTCACAGAGATGTTGATGTGAGAAAACTTCATGCTTGGAACGTGGCAATAAATAATCCTGTAGGACATAAATTTGTCTTAGATGGACACGGAATAATTCCTTGGAAAGTCGGCGAAGTTAGAGGTATTGATATATCTCAACTGCATACTGTAGTCAATGATGGTGTAGAACCAAGACTACACATGATTATACACGGCCACTTTGATGAAGGAATAGCAAAGACTATTTGCAGGAGTTATGAAAAGTTGGTATGACAAAATACGATATTGCTTTAGTAAGTACACCAGTTATGGAGACAAATGTGCCTGCGCCTGCAATCTATTATTTGAAAGGCGCATTAAATCCGCATGGCTTCAAAACAAGATGTTTCGACTTAGTACGAGATAGTGAAGAGTATTTTGGCAAAGAGGAAAACAAACAAGTAAACAGTTATTTACTTGCTGATTGGCATGCTGGCATGCACACAGTAAAGAAAGATAAAGAAATTTATGATATGATTGTTGACTATTACAGAGATTATGTAGTAGAGCGTATTGCTCCCACGCAAGCAGAATGGGTTGGAATAAGTGTGTTCAGTCAAAACAGTCAAAAATCATCTCATATACTTTGCAAAGTAGTACGTGAAGTTATGCCTGACGCTAAAATTATATTGGGAGGCACAGGACTTGGCATTAGTATGGGAGGTAAAAAAACATTCGGTACTAGGTTAATTGAAGAAGGATATGCTGATTACTTTATTGACGGAGAAGGAGAAAACGCTCTTGTTGCATTATTAAAAGGAGATACATCCTATCCAGGTATTAATAGTACACAATATAAACAGATTGACAAAATAGATGATATTCCCTTTCCTGATTACAGTGACTACCAAGAAGATTACGGCGATATAACTAAAATTACCCTAACTGGGTCACGTGGGTGTGTAAGGCGTTGTAGTTTTTGTGATATAGGAGCATTTTGGAAAAAGTTTAGATTTAGAAGCGGTGAAAATATTGCAAAGGAAATGATTAGAAATAAAAAAGAATATAATTCAAAAACATACTTCTTTTCAGATAGTCTAATAAATGGTAGTATGAAAGCGTTTAGAGACCTATGTGTCGTATTAGCAGACTACCATGAAAAACATCCTAAAATTAAAGATAGGATTAAATGGGGCGGACAATTTATTATACGTAGTGAAAGACAAAGTCCTGCTTCGGATTATGAATTAATGGCTAAGGCAGGAATGACTTGGGCTAGTATTGGTATTGAAAGTGCAAGCGAAGATGTTCGCAATCATATGGACAAGCAATTTAGTAATGAGGACATGTATTTTAGCATTGATCAACTTATTAAAAATGGTATAGGCGTTACAGCAATGTTCATTGTAGGTTATCCAACTGAAACATTAGAAATGTTTGATGAAAACATAAAATTTTTAAAATACTATGCAGATAGAAATAGTTCTAAGTATACAAGGAATGGATTAGATCCAGGAGACTATGGTTGTATCAGAGATATTAATTTAGGACAAACGTTGGGTGTGTTAGACGATAGTCCATTAGCATCAATGACTGACGATTTTGAAGGTAAAGACACTTGGGTATCTAAAACAGTAGAAGGACTAGATTTTGAAGAGCGTGTACGTAGGAGAAAAAAACTTTCAAGAGTTGCAAATGCATTAGGATATAATGTACGTTGGGATGAAAAACAATTACACTTTTTAAATAAAAAATTAGAAGATTGGAAACAAGAAGGGAAACCTATAAGATGAGGAATATTGAAACATGGAAATCACGCTATACTGTAAAACAGTTTACAGATAAAGAAATTGATTTAGAAGATATGGAATACTTAACAGACCTATTTGAATATATTCCTATTCAACAAGGATTGCTAAGTCATTTTTGGTTAAGATTAGGTCCTGAAGAGCAGGATTTTAAAACATTCTTGTATGAAAAAGTTTTTCATATGAAAGATAAATCTGAACATATGTATGCTGTTGCTTCATCACCTTATGTATTTCTAGGAGTATATCATCAGCAAGGACTTGTTGGAAAAGGTGGAAGGATGTCTCATGTTTCTGAACATGAAGCAATTATAAATCTTGGATTTCATGGAGGAGTGTTATTAAGCGAAGCACTACACTTAGGATACGATGTTTCACAAGTTGCTTGTCAAGAAGGCATAAACAAAAATTGGCCTGAATTCAATCAACGTGTAAGAGATTTTTTGTCTGAAGAAGATGTTAAAAAATTAATGTTTCATCCTGCTAGATTACCCAAGGTAGACTTCCATCCAAAATTAGTCATTTGTATTGGTAAAGGTTTACCTTTAACGGAAAATGTTAGTACTGTAATAAGAGATGGTTTTCCAGCCAAGGTACATCAAAAACCTAAAAAACCTGCAACTAATCTTGTATTAAGGAAACCTGCGAATGAATAATAAAACCTTTTGTATTTTGCCTTGGATGCACCTTGCTACAAACGCAAGTGGTAATCTGCGTGTGTGTTGTAATAGTACACCAGGCAAAAATTTTATTACAAAAGAAGATGGTACTCCTTATAAATTGCACAGAGACAATATGCAAGAAGCATGGGAAAGTGAAGTTTATAAAGTTATTAGAAAACAATTATTGAATGGCGAACGTCCTGAAATGTGTACACGTTGTTTCCGTGAAGAAGATGTAGGTATTAAGAGTGCTAGGCAAGCATGGAATGACAAATGGATGCAAGACAAAGAATATACAATGGACGCACCATTTGATATCAAGTATGTGGACCTAAGATTAAGCAATTTATGTAACCTTAAATGTAGAATGTGTAATCCTTATGCTTCAAACATGTGGGTAAAAGAATGGGCAAGTGTTGACAATGCACTTAGTGAAAGTGAATACAAACGTCTTAGTAGAATGGATTGGCCTGAAGAAGAAAAAACTTGGGAAAATTTATTCAGTATTGCACACACTGTTGAAGAAATATATTTGACAGGTGGCGAACCTACAGTTATAAAAAAACAGCAAAAGTTGTTAGACTATTTTATAGAAAACGGTACTTCTAAAAATATACGATTAAAATATAATACAAACTTAGTAAAAGTTCCTCCTTGGTTGTTAGATAGATGGACACACTTCAAGCGTGTGCAACTTAATTGTTCAATAGACGCAGTAGGAGAATTAGATCGTTATATTAGACATCCGAGCAAATGGGAAGTTATTGTTAAGAATTTTGAAACTGTCAGACAATTACCTAATGTAAATATTGAAATACATTGTACAGTACAAATGTATAACATACTTCGGTTACACGAACTAGTTAAGTGGGCAAAACCTTATGGGCATAAAATATATTTAAACATACTTAATCATCCTGAATACCTAAATGTAAGAGTGTTACCTAAACATCTTAAAGATCAAGCAAAAGAATTTTTACAAGAACATCTTGATATACCTAAGATGCAAGGATTGATTGATTATATGTATGCAGAAGACTGGAGCAAAAAACTTCCAGAATTTTTCAAATATACAAATACATTAGATAAGTCACGCAACGAGAACTTATTTAAAATATTACCGGAGTTTGATCTTGAAGTATCTAGTTACTAGTGGATGTAGTTTTACAGCGTATGAGCGTTGCTGGCCATATCGTTTAGTAGAACAATTAGGCAAAATAAATTATACCTTAATTAACGATGCTGAAGGCAGTAGCGGAAATGCTATGATTCATAGAAGGATTATCTATCAAGTAGGAAAACTGTTAGCACAAGGTATAGATAAAGATGATATTTTAGTTGGAGTTATGTGGAGTGGTGCAAATAGGCATAATATACATGATGAAAAAATAGAACGCATAGGAAAGGATGATGTAAATCCTTATTATTGGCCTGAAGAAGGAGGCAGAGGTGCTTGGGAAATTTTTTGTGCTACAAATTCTTCAAGGAAAGTAATGTGGTATTATCAACATGTTTTTAGTTACTATCAAAGCGTTTTAGAAACTTATGAATATATTAATCATTTACAAAATTATTTACAAATGAAAGATGTAAAATATTTCATGTGTCCTTACATGGACGGTTGGGACTATGAAGGTTTTCATGATAATGATGATCCATATATTCGTATGCTTGTAGACAGTATTGATTATAGTAAATGGCCAACAAAGCAAGGTCAATGGGAATGGGTTAAGGAGAACTATGCAAATCTTAAATTGGCTAACCCTAAACATCCAGGACCAGAGCAAAACAATCTTTGGGTTGAAAAAGTAATAATTCCTTGGCTGAAAGAAAATAATTATGTCTAATGTATTTTGTCCATTGCCTTGGAATCACTTATTCGTAAGAGCAAACCAAGATGTCTTTCCTTGTTGTGAAACTAATTTAGTAAGTACAAAGTTTGACGAGTCTATTGAGAAGACAGCCAATCATCCTGTGTTTAATAAATTTAGATTAGATATACTAAATGGTTCAAAACTACCTCCAGAATGTCGTTCTTGCGAAATAAAAGAATTAGCAGGAAAACAGAGTCTTAGATTAGTTTCTTTAAAACACCACAGTACTATGAACAAAGAAAAAGCACAAGCAATTACACAGCCAGATGGAAGTGTGCGTAATTTTAAATTAGAAAGATTAGACATTCGTAGTAGTAACTTGTGTAATTATAAGTGTAGATTCTGTGGGATTATAAGTAGCAACAGTTGGCTTAACGATCATAAGTTATTAGGTTATGAAGTTGAAAAATCGTACGATAAAAAAACTGGCATCGCTGAATTTGAATTGCCGTGGGAAGATCTAAAACAGCATCTGCCGTATGTAAAAGAAGTTAAACTTGCTGGTGGCGAACCAGTAATGATGCCAGGAACTTATCAACTACTTGAAGAATTAATTTCTATAGGCAATACAGATGCAAAAATAGTGCTTATAACAAATGCAAGTATGGCTAATTATGGCAATAAAAATATTATTGAATTGATTAAAAAATTTAAACGTTCAGTAATTATGTTAAGTGTTGATGGTATAGGACATGCCCATGAATGGTTGAGATCAGGTAAAAGTGATTGGCTAAAAGTAAAACAAGTTATAAAAGATTATACTTCTTTTGCAAACTATGATTCAGTTCATTTTCACGTAGGAGTATCTTGGATGAATATGTGGCATCTAGAAAAGTTTGTAAGAGAATATCCTAATCATAAATTTATATTCAACCCGGTAACTGATCCTGCTATATATTCTATTGCTAGGTTTCCTAAAGAACAAGTTAATCTTGCGGCAGAACACTACAAAAAATTGTACAGTAAAGAAGGTCAAAATCAGTGGCTTGCAATTTATAATATGTTACATGCTATGGCAAACAAAGACGCAGGCGAATTTGATCAGAAGGAGTTTGTTCGTGTAACAAATTTGTTAGATACTAGTAGGAAACAAGATTTCAGAAAAGCATTTCCTGAACATGCAAAGGTATTATTACATGGATAAGACAGCGTATTGCCCAATGCCATTTGTTACTCTTACTGTAAACCCAACAGGTGTTATAACTCGTTGTATGATGAGTATGAAAACAATGGGCTCTATTTCAAAAAATACATATAGCAATGCAGAATTTCAAACATTAAGAAAAAATATGCTTAATGGTATTTGGGATGAAAAAGGTTGCGAGTCTTGTAAAAATGCAGAAGACAATGGTAGGTGGAGCCAAAGATTAAAATGGCTAGATAGAGAAGAAAAATATTTAGGAGAAACAGGCATATATGAAGCCAATACAAATATTGTCAAAAATGACATACACCATTTGTACATGAACTTTAATAATATTTGTAATTTTAAATGTAGAATGTGCGGTCCACATTTTAGTAATGCATGGATACCAGATCATAATAAATTAGCAGAAGCAACAAAAACAACTAGACCTTGGTTAGAAAATTCAATGTCAAAACAAAGAATTGACATAGACAATTTTTTTGATCAGTTTGGTGATATGATTTCAAACCTAAAACAGATTTGGATAACTGGCGGTGAACCATTTATAGATAATTCTATATATGATTTTTTTGAGCAGTTAAAAAAATATACAAATTTAAAAAATATAAAAGTGCTTATTAATACTAATGCAACAAAAGTAGATCCCCAAAAACTCATTCCTCTTATGAATGTAAAGCAATTAGCATTAAATATTAGTGTTGACGCAACAGGAAAATTATTTCCTTACATGCGTGGATATAACTATTCTTTTGATGATATAGATGCTAAAATTAGGAGTATATGCAAGTTGAAAAAAAGTTACAAAAATTTTCAAGTGCAAGTAAATGCGGCTTACCAAATATTTAATATACTTAATGTTGAAGATTTTTTTAATTGGGCAAGTGAAATATTAGAAGATGAAACAGCAGGCTTAGTAGAATACAGAACTTTGCATGGTCCGCCTTTTTTGAGAGCAAGGAATGCACCTAAAGCAATCAAGTATGATGCATTGTTAATGCTAGAAAGACTTGTAAAACGTTTTCCAAATAATAATTATTTTCCAGATATGATAAAAGAAGTTAAACAACAACAAGATAAAAAAGATTTGGATGATTTTGTTTTATGGAACAAAAAATTAGATGAAATACGTAGTGAACATTTAGTAAAAGCATTTCCAGAACTTGTAAAATGTTTTAATAACGAAGGTCTTAGAATATGACAACACGTTGGTGTCAAGCAGGAAAGAACCATATTTGGTTAAGGCAGGATTGGACTATTCAATTATGTTGTAGTCTTGTTGGTGATACTTGGGATCATCAAATGAAATTAGACAACCCCAAACATCTATTTAGAGTGCTTGCAAAACATTGGCCAGAAACTTATAAAATATTAGAAAAAGAACCATTACCAAAAGGCAAGTGTGCTATTTGTATTTCTGAACAAGAAATGCATGGTACAAGTCAAAGAACAAAAATTAATGAATTAACTAATGATGGTAAAAAGTTTTTTTTAAAGATAGACTTTAGTAATAAATGTAATTTAAAATGTACAATGTGTTCTAGCAAAAGATCAACTGGCTGGATCAAAGATGAACAAAAGATGAATAAGGCTCTTGAGGGTGATAGACGTTTAGAATTGCCTATAGCAGGGCATGAGACACTCGGATCAGAATGGTTTAAACAAATTCCAATTGAATGGTTTAAAAATTTAGGAGCGGTAGAAATATCGGGAGGTGAACCATTATATCAAGAAGATGCATTAGAATTTTTAGAATTCTTATCAATAGAAGTTCCTGATATACAAATGCGTATTATAACAAACACAACTCTTGTAGATGACAAAATTTTAACTATGCTAGGTAGATTTTCTAGACTACGTGTGCTTTGTAGTATAGATGCATGGGAAAATGATTGCTATCAATATGTAAGAGGAGGTGTGTATGAACTTCCTCAAATTAAAGAGAACATTATTAAACTTGCAAAAACTGTAAGTGGCAATGTTGCTGTTGCCGACACAATACATCCTGCTAATTACAATCAATATGACCTTGGTGCAAAATTTATAGAAAAATTAAATAATGATTACAGTCCAAAACGTCCTGTAAGATATAGTTGGAGTTATGTATCCAAGCCATTACATTTAAATCCTAGGACAGTATTGCCTGAAGAATTTGTTCCTGGTGAGAAAAACATAGCAGAACAAAAACTATTTTATAGGTTTACATCTAACTTAGACAAAATTAGAAAGCAAAACATATTAGACATAAGACCAGAATTTGAATCTTGGTGGAATGAAATGGAAAAATTATGCAAACATTAGGATTATTTGGAGATAGTTTTGTACAAGACCATAGGTGGGGCGAATTTATGTTCCATGATGTTCTAAAAATTACAAATGAAGATAAACTTACAAATTTATTACAACAATATAAAAAAGCAATTCCTGCTTGGTGGGAATTATTACACAACTATAATGCTACACCACACGGAGTTGGCGGCGCAGATAATTATTGCGGTTTACTTAATTTTTTATATAATCATGAAAAATATGACCGCGTAATATTTTTAATAACAGAATCACAGCGACAAAGTTTTTGGTTAGAGGAAAGCAAGTCATCACATAATTTGACAAGTGATATTCATTATAGTGCGAATAACTTAGACCGTTGGATTCATGCAACAAGCGAAGCACAGTGCATAGATAAACAATCTAGTAATGAATTTTATAGTGTAATGAAAGATTTTCATGCAACTGTTGGCAGGGCTGATAGAGTAAAAGGTAATATATTAACAAATTTAATAGTAGAAAAAGTAAAAAAAATAAGACCAGACACATTGTTTATTAATGGTTTTGCAGATAATTCTGAGGACATTCTACTTGAACATTTAATTGAAGATTTTTTTGAGGTTAAAAAAGGCACGCCTTTGTTAGAATTACACTGGATTGATAATAAAAAATTAGGTACTTGGCCTAATTTAGTAGATATGAGGATATCACATCAATCAACACCTTCAAATACAAGGCTTGCTAAAATTATACAAATGCACCTTGATACTGACAAAACACTATTAGAATTTGACATCGAACCATTTAGGCATATCAAAGTTGATAAAAATTTAGTATTTGTAAAATCTAATAACCCAGAATCTTTCAAACAACATTTAGACTTGTTAGGAGTAGAATTATGAAAATTGGCATCTTTGGTGATAGTTATGTTGACCGATGGAATCCGGCACATAGATTAGCAAGACAGTGTTTAGATGACAATCTTGCTGAGAAATTTTGTAATGATAATCCAGCATTTCCGTGGTATACGCATTTACCAAAGATGAATAATACATATAAAGTATTTGAACATGGTTTGGGAGGTTGTGACAATTGGTACATATATAGTCAATTTTTAGAACATCATGAAAAATATGATAAAATAATAGTTGTTTGGACTCATGACGGCAGGTATAGTTGGACTACATATGAAGAAGGATTTCCTTATGATCCAGAAGAAATACAAAACCGACATTGGTTACATGCAGTCAATCTTGACACTGCTATAGATAAAAGCAAAAACTATTGCGATGAAGGACCTCCTGTTCCAGGTGTTGAAAGATACAGAGCAGATTACAAAGCATTGATACCTTTTTTTGAACGTGTGCATCATGCAGATAGGAAAAGGCATCTTAAGTTTAGCCAACTACTACAAAAAGAGGTTCGTGAAACAAGACCAGATGCTATCTTTATCAATGCTTTCAATCCATCAGGATCCAGCATAGACCATACTGGTACTTTACATGAAATAACACTCTACGAAAATCATCTATTATATGAAGACTGGCCTCAAATGGGTGAAAAAATTATTCCAACTTTTTGGAGTGGGGCTCCTCCAATGGATGAGATAATAGATTGTAGAATATGTCATATGACAAAAAACTCAAATGTAAAATTTGCAGAAAAAGTATTAAGTGCTATAAATTACAATCATACAAATATTCAAATAATAGTTAATGATTTTTGGAGGAAGATGGAAAAGAAAGATTATAGAGAATTTTGGACTAGAAGAGATATATTAAAATATGCAAACACATACTATAATGCAGGAATTACAATAGGTTGACAGTTTATTACAAAGGTGCTATAATACGTTATGACTGAAGATTTGAAATGGAGTAACTATGACTTCACAAAAATACCTTTTGATGACATTGTTAGTGTGGGTCAACGCACTTCGCTTTATCGCGATTTATTTACTGTATCCTGGTTACTCGGAAGGTTCTGTAACTACAGATGTTCATACTGCTGGCCCTACGCAAGATCAGATCGTAAAGATCACCGTCCTACCGAGTTATGCTTGCGTACAGTGGATGAGATTAAACGTCAAGCCAGAGACAACGGTTTCAACAGTTTCCACTTCTCCTTGTCAGGAGGAGAGCCTACATTCCATCCTGGATACTTGGACATTCTAAAACATTTAGCAGATGATGCACCTAACACAAATTATACAAGTATTCATATGACTAGTAATTGTAGCAGACCTATGAAATGGTTTGAAACTTATGTTGAATATGCAAAACCATTCCACCGTGCCAGCATTACTGCTAGTTTACATGTTGAACATGTAAATACAAAAGAGAAGATGCAAGATTTTGCAGATAAATTAAATTTATGTCAGGAGTATGATGTTCAAGTTACAATCAATCAAGTTATGGTTCCAGAACATTTCGAAAGAGACTGGGAAAATGCTCTCTTCTTTCATGAACAAGGAATCAACGTTACCCTTAAACCTCAGTCGGATCCGACTGCGTCCAGAGTGGTTGATGGATACAAAGACGCAGACCTCAAAAGACTCTGGAACGGTATGCCACAAAGGGCGTACACAGAAAGTAAAAGGGTCTGGGCAGACAGACCTAAAGCGTCATTCGAAATACCTCATGGAGTAGAAGGCAAGAACGATGCAAGTGTGCCTTGGCATATGCAGGTAGAATTAAAAGATTCTAAAGGCAAAAAATGGTATATGGACCAAGCAGAACGTTTTAATGCCTTTAATTTCAATAATTTCGAAGGATGGCGGTGTAACGCCGGTTTTAGCGGACTAATAATACGCGAGCCAGACGGTAGCGTAAAAAGGAGTTATTCATGCCACGATGCACCACTAGGCAATATAGAAACAGGATTCGAACTGTTTAAGACACCTAAAACATGCATCACCAAAAGTTGTGTAAGTTCTGCTGATTCAAAGATACCAAAGCGTAAAACTACTTCACTTCAAAGCAGTTAATTATTCTATTACCTTTACTGAATGTTGGAAATGTAATTTCCTTTGGTAAATGATGAACGTTGCCCTGCGGGTCTTTTGCTGTTCCAGAAGAAATGTCAACTACATTATAATCTTGGTCAGTCCATCCACCTGTTGATTGTCCTATCATAACTTCATGCTCATCTGATTCGTTATGGTTGCGTCCTTGCTGTGGATATCCAATGCCTATGCCGTATTCTAATTGTTTTGTTCCGTTACTAATATCTTCTGCTATGTTGAGCCTTTTAAACCAATACTCTTTATCAGGCGGCGCACTCATATTTTTATTGAATCCAGTAACATATCCCATTTCAGCGGCAGACCGTGCAACTAGACCCATAGCCATTCCTATCGAAGCCAAACAGTTATCACGTCTATTAGCGTGTTCAGGTGATCTTCCTGTTCCATCAGCATTGAAGTTACGCATTGTGTCAGGAAACTTGCTAACAAAACACATGTAAAAGTTAGCACCCATTTGCGGATTCTTCCAACAAGAAGGTGGCAATGTAGGATCACCAGGATGTGGTGTAGCAGTAAAGCCCCAAGTATAATCTAACATCTCTTTAATTACTTCTGGTTTACGAATAAAATATACATCATAATATGCTTCATGCTGTTTGCTTGGAGCGTTTTGAGCAATCCATAACCAATGATTGATATGCTCTTGTGGTATTTCTTTTGATAAATCCCAATTTCTTTGGCATCGTTGGATTGTTTTGATGTAATCTTTTTCTTTGTCCATATCCATATAACTACTTATCCACCTTTATAGTTGCCAAATGCTATAACAGATAATTACTAATATGCACGATAATTTTATTTTGTATAACATGTTGGCTAGTTATGGCGTGGCTAGTAGACTTAATTTTAAAATTCCGCGTCCTTCTGCGTTCGTAGAATGGACAGAAAATAATTTTGAATATGTAAAATACAATCCAAGAAAAGATATAAACCGTTATGGTTTAAGTATTACTAGTTTAGATGGCGGTCTATCTGGTAGACCAGATTTAGATAGTTTAAATGAATATAATGCAGAATCTAATACCAAGTATGAAGAAACGGATTTTAATGTATTAACAGATGTGTATCATAAAAGTGCAGATTTACAAAAACTAGTAGATCCATGGAAAGAAGATATTTTTAGAACTCATATTTTAAAAATAAATCCAGGAGGATATTTTCCTCCTCATAGAGATTATCGTGGAACATTATTTGATAGTTTTAGATTAATTGTTTCTTTAAAGAATCAATGTAAATTTTTAATTGAAGAACGCCCTATTAATTTTATAGACGGAAGCATGTATTTTATTGATACTGCTAAAGAACATACATTATTTAATGTACATGATCAACCTAGTTATTGGATAGTTTTTAATGTGCAATTAAATGAAAAGACTGTAAACAAAGTTACCGAGAATTTTAGCGTACGATGATTATAACAACAATTACTGATGATCTAATTCCTGCCTTAGAAGTATTCTGCTTTAAAGCAAAACAACTGAAGTACGAAAACAACAGCAGTTTAAAAGCAATGAAATTTGATTGGTGCAAAGAACATGGCGAATATTTTTGTGCAATACGTGACGGATTCATAGTAGCAGTAGCAGGATGTCATCCTTTGCCTGAAGTAGATGACTCTGCTTGGCGTATATTATTTAGAGGTTGTGAACTACCAAATAAAGATGTATTCAAAGGAATGGGCAAAGGCGACTGGAATAGTATAACACAACGTGAAATTATTCCACGTTTTATCGAATGGTGTCCTACTGATCAATTGTATATTACAACAAATACTTATCATGAACATTCTAACGGTAAAGCCGCACGTAACCATAGACTAATGGGCCTATTAGCAAAACAAAAAATACTTGACAAACATAGCGAAATGATGCTATACTATACAGAGCAAACTGTCTGGAAATTAAATATACAAGAATATACCAGACGCAGAAATTTGTTGGAAGGAAACTATGTGGTACAATCCTAAACATTTACAAGAAGCAAAAACAAAAGCAGGTAGGCCTGATGCAGGTTATTGGTGGCATTTTAGACTTGCTATAAACGAATTCTTTTTCCTATTACTAGTTTGTATAGGAAGTTTAGTTCACGCTATTTTCCCTTGGGTACTTGACTTTAAATTATTAGAATGGCGTATTAATCGTCTTAAAGAACTCAAGCGAAAATTGCCTGACGATCCACAATTACAGAAGGTACATTTTGATGACTAACGTTTTAGATTTAATTGCATACAAAGATGGTGAATACAAAAGGTTGAGAGATATAGGACCAACTATACTCGACTTTGGATTTATACATTGCGATGCAACATATGATGTTATGCCTGTGTATAATGGCAAAGCATTTTGTTATGAAAGACATTTACAAAGATTTAAAAATAGTGCAGAAAGATATGGTTTAAGTTTACCTGATCCTGAATGGACAGATCCTTTAGAAATAACAAGACAACTTGCAAAACGCAATCCTATCCAAAATGCATTTGTTTGGTTTTTAGCATGGAGAGGGTATCCACCTAGTGGTAACCCAAGAGACTTAGAAAATTGTAAAACACATTTTGCTATGTATATAAAACCAAGTTACCCAATCGGTAAAAAGCCAATTATTAATATTGCATTGGATGAAGAAACTAACCGTGTTAATGATGACTACTACGGCCAAACTTATAAAAATATGGCGTGGATCGAACTAACAATGAGCCAGCGTAACAGACCAGAAGGAAGCGACACAACCGTATTAGTAGACGTTGATGGAAATATTACTGAAGGTCCTGGATTCAATGTAGGTATTGTAATTGATGGTAAAGTATACACTGCTGATAAAAATGTTCTCAAAGGTGTAACTATGAGTGTAGTGGAAGATATTGTAGACTTGACTAGGCGCCCTATTTCAAAAAAAGAATTCTTAGACGCAGATGAAGTTTTTATTACAAGTTCAAGCGGTGGAGTAACAGAAACGCAACGCTCAGGACCTGTAACAAAAATGCTTATTGAAGAATACGAAAAGAAAAAAGAAGAATATGGAACCTTATTATAAACTTGTTCCATATGCAATCACAGAGGATACAAAGCAAAAAATATTAAGTTTTGCTCACGCCCCTAATGCATTTGTTGATATTAGTTACAAGATAAGTTTTTTTAAATTACCTAGCACAATACAACATTTCAACACAACAGGATTAGATTGTGTATGTCAAATGTTAAAAGTAAATGAGTCTGGTAGCACTGTACACAAGGACAAAAACAGACACAACGAATTTGATGGTACTTGGATACCTAGACAGACTGTTGTAAGTTTTCCTTTAACAGATAATTGTGGATCTACTCATTTCTTTGATGACAATAAAAATTTTGTTTGTGATATTGATTACGAAGGGCATGGAGCAATACTAAACACTGGCGAACATTATCATAATGTAAACTTTACAAAGACAAACAATGAAAGAATAGTATTTCAATTTTGTTTTGAAGAATCATTTGATAAAGTGTGCAAACTTTGGAATAATATAAAAATATGAATACTGAAAATTATATATACGAGTTAGATGATTTTATTGATTGTTTATATGTTTACAATAAAGCACAAAATTTATTAAGTGAAGATTGGTTAGAATTACCTGATCCGTATGCTTTAGGACAATATACAGATAATGAGAATTACTATATAAAAGTAGACGGTGATGATTATCTATCAAATATAAAGAAAAAATTTCCTAAATTAAAACCTTACATAAAAATTCTAAAATCAGAAAAAGGCGTATGGCCGGCTCATGTTGATAATTGGCGAGTTACTGCAATTAACATACCTTTGTCAAATGTAGAAGGCTGTGATACGATTTTTTATAAAGACAACTATGTAAAAAAAGAATCAATGTTTAGTCCATTTGGTAAAACAAAAGGAACATGGAAGTCTAATAAATGGGTAACTTATATTGAAACAAAGGACGAGTTATTCAAACATCAACTTACCAAACCTACTATTATTAACACAAATCAACCCCATAGTATTGTAAAGCATACAGAAGGATATAGAATAATCGCTAGTTGGACATATGATGAACCTTTTGAACAAGCGATTAAAGATTTTTCATGCCAGTAAATATAACAGATAAAGATGAAGTATTTGATGACAATTTTTGGAATCAATTATACAAAAAAGAATTAGTGCCTTGGAGCAATGCACCTGCAAATCTACTTAAAAATTTTGTAGAATATTTGCCTAAAGGTGCTAAGATATTAGACTTAGGTTGCGGAAGAGGACGCAATAGTTTTTTCTTAGAAAGATTAGGATTTGAAGTTTTAGGTTTAGATATATCTGAAACAGCAATACAACAAGCAAAAGATAAAAACAGTAAATGTAAATTTAAAGTATTTGATCTTATGCACGAGGAATGGCCTAAAGATTTTGATGCTGTTATTGATTTCGGCTTTTATCATTTTTTACCAAGTCAGTATAGAAAAGAATATGTAAGTAAATTAAATAATACATTAAATAATAAAGGAATATATTGTCAACAGTCTGGTAGAAATGATATCGAACATTCATATAATAGAATACCTGGTGAGTATGTACCACCAGAACTCAACAAAGAAGATATTGTGTTTAACAATTATACTGTTATACTTTGTGAAGAACTTACAATCCCTCCACATGACCATTGGGGAAAGTATCCTTGTTGGAATCTAATAGCGAGGAAAAATTTTGAAAACAGCAATAATTTTTAATGATAGCGGCTGGCAAATAACCAGACGTACTATGGGTGCATACAAAGTTGCTCATATGATGAGGTCGTATGGATGGAATGTAGAAGTTGTAGATTGGATTACTAAATGGAAAGATACAGAAATACTAGAATTTTTAGGTAATTGTAAAAAAATAGATCTAATAGGATTTGGTAATCTTTGGTTAGAAGATAGTTTTGTAAAAGATAAAATTGCCTTAATTAAAAAAAATTATCCTACAGTTAAATTTATATTAGGAAGTCCTAAACCATATCAACAAGACTTTGGTGCAGATGTAATGATTTTTGGTTATTCAGAACATGCTCTTAAACCTGTGCTTGATTGGATGTTTGATAACGGAAGAAAACCTAAAGGAAAATATCCTAGTTGGGCTCCTAATAGTTATCTAATAGATGCTAATCATTTGTATCCTGCTCTACAAATAGGCAGTTATGATGTAGAATATCAAGATAATGATTTTGTTTTGCCAACAGATGTTTTAACATTAGAAATGACTAGAGGTTGTAGATTTAGATGTAAGTATTGCAGTTACGCATTCCTTGGAGTAAAAGAAGATTATAGTAGATGTGAAGAAAGCATTTACCATGAAATGATGGACAATTACAATAAATGGGGAACTGTTAATTATGTTATTGCTGACGATACGTTTAATGATAGAGACATCAAGATAGAAAGACTAGCAAATGTCGTCAAGCGATTACCTTTCCAGCCTAACTTTAGTGCTTTTATTAGACTAGATTTAGTTTTACTTCGTCCTAAGCAATTACAACTATTAATTGATGCTAGAGTATGGGCTCACTTTTATGGTATAGAAACATTACATCCAGAAGCCGCTAAAGCAATAGGCAAAGGTATGCACCCAAGCAAAATAAAAGATGGATTATTAAGTGTAAGAGAATCATTCAGAAATGCTTTAGGACTTTATAGAGGCACATGCGGCATGATAGCAGGATTACCTTTTGAGCCTATAGAAAGTTGGCACGAGAGTTTAGAATGGATGGATAAGAACTGGGAGTGTTATTTGTTTTGGGCTTTACATATTAGCACCGATAAAGATATACAAACACATAGTGACTTTAGTATTGATGCAAAAAAATATGGGTACAACCCAACAGAAGATGTAGAAATGTTAAGTTGGGCAGAACAACAAGGTTTGTTAGACATACATTCTGAAAATACACATAAACTAGACAGGCATATAATGATATGGGAAGCAGACTGGGCAAACTTTAAAGATGCATCCGAGTTTGCAACTATGTACAATAAAAATTATTTTCCTAAAATAAAGGTTCCTAATTTTGAACTTTTAAATTATTGGAATTATAATAATTTTATAAATTTTACTGCACAAGATGCTTATATAGATGCAAAGTTCAAAACAGCCGAAGATAATATGATTAAGGAATATATATTTAAGAAGTTGAAAAATGAAAAAAATTAACGATGATATAAAATTAGATTTTTCTGACGTGCTAATAGAACCAATAGAAAGTTCTAAACCTCTCACACGTAAAAATGTTGATATAGAAATAGATTGGTTAGATACCAAAGCAACTCCTGTAATTGTTTCAAACATGCTTAGTACAGGAACTTATAAAATTGCAAATATACTTACACCATTGCGTATTTTTACTTTTTTACACAAAGAATATACTGCTGAACAACATATAAAAGAATTACAAAAAATGTCTGACAGAAGATTTATTGCAATTACAAGCGGTGTACAATCATGGGATAAAGATAAAACAATTGAAGTAGTAAGTAAGTTTCCTGACATAGGTATTATTAATGTTGATATTGCAAATGTATATGCTAACATGCAAGGAATGATTGATACAATTAAATTATATAGACAAAAATTTCCAAACATACATATAAGTGCTGGCAATGTAGCAACTCCAAATGTTGTATCTAAATTAGTTCAAGCAGGAGCAAACTTTATTAAGGTAGGAGTTGGTAGTGGTGCGGCTTGCAGAACACGCTCAGAAGTAGGAGTAGGTATACCTCAACTAAGTGCTATACTAGATTGTTATGAAACTGTTACTAGGAATGGTGCTCATATCATTTCAGATGGTGGCTGTGTAACTTCTGGAGATGTTTGTAAAGCAATAGGTGCAGGTGCTAAAATGGTTATGATAGCAGGGATGATATCTAAAGCAGAAGAGTGTGATAATATTGTAGAAATTGACGGTAAAAAATATGTTAACTTTTATGGGCTAGGTAGCACAACTATGTATAACCGTACAAATCCAACAGAACAAGAGTATAGACCTAACGAAGGTAGAGACTTGTTAATACCCGCAAAAGGGTCTGTTAAAAGCATTTTAAAGCAAATACAAGGGGGTTTAAGGAGTGTATGTACATATGTAGGTGCAGAGCATATAAACCAATTAAACAGCCGTACACGCTTTGTACGTGTCAATAATCAAATTAATAATAGTTTAGAAAAGTACGAAAAATGATAAGTTTTGACAAAATATTAAATGAAGGAGTAACCATATCTAGTAGTGGTACAACCGGACCTTCAAAAGATATATTTCGTGATCCTGAAAATTTAAAAGAAGCAAATAAGATTGCAGTAGATGCACAAAATATATCAAGCACAAGTAAAATACTTACTGTGACTAGAATGACTCACGCTGGAGGATTACTGGCTCAAAGTTTGCCAGCGTATAGTGTTGGCGCTGAAGTAACTATTTTAAAAAAATTTAATCCATTTACATTTCTCAAAAATTTTCAACACTACACTCATACTTTTCTAGCACCTGCTCAGATGACTGCACTAATGAATACAAAAGGATTTAAAGATTGTGATCTTACAGGTAAAAGAATTTTAGGGGGAAGTGATCCTGTAACTTGGGATATGATCGAAGCATTTGTAAACAAAGGTGCTATTGTGCAACCCAATTGGGGAATGAGCGAGATAGGACCAATTACTATTAATATTGAATTTGCTACAATGGAGCAAGTTGAATATGTAAAACAAAGATGTCCTGATGGCTACACAATCATGGGTAATAAATATTATTGTGATTGGAAAATAGTTGACCATGAATTATATGTCAAAGGTCCAACATGCGTATATGATGATTGGTTTGCTACAGGTGATATAGTAGCACTAGATATGGGTAGGAGAATGTACTACCTAGGAAGAAAGGAAAATATATGAGGCCTTATTTTCAATATGTAGAAGGTATAAATTTTACCCAAGAAACTCGAAAAAAACTTGCAGAAAATATTTTATCGAATGCAGAAGATTATATTAGAAGTGCTAATTATAGGCACAACAAATATGGAAAATATGATTGGAATTGGTTCTGTCCTAGAGAACTTATGCCTACTGAACTTATGGACGAAGTAGGAAAACGTTTCAAAATTCCTGTCGCATATGAAATACTTGGGCAAACTCCTTATACTGATGGAAAGATACATATTGATAGAAAAGTAGAAGGACTACCACCTAGAGTCACATTGATAAACTTTCCAGTATATCCATTTGATATGAATGTATATGGACCGACAAATTTTTTTAAATTAACAGACGGTAGTTACTCTGATTACGATAATGCTACATTTGAACTACAATGTAGCGTAGATTACAGTCACAACCTTCCAGTAATTTTTAATTTGCAAGAATATCATAATGCTGTAAACGATACAAATGATTATAGATTTAATGCACAATTCACAACAGATTTAGAAGCCGAAGAAATATTCGAACTTTACGATTCCGGAAAATTATTCGATTAAATTAAGTTAGCCCAAGCACCGTTTTCGTAGCCTTGGAATTTGTTAATCGTAGTATTGTAAATTACCATTCCATTAGCCGCTGTAAGTGCATCACGTTCTGTACTTGTTAGTGAACCAAACTGTACAAAAGATTGTGTAATTAAACCTCTTGTAGCACCTTCTAATTTCATTGATTCATTAAATGTACCGATTCCACCAAGTCTTGTCATAAACAGCATATCTGCTGTAATATTACTTGATGACACTGCTGTAACTTTACCTTTGATTCCAAGTGCAATTTGAGGAGAAGTTCCGTCATTACCTGCCCAACTAAGTGTACCTAACAAGTCACCTACTTGCACTGTGGTCTGTGCCGCAACTGTACCTCTTGCTCTGTATAAGCCTAATTCGTTACAATAAGTTGCATCGTCGTGAATGTTTTGAATATTAACTACAGTGTCTGAAAAAGAACCGTTAGTTGATAATGAATAGTATTGTACTCTATTATTCGCTTGAGTATTCTTACCAAAGTCTACAGTATTCTCAAATTCTGCTGGTTGCGAAGTAGTAATTGTACCATTGATATCACTTCCCGAATCAACTGTACCTGTAAGTGTTCCATTTACATTACCAGTAAATGTTGCATCTGTACCGTCTGTTCCTGAATCTAATACTACTTGACCACCTGTTGCCTTAACATCACCTTTGACGTTTCCTTCAACATTTCCTTGTAATTGGCCACTTGCAACAAAGTTGACAGCATATGCATTTGTTGTAATTGTAATATCATCTGCAAAAGCACTACCATTTACATCAAGTGTTGTTGCTGTAACACTACCTACGTTCATTGAACGGTTTGAAGTGTTAATCATTATAACTGAATCAGGTCCGATAATGTTACCATCTAAAATGTCTGCTCTTACATAACTAAAGTCTGCGTTTGTTGCCGTTACTGTTTTTGTTGAGTTATCTAAAAATACTGCATTATCTGCATGTAGTATGTTGCCTTTCATTAATCCGTTTATGTTTGTTGCGTTTAATGTTCCAGCCGCTAGTGTTCCGCTAAATGAACCAGTAATTAAATTTAAATCTTTAGAAGCAGTATTAAGAGCAACAGTACTGTCATCTGAAATAACATCACCTGATATATTAATATCATATGTTTGTCCATCAACTACTCCGCCTGACCCGCCTGAGCCAGTTACTTGCACCCAACTAGAACCATTATAAACTTTTAATGTTTTAGTAGGATTATCAAATACAATCTGTCCTGCTTGTTCACTTCCTGCAATAGCAGTATAATCTGAAGAACCAAATGTTGCTAATTTTAAACCATAACCATTGTGTATGTCTACACTTTTTGCTGTTGTATCAACACTGAAAGAAGTACCACCTACAGTATCATCTACTCTAAATTGTTTTCCTGCTGTAGGAGCAACTGTTATATGACCACCTGCCGCTGTATTTGTAATTGTATTGTCGTTAGTATCAACATTACCGCTTGATTTTACTTCTACAGCCAAAGGCTGATTCATTGAAATTTCGCCGCCGGTTGCAGTAATTGTTGCACCGCCTAAGTTAATTGTTGTACCAGAAAGATATAAATCATTGAAGCGTTTTGTAGTGGAGCCTAAGTCATACACTTCATTTTGATCTGGAACAATATGGCCTTTTACTGTGCCATCTAAGTTTATGGAACTGTTTGTTGCGTCAACTAAAATAGTGCTATCAGCACCTGTAACACTTTCTTTATCACCTTGATCATCGCCTGGGATAAAATTGCTACCGTCCCATTGTAGGATTTGACCTACTTGTATGCCTGCAATATTAACATCAGACATTTGATTAATACTACCTTGGGTACTGTCTACAGCAATACCTCCAACCGTTGTGCCGTCACCAACGAACATCTTTTTAGTGTCAGTAGTATAAACTAACTCACCTTCTAAAAAGGTTACGCCGCTTCGTTCAGCATCGGTTCCTCTTCTAATTCTTAAACTCATTGAATGGCTCCTGAATATTCCATAATCTTACTTATACAGTATTTATGCCTTTGACAAACTAACTGTATTTTATTTATTTACGTTTTTTCATAAAGGTTTTTGTACGTCCTTCTATGTCTTTTCGTACTTTATGGGTATTTAACCTAAAATCTATGCTGTCAATGGCCTTATCATACTCTCTAAATAAGGACTCTAAACCGTATTCTAAGTCAGGATTTGGGGGTGTTTTTTTGTCTAATTCTATTATCCATGCTTTACCGTCTTTAAATTTGACAGTAATAGATTGGAGGTATTCAAGGGGTACAGTACGTACTTCAATATCCTTGAATACTTCCGGCCAATGAGCAATGACGTCTTTTGATAACTTGTTGCTTTTACGAGACACTTTCGGTCATCTTTGCCTTTTTCTTCGTCGGAACAAGTTCCTCCGCTTGTTCACGCAATCTCTTTGCTTCTTTAAACAAAGAGTCGGCTTGTGACCTATATTGTGCCGCTAATGCTTCATCATCAAGCGGTGCTTCGCTTGTTGGTGTAGCATCTTCCACTGCCGGTGCAGTAGGTGCTTGCGTTGATTGTGTAGTATCTGGAACTGCTAATTCTTCGATTGTTACACCTTTTTGGTCAGCAATCATCTGATTGATTTCATCTAATTTAATAGCAGTAGTTCTATTAGGTGTAAGTTCTACAATATTAGTAGGAACTTTTACTAATTTACCTGTTTGATGGAAACGTGCTAACATGTTAGAACCATCTGTAAGTTGTGTTCTAGCCATTACAGTTGAAAGTTCATCGGCTGTTTGACCAGCATTACTTTCTACCATTGTAATTAATGTATCATGATCAGCCGCTTCTAAACTTTCTGTATGGATAACAAGACAGTTTTCAGGTTCACCTGGAACTACTCTGTATGCCACGACTAATTTTCTATTGTTAGTAGTAAGTCTACCAACGTGCTTTATCTCAGCCATATTATGCTCCTTTTGCAGGTCCTGTTTCAGTAGGTGCCTGTTGTGTTTGGTTTGCTTGTTGTTGTACCGCTGAAAGGAATGCTTCAAGTTTACCGTAAACTTGTCCAACACTCATCATTTCATTTGGTTTAAATGCTCCACGTGAACTAGCAACATCAATAATTGTTTTTAGTCCTTGGAGGTCTTGTACTGACAAGTCTGCTCCTGCTTGTGGTGTTGCCGGTGCATCTGCAGGTGCAGTTGCTGGCGTATCCACTGCCGGTGCGTCTTGTTTTGTATCTTTTGTATCGCTCATTATTTACTCCTATATTATATATATGCGTACTTTATTTATTTGTACCGCAAAAGTGGACAGGCTAACATGAAATAACTAAGTTCTTTTCCATCTTCAAATCCCACTCTAACTACAGTGTTATTTCGTGAAGGATCAGCCGTTTTTGTAACAATAAAACGTCCTTTAAGATGCTCTGTTATCCAGTCCTGAATTGCGGATTCAAGGTTATAAAGCACTTCTATGTCCGCATATTCAAAATGCGGGGGAAGTACTTTAGGATTTCTTATTTTAAATACATTATTCGGATTTGGTGCTTTAAGCGGCTTCATCATAGTGTGCAGTTACTCCAAATGGTGCTTGTAAGTTCTTGTCACGATGGCTATGGATAACAAAAATTGTATCACAGTAATCTTCATCACCCCAACTACCAAATGGATATCCATCTGTAAACATAATAAACTTTTTAGGAACTATATCGTTTTCCTTCATATAAATCCAATTAGCGTCAAAGTCAGTACCACCGCCACCAAGTATTTCATAATCAGTTAAATCTTGACCGCCGTCTGCACTGAAATCTTCTTCATTATAGACTTTAGTATCGAAGCACCATAATTTAATTTTGTAATCTTTATATTCGTCCATAATACCTTTTACTTCACCTAAGAAGTCTTGTGCTTGTATATCTCCTATAGATCCACTCATATCAATACCGATACAAATATCAATTGTATCCATAAAATTCATACCTGGTAATATTGCACCAGTATGCCAACCTTTACGTGAAGGACGACTGAAAGTAAAATCACTTTTAATTGTTGATTGTATTTGCTGACGTAACAATTCACGCCAATTCATTTTAGGTTCCGTTAACTCTTTAATCATACGTGCAATCTCGCCTGGAGTATTACCAGCACCTGCTGATTGAGCAGATGTAATCATACTTTCTTTAATTTCGTCACGTATCTTTTTTAATTCTTCTTTTGAATATGAAGGACGTTTAGATTTCTTATCTTTTTCTTTACCTCCACCTTTGCCAGGATTTTTGCCTTCGCCTTCTTTATCTCCGTCTTTCTCCCAGTCAATGTGTTCGTCTAAAAGTTCACCTAGTGCTTGTAATTCTTCTTCATCGTACTTGTTATAGATATCATCATATATTTCTTCTGATGTCCAATCATCATATTTAAAGTCTTGGAAAATTTGAATTTGATCTACACGTTCGCCAATCTTGTCGCGTACTAACAAATTATTAACTTTGTAGTCACACGCAATATTGAATATACGAGGATTCCGGTCTTCTCTACGGATAATGTGATCAAATACGCAATGAAGAATTTCGTGGGCAATAACAAACTCAATTTGTTTGTTAGTAAGCATATTAAAAAATTGTGTATTGTAGTATAAATTTCTACCGTCTGTAGCGGCTGTAGGACACCAATCATCGCAGTTCTGTACACGCATTCTAGTAGCCATATTACCAAAGAAAGGGTGTCTTAGCAAAAGACCTACTCTTGCAACAATGACTCTATCGTGAACATCTTCACGCATTTTTTCTAGTTCTTCTTTGGATAATTCTACTGGTTGAAACCCTTTAGTATCTAAGCCCATGCCATGTCCTTTTTGTTACTATACATATATAATAGCATATTTACGTTTTTAGTCAACCTGTTTTGGTAAGAATAAAGGGTAGAGATAGCCCTACCCTTTATTACATTAGTTACTGGCGGCACTTATGTACTTGCCAAAACGTTCATGGAACTCATCAAAACAAGCAACTTCGTCTGGATCGATCGGTAATTGGTATTGTGTAATAGCAACCTTAATCCCCATAACGACAAGTTCTGTTTCGAAGTTGTCCATTGCAAATCGCAGGAAGTTATTAACCATGTCATCAAACTTTTTATCATTTTTATCTGATGCTTGTTTAAGTTCATAGCAAAGGCTCACTGTCAAGGAATACATGGCACTGATTTCTTTAGTGGCCATTTCTTTAACTTTGCCTGCGAGTATATCAGATGGATTAGGCATACTAGCGGCAACCTTACGGTGAGCCATAAATTTGACAGCCAAACCTTCTCCAACTGCACCACTAATCAAATCAGTAGTGGTAGTTTCGTCATCGTCATCTTCAAGTAGTTCGGAAACAAACGACCAAGTTCTTGGTGTTGCAAAAGAACGTGAAGGAGACTTTGGATCGAAATCGTATAAGTCTTTTTTACTAAATGTTAAGTAACCAACAACATCATTATGGATATTGTTATCTACTGCCCATGCAAACCAGTCATCAAAATCAACTGCTAGTTCTAAGTGAACAAAACGATTGGCAAGTGGAGCAGGCATTCTATAAGTAACACCTTTGTCTGCTTCACGGTTACCAGCCGCAACAATAAGAACGTTGTCAGGCAATTTATATTGTCCAACACGTCTATTTAAAATTAATTGATAAGCCGCCGCTTGTACTGCCGGAGCCGCAGAGTTCATTTCATCTAAGAAAAGAACAATATAATCGAACTTCTTTGCAAATTCTTCTGTTGGAAGTTCTTGTGGTGGTGCCCACATCATTGTGTTATCGTTTGCCGCATAATACGGGATACCTTTAATATCAGTTGGTTCCCAAAGTGATAAACGTACATCAATTAGATGCGAGTTTTTTAGTTGTTCTGTGATTTGCCCAACAATATCAGATTTTCCAATACCTGGAGGGCCCCACATAAAAATAGGACGTTTTTTCTTGAATGCCCTAATAATACTTTTCTTTGCTCCATTTGGAGTAACAGTTCGTACTACAGATTCCATGTTATATTCCTCGTTTGTTTGTATCAGTGCCATACTTAATTTCTTAGTATGTATATATAATAACACAGGTTATGAGGAAAGTCAACCTTTTTTGGTTACTTTTTTTGTCTGTTTAATGCTTTGGTAAGTCCATATTTCTTTACATCTCCACTAAAAAGATGTAGTTCGAGTGCTTTCTTTTCATCTGTGACTTCTATAGAATACTTACATAACCAATAAGGGCAATCAATAAATTGGTCTAACCAAATTATAGTGTTAGTTGTAAGTTCAAAATCTTTTGGAAATGGTATTTCGTAGGTTGCAAGTTCTAATTTGGTTTTTAAAAATTCTAATCCATAATCTGTAAGTCTTAATCCGCCTTCTTCTTTGACTCTAGTATTTTGCCATAATGTAGACATATACTCTTTCATAGTAACATCTGATATAGCAATTTCGGCTTGTTTTAAAAAAACCTTAGTATATGTTTCTTTGTTCATTCTTCTTCAACTATTTCACCTGTACTTAATTTATATACAGAAAAGTCTTTACAATTGAACATCTCATTTAATTTACTTGCTAGATTATGTGCATGACCTGGATTTGAAAAACTTGTTTTCTTATATTTAGGTCCTGGATAATTAGTTAACATATTGGAACTTTTTAAATTAAAAGGTTTGTCTTTATGAAAGACAGCCCATATGGCTTCTGCTTCTAATACTTGTTCACTACGATATGTTTTCTTATTTACAAATTCTAGTAATACCGTTGGTTTTGGTCTACTCATGCGTACTTCCTTTTAATTATATACGCATATATTTATCTCTTTTTTTAGGTAATAGTAGCAGTTATCTAAGATTTAGACCTAACTTATTAACAGTCTGTTGGACACATAATGCCTGTACTTTACAATCTTCTAATGCGTTATGTGCTTCAAACTTTATCTCTTTGCGTGGATCTGTAGGCATAATGCCGAACAATGTTCTACTGTCTTTTATTTTCCAAAAAGGCCAAGGTAAATGATGATCGTATTGTCTAAACATATCTTCAAGTATAACAATATCAAACGCAGGACCTTGGCACCAAATAGTGTCTACACCTACACACCATTTGTTTAATTTTTTTAAAACACTTAATACAGGTGTTCTATCATGGTCACCTAATGCTTCGTCAACTACACTTTGTTCTTGTGTTGCCCACCAATCAAGTGTGCTTTTGGAAGTTGTTCGACCTTTGCTTAATTGTTCGTCTACATTAAATCTGTAATAAAAATGTTGTGTAGTTTCTTTGATAGAATTAGGATCGAACTTAACACCTCCAATAGTTAGTACCACCGCAGTTGGTAAAACATCTAATGTTTCTAGATCGATCATTGCGTGTGTTGTCATGCTATTTTCTTTAAAACTTCTGCTATTTTATCAATTAACCATTTCTCTTCAGCACTTGGTACCCAACTTTCTTCAGGTATTAGTGTGTCAAATGCTTCCCACATTGCATCTTGTTCATCCATTATAATATCCTTAATAATATGATTACTTGTAATACTAAGACAGCAATCGGTACAATAGTTCTAATTAGTTCCATTGTATGATTATACTCGTCTAATTTTCTTTCAAGTTTATTTCTCTTCGCCATACGTCCTTACCAGTTGTTACCACCATCCATTTGTACTTCAACGGATTCTTCTTTACTTGCATTTTCTTTAACAAATTTTTCCATATCACCTTGTAGTCTAGCCATAACAATACCTAATGTAAATGCAAGTCCTTTTGCTTGTTGCATAGTAAGTTTTACTTCTTTGGCTTGACTTGCATCAGCACCTTTGACAGTGTTTATAAAATTTTGTATAGGTGCAGTATTAAGAGGATCTTGCGTTGACACGTGATAACTCCGTTCTCATTTCTATATCAGTCATAAATGGACCGCTATAATTATATCTTTCAATTGTAATTTGTTTAGGGCAAAAACTTTTTACCCAACCTTTTTCAAATTGAATACAGTAATATCCTGCACAATATAAACTTTTTGATTTATTACTTTTGCTAAACAAAGGTAATTTATTTTTTACATCATACATTGGATTGAAAGGTTCACAACTTGTTGGATATCCGTGTACTTCAAATTCTGACTTTTCATCTTTATCATCAGCAGTACTCCAAGTTATTTTTCCTAAATGTTTTTTGAGTTGATTAAAATCACCAAACACTTGTGTTCCTGCTCCGCAAGAATATGTGTAACACTCTTCGGCGGCACTTAATGTTCCTACCTTAGAGCCGTTTTCTTCAACAATCCAAAATTTATCTTTTAAGACTTCTTTTGCTTTTATCATACTGGATACCTCGCTTGTAATGGTTCGGCGTAATGTTGTGCTTGATCTGCAATCCTTTGCATATCCCACTTTGCACAGAATTTCATAAGACGCATTCCTACTTGTTGTACTTCTTTAGGAGTCATATGATCTTCAATTACGTCATTGATTATACTTCTTATATTGCCTGGTTGTGCAGTTAAATCACACAAAATAACATTGCGTTGATAATCATCTAATACACGATGTTCTTCACCGTTATGATCTACCCAACGTTGTAGCATCATGTTATTCCAATTGAAGCCTTTTGTCTCTTTGTCTGCAAATGCTTCAACAAGACCAACTTTGTTTTTTGTACCTTTAGTTCGGACACCTGGATAAGCACTAAACACATTGTCACTTGTGTCACCACGCATACATTTCTCAAATAGCATAAATGCAGGATCGGGTGCAGATTTAGGCTCTTTAGTTTTCTTATCTAGTACAGGCTTACCTTTCTTATCAAAGTACCCTTCATGTGTAATTGTAACATCTTGTATACCATTGTATTGTTTTACATTAGGTGCAATTAATTGTGCAAAGTCACCATCTGTAGAAATAATTACATGATTATCGTTAGGGTGTGCTTGTATCCAACCTGCAATAAGATCATCTGCTTCTAGTTGCGGATGTTGCATTACAGTACAATTAGTCTTAGTATCAACAAATTCTTTGAACTCATCAAACACTTCCCAAAATACTTTATCTTCTTCTTCCTGTGCAGGAGTCATTGCATCACGTGTTTCTTGTCGATTACGTTTGTAAGGTTCATAAAAATCCTTACGCCAACTACGACCTTCTAAACAAAATACAACATGATCTGCTTCAAAGTCACGCCATACTTTTTTAACGCCTGAAAGTGTAATATGGAAAGCCATGCCGACCTTTGTATCAATGTCGCCACGTACTACGTGCCTTGCACGAAAGAATGTGTTTGCAGTATCTACTAGTATATAAGTTGCCATTACTGTGCCTTTTCTAAATTGTATAATACTATTATACTAGATTTTAGCACTGTTGTCAAGAGAAAATTCTTCTTGAATGTACCGTTTTAGTTCGTGATCGCCTACGTTTTCGGGTAATTCTTTCTTATAAAATAGCCTATAACTATCTGACCCATATTTTCCTATACCATAAAGTTCAGTAGCATCTTCTCCATCCCAATCGCCGAACTGTTCACTCATTCGATATAGTCTTTTTGCTCTTACACTTCGCATGCCTAGTGGAGCAATAACTTCTTCTATTTGTTTACGTGTTGCATGTAGCAATGCAGTATGTGTAGGCCAACGTTTAAAAAATTCTGGTAATACTGCTTTAACTTGTTTACGTCCTGTTTGATTTAAACATATGACTCCTACCATATGTTGCCAAACATTTTCTACTTGTTGTTGGACCATTAAGTTGTCTTGCATTATGATATTTCACTTTTGCCTTTGTCTATTGGAACTACATTAATATAGCCTGCATCTCTTGTTTTGTCATGTCCTTCTTCTTCTAGCATTTGACTAACAATAGTTCTAAACCATGCATCAACAATTTGCTCATTAGTTTCACCTGAATATCCAGCATCTATTAATTGTTCAATAAATTCATTATTCCAATCTAATTCAAAAAATCCGTTACGTATGTTATCTGGATTTACTTGTGTGTCTAATACTGCAACCCAAGGTTCGCCTTTTTTAGTTGCTTCTTTCTTTTCTTGTTCAAGTGCCGCACGTCTTGTTTCTTCTGATGTCGGCTTTTTCTCTTTGACCTTAGGCTTTATGCCTATTGCCTTTTTAACTTTATCCCAGTTCATTACCATCCTGCTTTCCTTATTGCATCTGAAGGATCTTTCTTTATTTCAGCCTTCATTGCTTTTTCATGTTGTTCATTTTTATATTTTCGCATACTGCTTAGTTCGTTAATAGGATATGGATGATAAAAAGGTTCTTTCACTTCTTTCTTTTTAAAAAAATTTTTTATTAATTGTAACATATTAAGTTCCTATTGCATTACCAAACAAGTAAACATGTACTCTTGCCGCAACATTGTAGCCTCGTTTAAATGCTTTCTCGGCTACTTTACCTGCTCCTGCTATTTGTTCTTCTTCTCTAGCACCTGTTGGCATAACCCATATTGGCCAATCAACACCTTCTGCTTTGAAAAGTTTAATTACTTCTTCCATTTCATCCCACTCTCTACCTTCAGGACCTACCACAAACTTTAGTTGTCCTTTGTCAGAAAGTTTTCTGTACTCTGCTACTATTTCAGGTTTTATTGCTTTTTCTCTTTTCTCTCCTGCTACTGACCATAGTTTAGGACTTACACTAAAAAATACTTCTGTATCTATCCTGTTGACCCATTCCTTAAACGGATCTCTTAATTTTTGTGTACCATTTGTTTCAAATGTCATACTGCCCGGCAAGTTGCCTTGTCTTTCAAGTTCTTCGTATATTCCAACGGTTGCTGTTTGTCCAGTTACCATTAAAGGCTCTCCGCCTGTGATACACAAATGTTGCCTTTGTCCTGTAACAGGATGTAAAAATAATCCTTCCGGATTACTTTCGTTTTTCATTATATCAATTATTTTATTTGCCATTACTGTTGGAGTTTCTTGACCCATTAAGTCTTTAAACTTCTTTGCCCAAGTATAACTTGAATCACAGCCTTTATCCCATACAGGCAAGTCCTCAACACGTTTTACAGACTTAACATCAAAGTCTTGGAAAGGTAATTCATATGTATCGGGATTAGTTGGATCAATTTGTCCGAAACCATTACACTGTAAATTGCACAAGAAGAATCTAATCCATGCTGTAGGCACACCAGTATAATGTCCTTCACCTTGAATACTATGAAATATTTCTGAATAGTAAAACTTCTTTTCTACAGTTTTACCAAATTCATGTTGTGCTAATGACATATATTATTCTCCATTGTATTACACATTATATACTATATTTAGGTCTTTGTCAAGTGTTTTAAAAATTTTTGTGCAATTAATTTATGATATAATTGGTTAAAATGCTCTTTGTCTTCTTCAAAATAGTTATTATAATCAATATTTCTTTGTGTAAAAAACGCTTCTACACTTTGATCTGCTATCGTTGTTGCTTTAAGTTTTCCATAAAAATCCCATACTTCAGGAAAGAATGTTCTTTCTCTCATTTTAAATAGGTATAAAGGAATATTTCTATCTGCACACATGTTATCCCATGTGTAGATATCTTTAAAGAAATCACGTTGTTCTAAATGTGTATTAAGTTCAAAAAATGTTTTTATTTGCATGTAAGATGATTTACGTATATCAGGATCTATCAATCCTTTATCATAACTAAAATTTAATCCAGGAAATTTTTCATAATCATCGTTGGTAGGTTTCTGATATAATTGAAAATATTCTTCTGAAATAATCTCATCAATATATCTATCAATCATGCCTGTTTTATCTGTGCCTTCAAAATGTGTAAATTGTTCTATTGGAATTACCTTAGGAGATAGTTTTTCATTAAATCCTAACATAAAACGGTTTAACGATGACATCAAAATAATTACTTCATCAATGTCATCGTAAGTTTTAAACATACTCCCTAACCAGTCTGCATAAGTTCTATTATTTGCGCCTGGCATTGCATAGACAACAGCCTCTTTATTATGTAAGTTTACATATTCATCTACATAACTATTTTCATTCCATACAGAATAACTTCCAGGTCCTACTTTACCAGGAACTGTTTTGTATCCGCATGTATGGCTGTCGCCTATAAAAAGAGTCCTAGCCATTAAAATATTTTTCAATCATGTCCAGTCGATCTTGTGCGGCCGCTAGTTTATCAAGTTCTGCGATAACTGCTTCAGTAACATCTGAATGTTCACCAATACCTGCTGGCATTGTTTTATAAACTTCAATGTTTGCTAAATGAACTGCAACTTCGCCTTCTGCTTGTTTTTTAGCCGCATTAATTAATGCGTCTCCTGCTTTCATTTTTGCTCTTCCTTCCTTGTATATTTGCCCTTACTAGGAATAACATGTCGCACTCCTCCTCTTGGGTCTTTCATATCCCCATCTCGTCGGGGTATGAGATGTACGTGCGGCCACATTACTGTCTGCCCTGCCGCTTCGCCTACATTCTGTCCTATATTGAACGCATCACAGTATCCACGTTCAACCCAATCGTAGCCCCATTTGTATGCGGCTTCGAAACATTTAGTAAGAGATTGCCAATTTTCTTCAGAAGGTACAAAAAGAATATGTCCTTCCGTGACTGGATAAGCATCTCTAAAAACTGTAAAATCTTTTGATTTAACTACTACGTCAGTCCAAGGTCCCATTATTTAAAACTCTGTGTTGCTTGTAAATTGAAACTAATTGTAATTCTTTCACTATCTTTTTTCTGTTGACTAACGCCATGTAATAAGTGTGAAGGAAAAATTAGCAAACGTCCTGTTTTAGGAGTTACACTATAGGAAGGTGTATTATAAAGATTTGCTTCTCTGTAACCTGCCCAAGGCCAATTAGTTTGTTTGTTAGTATCGTAAAATGTTATAGGTGCATCGTCTTCTTCTGCTTGTACGTAATAAACACCACTCCAAGTTGCAGGAATATGATTGTGCATTTCATGATATGTATGTTTTCTGTTGATACTGAACCAACTGCCTACAAATGTTAAATCTGCTTCAATGCCTAATATTTTATTGCCTTCCATAGCAACTTGACCTATCCATTCTCTTAAGTCATTACATTCAATGCGTTCAATTACTTGTGTACCTGGATTATAATTAGTGTAACCGTTTGCACTATAAGGTGCTGGATTTTTATCTTCTTGTTCTATTTTTTTAAACTCTGGAATAAGTGTTTGTGCTAAACTTTCTGCATGATCGTAATGTGCTCCAATAATAGGAACAGGAAACAAATCTAACCTATCTATTTTTAATTCACTCATTATATACTCCTACATTTTCCCACGGATATACCAACCAAACATCTTCTTCTGCTTTGTTTACTTCATGGCATGAATAACTAATTGGTAATACTGTTTCACTAGCCATGTTATCTGTCAGTGTAGCAATACGAACATTATTCCCCCAAACATTATTCCAACGTTCATGGTTTGGATGGCAACTTGCTTGCCAATCTTTTGCAATCCAGTTGAAAGTTGCACCAGTATCATTAATATCATCTACTATAAGAATTTTTTTATATAAAGGTCCGCCTGTTGCTTGTGTACCGTCGTTTAATCCAAGTGCATCTTCTGCCATCCAGGTATTGCTTTCTAGTTTACTATCATCACGTAAACTTACTTTTATTGATTCACAACGTATACCAGTCATATTACTAATTATCGTTGCAGGAACATTACCTCCTCTTGTGATGCCTACGATATAATCAGGTCTCCAATGATCTTTGTACATCTGATTTACAATACTAATACACATATTTTCTATATCAGTCCAAGAATAATAATGTTTTTTAATCACAGAAGTTCCTCCAAAATTTACAGTTTGCTAGTTTTGCACCTTCTGTTGGAACAGTACATACACGTTCGTGTCTTGAATTTTCCCAACAATCACCCGTTACTCCACGCATCTGTGCAAACTTTGCAAAGCCATTATCGATACTTAAAATTACTATTGCTGGCAATATCAAACCAAAAATTACTATATTTAAAAACGCCCAGCCAAAGCCTTCGTTATGATATGGTTCATTCATTTTCTGTTTTTCCTTTATAATCTTGTTCGACCATTTTGTATACTCTTTTAAATTTTTCAAATGCAATTTTTAGAGTAGGGTATTCTACCATCATATCATTAACAGTTACTAGATCAGGCATAACATCTTCAAACACAATTGGCGTTTCATATGTTGTTGTAAATGTATAATTATCATCAAAAGTATGTGTACCAATAGTGTTAGTATTTACTGTCACATGGGAAGAATCTATTGTACTACTGGATGTTGTGGATATTGAACTTATATCTATTGTTGGAGTTGTGTAGGAAACTTTATAATCAGGTTCTGGATTTACACTAAAAACAGTTTCTCCGTTAATAGTGATAGTATCACACCCTTCAACAAAATCTGTATCATCATTCGCCATCTGCAATCACCCTATAAAGTTTTTTGCCACTAAAGAATTCTTTGTTAAGTTTAGTAACTTGTTTGTTAATACTAGGTAAAAAGTCTTCGTAATTTTCCATATACTCAATAATTTGTGCAACAACTTTATCTCTATGCTCTAGATAACTATCATAGTCTTCAGTCCATTTGCTTTCATA
>Ga0163109_10000071_pt1 | contig 78648 bp, 62 predicted proteins | sample CRUFie1St13metaG_FD_108704 | JGI IMG/M metagenome (GOLD analysis project Ga0163109, IMG submission 108704) | Marine microbial communities from the Costa Rica Dome - CRUD Field 142mm St13 metaG | ecosystem: Environmental > Aquatic > Marine > Oceanic > Photic zone | place: Costa Rica: the Eastern...
AAACAAAACAGTGACGCCGAAGTGGTCGCTTGGACCGCCGATGTTGGGCAAGGCGAAGAACTTGAGCCCCTCGACGAAAAAGCGCGGGCCACCGGCGCATCTAAATGTGTCATCGAAGACTTGCGAGAAGAATTTGTTCGCGACTTCGTTTATCCCGCGATTCGAACCAATGCGATTTATGAAGGTCTGTACTTGCTCGGTACTTCCCTCGCTCGTCCGATCATCGGCCGAAAACTCACCGAGTGCGCGATTCGAGAAGGCGCGGATGCCATCTGTCATGGCGCAACCGGAAAAGGAAACGACCAAGTTCGTTTTGAACTCACCGCATACGCGTTCAAGCCTGACATCAAAATCATTGCACCTTGGCGAATTTGGGACATGAAAGGTCGGCGAGACCTCATGGACTATTGTCATGAGCACGGTGTGCAAATCGAGGCCACCGTCGACAAGCCCTACTCTATGGATGCGAATCTCTATCACATCTCCTACGAAGGCGGGATTTTGGAAGACCCTTGGGCCGAACCGAGTGAGGACATCTTCCGGATGACCGTATCACCAGAGAAAGCACCGGACGAAGCAGAATACGTGGAAGTTGATTTCGAACAAGGCAATCCCGTCGCTATCAATGGTGAAAAACTAGGACCCGTTGAGTTGTTAACAAAAGCAAACGAACTTGGCGGAAAGCACGGTGTAGGACGGGTCGACATTTTGGAAAATCGCTTCGTAGGTATGAAGTCTCGCGGTGTATATGAAACGCCGGGTGGAACACTGCTGATGATGGCTCACCGAGCCGTAGAGCAAATCACCATGGACCGAGAAGCAATGCATCTTCGCGACAGCATGATCCCGAAATACGCCCAATTGGTCTACAACGGTTTTTGGTATGCTGCAGAACGCGAAGCCTTACAAGCGATGATTGATGATACCCAAAAGGTCGTCACCGGGCGCGCTCGCGTCAAGTTATACAAAGGCAACGTATCAATAGTAGGACGACAAGCCGAAAACTCGCTGTACAGTCCAGCTCATGCGTCTTTCGAAGCCGAAGACGTCTACAACCAAGCCGATGCGGAAGGGTTCATCAAATTAAATGCTCTGCGACTCAAACTTCGTCGCGCTGCGGGGCTCGGACCCAAAGAGTGAGTTTCGGTGCCGATGGCCTCGGCGGTATGACCGCGGAGGAAGTAAAATACTATGAAGACGGTGTTTGGTACGACGCTGAGTATGTTCATATCGGCATTGATATCCCCTATTACGCTGGTGTCGCTGCGCAGGCCGGCGGCCCTATCTTAGAACTTGCTTGTGGTACCGGGCGACTGACCATTCCTATGGTTCAAGTCGGTGGAGACGTGGTAGGCGTAGACATCGTTCCTGCGATGATCGAACAAGCGAACGCCAAGAAGGTCCAACTCTTTCCGGCCGAACAGGAACGGATTGAATTCATACTCGGGGACATGCGCCACCTGCGGCTGGACCGCAAATTCAAGGCTGTCATTATCGGCTTCAACACCCTGATGCACCTCACTGAAGATGAAGATTTGGCAGCGACTCTCGATACGGTTCGTGAACATCTCGACGAGGATGGAAAATTCTATCTGGACTTTCATATGCCTCCACCCGGTATGCCGATTCGTCAAGATCCTAACGGGAGATATGACCCTCAGGAGATGATCGACCCAAGAGACGGTCGACGATATGTTGTCACCGAAAACAACCAATACGACGCGAGACAGCAGATCACAGTTCTTCGGTTTTTCTACCAAGAAGTCGATCAAGATGGGCAAAACATTGGAGACGAGTTTATTCGCACCCTTCGGCTTCGAGTCATTTATCCTCGAGAAATGGACCTCTGGCTGAAAAACCATGGCTTCGAAATTGTTGAAGACTGGGATGATTTTGAGAAAAGTACGCCATTTACAGCACAGGGCGGCCGACGCGTCATGGTGGTGCAAGCTCGATAGACGGTAAACCCCAAAAGAGCGATGTCTGCTTGACAGATTCAAGCGCAAAACCAGACAACCAAAGGGTCCATGACCCGTCCAGACGAAAGTCGCGCGCCATCAATACCACTGAGCATTGCTCCGATGATGGATCGAACTGATCGCCACTTTCGTTTCATCATGCGACAAATGACCAAGAAAACGCTCCTTTATACCGAAATGGTCACGACAGGTGCTGTCATTCATGGCGAACGCGAACGAATTATTGGATACAACCCGGTTGAAAAACCACTGGTGTTGCAGGTGGGAGGAGATGACCCCAAGGCACTCACAGAGTGCGCTCGAATTGCTGAGGGTGAAGGCTACGACGAAATTAACATCAATGTTGGCTGCCCGTCGGACCGTGTACAAAACGGAAACTTTGGCGCCTGCCTAATGTCCCAGCCCGAGCTGGTCGCAGAAGGCGTCGACGAAATGCGAAAGGCGGTCAAAATTCCCGTTACAGTCAAACATCGCATCGGTATCGACGATTTTGATAGCTACGAGTTTATGCTGAAATTCGTCGATACGGTTTCTCAGTCTGGAGCAGACCGCTTTAGCGTTCACGCGCGAAAAGCATTTCTGCAGGGCTTGAGCCCTAAAGAGAATCGTACCGTCCCTCCACTTCGATACGAGGATGTCTATCGACTCAAACGCGAAAGACCCGATCTATGGATTGAAATTAATGGCGGCATTCGAAGCTTAGAGGCAACACAAGAACACCTGCAACATGTTGACGGCGTGATGATCGGACGCGCTGCCTATGAAGATCCTTATATTTTTGCGCGAGCCGATAAGGAAATATTCAAAGATGAGTCGGCGATTATTCCGTCTCGTGAGGACGTTGTGCTCGCGTGTGTAGATTACGCAAACGCGTGGATCAAAAAAGGCGGACGCTTACATGCGATCTCCAGACATCTGCTCACCATGTTTGCCCATCAACCTGGTGCACGAGCGTTTCGTCGCTACATCAGTGAAAATGCACCTCGCGCCGGTTCTGATGCAAACATTTTGCTTGATGCGCTCAAGCGAATGCAGGACGCAAAACCTCAGCACGTTTCAGAAATAGAACCTACTTCTATTTCGGCTTAGCTTATAAAGAATCAAGTATCGCGGTTATTAGTTCGTTCGGTTTATCAATATGCACCCAATGACCTGCGCCCTCTAAGACATGGAGTTCAATCGCACCGGTTTGATGAAGTAATTCCAATCGGTCGATTTCATCCTCGGTAAAACGATTACTGTCGCCACCTCGAACAAAATGAATCTCGTGAAGCGCACCTTCGCCTTCTAAAAATGGCCAGGCATCAAAGGCGTAATAATCCGCAATCATTGCTTGAATTCGCTGGCGATCAAACACCCAATCCAAACCGTGCTCTTTCTTCTTCAAATTAGTCGCGAGCCACATCGCCACCATTTGGGAAAGGCCTTTCTTGAGTAAACGGTCGATCGTTGCTTGCCGAGTCTGAGGCGGTGGCGTGACCGATTCTAGTGCTTCTAAAACAGTGAGGACAACGTTTCCTTTAGGGTCAGAAAAATTAATATTACTGGCACTTGGGCAAGTGTCGAGTATCCATAATTTGAGGGGAGAAGTCTTCGCCTCAACGTAACGAACCGCGACCTTGCCACCATAAGAATGAGCGATCACAGCTTGGGGTTCACCAAGCTCTTTCTCGAGTTCACTCAGGTCTGATGCCACCGTAGCAAGGTCGTCTCCTTCTGGAGCAAACTGAGATTCTCCATGATTTCGCAAATCAATAATGTGAAAGCGCCAATGAGGTGCAGATTTGTGTAAACGGTTCGTGAAGCTCAGTAGATTACGACCAGATCCAAGAATGCCGTGAATTACGAAAGCTGATGGCGCACCAGGAGCCGTCGAACCGAGGGTACGAACGTTAAGACAAAAGGAAGGGCTCATTAGTTCAAGACAGTCGATTGCTTGTTCTTAATATCTTCGATTTGCTGAATGATCATATTGCGATATTCAGAATCTTGGGGAGCAAGGTCCACATAAGCCTGCAAGTCTTCGAGCGCAAAAGCGTGCGCATTAATTCCTAAATAGTTTATGGCTCGCACCAAATATTCTCGCGGCTGGTCAGGTTCTAGCAAAAGAAGTTTATCAATCACAGCGATGGTTTTAATTGGTTCTCCTCGAGCTTGATAAATCGCTTTTAAATTCTGGAGCATTCTCAAGGTGATGACGCGGGTTGATGCTGCAGTTAGCTCGAATTCGTTGGAAGGAAGTTTGGTGCTGAGTGTTTCATGAAAAAAGCCTTTCACCTGGCCAAAACTAAGAATCCGACCACCCCTAAACATATCCACGAATAGATTTGGTTCACTTTTATGTTTCACCATAAAATGACCAGGAAACGAAATTCCTATAAGGTCAATGTCCAGTCGCCTCGCAACCTCGAGAAGGATTACAGATAAACTAATCGGTATACCGCGCTGCCCTTCGAAGATAGCGTCTATACAACTGTTTTGTGGATCGTAGTAATTGTCCTTGTTTCCTTGAAAACCACAGTCATAAACAAGGAACTCGACAAGAACTTGAACTTGTTCACAAATCGTCTGGCAGTCATCGATTTGTTCACGAATTTCAGCGGCCAATCGATCAAGTTCCAAATGGCAATCTCGAAAATCTAGATTGGGATTCTCCAATGAGGCTACAAGAATCGCGGCGATCCCCAAATCGAATCTTGATTCAACAGATTCCGCCAGTTGTCGCCAATACGTTTCTGTAGGTTTATCCATGACAGTACCTCTGACAACAGTGTTACAGATTGAGAATATTCCGCCAGATTTTAGCCACTTCAGAAGCGCCCATTGATCGGAGTCGTTTTGCGTTAACACTCGGTATGGTCAAGGTGTCAGGATGGCGCTCAATGGCTTCTTCTACATGTGATACCCGTAAAAAATGGAATAAAGGATAGGGAGAACGATTAGTAAAATGACTAAGATCGCTGGGATCTTCACCATCGAAAATGTACTGGGGATGAAAGCTCGCCACTTGAATCCATTGATGAGCTCCCGATTCTTCGAGCAAATCTTCAAGAGCGGCCAACGCATCAAGGTATTCGTCAAAGTCACTCAGGCCGGTTTCGAAAACCAATAAACTGGTTGCACGCTCGTCTTCATCGATTTCTATCAGCGCCAATGCCTCGCGCAACGCCTCAGTAAGGACTTGCTCCATCGTTACAGCAGAACTTTCTGCAATATGAATCATGCTGGGCTTCAGTGGCCCAGCGAAAGGACAAAGGTTCAATCCGATAACGATCTCTTTGAGCCAAGCTTGAACCCTTTTCGCTACGTCCGTCATTCGTTATACCTTGCCATTATTCAAAATCACTTTCCAATAAACGGCTTTGGCGCTGACCGAAGAACCATTTTATGCAACGCTTCACGAGTGACACGTTTTATCGTTTCTGTTCCCGCTACTCTTTCTAACTTAGGTCCGGGATATGACGTCCTTGGCCTCGCACTCACGCTTCAAAATCGATTTGAATTTACCGTACTAGAGGGACAAAAACGATTTTGTTCAGGAGGAAAAGAGATCGCAGCGAGAAATCATCTAAGCTTCAAAACATTCTTAGAGGCCATCGATACTTTCGGTGGGGAATTTTCCGCAGGGTTACAACTAGAACAAGAGGAAAAGATACCTCGGTCTCGCGGGCTCGGTTCATCAGCGACTGCTCGAATCGCAGGATTGAGCGCGTACCTGAAACTCGTCAATGATCAAGTGTCAGTGAGTGACCAACTTGAATTTTTGGCCAAAGGAGAAGGACACCCGGATAATGTGACTCCTGCGTTGTTAGGCGGACTGAGTTTATGTGGATCTGAGCAAGGTCATAGCCAACAGATGACGCTTCCCGCTCCTAATCTCCGTGTTGCCCTATGTATTCCCCACAAAACCGTAGCAACTAACGAGGCTCGCAAAATTCTTCCGAAACAATATTCAAGCGAAGAAGTTGTATACAGCACCTCGCGAATAGCATTCCTGATTGCCAGCCTTCTACAAGAACAACATCAGAATTTACGATTTGCGATGCAAGACTGTATTCACCAACCATACAGGAAGCGACTAATCGGAAATGTAGATGAAGCTTTCTCCAATGCTTACGAGGCCGGCGCACTAAGCGCGTTCATCTCCGGGAGTGGCAGCACTTTGGCTGCTTTCGTAGCCATGGACCAAGACCCAAGCCTTGTTGCTCAAGCGATGAGGACGGCGTTTGGCGAAAACTCCTGCCAAACATTGAGCGCAGAAACGAGCTCAACTGGTGTTGTCGTCGAAGAAGAGTAATTAGAGCTGGATCGACCAAGCTATCGTCTTAGGATGAGCAGCCAAATGAGGATACGCAGCCTTAGCTTGTTTGATGAAATCAACAGCCGTCGCGCGACCATTTGTTTTTGAAATCGCTTCTAAGCCCATAAAGAACAAGTCAAGCGGCGCTCCATCGATCTGCAACAGAAGCTCCATCAAAACTGGAAGATTAGCGATATCTCCTAAATCAATCGCAATACCGCAAGCGCAGTTAACCAGCTCAAGGCGCTGTTCGGGTTGTTCGGGAGGAACATGTTCAATGCCCTGGACGAAAGCGCCATACGCTTTGTTCATGTCATTGGTGTCTGCGGCCAACTCGCCTATTTTTTGGTAGATCTCAGCACGACGAGTTTCAATATGACTGATGCCTATTTTCTCTTTCGCAGAAACATCGGTATCCATGAGTCCGAGCGTTCGCTCAAAGCATTGGAGTGCCTCAGGCTTTTGGTCCATATCGATAAGTAAATAGGCGATCAAATACCAAAGGTCTGGTTTATTCGGAATCTTCGCAACCACATCGTGAGCGATTTTCAGTGTATTCTCCGGGGGCTCTTGGGCCGAAACCATCGCGCGAATCAAGAACCAAGCAATGTCGAAAACCAGGTCTTTATCGGCACTCTCGTTTTTACCCAATTCGTTATGAGCCTCCTGCAGATGACCTGACGCTTCATCAAATCGTTTCAAAGAACATAGCTCGCGACCGAGGTAATACTTATACAGAGGGTCATGCGGATTCTCTGCAACCATCATTTCAATGAGAGGTAATGAACGCTCACCCTTTTTTCTGGCTTTATAAACTTCTGGGTCGTAACCCAGGTGGATAATCTGAAGCCCGTCGAAGTGATGCCGATCAATCTGACTAAATTTTTCATCCAGCGAACCAAACAAATGATGAACTCGGTTTTTATACCCGAGCCTCTTATCATTAGGAATAATACGGATCCCATCGAGCTCACTTTGAATTTCACCCTTCGTTGTAGTGTTCACGACTTTCAGCGTCACGACGTTGAATGGATATCCAGAAGGCAGGCCTTTAAGGTACGCGCGGAGCGCGTCCGGGTCCGGGCCCTGTAAACGTTCGTCAGCATCAAGAATAATGATCCATTGACCACTTGCGCATCGCAAAGTTTCATTTCGCGCCGCCGAGAAATCGTTACACCACTCGAAATAACTAAGCTTGGCTCCATGAGCTTTGGCTATTTCTACGGTTTTATCCGTCGAGCCGGTATCCACGATCACAATTTCATCAGCCCAAGCTTTGGCACTGGCCAAAGCATCATCAAGGAAGGCTTCTTCGTTTTTGACCATCATTGCGACCGAAATAAATGGCTGTTCTGCACTCATAACCATGTCTTAGACTATGCCCACGACAAGGTACATAGTCGCTTCAGAAATGTGTTCGTTTAGGCTTTGACAGCCGGTTCACAGAAGCATACGTTGCTTGTCGTGCAGAGTTTGATTCGGCAAAAAGGAGACTGTTAGCCTTGGGCGGCCCCGTCGTCGCCGTAGTCCCTAGCCGTTTTGCCTCTACACGCTTCCCCGGAAAACCACTTGCTCTAATCGATGGCGTACCCATGGTGATTCGCGTCCTCCAGCGGGCTTCCGAAGCTCAGCTTGTGGATCGCGTATTTGTTGCGACGGATGACGAAAGAATCGCTCAAGTTGTCAGGGACTCTGATTTCGAAGTCGTCATGACCTCGACGGAGTGCGCCTCAGGGACAGACCGAATCGCCGAAGCCGTCTCCCAACTTGAGTCGATAGCACCGAAACTAGTGGTCAATATCCAAGGGGACGAACCTCTTCTCGATCCCGCCGACATTGATCGTCTAATAGATGAAACCCTTAAAAGCGGACAACCCATGGGAACTCTCGCAAGGGTTTTCGATAATCTTGAACGGTTTAGGGATCCAAATGTGGTCAAAGTCGTTCGCGCAAATAGCGGGCAAGCACTCTATTTTTCTAGGAGTCCAATTCCGCACAATCCAAGCAAAATCAATGGTCTTCCCTTGATGCACATTGGCTTGTATGCGTATGTCCCACATGCTTTGCGGACGCTTGCTTCCCAGGCCCCCACAGATCTCGAAATCTGTGAGCGCTTGGAACAACTCCGCGCACTTGAAACAGGAATAAATATACATGTTGCGCTGGCCGCTTCAGCTCGTCCGTCAATCGCAGTGGATGTCCCAGAGGATGTCGAACGAGTAGAAGACGCCTTGCGTAACATTGGATAAAACGAGGAATATTGTGCCTAAACATAAGCCCAAGAAATTTATTTTCGTAACCGGCGGAGTTGTTTCGTCTCTTGGTAAAGGACTTTGCAGTGCATCGATTGGTGCTCTGTTAGAAAATCGAGGGCTAAAGATCTCCATTCTGAAGCTTGATCCGTATATTAATGTAGATCCCGGCACGATGAGCCCTCTTCAGCATGGAGAAGTTTTCGTTACAGATGATGGCGCAGAAACCGATCTCGATCTGGGTCACTACGAGCGCTACACAAATTGCCAACTGAGTAAGAATAACAACTTCACGTCAGGACAAATCTATAATTCCGTCATCTCTAAAGAGCGCAGAGGTGAATACTTAGGAACCACTGTCCAGGTCATTCCGCACATCACAAATGAAATCAAAGATGCGATCAAGCTCGGCGCAAAAGATGTAGATCTCGCCATCGTGGAAATTGGCGGAACCGTCGGCGATATTGAATCGCTTCCTTTTCTAGAAGCAATTCGGCAGATGAGACGGGATGCTGGAGAAGAAAACGTTCTTTATGTGCACTGCACACTCGTCCCTTTTCTCAAGGCCGCAGGAGAAGTCAAAACAAAACCAACCCAACACTCGGTTAATGAACTACGCCGAATCGGTATCCAACCCAATATCCTAATATGCAGGTCCGAAGATCCTATAGAAGATGATATTAAGAGAAAAATTTCACTGTTCTGCGATGTCGATAAAAGCTGCGTCGTGAGCGCACCAGATGTGGGATGTATTTATGAAGTTCCTGTGACGCTGTATGAGGAAGGCTTGGATGATAAGATCGCGGAGCTTCTTAATATCTGGTCTCGAGCATCTAAACTAGACGTATGGCGACAGATCGTTCAACGCATAGAAAATCCTGAGTTTGAGGCCACTATCGGCATCGTCGGGAAGTACACGACTTTGGTAGAGAGTTATAAATCTCTTCACGAAGCCCTCGTGCATGGCGGCATTCCCAATAAAACCAGAGTTGAGCTTCGCTACATTGATGCAGAAGACACAAAAAATCTCGAAGCGAATCTCAGCGGTCTAGATGGAATCTTAGTACCGGGAGGATTTGGACAACGAGGAACTGAAGGAAAAATTCTCGCCTCAAAGTACGCACGTGAAAATCGAATTCCTTTCTTCGGAATTTGCTTAGGGCTTCAAATGGCTGTTGTTGATTTTTCTCGGCATGTCCTCAAACTTGAGGGCGCGAACTCAATTGAGTTTGATGAAAACACCAAGCATCCAGTCATCCATTTGATGGACTCTCAAAAAGACGTAGTCGATAAAGGAGCAAGCATGCGACTTGGCGCGTACCCTTGCTCTCTCGAGGCAAACTCTCTCGCACAAAAGCAATACGAATCGACCGAAATCAGTGAACGTCATCGACATCGGTATGAAGTGAACAATCACTTCCGAGCACAACTCACTGAAGCGGGAATGAACTGCTCGGGAACATCTCCTGATGGGAGCTTGGTAGAAATCGTAGAAATTCCAGACCATCCGTGGTTCTTGGCCTGCCAATTTCATCCTGAATTCAAATCTAAGCCGTTTAAGCCACACCCACTTTTTGCCGGCTTTATCGAGGCGGCTCTAAAGAACGGTGGACATCGGCGTCGAAGTCAGGTTGGAAAATGAGTCGGTCCGTTCAAATCGGAGAATTTGCGATTGGACAAGGTGCGCCGCTGGCACTTTTGGTCGGTCCATGTGTGATTCAAGAAGAATCTTTTATGCTCGAGCACGCACGGCGACTTAAGGAGATTGCTGATGAGCACGAATTCCCAATGGTCTTTAAGGCGAGTTTCGATAAAGCGAACCGAACATCGAAGTCGAGTTTTCGAGGTCCGGGTGTAGAACGAGGGCTTGAGATTCTAAGCACTATTAAGGCAAAACTTAATCTTCCTATTGTGACAGACGTTCATTTGCCTGAACAATGCGAAAAAGTCGGTCAAGTTGCTGATATTCTTCAGATTCCTGCTTTTCTATGTCGGCAGACGGACCTAATTATCGCCGCCGCTGAGACCAATCGAGCCGTAAATATAAAAAAAGGCCAGTTTCTCGCAGCCGATGACATGTCTTTCGCTGTAGCGAAGGCAAGTTCAGCTTCTGGCGTTTTAGTTACGGAAAGAGGAACCAGTTTTGGCTATCGCGACCTGGTCGTAGATATGCGAAATCTGTGTGTAATGCGGGAATTCGCACCCGTCATCATGGACGGAACACATGCCGTTCAGCGGCCTGGAAGCGAAAAAGGAAAGACCGGGGGCGACCGAACTTTAGTTCCCACCCTGATTCGCGCTGCCGTAGCCGTCGGCGTTGACGCCCTATTTCTGGAAGTTCATCCGACACCAGATGAGGCACCATCGGATGGACCTAATTCCCTTGATTACCAAGGCCTGGTAGAAGTATTGAAGCAAGCTAAAGCATTAGATAGTGCTTTACGTGAACAGAGAAAATAAATCATGTCTATGCCTCCAAATTCATCCCAAGTTGAATCCAATGCCAAACGCATTCGTACTCTGATTCTCGACGTGGACGGAGTCCTCACCGACGGTGCGGTTCACTATCTTTCCGACGGAACAGAATTTAAAAGCTTTCATGTTCGCGACGGACTAGGTGTTCAGCTCATGCGCGCAGCCGGTTGTCATGTGGCGATCATTTCGGGAAGGGAAAGCGAATCAGTTTCTCGCAGAGCTCGAGAACTGGGTATCGATCCCGTATATCAAGGCGTCGATGATAAAGTGGGAGCCTTTGAGGAAATCTTGTATAACCTCGATTGCTCAGAGCAGCAAACAGCATATATCGGTGATGACTTGCCCGACCTTCCATTGATTAAACGTTGCGGACTAGGCTTCGCTGTTGCGGATGCTGCTCCGGAAGTTCGCAGTGCAGCGCAAGTTGTATTGCGATCAGCTGGTGGTAAAGGCGCGGTAAGAGAAGCCTGCGAACTCATTCTTAAAGCGAAAGGTAGCTGGAACGTCTACTAAAAGACGAGGGCAGCCTACGAGCACATTCATGAAACGGAGCTTACTTGCGTTCTTAGGTCTTTCGAAAGAAGCAAAGGTAACGATTCGAACAGACGACGTGGACATCACAATTGTTGGTAATCAGCATCATGTCCAGCATATGCTCAAATCAGTCAAAGCCGCGTTGGAAGAACTTTTGGACGAAAACTCTGTTCAACGTATTGGCTCGGTCAATCTGGAGCAAGGAACAGAGAGCCTCGTTGTTCGCCCAACAGAGCTTGATGAGTTCGATTCACCCTACGCAATTCCAGAGCATCGCACTGTAGAAAAAATAGAAAAACTCACTCTACCCGATTCAACAAGCTCTGATGAGCTTGAAGAAGAAACCAACACGCACGAACAGTTTACTGACACTGAGCCATCTGGAGAGAGTATCACCAATCCGAACAACCCTCGCGTTATTAGTGACGACTAGTTTGCATGAGGCGTTAGAGCCGCGGAACATAGATCAGGATGCGGTTCGTTCAATTTCTTTGAAGATGAGTTGCGGACGCTTTTTGTCGCGGATTGTCTCTTCAGTAATCACAACCTCAATGATGTCTTTCTTAGCTGGAACTTCGAACATTGTCTCAAGAAGAATTTTTTCTAGAATACCTCTTAGACCGCGTGCGCCAGTTCCTTTTTCTAAAGCTTGCCTTGCAATTGCTCGAATCGCACCATCGGCAAAAGTGAGTTTCACGCCGTCAAGTTCTAGTAAGCGGACGTATTGTTTCGTCAACGCGTTCTTTGGCTTCGTTAGTATTTCTTGCAGCGCTTCTTCGTCTAATTCGTCAAGCGTAGCAACTACCGGAATACGTCCGGTAAACTCCGGAATCATACCAAACTTCAATAAATCTGGTGGTTGTACTTCTTTGAAGTATTCGCCGACTTTCTTGTCTCGCTTCGCTTTAATTTCCGCACCGAAGCCCATTTGTTTCTTACCAACACGACGTTCGATGATTTGCTCGAGTCCACAAAACGCACCGCCACAAATGAACAAGATGTTCGTTGTATCCATTTGAACAAAGTCTTGTTGAGGATGTTTCCGTCCACCTTTAGGAGGCAAATTGGCCATGGTTCCTTCTAGGATTTTTAGCAGAGCTTGCTGAACGCCTTCGCCACTCACGTCCCGAGTAATTGAAGGTGACTCACTCTTCCGAGCAACCTTGTCGATTTCATCGACGTATACAATCCCTCGGCTGGCTCGTTCCATGTCGTTGTCAGCAGCCTGCAAGAGATTAACAAGAATGTTCTCAACATCTTCGCCAACGTAACCCGCCTCGGTCAGGGTCGTTGCGTCAGCGATAGTAAATGGCACGTTCAAAATTCGGGCGAGTGTCTGGGCCAACAACGTTTTCCCACTCCCCGAAGGACCAAGCAAAAGAATGTTTGATTTTTGGAGTTCAACATCGTCATCAATTTGGTCTTCGGTTTCTTCCGAGGATTGTGAGTAGATGCGTTTGTAGTGATTATGTACAGCCACCGCCAATGTCTTTTTGGCTCGCTCTTGTCCGATGACGTATTCATCAAGTACTTTTTTGATATCCGACGGCTTTGGAATGACCAACTCTGCATTGGTTTCGGACTCACGGTCTTTTTCTTCAGCAATAATGTCGTTACATAATCCGATGCATTCATCGCAGATATAAACCGTCGGCCCTGCGATGAGCTTCTTGACTTCTTTTTGAGACTTTCCACAGAAGGAACAGGTTAGATTCCCACCGTATGTCTCGTCATTTTTTCCTCGATCTGACATTCAGTTTCTTTATCTCGCCTGAACCAACGCAACTTTTCAAGGAACTGGCCGTTATTTCCAGTTTAAACCCCTAATCGGCTTCAGGTTCAGGCAGTTTATGCGCAACCACGACTTCGTCGACCAAGCCATAATCTTTTGCTTCGGTTGCAGACATATAATAGTCCCGATCACCGTCTTTAGCTATCTGTTCGGCAGTTTTTCCCGTGTGATGCGCTAAGATTCCATTCAATTTGTCTTTTATCTTGAGAATTTCCCTGGCCTGGATCTCAATATCAGAGGCCTGACCGCGGGCTCCACCTAACGGTTGGTGAATCATGACTCGTGAATTAGGAAGTACCCTGCGTTTCCCATTTGTACCTGCCGCGAGAATAACCGCCCCCATGGAGGCCGCCTGACCGATGCAAATGGTTGAGATCGGGCATCGAACGTACTGCATGGTATCGTAGATCGCTAACCCAGCGGACACCGATCCGCCCGGGCTATTGATATACAGGTTCACGTCTTTTTCTGGGTCTTCTGATTCTAGAAAAAGCAATTGAGCAACAATGACGTTCGCTATGTCATCCGTCACCTCGGTCCCGAGAAAGACGATCCGGTCTTTCATCAATCGAGACCAAATGTCATAAGCCCGCTCTCCGCGGTGGGTTTGTTCAATGACGGTCGGTACCAAATAGGGCAAAGCTTACTCCTCTAGAGTCTACTCCTGTTCGGAGTTTTCATCTTGAACTTGATCGTCCTCTGATTCGGACTCGGAGGCAACCCTTTCAGTGATATTTGCTTTATCCAAAATTGCATCCAAGGCCTTATCTTGTTTCATGTCATGCCTGACGTAATCAAGGCGGCCCTCTTGAATAAGCTGGGATTTGACCTGTTTTACGTTCATGTTGTTTTCGCGAGCGATATCTGTGAGCCGCCCTTCAACTTCTTGGTCGGACACTTCTATCTCCAGCTGACGAGCAACTGCTTCAAGCATCAACATCCCGGCGACTTGGTTCTCAGCGCGTTCGCGATTTTCTTCGCGCAGACGTGCAATGGCTTCCAACATTTTCGGGTCCTGAGACTTCGCTTGCTCCAACATACGCGTCACATCCTGCATCAAAAAGTCGAGCTGGCGGTCGACCATCTTCGATGGGATTTCGACCTCATTTGCTGCGACCAATGCGTCCATTGCTGCTTCGCGGAGTTGTCGCTTTCCTTTCGCGTCTTCTCGAGTCTTCAAGTTCTCCTTAATATTTTCTTTGAGCTCGTCCAAAGTGTCGAATTCCCCAAGATCTTGGGCGAATTCGTCGTCAAGCTCAGGTAGAATACGGACCTTTATTTCTTTGAGGTCAACCTTCCATTCAACTTCCTTATTCCCAACTTCTTCCGGAGCCTGATCTTTAGGGAATCCCAGGTTGAAAGTTTTTTGGTCTCCGATTTTCATACCGATCAACTGTTCTTCCCAGCCAGGAATCATTTGGCCACCACCAACTTCAACCGTGTAATTAATTCCTTTACCGCCTTTGAAGGTTTCGCCGTCAACGTAACCAAAGAAGTCGACCACAGCGAGATCTCCATTTTCGACCGCTTCACGATCAGTGACAGGTTCAATCACTGTTGCTTTTTGACGAAGATTCTCGAGTTCTTTTTCTACTTCGCTTTCATCAATCTCATGGATCAATTTCTCGACTTCTAAACCTTCGTAGTTCTTAACTTCTACCTCAGGCTTAACTTCAACCGTAGCAACATATCGAAAAGGTTCATCTGCTGCGATTTTTGGCTCTTCTTCCATTTTTGGAGAATCAATAGGAAAGAGGTCCTCGTCTTCCACGGCTTGACGATAAGTTTCATCAACCAGACGAGAAGCGACTTCACCTTCCACATGTGCTCGATAATAGCGCTCTAACACTTTGCGTGGCACTTTTCCTGCCCGAAAGCCCTTCAATTTAGCTTTCTTGCTCAAACCTCGGTACGCGGCCTCAAGTTCTTCTTTTACGCGATCCCAAGGGACTTCAATTGCAAGTTTCTTTTCTACGGCACTCACCGCTTCTACATTTACTTTCATAGTGGATTCTCTTATTGGAAGTGCAGATATTGAGTGCGAGGGGGGGGACTCGAACCCCCACAGACGTACGTCCGCTGGTACCTAAAACCAGTGCGTCTACCAATTCCGCCACCCTCGCGTATCAACTACGGTAGTAAGCCAAAAGCTCGCTGCACTAACGAAGGGCCCTGTACACCCCAAAACCCATGGGTGTCTACGAACAAAAACAAAATTTTTACATCTCCTAGGCTGGACAAGAATGTGACGCGGTCGATACGAGGCCAGGCATGACAAACAAAGCGATTCCGTCGGCGAACAAGGCGATTGTGATGGTTTCTGGGGGACTCGATTCAGCAACTGTAGCTGCCATTGCCCAAGACGAGGGCTATCAGGTGATTGCACTAAGCTTTGACTACGGACAGCGACATCGCTTTGAGCTGAAAGCAGCTCAAAAAGTTTGTGAATCACTCAGTATAAACGATCATAGAGTGATCTCCGTTGACCTCAGAGCAGTAGGAGGTTCGGCGCTCACAACCAGCGAGATCGAGGTGCCCAAAGCGGGAGTTGCACCTGGTATACCCGTAACCTATGTGCCGGCGCGAAATACAATTTTCTTATCACTCGCGCTTGGACTTGCAGAAGCAGAACAAGCTAAACTGATTTACTTCGGAGCAAATGCACTAGATTACTCAGGATATCCAGATTGCAGACCTGAATTTGTAGAAGCCTTCACTCGACTTGCTAACGTGGCCACAAAAGCAGCGGACTCTGCCGATGATCAGTATGAAATTCGAGCGCCTCTAATGACGATGACGAAGGCGGAAATTATTCAACGAGGAACCGAGCTGGGCATCGACTACGCTCTTACTCACTCATGCTACGATCCAGCGGAAAACGGTGGGGCATGCCGTGCCTGTGATTCATGCCGACTCCGAGCAAAAGGGTTCCTTGAAGCAGGCGTAGCAGATCCAACTCGGTACGTTTGAAAAGTTGCGGAAAAGCCGGGTAGCGCTTATCTCTAAATAGTCATGAGGGAGAGTTTAGGCTGGTTGAGTAATTGTGGAGACGAATCCACGTGCCGACAGAATTGGTTGGAACGTGCGGTCTCCGAAGTACCTACTACGGTTCAATGCTGCGGCAACGAAGTACACCTCGTTCTTTCGCTTGAAGAATTTCAACAAAAAACACAACAAAGCCTGATTTCTGCAGTTCCGATCGTACCATGTGCTGGACAACTGGCAGTCAATTCAGCCCTTAACGCTGAGCAAGGCTCTGCAAACCAACTCGACTCTGAATATTCTGAACCACCTCCACCCCAACGGATGCCAAAGGCAACAACTGCGCCGCCTGCATTCGAGCCGGCGCACGTCACGAACCTTTATTGCATTCTCTCTAACGGAGACCGAATTAAATGCGACAAGGAATCTATGATCATTGGTCGGAGTCGGACTTGCGATATCATTCTTCCTTCAGCGAAAGTGTCTCGACAGCATGCTTCTATTTTTCAAAGGAATGGAAAATGGCATATCGAAGATATGGGATCCGCAAATGGAGTGTGGATAAACGGACAACGCATAGCCGAAGCAACGTTAATACGCGACGAAGATGTCTATACAATTTCGGATGAAACACTGACGTTTCAATTTCGCTAAAGGTCTACTTTATACGAACCATCTCGAATGTCCGAGTATAGTCTTTCTGCGCGCGAAGTCGGATAAATCTCTTGAGCCGTCTTCAATAAAATTTGAGCCTGCACAACGTCATCTTTGACCAAGAGTAATTGCACTTGATCTAACATCGCAGAGCTCGCTTGCTTACGCTCGTTCTCTGAAACTTTTTCATCTCGATATTTCTTCCGCTTTCCTGGTGAACTGAGAACTTCATTCGCGTTATCAAGCAGCTCAATTCCCTTTTTCGCATTGAGCTGAATTTGTCTTTCAGAGTTCTCGCTATATTTGGCGAACTCTAACTTCTTTTTCTTGTACGCCGGCTCAATTTCTCTGTCTGTACATGTCCAATGTAATCCGAGAACCTCAAAATAACTTCCTGCAGTCATCGTCGAAAGCTTCTCTTTTATCAGAAGTAATAAATCTTTTGTTCGTTCAGCATCAGTCTTCTTAAGTGCTGATTTCCCAATGGCCATAATGCCAAGAGCTCTTCCCAAGATCACATAGCGAAAAGTTTCATTGGCAGTGAATGCCGTCGCTTTCGCCAAATCTCGTAAATTAACGTTCACGCCTGCAGCCTTTTCGAAAAACCTTCGTTCTTTTTTCTTGAGTCCGCTCGTCGCTTCATTTTGATTAATTTGGACTTCGAAAACACGATCAAGATAAGACTCTACAAATTCTTCTATCTCCCCGAGGTGTTCTCGTCGAACGGCTTCCCGAAGAAGGCTAACAATCATTGTCGAGCCATTTGTGGAGACTAAACTTGCTTGGACTGGAGGCTCGGACCAAATTGAAATATCCAATTGACCCTCCTGCCACAGAGCAAGATCAAAAACTCGTTTCGTAACTTGCTGACGTAAACTATTATTGAGGGAAGCTGAATCTAATTCTCCCATCGAGACAAGAGTTCGCCCCAATGCTTGATTTGCTTTTTCCGATTTTTCCAGCGCGGCCTGTAAAGTAGATCGTGAAATCTTTTTTTGCAGCACTAGACTTCTTCCGATTTTCTCGTGCTCGTCTTCAGGAGTGACTCTCGAAAAGACTATCGAACCATCCTTAACCCAGAGTTCAATACATTTCTCATCATTGCTGAACTTGCAAACTCCTTCCACACCATTGCGAAAAAGAAAGTCGAGTATCTTTACGAGCCATTCTTTACACGCTCGGATGTCTGCTGGTTGATTGTCTTGATACTCAAAAATATCTGCTATCGAGATATTCGACGAGATACGTCCATTATATTTGATCTGCGTTCTTCTTGGCGCCGTCTTCGAAGAAGAATATGAAGACATACTCGCTTGCTGGGCTTCTTTAGAAGGCGCTGGGCGTACTGCGATTTGAGCCAGTTGCTCATGAACCAGGCTGAAGTCTTGCAACATAAAACCTAAGCCCCCCTCCCCCTGGAAGGCAACTCGTCCTTGAACCTGCACTCTCTCTTCGATTCCTGGAATTGCTAAAGTGAGAGTCATCAACGTTCCTGAAGCCAAAACCTGCTCTTTGACCACCAAAGCTCCTTTGGAAATATTAGATGTAAACTGCAATACAAAATGCTGGAAACTTTGAAATAAAACCTCACCTGTTTCGGCATTCAAGCTTGGTATTTCTTCAAGGGTTGGAACGACTTCGACCGCAAATTTTTCTTCCACCCACTTGGGTACACTTTTACTGAGCTCTGTGACAATTTCATTGAGTTTCGAAGAATCAGAAACAAACAAGAGACCAGCATCACTGCCGACCTTGACTGCTTCACATTCGATGGTGTGCTTTAAATATTTTATCTGGACGCTGCCCGGTGGCGAAGTATGAACGTATACGGGTCGACCACTCACGAGTAAAAAGAGAAGACCCGCCATCTCTACATGGTCGTCAATCTCTAGAGTATTTTCAGAAGATAATGAAAAACGGGAAAAGGCACTCGGGCTACTCGCGAGCGTCGCTTTCATCTGGGCCACCAGACTGTCTAAGTTAGGTAAACCAGGCGATACCGGCGCTTGAGGCCGCAGAGACGGCTGCGGTAAAGGCGCGTTTCTTCCCGGGAGATTCTGGTTTGGGTATTGAACGGGAGCGGGAGCAGGCGCGCGAAAAGAACTAGCGACAGGTGCATTAGGTGGCACGTGTCCTGGACGAACAAAATTTTGAGGCGCACCCTGCCGAACCATTGGCCGAGCCCCCTGTCCTTTAGGAATCGAAGGTCCACGCGGCCCAGAAGGATTGACACCTCGAGGAACACCGGGATTCATTACTGGGCGTTGCGGCAAAGGCGCACGAGGCGGCTGACGGTTCATCCCTGCCTGAGGATGGTGTGCAGGAGACATATTTCTTTGAGGGCTCGCGGGATGCATAGGCCTCCCTTGGGGAGATTGCGGAGGTGACGGCCTAGGCGAGCTCAGACCTGGCATCGGTTGTTGCGGAGCTCTCGGTTGAGATTGAGGTGGTGCATGTGCACCTACAGGTTGGGGCGCTGGAAAGGGTTGATGAACTTCAGGACTCGCAGCAGACTGAGGTGACGAAGGGCTACTCTGTTCAATGGATGATGCGGTCGGGCGTCCTTCCATCACTGCTGTGAGAGGCTCAATACTTTCGTTGGGAATCCTGAGCGAAAGACCGAGACCAACCGGGGCTTGCGCGGAAACAAAAACCACCTCTCCATGGCAAACGATCCCGCCCAAGTCTAACCTCAGAACGGTTCCATAAGAGAAAGACTCCGATGTACTCAAAAAGAGACTCTTCAGAGTAAAATCGTTTGTCTCACATTCGAATTGGCGCCCATCGGGGGTATAAACAATCGCATTCGTCATAAGTGACCAAGATCGTAACGATGTTATCAGAAGAGTATGTACGGTGAAAATAAATGACTGAACAATATCAAGCCTATTTCTGTGAAGAAAATATATGGCATCTCGCTACACGTATTTCCGGAGTAGTCCTATTTATGAGCAACCCACAGAATCAATTTGCTATTTGGAAACAAAAACTTGCAGAGCAAGACAAACAAGAATCTCTCGGTGGCGAGGAGTCCTATATTATCTGGGATTACCATGTAGTGTTTGCGCGCGGTTCACAGCAAACACGTCATTTCGAGAATCTTTTACAATATATTACCCAACAGGATTGTCTTATTTACGATTTCGATAGCATTTTGCCCAGCCCTTATCCGGCTAAGCGATACCTGTCAGAGAGTTTTCCCATAAAGAGGCATACAATCTCGCCAATGTTTCACCCGCTCTTTCGAATTATCGATGGAAAAGAGTATGTGAAACGATTCTGGTCTGATCGTTCTCATATGAAAAATGAAAGACAAGAGTGGAGCGCACAACCGCCTTCGTGGCCGTGCATCATGTCTACAGAAAACGACCCATTACGCCTGAGTGCGCTATTGAACTTTCATCACCAACACAACGATACACTGTATCGATTGGAAGACTTTCTATTCGCGCAAGACAAAGTCTAACGCAGGACTGGTACGGGAATAGAGCTATCAACAAAACGACCATTGCCTAACTGCCCTTGCTCATTCGCGCCCCAACAACGAGCTGAGCCGTCGATAAATACAGCGCAGGTGTGCAGGTCACCGGCTACAATATCAACTGGGAGTAAACTAGGTAAACCACTTACAGGCTGGGCCTCATATCGATATCCACCTGTCGTTCCATCGCCCAATTGACCGTGGCTATTTGAACCCCAACAATGGACAAGGCTATCGGCGATTGCACATGCATGCTGACCTCCAACCGAGACCTTAGTCACGAGTAAAAGACCTGTTACTGTAAATGGAAACGGACTTGAGCTACCAGACTGAATGGCATATCCCAATTGGCCTAAGCTATTGTCTCCCCAGCAAAGCACTGAGGCACCTGATATCCCACAAGATGAAGTCCCTCCGGCAGAAACCTGACTAAAGCTACTTACACCATCAACAATAAAGCCTCCGGTAGTACGATACTGTGACGTGAGTTCACCGAGACCAAGTTGACCGAACGCATTATCTCCCCAACAGCTAATTTGACCGCTTTGTGTCGTGGAAGAAAGCATGACAGCACAGGTATGACGAGCTCCCGCAGAGGCCTGGACTACACCGCCAACACCTTGCACAGGCACCGGCTGTGCCCGAGCCGTCAGCGAACCATCACCCAAATTTCCAGACTCGTTCGCACCCCAGCAACTCATTCGGCCATCGGTATGAACGGCACAGCTATGCTGGCCACCGTTTAGGACCTCTCGTACGTCGGCAAGCCCGTTCACATTGGACGGGGTGCGAGTAAAAGCACCCGTTGTTGTATTTCCTAGTTGCCCATTCTCATTTGTCCCCCAGCACTGAACGCTAGTTCCATTTCTTGCGCAGCTGTGGGCGCGTCCTAGACCTCGTGCCATCGAGGATGTCGCAATATGAGCAGGAACAGACTGAGGTGAAGAAGAAGCACTCACACCTCCGGACTGGCCAACATCGTTTGCACCCCAACAGTACGTTGAATTGTCATTGAGGACAGCACAACTATGTTGACCGCCAAGAGAAATAGAACGAATTGGAGCGAGATAACACTGACAAACGCTCGGTTCGCCGGAACATCCACATGCCGTTTCAATCTGACACGAGCTATTACATCCATCGTCGTCAGCCGAGCCGCCATCATCACATGTTTCGTTCCCAAGAACTAAGCCGTCACCGCAAATAGGTTGGCAGTCACTCAAATCATTTCCTGTGCATAGCCAGCCAGGTTCAATTGTGCACAAAGCGTCGCAACCATCTTGATTGATTAGGTTTCCATCATCGCAACTTTCATTACCAAACTTGATTCCATCGCCACACGTCACGGCGCATACACTTGGTTCATTGACACAATCGTAACCTCGTTCGATTTGGCACGTCGGCGCGCAGCCATCATTAGGGGATGTATTTTGGTCGTCGCATGTTTCTTGACCTCGAACAAAACCATCACCACAAACACCAGTACAGACGCTAGGAGACCCGTCGCACATCCAACGTTGCTCTACCTCACAAATGCCGCTGCAACCGTCACCACTGATGGTGTTTCCATCATCGCAACCTTCCATTCCTCGGACTAATCCATCACCACACTCAGGCAAACAACGACCAATTCCTGCCCCTACGCAAAGCCAACCCGCTTCCTGCTCACATACACTAGAGCAGCCGTCGTCGGCATCTGTATTCTCATCATCACATTGTTCAATGCCGGATAAAATTCCATCACCACAGACTGCACTACAGACGCTGGGCACTTCATCATTACAGTTCCAGCCTAATTCTACGGTGCATAAATCAGAGCAACCATCTCCGTTAACCGTATTCGCGTCATCACATTGTTCACCGGATTTTTTCTCACCGTTTCCGCACAAATCACAAGAGTCTGCGCCTGCTCCAGAACAAGTATACCCTTTTTCAACTCGGCAGCTGTCGTTACAGCCGTCTCCAACAAATAGATTGTTGTCGTCGCAGCCTTCGTTACCAACTACGATTCCGTCGCTACAAATTTCTCGACAAAGCGACGGCGTCTCAGAGCTACATTCCCAACCTGCTTCCACGCCGCAAGTCGAAGAGCAACCATCACCGTCTTCCACATTGGCGTCATCGCAGCTCTCGCGGCCGCTTACTTGACCGTCTCCACAAATCGAACATTGGTCACGCGAGCAATCTCGAGGGGGTATGTCGATCTTTGAGGTACAAGCCAATGCAAGTAAAAAAAGCAAAGACGCGAGATATCTAAGCATCATCGGGGAGCTCCTGGTTCGATCAAAATTTTGTCATCCTCTAGGTCATCCTGCATTCCAGAAATAGGTTTGATCTCGTGGTCCTTGACCACCAGCTCTCCCGCCTCAGGCTTCATAAATAGCCACTCTATTCCTGACCAAATCGCAATTGCTCCAGCGGTTACCAGCAATGAATTTGCTGCGACTTGCGCACTAGAGCGATTTTCGTCGTAGCTAATCGCCTGATTTCGGAAGTTCTGATACGCAGCGTTCTGATTCGTATCGGCGAGAGAACTCAAAGCCGTGGTCCGTTGGTCTTCTGCGCGAAAAGCAGCAATCAAGCGTTCGATTCCTGCACCCAGAAAAATGGATGTCCCCGCTACAGAACCCCATTTCCTCCACGCCCAAACTTTTTCTTCTTCCGCTATCTCCTTTGGAGTCTTCGGGCGGGCGAGAATTTCCAAAACCGACGTCTTGCTCGGAGCAACATCAACTTTAACTTCACCAAGAGGCTCTTCTCCTAAAAATATTTGAACGGGTACTGCGCCGGGGCGCACTGTATTTGTTTCTTTAGGAACAAGTGATTGTCGACCGCTTCTTAAATCCCATGGACCATCAACCAATGCGAACTCTAATGAACCGTATACGGGCTCGAGAACTATTTGGCCTTTCTGAGGTATAACAATCGGCTCTCCTTTCATTTCGATATCAAATCGGCGCGATGAAAATAAATCTGTGGTTGATTTCAAAACGACAATGCCTCGACCAAACGGAATCTCTTTGGTGAAGATCTTCGAAGAAAGTAATCCGAGTTTGTCGCCGTTTAGCCAAATTTCAATGGGCTCTTTGTCTTTTCCCTCTGTGCTAGCCTTTATAAGTAAAGTACCAGTCCTCGTGGTTGGGGGGTTATTGATAAGCTGACCATCGGCAAGGTCTAATTTGTAGACGTCGTAGCCGGCCTTGTCTCGCATTTTTAGCTCGCTCGCGACGTCCGTGATGGCTCTGGAAAGCCCTTTTTCGTCGCAAGAAGTCTTCGAGGCTGTCGTAAGATCAACATGCCCCGCGCTAATATTGTAAAACTTCAATTCGAGTAAGCAGGCTTCTTTGGCTTTCTTTGATTTTGAGCGCAGAAAGGTCGACCGAAGAGTTTTGGAGGCACCTACTCGCTGGCCGATTTTACTCCGGCATTCATCATCCCAACAACTTCCCCCACGAATTGCAGCACGTGTCTTTGCTTTAGCATCGTCGACTTGAGATCTTGCCTTTTGTGCAGCTGCGTTTGCCCGAGCCGCGGTTTCTTCAGCGAGAAATACCGCATAAGCTGCACGAGCATCATGCGATTCTAATGATACTTCTTGCGCTTCTTTCGCGGCTTGAATTCTTTCCTTTGCTTTCCGCGCTTCTTCTTCGAGCATACGGGCGAGAGCTTCGAGTTCCTCTACTGATTTTTTGCCGGCAGGACCTCCATGCCCCCCTGCTTCAAGAGCTTTATTAATGGCCAATCGAGGGACCGTAAGAAAACCACTCTCAGTCGCAATGACGGCATTAAGGTCCGCCGTCAGCCTCGCCAGAACAGCATCTTCGATTTTCGGAAGTTCAGGGGCGGCAATGGGAAACACAGCGATGACAGCTCGCCCTCTGCCTTGATCTTCGTTTTGTGCCCGAGCCGTGGGAGCGATGACTAACAAAGTACAAAAACTCACCATGACGGTTTTAGCAATCGTGAGGAAATTCATAGTGATGAGTAGAGACTAGCGGACCTTCCATTCCACGTCGATTGTCGGCACCAGATAAGAGAAGATTCGTCGAATTATCCAGGATTGTTAGTGTATTCATCAATCACACATCAAAAAACTTGTTATTTTTCGACCTCAGGACTACACCTTTTCATGGAATCCCGTCTGTAGCTGGCGCGCGGCTCGGTCTTCAAAACCGATGGGGGCTCCTTGTGGGGGTCTCGGCGGGTTCGATTCCCGTGGGGTTCCGCCAAATTTATCCGCGAAAAACCCCTAAAATACGGGCTGATTTCGTCCAGCACCGGTAGCTTCGCGGATTGACCCGACTGGCTGATTAATCGAAACCTCGTAGCACACATGATTTCTTGGAAAGAACTTTATCGCTCGCACGTTGAGGAACTCACTAAGAATAGTCAACTTGCCTTGCGAGAAACCGATTACGATCAGCTTGTCATCCATTCAGGTCGACTGTTAAAAAAGTCTCAATTCGACGATCAAGATTTTCCGCTAAGGACCGTACCAATGTTCGAATGGTGGACGGATCTACAATGGTCTGATTCAGCAATCATTGTTGGAAAAAATCGGGAGCCAGAGCTTATCGCGCTTCGTTCCAAAAGTTTTTGGGAAAGGCCGAAAGAACCAAACTGGGAAATTATTCGCTCAGGTCTAGAGGTTACTGAAGTTACCGAACTAAGCGAACTCAAAAATAAAATCGAAGGCAGCGGAAGAACTGCGTACATTGGTCATGGTGAAGACGTTGTGGAACATCTCGACGCAAATGTAGACCACTTAAACCCATCCAGTCTCATAGAAAAGCTCCATGACTGCCGAGCAACCAAAACAATCTATGAGATTGAGTGTATGGCCGAAGCCAACAGAATCGGCGCAAGAGGACACGATGCCATCGAAAAAATGTTTCGAGCCGGAGTGCGCTCTGAGCTTCAACTGCATCTTGAATACTTGAAGGCATCACATCAAGACGATAGTGAAACGCCATACAAGAACATCGTAGCACTCGGAGACGCCGCAGCAATCCTCCACCATATGCATTATCGAAATGTACCGGAAGCGAAGACTCTCTTGGTCGATGCAGGAGCAAGCTTTCGTCGATATCCCTCAGACATCACGAGAACCTATGTCATCAAAGAGGACACAGAAGAAACAAACCTTTTCGAAAACATTCTTAGTCGGATGGAAATTCTCAAGCAGGAGTTGTGCAATCGCGTCAAAGTCGGTGATTATTTTGAAGACCTCCATAACTATGCACACGAAGAAGTTGGCCGGATTCTTATCGATCTCGACATTGTCCGCTGCTCACTTGAAGAAACACTGGAAACAAATCTCACCAGAAAATTTTTCCCCCACGGTCTGGGTCATTCCATTGGTATTCAAGTCCATGACGTAGGCTGCCTGAAACGAGCACCAAAAGAACGAAATAAATGGCTCAGAAACACGACAAAAATGACGCCATATCAGGTCTTTACTATAGAGCCAGGTCTATATTTCATCGATACTTTATTGGAGGAACTCAAAGAGAGTGAGCAATCAACACATGTTGACTGGAAAAAGATTCAAATGATGAAACCCTACGGTGGTATTAGAGTCGAAGACAATATTGTCGTATTACCTGAAAAAAGCGAAGAAGCTTTTCGAAATTTAACGAGAGAAGCATTTGCAGAACTCTAATTTACGATCAACGCGAACACAGAGAAAACGCGTTGAACGAACTCAAAAAATCCTCAACACAGCTGAGAAAATCATCGTTAAGGAAAGTCTTGATTCCCTAACAATTCATCGCCTGGCTAAGAAACTAGATTATGCACCTGGCGCTCTTTACCGATACTTTGAATCAAAAGAGGCTCTATTGACCGAGCTCAGTTGCCGAGCAATCAACCGGATTCAAGCTAGACTTCAACAAGTAAAACAAAGTGAATTATCCGACGAACTGACCCCACCCGAAAAAAGTATCTCGCGGATAATTACGATAGCAAACCTTTATTGTAAGCTCCACATCGATGACCCAGCAGCTTTTTGTCTACTGGGTAGTCTTCTTGGCGATCCAAGAAAATTACTTGATGACACACAGGCGAAACGTGTTCACGAACGAACAGTACCCGTTCTCTTGGAATTGTCAGAGCTCATTGAGGAAGCGATACAAAGCGAAGCTATAGCTCCAGGAGACCCTACGGAGAGAGCAATCTCTTTTTGGGCCAGCTTACAAGGAGTTACGCAGCTTCGTAAGTTACTACGTCACCCAACTGACCTAAAAGAAATGCTTGACCCAGATAAACTTGGTTTGCGCTTAGTATCCGATCTCCTCGTGGGATGGGGAGGCTCTCAGAAGATGATACGAGATGTGCAAATAGGGCACAAAAACCTAAAAACGTGACCTCTACTTCAGAATGAATCTACCGGTGCGCTTTCCAACTTTCCTCTATAGGGATCTTCTGGCCAATGAGGATCATCACCATGAAAATAGGCTCGCGAACTTTGATAACAATTGACCCGACCATCCATGTCGGCAACCAAAGAGATCATCCCGAACGTTATTCTATTTAGGAATACCGCGTCAGGCGGCATGTCCAGTTTAAAGACATTTGGGTTTTCCGTGAACATCTCTTTAAAAGTTGTCATCGGCTGAAAATTCTTAAAATCGAAATTGTCGTCTACGAGGTAACCTTGGTAGAGATATCGCATTAATTCTCGAAAAGCGGCGTAGTCGAAGTCGACCCCTTCAAGGACAAAACCAATATCTTTTGCTACAGAACAAATTCGTTCCTCATTATCTTCATGAATAGCTCGACACATCTCTATCCATAATTTCCGTCTCTCGCTCGGAAACGGCCGCACGCAGCCGTAATCAAAAAATACAATTTTTCCGCCCTCTGAAAACAGATAATTGCCAGGATGCGGATCACAATTGAAGAGTCCGTCCATATAAAATGAACCCATGTAAAATCGGTAAAATACATTCGCTACGCGATTTCTCTCTGCTTGAGAAGGAGACGTCTCCAACCATTGATAAAAGGTCAACCCGCGATAAAAAGAAGTCGTTAGTACTTTTTCACTGGAGTAATCAAGGTGAACCTCCGGCACTACAATGAATGGGTGACCCTGATATCTTTTTCGAAACGCCCTTTGGTAACTCGCCTCTTTCCGGTAATCACATTCATCGAGTAGTCGTTCTTCAATTTCTTTCATGATGGCAGAAACATTCGTTCGAAAAAAGAATAAGCGTTGAAACAAGCTCATGACCTTGGCATTCTTAAGGTCAGCTTTCATGGCATCGGCTATACCGGGGTACTGAATTTTTACGGCAACTTCTTGCCCGTCTTTTAATCGAGCTCGATGAACCTGTCCGATACTCGCTGCAGCGATTGGTACCGTATCAAATTCCGCAAAACACTCTTCCGGTGATTTGCCAATTTCATTGATGAACTGTTGGCGAACCTCACTGTATTCGATGGCCGGGGCATCACGCTGCAAAATAGCCAATACTTTTTGTGCTTCAGGAGGAAGGAGACCATCGAGATAACTCAGCATTTGCCCAAGCTTCATCGTAACTCCTCGCATTTCACCAAATACTTCGAGCATTTCTGCTGCAATTGCTTTTTGGGTCACAATAGCTGCAGCATCTTTCGCTTTTTGCGTCAGACTGCTCCGTGCTTTTTGCGCAATCATTCTACCGCCACTACTCGCTGCCAATTTTGACAATCGAAAAGCGCGACCGAGACGCCCAGTGGCGATTCTTTTCTGTGTTTTGGATAGCTTTTCCTTAACCAGATCCTCAGACCCACTCAGGAGAGTCTGTAGATGCTCTGGTAAAGCGTCCTTTTCGTCATCTCTGGCCATCTTCCCCTAGTCGCCTATTATCTTTATGAGGATTCGCTTATCGCGTCGTCCATCAAACTCTCCGTAAAAAATCTGTTCCCACGGTCCAAAATCGAGTTCTCCGCTGGTAATTGCTACCACGACTTCGCGCCCCATAATTTGTCGTTTATGATGAGCATCACCATTATCTTCGCCAGTGCGATTATGATGATACTTTTTTGGGCTCGCATCAAACGGCGCAAGCCATTCAAGCCAGCGTTTGTAGTCTTCGTGTAGCCCCGATTCATCGTCGTTGATAAAAACACTTGCCGTAATATGCATAGCATTCACTAAACATAGACCCTCAGAAATTCCGCTTGATGCCACCTCTCGCTGCACGGCCGAAGTAATGTTTCGAAAACCCATACGTTCAGGAATATTGAGAATAAGCGTCTTCCGATGGGATTTCATGGAACTTCACTTTCAATAGCACGGGGTTCTTTGAATTGGCGATACAAAGTCATGGTTCGGTGTCCGTAGAAGTAATTGTTTCGAGGTAATTTTGAGCTTCTTTTGATCGAGGATTAAGCTCGAGAGCTCGGCGAGCAAACTTAAGTGACCTACTTTTGCGACCAATCTCACCGTACGCTTTAGCAACCAAATAGCTAATATCACTCATTTTTCTTCTATATCCCCCATGAAAATGTTTCGGAGTTATTTTGGAGGCGCGAGAGAGGTATCGAAGAGCGGATCTTGGGCGATTATTGGACAGCATCTTTACAGCCTTGTGATACGCACGATAGGCGTCCACCCACTTTCGGCATCGAGAACAGGGTTTTTGGTGCCGACGGAGTAATTGAAGTCCAACGCGGTAACTTTGGTTCGGTCGAGAAGTCATCAAGCATTCCGCCGGATGGTCGTACACATCAGGAATCCCAATGATCGCATGGGCAATTTCATGCGCAAGAAGATAATCTCCGAGAATTTCAGCACGCTCTTTTGGGAGAGCAGGCTTACCGTCTAGCTCGGAGAGCCAGGTGATGGGTGTATCAATTGCAAACGTTGTCGCCAAAAGTGCCGCTTTACCCAATGCGTTTCGATGGGGATTTAAGGTCGCGATTCCTCCGACTTTCGCTTTGCCAAAAAACGCGTGTGGGTGAGGTTCGCTCATTATATCCGCCATGATGAAAGCGTTTGTAATGATAACATCAAAATTGCGCTGTTCACGTAGTGCGCAATTCCACGCAGCAAATGACTGCTCTGTTGAATACTTCGGCCTTACAAGCGGTTGCTGTGAGCGCGTTTTGGTTTCCGCTAGTCTTTGAACTGTCGTCACATATCGCTCGATCAGATGCTCATAAACTCCGTCATACGTTGGTGAGCGCTTAATTTTTGAATCTGTAACAAAGGACGTAAGAGATTTCAGCGACCATTTCTTCAAAAATTTCTTCGCTTTTTGTTCGTAGGGTTCAAACTCTTGAGGCCCTGTTCCTCGATACCGTTTAGATATTTGGCTAAGGCAATATTTCGAGGTCTCAAGTGGAGCCTGCTTCATAAATTCAGAAACACTCAGAGAAGAAGTCACAACGAAGTGAGGTTTTTGCAAACCAAAGCGAATTTCAAAAGTCTTTGCAGCGGACTCAAGTGCAGCAGCAATCAAGTCTTGGTTAATTTGCGGCAATTTCGGATCAGTGACAATTGCGACCTCAAGAAAAAGACCCGCATTCTTAGGCTTCGTAAAAGGAAAAGCATGAGTAGACGTCTTAAATTCCAGTGCCGGAGAAGACGTTATCGTCTTATTTGCCTGATCTATTTGCGCTGGATTTTGTGCAAAAACTTGTGAAGTCAGAGCAAAAGAAAAAAGGCCTATCGTAGGCGCGCAGACGAGAAAACTTTTTAGGCGAACCAAGCTAAGCAAAATCCTTCCCGAACTCACCATACACTGAAGAGTTCAGTGACGGCAGTACTCCCATGATTCACGCTTATAACAGACCCCATCGTCTACGTAACCACCACTCTGCGCCTAGAAGTCCAATCAAAAGAATAATACACAATGTGGTGTCCCAGATAGGCACCTGTTCCGTTCGGTTCACTTCAATACGGTTTGGTTGTTTGATGGTTACTTTTGGTAAACGTTCGCTGACCTCTTGATATTTTCCACCCGAACTTTCTGCGAGAGCCTTTAGTATGTCCGGTCGCGGAAACGGGGCCTGCAATTCGGACTCAGCGGCTTCGACAACCAATGGCTCCTCGGTTTCACCCAACCGGACCCCTGCTTGGTAAGCGGTCGTCCGCAACCGGTAGCTGCCCGCTTCAAGTTTACCAAGGTTCACAATGGCTTTGCCTTCGTCATTGGTTTTTGATGACATTCTTTCAAGTACACGCTCTTGACCAGAGTCTTGCCTAAGAAGTTGTGTCTCAATGACAGCATTTGAGGTTCCTCGATAATCGACACCAACAACAGTAGCCTCCGCTTTTACGTCCTCACCGACAACATGGACCGAACGTCCGGTAGAAAGCCGTACTCTTGCCAATTCAGGATCCTTGATCAGCCAGCGTAATGACTGACTCCAAAAACGATCAAACTCGCGGCCAGAACCTTCGTCAGCAGCTGCGCCGAAACGCCAAAACCACATCGAGTCGGTATTGACAGCCATTGTTCTTCCTTTGCCAACATCTCTGACCGAGACAATTGGCGGATTTCCAGGAAGCGAAGGGTGAGCTAAAAGCGCTTGAGCTTGTGGCATGAGACCCAGACTGACATTTGCACCCGCTAATTTTGGAAGGCGCGCAAAAACGGACTGCTTCGGTTCTCCTGGCTCTCCAATCTGAGTAATTGGATGATCTCGACCTTGCTCCGTCAGACGAGGGCGATACTCCGTTGCATCCCAAGATCGCATCCCCGACAGCCTAACCGGCAAAACAGAAGAGAGCGGAGTACCTGCGTAAAATCCATCGTCAAAAGATTGATCACCTCCGATCATGAGAAATGAACCACCTCCAAGGACATATTCTTGGATATTCCTCAGATAGTGAGCCATTCGATAGGGTCGATAATTAAAGTTTTGGTAAATAACGACATCGAAAGTCTCGAGTTCTTTGGTGAATAACTCGTTGACCGGAAAAGGAATCAGCGCAAGCTCGTCTTGGGATGCACGTTGCGTGTCTGTCGGTGTACGCAAGATAAAGAACGAAATCAAATCTATGTTTGGATTACGCTTCAGTAGTTCTCGCAAAAACCTTTCATCCCACGAAGGACGACCAGCAACTTGTAATACTCGAATTCGATCACGAATGACCTTGAGAACTAAACTACGACTATTGTTGATCTCAACAGCTTCACCTTCCTGCACCGGGACTGATACTTCATACGCCAGCTTTCCTATTTCTCGAGGTTTAAATTCAAATGAGACACGAGACTTGCCCGTCGCATCAAAGACAGCTTCTTTCGTTGCGACGATTTGACCGTCTTTTTTCAACGAAACCATCGTAGACGAAAGACGAAGCCCTCTCTGTTCAAGGTCGACATCAATCGCCACGGTGTTGTGAACGAATGCGAAATCATCACCGACGATTCGGCTAATTGCGAGGTCCGCTGATGATGATGCCCCAGAAAAACCGAAGGTATAGATCGGTACTTCGAGCGCCTTAGCTAACTTTGTAGCGCGCTCAACTGTGAGTCCGGTCGTGTCAGTACCGTCGGAATAAATCAAAACCGCACCAAGATCTCGACCACTAGAGTTTTGGCTTAGGTCCGAGAATAAGCCCGCAATATTTGTTTCTTTACCTTTTGGATCAATCGGCTGCACGAGTGTATCAACCGCCCGAATACGGTCGGAAAAATATGCTTTTTCTACAAGAGCGCGTTGAGATAATTTATTTAACGCAGCAGCATTTTGTGACAGATGGCTCTGAACAGACTGTAATCGCGTTCCTTTCCGAGTAGCCAAAGACATTGATTTTGAGTCATCGACATAAACAGCGATCCGCGACCGAACCTTAGAAACAGCGCGAAGCTCGATCACGGGCATCAAAATGAGTACCAGAATCATGAATGCAGAAAGAGCACGAAGAACAAGTACGATAAAACGATGTTTGATCTTAAGGCGGGATAAACCAGTTGAAGCGGCGGCTACGGCAAGAATTGCGAAAATTGCAAAGGCAATTCTCGCCTCCGCAGATATCGCACTCGCGAACGAGAGCTTCCAGTCATTATATAGTTCTGGTTGAATTTGCGGGGCAAAATAGCGAACCAAAACCTCAACAAACGCCACGAAAGTACTCCTTCTCAGTATTCTTCTAGCGACGACGCTTTAGGATGAAGGGCGTATGTACCAAGTCAGCCTTATAATCTAAACATAGGGCGTACATGATTATGTTGATTCCAAGTCGAAAAGCCATTTCCCTTTGGCGCTGCCCGCCCGGTGTCACCTGAAATTCCCATCGACCAAACGGATCTCGAGACCAGGCACCAGCCATATCATTTTGGCTGTAAATCACCGCTGCACGATTGTCGATTTCGATATTCTCCAGATAAGGCACTCGAAGTGTACGACCGGCTTGTTGATCAACGAGATAAAAGGACTTGTACACAACATGCTTAGGATCTAGACGGACAAAACTCTGCTCAGGCAAGATTCTCTCAAAGGCTCGTCGGATGGAGAGGTCAAACGCACCTGACGGCTCCGCATCAGAATTATCTACTAAAATGGTACCACCATACCGAACATAACGGCGTAGCCGCTTCACTTGTTCCTCAGATAATTCAGGAAATCCACCTGCGCCGGTCCAATACAAAAACGGGTAGCGAAAAAGATTTTCGGCGTCCGCCTGCATGGCCATAACTTCTAGTTTAACTTCAATGCTGGTCCTTTGCGTGGTTTCCCAAAGTAGCCGCGGCATACCATAGGGGCGGGAATTCCAGTTACCACCGGTTTGCAATTGCACAACCTGGAGGTCGGATGCCCCAGCTGCACCAATAAGGAAGGGACTAGTGAGGGCGCCGCCCAAAAAGGCGCGGCGTGAGAAGTGAGTTAGCACGTATGACTAATTACTTGGCTCGAAAACGAGAGGAAATTCAACATAAACCGCACCACCGTCCGGTTTTGGAAAACGCCAGGTTCGAGAACGCTTCTTGATACACGAACGAACCTCATCGCTACCGACATTGTCAGTGGGGAAATCAAATTCAGCCACTTTGCCAGACTCAAGAATTTCAAAACCAATCACGATTTTACCAGAGAGCTTTGGGTTCCGTTTGAGTGCTCGTTCATAGCAGTCACGAACACCTGAAATATAACGCTTCATCGCTTTTTGGACTTTGTTCGGGCTCAGTTCACCATCAACTTCAGGAGCCTGGGTATCAACTCGACCACTGACTTTGGTCTCGACCTTATTACCTGTTTGGACGCTACCGCCACCAGCGGTTCCTATCTCACCGATTCCTGTCGCTTCACCAGCGCCACCACCGCGAGTTGCAGAGCTACCGTCTTCAGCGATATCGACGCCTTGAATACCAGACATCGCATCACCTAACGAGCCATCCTCATCACCCCCGTCGCGGAAAACATCCGCGAGAGCACCGGCCTGACCACCACTGCTTTTAACGCCGATGACTCCAAGAAGTCCTTTGCCGGCGACCTTCTTAGTGATCGCAGCTTTACGAGCCCGAGCAGCGGCCTCCTTATCAACGGGTTTTGCTTTGACCTTACCCTTCGATTTGTTGGCAACTTTCTTTTTGTCTTTCTTCTTCTTATCTTTCTTGGGCTTGTCTTTCTTTTTGGCCTGCGCCTCTTCTTCTTTGCCCTTCTCCTCTTCTGGCGCCTTCACCGGATCTCGGGGAGGCTCAGGTTCACGGTCAGGCATAATGAGCTTTTGATATCTCTCTGAAATTTGCTCAATCGAAGTGGGCTCAACGTAGGTTTGCTGTCCGGCGTAAGCCACGAAAGAAACGGTACACAGAGTTACAGCGATAAGAATCGAGGCAAACTGCAGATCTAACGTCGAAATCAGTGAGCCTCGAAGCTCTAGAGGCAGGTCGTCACGCCCAGGCTTTGATGGAGGCGCAACGAAATTGAACATAATCCGAACTTGTTCTTTTGGATCTGTTCCGAACAGAATCTTTCCTTGGGTTTCATCGGAAATTTCTGTGACGAAGAAGTTGCCCTTCTTTTGTGTTGAACTGTCGTCACGAAGTTTTCTCAGGCTGACGTAGCCGCCTGAACCGGTCTTGACTTGACCGTCCATGTCTTCGCTAAAACGCAGATAGTACTTGCCACCGGTATACTCGAAAAGTTTCATTTCGTCCGGCAGGTGATCTGCAGTAATTTGGAACATTGCTCCGTTTTTTTTGCCGAAACTTACCGTTTCACGCTTGCGAAGCCGACGTTCTTCAACGAGTTTGCCGCTCTGGATGACGCCAATGCGAAGAACCTTCTTTGCCGCGGAGCTATTTGATGCGCTCTTATTCGTCATTTCAAATCCATATTCCTATCAAAAAGGAGCCTTATTGACTGACTCAACAATCTTGGGAAGAAAACTGTTTTTTAATTCTAGACCTTCAAAGTTCAGATTTGAACGTTGCAAAATATAAAAGGCCTGAGGTTTTTGAATGGTACCTTCGATCTTAAATTCACCCAGTCGAATGACTTTTGACCGACGACGGCGACGACGTTGTGCATCCGAATCAGCCGGGTACAAAGTCACTGCCATGAAGGTCGCAACTGCGAAGATCACTCCGAACACTCGAAGTTTTTGGTCCTGAAAACGTTTCACTACTTCTCCCTAACGTATAATGGTTCGTATCGATCTACCGCGATTCCCTTCTTTATTGTGTGCACCATTAGAACAGTGCGTCCAGAGGGGACGCGAAATTCGCTGTAAGACCGATAGTTTTCCCTTATTCTTTCGTCTCCGTTTCGGCTCCAGCCTTTGTTTCTTGTTCCGCCGCTTTTCTTGCCTCTTCAGCTTTCTTCGCTTCTCTGGCTTTTTTACGAGCTTTTCGCTCTGCACGACGTTTTTCCGACTTAATCCTACGCTTTTCACGTTTCAAGCCACGTTCGACTTCTACCTTATAGCCTTCAATTTTCTCTGCGGTCTCCGGGGTGACTTTGTCTCCTAAAGCAGCGAGATACTTATTGAAGTTATCTGTCGCAAATTGCCAACGCTCAAGTCTGTCCACGCCATCGATAGCATTATCCAAAAAGAGCAAGCCAAGATTGTAGAGACTTTCATGCTCTTCACTGTCTAATTCCAAAGCACGCTGATATGCGTCTCGTGCTTCTTTGTACCGCTTTGCTCCCTTGAGCGCGTTACCTAGATTGACATACGCTTTGGCAAACAGTGGATACAGAGCGACCGCTCGTTCGAGAGATTTAATTGCGCCCTCGTAATCATGAGCTTCGACGTATAACGCGCCGAGGTTATTGTGAGCCTCTGGGAGATCATCACGCAGAGCCGTCGCTTTTGCAAACGTTTCTGACGCTTTGGTTTTATCGCCTTGCGCGAGGTACACAAAACCTTGATTGATCCAGATATTTGCGACCGAAGCATCCACTTCTCGAGCTCGGGTGAGAACGCTTGTCGCCAATTCGTATTGCCCACGACGATAAAAAACAGATGCAAGATTCACCAACGCACCAATATTTTTTTCGTCCGCTTTAAGAATCTTCTTCGCTTCTGTTTCGGCCGCGTTAATTTTTTCGCTCGCGAGCCAGACTGAAATCAATCGATTTCGAAGGCCGAGGTCCGCAGGATGTCGACGAATTGCGTTGAGAAGGATCTGTTCAGCTGCCTTTGGTTGATTTTGACGAAGTGCAAGATTCGCTAAATTCTCAACCGCCGCCAAATAACCATCGTCGGCTTGGATCGCGGCTTCATAGGCTTTTGCTGCCTCTGAATACTTTGACTGACGCTCGTAAACAATCGCCAAGTTGTAATGAGCAGCCGCAAATTTAGCATCCGCCGTAATTGCGTTCTGGTAGCTTTGGATTGCCCCGTCGAGATCTGTCTGAGCCCGAGTATTACCTTCAAGCAAAAACCGTTTCGCAGTGGGATTAATATTAGATTTGGCCTCGCCTTCTGCATGAGCTGTGAGCTGAATACTTGCGACCAGACATAAAGCACTCGCTGTGAGCGCCAGTTGTTCAACTACTCGTTTCATTGCGCACCTCCAGCTGAGCTTGTTGACGCATTATTACGAGGCTCTCCCGAGAGCGTATCCAGGCCGTGACCTGAAATCGTAAATCTTTGCATGGCTGCCTTACCTGGTTTCTGAACCGGGAATTCATCAGGTTTATACTTATTTAGACCTTCAAGCGTCTTCTGCGACCACTGGTTTGTAACCTTGGTTTTTCGAGCCTCTTTGTAAGCACGACGGTACGCACTTTCGGCTTTCCTCTCCAAGACAGATGCTTGATTCTCCAGCTGCAGCTTGTATTCATTAGCGAGTTCCTCGTTGTTCTTGAATTCAGGAGGAATTTCTGCACCAAACATCGCTTCTGCAAATCTCTCATAAGTGTAACCAATACGGTAAAGTGAAGCCAATGTCGTCTCGACTCGTTTATATTTGTATACCTCTTTGTATGCCTTCTCGACGGCACGTTGGAGCTGAGCTTTTCGTTTCAAGGATTTGACTTGTTTCTTACCCGTTCCAACCAACCGAATGCTGTCATATCCACGGAATTTATCTTCGGCCAATTCGAAAGCGCAGTGAGCGGCATAAGTTGCCGCCCGATCCTTAGAGCGGAATCGGCGCTTGTCGTATTCAGAAACACAATTCTGAAATGCTCTAACTGCGAGCTTTGTCTTGCCACGCTGAATATTTGCGTCTCCGATTTTCTGGTATGCCTCAACGATTCTCTGCTTTTGATCGGACTTACGTGAGTACTTCTTTATAAAGTCATCCAAGACTGAAATCATTTCAGGCCAAGCCTTCATCTTTTCGTAAACAATTGCACTTCTGAAGAACATCTCCCCAGCATCCTCTCGAGATGGGAAGGTGGTAGCGTAACGCTTGAACGTGACTGCAGCTTGATCATATTGCTGGAGCTTCTCAAGCGTCACCGCCGCATTGAACAATGCATCGGCACGATGTTCTGACTTCGGATACCTATCGACCAAAGTCATATACGCTTTGATAGCACCCGCAAATTCAAATCCTTTTTCGAAGTTGACGCCAACTCGGAAGAGCGAACGATTTGCAAGGTCCGACTTTGGATACGAATCAACGATGCGTTGGTAAACGTTCGATGCGGCATCAAACCTTTTGACTTTCTCGTATGCGATCGCAGCGTTGAATAGTGCTTTGTCAGCAAATTCGTGCTGAGGAGCTTCATCTACTAATTGCACGTAAAGTGTCGCGGCGTTTTCAAAGTCACCGGCTTCATTGAGTTGTTCAGCTTTTTTGAAAACCGCGCCCACTTTGAATCTACGAAGATCATCCACAAGCTTTGCTTGCGCTTTCTTATCCTGAGACTTAGCAATAACTGCTTTATCGCCATTGATATCAATAAGTTTCTGAGACCATTCTCGAACTTTGTCCCAATCGTCATTAGCCAAGTAGCTTTCAATAATGAGGTTAGCACTGTAGCGAGCGACTTCAGTGCCAGGGAACTTCTCTGTGATCGTCAAGAAACGACCTCGAGCCTCTTCAAGTTGCTCATGGTTATAGTAAATTTCCGCAACTCGATAGGCTACAGCAGGCGCGCGATCACTTTTTGGAAGAATCTTCATGAATCGATCTGAAGCAGCCACAAGCTGTAAGCGAATGTCAGCGATGTCTTTTGGTTTGATGGGTGCACCATTTCGCTCTGCTGCGGTTAGGAATTTTTCTTTCGGAAGTTGACCAGACTTCTCAAGCTTCTCAACAAATTGTTCGTACGAAATCACCGCAGAAAGTGCCGCCGCTTCGAGATGTCGGTTGTTTGCGTTGCTATCGCGAACGAAAGCGTATTGCTCCGCTGCTTTTTGAAAGTCGTCTCCGTAATACAAACATTCCGCGAGATAAAAATTGAAATCGTATGAATTTTTAGAATCAGGAAAGCGGTTCAAGTACGTTTGATATCCATTCGCAGCCCGGCTGTAAGAATCCCGAGCACGAACCAATTGATTGTTTTGTTTGTATGCCTGAGCTTGTTGATGATTATAGATAGCTGCGCGATATAGCGAGCGCTCCGTAAGCTCTCTCGCTCGCTCGAGGGCCGGTTTATCATCGCGATTGGCATTGAACCAGGCGCTTCCTTCGTCGTATTTAGCGACCAGCGCTTCGCGAGCTTTTGTAGCGCCAGAAAAGTCACGGACACGTTCAAAGGCAGTGATAATACGAGATTGAATCTCGGGGTTGTATGAAGCATCAGGATATTTATCCCGAGTCTTGCGCATAACGTCGATGGCCAACTTAAAGCGCGTTTGGTCAAACAAGATTTCACCAAACCTTTTCCACATCTCTCCTACATAAGGCCGGTCATCAAGTTGACCAAGAACGGCTTCCGCTTTGGTTACGCCTCCCCACTTTTCATCGGCAAGAGAAATGGCGATGTACTGCAGCGCTTCAGCGCGAAGCTCGGAACCTGTTTTACCCGTGAGTCGTTTTTGCTCATCCGCGTAGTCAACAAGCTCAACAAAGCGACGAACAGATTCATCAAACATATCGAGTCGATAATGCGTCCAGGCAAGTTTATATAGAGCCTTGTCATAGTATGGGCTGTCAGTGAACTTGAGAACCTTAGTGTAGATGTCTACTGCCCCCTCCAATGCGGCTCGAGTGTTTTGATCGAAGTAAATCTCACCAATACGAGTAAGTACCTCGGGCAAGAACTTGCTTGTAGGGTGCGAGTCTACAAGAGACTGATACATCGCCAGCGATTTTTCTTCCTCGCCTTCTTCGCCGTAGCTGTACCCGAGCAAGTAACGAGCAGCATCAGCGTGACGATAAGCAGGGAAGCGTTCGATCAATCTCTCATAAATACCTATTGTATCTGAATAATCTGGCGCTGGAGGTTCAGGTTCGTTCGCAATTTCACCTCGATCAAAGGCGGCGAGAACGTCTTCATATTTTTCGGTGTTTGAAAGATAGTCGTCACTCGCACGCTCAAAATAAAGTTCGGCTAACCGAAACATTGCATCCGGCGTATAGTTTTGGTCATTGGAATACTTCTCAAGGAACGTTTCAAAGCGCTCAATCGCTTCTTTTCGGCGATTCCGCTCTTTGCCTTCGAGATCGCCAATTTGAACATCGAATTGAGACTCAATCTCTTCGCGCTTTTGATTGTATCGAACCTTGATGACTTCTTTTATGTCTTCACCAAACGATTGGGCTTCATTCGCAAAATTGGTGAGTTCTTTTTCGGCGAGGGATTGCAAATCAGCAGGAGACTTTGCTGACTCGATCTCCTCCGCGGTCGGCGGTGAGGCCGGCTCGTATTCTTCTTGCGAGATTTTCGGCCGGTTATCGGCTTTGGTGGAACTCGTCGTTTTGGACGAATCACCATTTTGAGCCATTGCGATGGCTGGCACTAAAAAGAGTCCCAGCGAAGTCATTTTTATCGTCGATTTCAGCATCATGGGCACCGTCTAGTCCTCCTCGATAAAGTCTTGATATTTGACAGTAAGGTCTTGGACACGTTGTTGTTCTTGATCGACCGCAGAGTTTACTTTGGTGGTCGTGTCTCGCTTTCGCGCCCAAGCCACGTCAATAATCCCGACGTCCGCTTTCATCACTAAATCGTTGAATTGATCAATGACGTTTTGGAGCGAGGCTAGAGCGACCGGACCTAAAAGCGATTTCGTCTTTCCAGACAGTTTATCTTGTTCTTGTTCGAAACGATCGAGCTTTTCAGTTTCGAGTTTTAGTCGTTCTCGAATTCCATCAACTTTAGAAAGAATTTGCCGGTCGAGAGCTCGCTGAAGAGTTCGTAGTTCTTGAGTGATGTCCCCGAGATCTCGACGAACAGAGTCAATGGCCGTGAGACTGGACTGAAATTCAACAGGCAACTTGCCTCGAATCGACTTCAAAAATCCTGATTCTCTCTCAATATTCGCCGCATAAGCTTCTCGTAATCGGGCTGCGTGGACTCGGCCACCGTCACCGGATGAAACTGTTTTCGCAGTCTGAACGCGCTCACCAAGCTCTTCTGCTTCGTTTTCTAGTTGAATAAGGATGGCTCGAATATCACGAGCACGCTTACTCATTAGCGCAATCTCTCGGTCTGTGAGGTTGGAGCGATTTTCGGATAGCCAAACCTCTACGGCCGCAACCTGTGATCGCATCGCAGAAAGTTCAGCATTTTGTCTAAACACTCGCTTTTTCGCCGTGTCGTATTTTGCATTGATTTCGTTCGAAGTCTTGCCAACTTGTTTTGTACTGCTTGGTAGATTTCTCACTTCTTTTTCGAGTGACATACGACGCGCTCGAAAAAGATTAAGCTGAGCATTTTGCTTTTCGGTGAGATAGGGCAAATGAATTCCGCGCTCTAATTGAAGCATTCGGCGATGCGCTTTGAGAAGTTGATTCTCCACAGCGTAGGCACGTGCACGCGCATCCCCGAGCCCTGTGAACATCGTATATTTCTGTTCACCGCGAAGAGATTCTTCCATTGTCTTGATCAAATTGCGGCTCTCACGAAGGAATGTTTGACCTTCGCTGAGTTCCTTCATGACACCTACTGCATCACGAACAGTTTCAGATTGAATCGCCCAGTCTATTGCCACTGGAGGCAACATCCCAGCCGCAGCCGACGTCCGGGAGCGATCATCAACCAGTTGCTGGAGGAACTCCGTCGGATTATTCAATGTTTGTCGAAGCTCTCGTAACTTTGTTTGTGCACCACCATAGCGATCGATGATGGTTTGAAAAGTATCGTATGCTGTTTCAGGAGCACCAAGTCGAATTTGCAAGTTGCCTTCGAGAATCCTGGCTTCTGGAAATAGCTTATGGTCAGGGGCAGACGCCATCAACAACTCAGACATACGAAGGGCCATATCAAGAAAGCGAGCTTTCTCTTCGGGGTTCCCAACGTTCTGGTTTGATGCTTTTACGTACGCCCACGCCACCTCGAAAAGCATGTCAGAGAAATGCGGAGATTTCTCATTGATCTCTTGATACGAATCAACAGCATTAGTGACGTCGCCTTTTTCATAATAAGCTCGACCAAGGGCCAACTGAGCTAAGTCCTTTATCGCATCCGCTTCGACCGCGGAACCGGCTCGTTTCGCAGCTTCTTTAAACTTCAAAATCGCTTCATCGATTTTCCGCATCTGTAACAGAGTGACACCGGCATAATAACTTGCTTTGGCTGACGCTTCGCCGCCCGCAGCAATTCGAGAGAAGATCTCTAATGCTTTAGAGTATCGAATGTCATCTGTTCCTGCGGATCGAAACAATGTTTTCCCATAGTGATAATTGACCGTAGGGTCACTGGCATCTCCAACCCGTATAAGTCGATCCACGTAAACCTCAACGCCGTCGTAACGCCCGGTCGAATCCGCAATTCCTAACAAAGCGACAACAACTTCTTTTAGCCTTTGACCGCGGGCTCGAGACAAAAGGTCTTCAAAGAATGACCGTGCTCCAGAAAAATTCCCCGTTCTTCTCAGAGATTCCGCAAGATAATACACACAATCGTCGTACTGAGGATGACTTCGGTTTTCTTCATTTTCGACGACATTCATAAGTACAATCGACGCACGTAGAAAATCGTTCAACAGGAAATGTACTTTTCCTTCGCGCAAACGTCGCTCTACACTCGCCTCTTCTAGACCAGTGAGTTGAACACCGTAACCTTTGGCTACGGTATCAAGTTCCCCTCGGAGTTCCTTTACGCTTGTGATGAGAGTTCCCAATTGTTCTTGGGCCTCACTCGCACTGAGAGATGATTCTGCCGATGCTAAATTCGTATGAAAAGCTAGCGTGGCTGGCAGCACAATGGTGTACACCAAGTGCCGCGCTTTCGATTGATTATGAAACCTCTTATACATATCGTCGCCTGTAAAAATAGATGCTGAATCGTTAGATTATTTAACCCTAAAACTACTCAGACTTTTGCGATGCACCTGAAGCGTTCGGCTGATTAGGATCGCGTTTTACTTCAACATCATAACGAACCGCTGGGCGATCCTTTAGGTCGGTGGTAATGCCGCCTTTTTCATATCCTACGATACGAACCGAAGTGACTTTTCCTTCTTCGGCCGTGAAGGCGTAGCTTGAACGGATCTTGAAGGAGTACCCTTTGACGTAACTGAACACTCCATATCCACTCCCTCGATAAACCATGTTGACGGACAAATTATGATTGCCCGGTACGATGCTTCCATTGAAGAGCTCGATTTCAGCGACGTCGTTAAGATCACCGTCCGTGTCCGTCTTCGTAAAGATAGGTGCACCATCAAGCGCATAACTCACGCTCTCAAGAACGAATCCGGTTCCCATCTCGTTTCTATGAACAATCTTTGCTTTCGCTCCGGCCAATGCACCATTGAGAACGGTTTCGCGAAGGAGCATTAGTCGCGCCTTACTTCGAAAAATCTTTTCTTTGAGAGAGTTAACTCGCTCTTCAAGACCCCTCATTCTGATTACAGCATCGTCCTCACTTTGAGAGGGTGCTTGCGAAGGAGCTGCGGCTTCGGTTTTTGCCGAGCCCGCTTCTTGTGCATATGCGTTTACACTGCCGGCCACTACAAATAGTGACGCGCCAATAAACAAGATCTTTGTACGAATAGTGCCCATATCTTTTTATACCTCGATTGTACCTAAACAACGGCCAGAGACGGTCTGCCAGTGTTCACCTTTATGGTCAATCACTGCACTGCAAATACCCGACTTGAAAGATCATTTCTACAGCGCAGACCAAAGTTCTGTACTCAAAAGCGCACTTCTCCAATTCGTGAGCTTGGCCTGTTTGAGCAATTCGCCCACTGAGGACGGAGGAAGTCTTGCGATTTCCTCAAGCACGGCCCCAGAAACAAGAAATGACGGCTCAAGATTTACGCGTTCCGCACATTTTTTTCTGGCCTCTTTAAGTTTGCTAAGTCTTTGTTTTACATCAGGTTCTCTTAACTTCGGACGATACTTAGACTCGGTTCGTTTCCTCGGTGCTGTAACCGGGGGTATCTCAGTAGCTCGAAGACCTTGATCGACGGCTCGGCGCAGTCCATCCAGATTCATTTTCGCTGATATACCCTTTATTTTTCGAAGATGGCTCAGGCAGTTTTTTGGATTCTCCTGAGCTAAACGTCCAATATCAATGATTACCTCATTGCTTATTACCCTGAAAGGAGCCCGATTTCGACTTTTTGCTTCTTTTTCCCTCCAGAGGTAGAGGCGATACACAACTTTGCGCGCGATCGGTTCTAAACCTGACGCACCGCGTAATTTTCTCCAGCCGTTCGGATCGAAGTGTTTGGGGCGTGGTTCTCTTTGGCGGAGCAGTTCACAGTCTTCTGCCACCCAAGAAAGTCGGCCCAATTTATCAAGCCGTTCACTCAGGCCATCAGCCAACCTCAAAAGGTGCGCTGTATCCTGTCGAGCATAGTTAATCTGTTTCTGAGTGAGTGGGCGTCGTCCCCAATCGGATCGCTGTTCTGATTTGCTAATTTTTATACCTAAAACTGATTCGAGAAGACTCGCTAAACCAAAAGACGTTATACCGAGGCATCGAGCAGCGATCAAAGTATCGAAGAGCTTACCAAATTTAAGATCAAAATCGCGTCGCATCGATAAGACATCGAAATCTCCACCGTGAAGCAAAACAGTTCGATGACTTGATTCCAATATACTCCGAAGCTTTGGAGCCAAACCGTGGCTAAGAGGATCATAGATATAATCTCGGGTTTGATCTGAGAACTGCATGAGACAGACACGTTCTTGATAGCGGTAAAATGAGTCAGACTCTGTATCAAACGCTAGCTTATCCGAAGCACTCAGGCTATCGATCGTTCTGTCTATGAGAGATTCACTTGCCGTTTCGTTGATAAATACAAGTTCTCGTTCCTGCGCTGATTCAGCCAATGATGGGCTGGAGTCTCATGTGGACGCATGTCCACGTCAAGCTCACTTTTCACTCTTGCAACTTTATCTTCTAAATATTTTTCTATTGCTGGCAGCTTGCTCTGGGTTTTTCACGCCTAAATCGGCGGGAGCACAGACTGTCACCGGTCAACTAGGTATGGTTGCAACCGCTCATCCTGAAGCATCAAAAGCGGCTGTAGAAATGTTACGTTCGGGAGGAAACGCAATGGATGCTGCCGTTGTAGCTGCGTATGTATTATCGGTTGTAGAGCCTTATAGTGCAGGAATTGGTGGCGGAGGCTTTCTACTGTATCGCGATGCGAAATCAAAAAAGACCTCTGTCATTGATTATCGAGAAGTCGCTCCCAAAAAAGCTTACAGAGACATGTATATCGTGGATGGAAAGCTCGATCCGAAAAAATCAGTGGAAGGAATCTTTGCTGTAGCAGTTCCAGGAATGGTTCCCGGCTTATTCGATGCGCAGAAGAAATTTGGGAAAAAAAAGCTCGCGGAATCTCTAGATGCGGCAATAACTCTGGCGGAATCGGGCTTCAAAGTGCTCCCAAAATTTCACAGAACAAGCATTTATCGACAAAAGTTACTGCAAAGCCATCCAGAAAGCGCAAAAATTTTTCTAAACAAAGGTTCGCCATATGAAGTCGGTGAGGTCGTTATTCAAAAAGACCTTGCGAAAACTCTTCGAGCGCTTAAGGCAGAAGGGCCTGAATTATTTCGTAGTGGCTGGGTTGCACAAGCCATGGTCAATGAAAGCAAAAAACTTGGCGGCTTATTAGAAATCGACGATTTGAAAAAGTTTCAAACAAGGTGGCGTACGCCAATCAGTGTTCAATATCGCGGATATAAAATTGAAACGATGCCACTGCCCTCTTCCGGCGGAACTCATATTGTTCAGTTACTGCAAATGCTTGAGATTGACCGTCAGAAGAGAGGCCGAAAGCAACATTGGCTCGATGCAGATGACCTTCATATTTTCATTGAGTCTATGCGTCTGGCTTACGCTGACAGAGCCAAACATCTTGGTGATCCAAAATTTTACAACGCACCGATCGAAATGCTTGTCAGTCCGAGCTATATCAAAGAGAGATACGCTTCAATTAATGCCAGCAAAGCAAAACGTTCCTCCGAGGTTTCGGCGGGCAAAAGCGATGATTCAGAACCGAACGAAACGACGCATCTAACTATCATCGATAAAGAAGGAAATGTTGCTTCACTAACCCAAACGATCAACTACAGTTGGGGTTCGGGCGTCGTCGCGTCAGGTACAGGTATTTTACTCAATAACGAAATGGATGACTTTTCCGCTGCTCCAGGCGCACCAAATTCATTCGGGCTTGTTGGCGGCGAAGCGAATAATATACAGCCGGGTAAGATCCCCTTGAGTTCAATGAGTCCGACGATTGTTACGCAGGACGACAAGGTTCGACTCGCGCTAGGATCTCCCGGAGGATCAACGATCATAACAACCGTACTGCAGATATTATTACATGTTCTTGACTATGGACTTGATGTTGGATCAGCCATCAATTCCCCTCGAATTCATCATCAATGGCTGCCTGACGAACTAAGGCTGGAAGAAGGTGCCCTGACCGATGGTATAGTAGAAGAACTAAGACTGCGAGGTCACGTAATCAAACATTATTCCGGTTATTGGGGCGATGCGACAGGTATAGAAATTTTAGATAATGGCAGCAAAAGAGGAGCAGCAGATGCTCGCGGTGATGGAGTAGTAGTCGCAGAATAGACCTCAACTGTGCTAAAGCAGTTTTTGTGCTGACCTCCTTAGTCAATATTGCAGCTTTGTCCGCCGGACTTTACATGGCTGAATCCAAACCAATTTCATGGATAAAAGATGATTGGCAGGAAGCGAAATCTCGAGCGCTCACCGAAAATAAACTCATCGCGGTCGATGTCTGGGCGACATGGTGCCACACCTGTCTTGCGATGAAGAATTTTGTGTTTACACAACCAAAATTGAGGCAACTACAGTCGCAGCATGTTTGGTTATCGCTTGACTATGACCAACCTAGAAACGTCGATTTCTTTCGAAAATATCGCATAAATGCCTTTCCGACCTTCATGATCATAGACCCCACGAAAGACAATGTTATTGCACGATGGCTTGGCTCTGGCTCTGCCGACGAAATGCTACAATTCTTTAGGCACGTCAATCGAACTCCGGACGGTATACTCTCTCAAGCCCAAATCGCCCTTGCCAGTCAAAAATATAAAAAAGCGATCAATTTACTGGAGAGTAACCTCACAAAAAAGAAACACAAGAAAAACCAAACGAGGCTTTTGTCCGCATACGCGGAAGCGCTTCGGAAAATTGACTTGAAGACTTGCGCGATAAAAAACGAAGGCTTTCTCGATCAAGTTTCCAACAATGCACAGGGTCTTGATTATGTGATGTTGGTAAGCTCCTGTGCAGAATCGATTCCAGATTCAAATGTGAAGATTCGAATTCTATCGAAAATAAAAGATAGACTTGTTCTTGCGCTTCAAAGCAGTGATCTCGACATTTCGGCCGATGACCATTCGAGCATCCTTGCAACATTGAGTTCAATTTATAAAAAGTTAGGAAACGATTTACTTGCACATCGAACCAAGGTTCAACAGATGACACTGCTTGAAAGAGCAGCTCAAAAAGCGCCATCACCAAAATCGAAAGCAACATTTGATGCGCATAGACTATCTTGTTACCTGGGTCTTGGTGAGCTCGCTAAAGCGGAACACATGCTGAAAAAAACACAAAAGGAGTTGCCCAACGATTTTAATACTCTATGGAGACTGGCGATTTTATACCGACATATGGACCGATATGACGAAGGTATCTCGGCTGTCGATGAAGCTCTTCGTTTAGGATACGGGCCAAGGCGTATTCGCTTGTTCTCAGCCAAAATTGATTTACTTGTCGCGAACAACCAAATCAAGGAAGCAAGAGAGGCATCAAAATTAGCGCGTGCAGAAATCGCATCCCAAGACAAATCACTCATCAGAACTTATTGGTTAAGCGAACTGAATTCAAAGGAAAAACTAATACAATCACATCGTGATCACTAAGATCAAAATAGCATATGAAAACATCGAATACTCATTCTCTTGTCGCAACGAGCAACGAGCTGGCCGCAGAAAAAATCATTAGCGTAAGTTTGCAAGGAGAATGCCGGCCAAACAAAGTCATATCGAATTTTCATGCGCGCCAAATAAAATGCATTTCGGAAACGTTCTTTTCTGCGGACACTACTCCAGTTGACTCTCAACGGCTGGAATGGCTTGTGCGAGAGTATTGTGATTTCATGAGCCGAGCGCCTAAGAAACAAAGGTTTCTTTTTCGGACCGCAATCACTGTTATCGCTTTTCTGGCTCCATTATTTATTTGGAAAATAGGACCGTTCTCGACACTCAATTTTCGTGACCGAGTAAGGGCTCTTCGAGTATTTGAACACCGCAAAATTGGAAAAATTCTCGTACCTGTCCGCGCTATTCTATGTCTTATTTATTATGAACATCCTGAGGCAGCGCGAACACTTGGTCTCGTGACAGAGCGGCAAAACCTTACTCAAGTGGGGCGTAAATGAGGCAGGTCTATATCGGACGAGAGCATAGCGGCCCACTTCAGATTCACGCAGACGTTGTAGTGGTTGGTTCCGGAGCTGGTGGCTCAGTCATCGCGGCGCACTTGGCTGAAGCAGGACAACGCGTGGTTGTATTAGAAGAAGGTGGATATGTATCTTCGAAAGAGCACGCGGATATGAGACCGAGTCAAAGTCTTCGACATGTATGGAGGGAAGCCGGGCTGACGATGGCGGTTGGTCTTGGTGAGACACCGATGATCAATGTGATGATGGGGCGATGTGTCGGCGGATCCTCAGCGCTTACTGGTGGCGTCTGTTTTCGAATCCCTGAAAATGTCCTTGCAGAGTGGAATCAGGAACATGGTCTTACTGAATTTACACAAAAAAAACTCGAGCCTTTTTACAAAGAAGTCGAAGCGAATGTTCACGTGGAACAAGTGCCTATAGAAATGCAATCACGCTCAACTCAGCTCTTCGCCAAGGGTGCGAAAAAGCTTGGTTACGAACTAAAGCCAATGCGACGAAACACAAAAAACTGTACGGGGTGGTCATCATGTAATTTTGGATGTCCACAAGAATCCAAACTAAGCGTGCTCGTCAACTATCTTCCCCGGGCGGAGAAAGCAGGAGCAGCCATTTATTCGGACTGTCTTGTAGAGAAAGTCATCGTCAAGGACGGGCGAGCAGCCGGCGTAAAAGGTCGATTGCTCAATCGAGAAGCGGGCAGACCAGGCGATACTTTTCAGGTGAGTGCACGACGGGTCGTGTTGAGTGCGGGTGCGTATTACACTCCCTTGATTCTAAAGAAGAGTAATATTGGTCGACGCTCAAAAGAGCTCGGTCGAAACCTCACTTTACATCCGGCTTTCCGCGTTATGGCCAAGTTCGACGACAAAGTTGAGGGATGGTCGGGCGCGATGCAGAGCGCCTATTCATCCGATTTTGAACCACAGGGAATTCAACTCAACAGTATTTTTGTCCCTGCAGGCATCCTCGTCGCAGGTTTACCAGGGGTTGCATCCGAGCACTTGAGACGGGCCCAAGAAGCTCCGCACCTTGCCATTTTCGGAGTAAATTTACACGACAAGGCCGGTGGCAGAGTTCAAGCGGGATTCGGACGAGAACCTTTTGTGTCCTATAGAATGGCAAAAGAAGATCGAGCGCGAGTGCCTGAAGCTCTGAGAATTGCCGGCAACACATTTTTTGCTGCGGGCGCTAAGGAAGTGTATCTCCCAATGCTTGGATTGAAAGGGCTAGACGCGGACGAATTCGCAGCATTGGAACTCGAAAGTCTTTCGGTCAAAAATCTCGAATGCACATCTCAGCATCCTCTGGGTACATGCCGAATGGGAACCAGCCCGAATAACTCCGTGGTCGATCCCTGGGGACAGAGCTGGGAGGTCAGGGACCTCTTCATCGCTGACGGAAGCACTGTGCCAACCAGTCTTGGCGTAAATCCCCAACTTACAATCATGACGATGTCCACGCGAACCGCACATTACCTTCGTGATTTACCCTTTTAGCTTCGTCCCAGGTCGGGGGACTCAAATTTTTTTCTTAAAATCAGCCGAATTACGTACGACCAAATTTCAAAAAACGCCGAGAACGTGTTTGCGAAAGCGTTGATGGGTTGCAGAGAACTTTGCTCAAGCACCTCTAGGATTGAAAAGCGATTCTACTGGCGAACTGTCGCCGGCATCACTCTAAGGGGTCCTTTACGGATGGTGATGGAGACGCAAAAGCGGGTCAATCGGGCTGGTTCCCGGTGTCTCTTGGAACCCACCACGCTGACCTTTCTTTTTGAACTGTTGTAAATGCACCGCCTTCTTGGCGGTGCTTTTTTTTTATCGGAACTTTACCGTAGCGATAATGTCATCATCTGTTCCCATTTCTTCGTCCGCACCGGCAGATACAATCTCGTATCCCTGGTCTACTTCGTACAACTCATAGTAATTACCCCAGTGGTCCTTTGCGACATCCTTTGCATCAGAGTGCGCAATCGACCGAACAAAGTCGGAAAAGTCTTTCTGAACAACGTCAGCGTTGTCCGCAATTACCTCGCTAAGAACAGCGCTTTGAAGGGTACGCATCTCGTACTGGGTCGCTATTTCTTTTACTTTTTGAATGGGCTGGTGAATCACTTGAGCAACGGAGTCCTGCTGTGCAGCACCCATTCCAGCGGCGGTCATGATTGAGAAAAGCGTTGATAATTTCATTAGTAAAACTCCGTAAATAAAAAAAAGAATAAAAACTTGTTACATAACCTACATCGACGAATGCCACGCCGACTTAAGGTCCAAAAGCAAAAAATCCCTGTGATATTCAGCACGTGCGCTAAATCACACTTCAGCTGTCGGGAGAATCAAGGGAACGACTTGACGAAGCAGGTCTACGCAGATTGTTTGTTACTGCGATGAATCAATACTCTCGGCAACTCGTTATCGGACTCATCTTGTCCGCGGCAGCCACTGCCTGCGATGATTCACACGACTCAGAGCCGTCAGTGGATTACAGTTGTGAAGGGGACGCACCCTATGCCAACGCCGGTCCATTCGCCGCGGGAGTGACCACGGTACAGGTCGCAGGCGTGCCGACGGAGATTTGGTACCCCGCGAATAAGACAGATGTGGAAGGGCGTCTGAAGGCTCAATACGACCTTCGTCAATGGCTTGGTACTTCCATTCCGATCAATGAAGAAGACGCTCCGGTCTTCGTCATGGACGCTTATCGCGATGTGCCGGTCGCAGACGGGTTACAATATCCAATCGTTTTATTCAGTCATGGACTCGGAAGCTTCAGGACCCAATCGAGTTTTCTCACAAGTCATCTTGCCCAGTGGGGTTTCGTTGTCGCAGCGCCCGACCACAAAGAGCGAGGCGTCGCCTTACTGGTCAACAGCGGGGTTCCTGAATTCGGCGATTCAATCAAAACCTTTGACGATGTTGTCAAATATCTACAACGCGCACAGGACGAAGAAGAGAACAAATTCTTCAATCGTCTAAATACCGAGCGAATCATGATCACGGGACATTCCGCCGGAGGCAGCACCTCCGTTGACTTCGCTCGTGATCCAAGAATCACCTCTTACGCGCCTCTTTCAGTAGATACCTCGACAACACTGCCTGCAAAGCCCTCGCTATTTATGGCTGGAAGCTTTGACGAAGTCATTCCTCCATCCCGGACTGAGGCCTTACACGAACGTTTTCCCGAAAGTTCAACGAACACTTATATCCTCATTTATGGAGGCGGACACAATGTATTTGCAGACATCTGCTACATTGCTGAAAAAAACGGAGGTCTATTGCCTCTTGCTCGAAAATATAATGTTCCAGTTCCAGACTTCTTTGACTTCCTCGCAGAAGATGGATGTCGTCCTGGCGACCTCAAACCAAAGGAAGCATGGCCGATGATTCGGCACTATGTCACGGGACTGGCAAAACAAACGCTCACACCACAAGACGCACGACCAAGCTACACTAAAGAAGCTCAGGAATGCTTTGGAACATTGATTGAGAAATATCGTGACAACGAGAACTAATTACTCGTTTCCAGTCAAAGCCAGCACGCGGATTGCGCCAATGTTTACGTAGGCCGCAGGTGAACTTCCACCGCTTCCACCAGTGTATAAAGAGAAATGCTCGAAGCTAGACATATTGACGGCCCAAGGGTTGTGATCAATCACAAAGTCATAAGATCGACCCCCGATGAGTTCTACTCGAGAAAAAGAAGAATCTCTCCAGGTTGTCCAATCTCCCGTGTGAGGCATTACGAGGTAAGACTCACTGACAACCGTCTGAGAGGAAGATTCAATCACCCGCAGGCGCTTCACTGCACATGTAATTCCCGTCGTGAGACCACCTAGTCCATTTCCAAAAAAAGTCTGGACAAGATACGTGCCCGTGTTGGGCGCCGAAAAAGATTCTGACCGAATTGAATGACCTGGCTCTCCCCAGCTTTGATAATGAATCCACCCATGCTGATCTACAAGTTGACCGCCCGTAGTTACAAAACTTCCGGCGTAGAGATCGTAAATACGTTCTGAACTTCTTCCCCAATAGCAGACTGGCTCTGAACGTTGAGAGCGGAGACTTGAGCTAAGGGATTCAACTTCAAAAGTATAACAATGACTCGCAAAAACCGGGGCGCCAAGTGCATCGAGATACGTCGTTGAAGGTGCGATGTCTGTCAAACGTTCGCCATCTCGATAAATATAGTAACGAAAATTGGCCGGGTTCGGATTTGGGTCGCTAAGATTCAAGAGCAAACCGTTCGCGGTATAGTCTACAGAGTCTATTTGCGGTGTTTGCGGAGCGAAAATTTCATCTTGGGAAGAACTTAGAATTTTAACACCAGAAGCAACTGTCGTTGTTGAGACCTGCAAACGAATTGAGAGGAGATTTCTTTCTTCGAGTTGATCAACTGTAATTCGGGTTCCAGTCAGCGGTCGTTGATTCAAATTTATTTCGGCAACCTCATATAAATCGCCACTACTTGAGACAGAGGGAAACTCTAAAGCAATGTGCAGTCGGTGGCCTTGATAATCAAATCGATTTAGTATGATTTGATCGACTCCCGGAAACCACTCTTCGCGAATCTGGTGAGTAATAAAAGGGTCGAACTCGAGAGCATCGACGAATGATCGAATCCCCAAAAGAACGTCGTGGACCATACTCACATACGCAGCGACCGACCATAGCTGACGTTCTGAATTGATCACAGGTCCAGAAAAAGGACCATCTTCAAAATAAGGCAATCCGCTCATCAACTCTAAATTCTCCATATTCGATAAATTTAGAGCCGTCGCATTAACCAGTGAACGGATATTGTGAGCTACAACTCCAGCTTGTCTGTGTTTTTTGGCTGCCCGTAGCCAATATGCGGTAACAAAAGGCCATATCGCACGATTGTGATAGATCGCCGAGTCCGGTTGTTGAGGCCAAATTACAGGTGGACCATATTCACTGTGTGGATAATCCTCGAGAATTTGAAGGGAACGCTCCTCGCCGGAGAGGTTCATGGTTATCGCAAAAGAAAGCGCCAAAAGGTCAAAACGATAAGATGGAGCGAGATCTAATTCTGTAGGCAAAAAAGCGCTATAGAGCGCTTCGTTTTCAATGTGAAATTCCTCCTGAATCGCTCGGCGAAGCGAATCGCTCCAGAGCTGTTGCTCTGCTGCAAGCATCGACTCACCCGCTGATTGATTTAGGCGTGCGGCTTCTTCTATCGCGGCTAAGTGTAACAAGTTCGTTGAAAGAGAACGAGACATTCCAACGTGCACAACATTGTTCTGAACCCAATTTGGATACGTCTGTTCACGCCAATCCAAAAAGGATGTTTCTCCTCGATAAAGGCCTGTCATTTCATCATAAGCAATCTTCCGATCATGACTGATGGTGTTATTCAATGCTCGACGGAGACGAACTAAAAATGCTTGTTGCTCGGCCGGCTTGAGATAATGAAGCGTCTTAATCGCCCCAAGAATCCACGAGACGCGATCAGTAGAAACGGGATAACTTCCTCCGGTCCCGGTATCTTGTACGATTTGTTCGTCCGTTCCGTCGCGACGAGGAGACAACTTGAAAAGAAGAGAATTTCGGGCACGAATAGGGTCGAGTGATGCCAAGGCGAGATCGGTGGCGTACGCGATGTCTCGAGTCCAAACGTATTTCCATAAGCGACCGGTTTGGAAACAACCTCCTGGCATGCAATCAATCGGTTGGCCTTGGTTGAACGAACCATCTTGAACCTGCGCAACAGAATTTTGAATCACTTCCTCAACACTCAATGAATACAAGGCATCAAACATAGGATTCCCGGAGCGCAGCACAGGATAGTCTGTATTTTCGTTAATAGTTCGCGTTTGACTACGAAGTGCATCGCGCTGCGGTTGAGTTGAATTGATCGCAAACTGACTTTGGCAACTCGTACCCGTTTCAGTAACTGTCACTCGGCCGCGGTTATCGATAATTTCTGCGTTTGCAGGATCGATTTGATTTTCAGGTCGGTAACAATTGGCTACAACAAACTCTGAACTTGAGGCGTCCGATGAGCCCGAATCTGCCGTAGAAGCATCCAGAAAACCACTATCTTTTGGGGCAGAAATACCAGCATCAACGCTTGTATTGGCCGTTGCGTCAGCTCGCACCATTGCGTCTTCATTGCCCGCATCAATGTTCATCGTTATCGGCGAATTATCTGCTGCACAGGCAGAAATGGCCAATATGCTCATCCATAAGATTCTCACGACAAAAGCACATGTACTGAACCTGTCCGTCATTGGCTACCAATTCGAGACCCTATAAGGAAAATAATCGGGCAAACGTGACTACCAATAGTGAGGTTCTTCCTTCATGTTGTTGATTGTGCGTTGCTTATTAGTGACTTTGTCGACCGTCTTCGTATTAGGTGCATGTCAGCCCGCAAAAGAAACTATTTCTTCGCGAGCAGCAGCGCTCACTGCTGAAACAAAAGTGGAGCTCACTCATCTTTGGATGGTTCAGTTCAAGGAACCCCCAACAAGCCGAGGTGGAAGTGAAGAAATCCATCGAAACGAACGAGAAAGATTTGAGGTCACCCGTTCATCTTTGGATCTCACGATCAATTACGATTACCGAGACGTCTGGAACGGATATGCTGTCGAGCTGAACAATCAAAGAGATATCAATCAAATTGAAAAACTTCGCTTTGTTCAATCGGTATATCCCGTTGAATTGTTTGAACGTCCATCAAGTCATATTTTAGAAGGAAGCCACCTTGCCAGTGCGAATCAAATGTCCGGCGTAGCGTATGCACATCAAACTCTAGGTCTTTTGGGTACGGGAATTCGAATTGCAGTCATTGATACGGGCGTCGATTATCATCATCCCGACCTGGGCGGCTGTTTTGGGCCAAATTGTAAGGTTGAATTTGGCTACGATTTTGTGGGTGACAATTTCAATCCACGAAATGGAACTAGACCTCGACCTGACAATGATCCTGATGATCCGAAAGGCCATGGAACACACGTAGCGGGCATTGTTGGAGCGAATGGTGTCGTAAAAGGAGTTGCTCCAGAAGCAACCCTGGGTGCCTACAAAATTTTTGGCGTCGAAGGTCCTACTCGGTCGGATATCACCGTCGCCGCACTAGAGCGTGCTTTTCAAGATAACGCACAAGTTATTAATGCAAGCCTGGGTTCGGCCTTCGGATGGCCCACCGGACCCCATGCTGAAGCCATTGATAATCTAACAGCGGCTGGGGCAATGGTCGTCGCCTCCGCAGGAAACGAGGATGAATTAGGACTACACGCGGTGGCGAGTGTCGGTGCGGTGGATAGCGCTCTGAGTATTGCATCTTTTGATAATGAATCTCTTCAACTGAGTACAGCGACGACCTCTAATGGATTGACGGTCTTACATATGCCTTTTTGGGGAAACGCCGTACAAGGAGGACGGCTTACCTCTGGAACCTATCCTGTGCAACGAACTGACCCACGACATGGATGCGACGCGTTACCTGCAAATTCAGCTGTCGGTCGCGTTTTGATCATGCGAAGAGGACGGTGCAATTATCGAGCAAAGGCTGAAAACGCCGAAAACGCAGGTGCGGCAGCCTTACTCATTTATAACAACCGCAACGGACGAATCTATAGTGCTCGAATCGACGGAACGCCGATCATCGGGATGCCCGTTTCTTTTCTCTCGGGACAGACGGGTAACGCTATCGCAAATGACTTAACCTCTGGAAGCACAGTTGCGATCAGCTTCAGTGACGATGTAGGCCTTGAGCCATACTATCGTGCATCCAAGATTTCGACGTTTAGCTCTCATGGCCCAACCGCAGCGCTCACTCTAAAGCCAGATATCGGAGCGCCCGGCGGAAGAATTTATTCCACCTATCCGCTAGAAATTGGTTCTTACGCAACTTTGCAAGGTACGTCGATGTCTAGCCCACACCTGGCCGGCACCGCTGCGCTCCTCAAGGAGGCACGACCCAATTCGACTCCAGACGAAATACGGATTCGTCTACAAAATAGCGCCCAGCCACAGACTCCGCATCCAAATCGAGGCAATGATACATTTTTTGAAGCCGTTCACCTACAAGGAGCAGGGCTTGCAAATCTAGCACTCGCTATAGAAACACCAATTACACTAGAACCAAGCCGAATCGCTTTTGGCGAATTTGAACCATCCGTTTCGTCACTGCAGCAGACAATCACCATTTCAAACGGCAGTACAGAGAGCGTAGACCTGAGCATAAGTCACACTCCTGCTCTAACGAGCTCAAACGCGCCTGCGTTAGAAACCGTTCTCGAATTCGCGGCAGACGTAGAGATCCAACCCGCGCAACTCAGCGTGCCGGCCGGCGGGACTGAGCAAGTCGTCGTGACGGTCACTGCGCCGGCAGGACTCCTCGAGAAATCTGTTTTTGGTGGCTATATCCAGGTTTTGAACGAAGAGAGCCAAGATACTTTAAATGTTCCTTACATAGGCTTCAAAGGGGATTATCAAGCTGTCTCTCCTTCAATCCCAACGCAGCGAGGCTACCCGTGGTTGTTGAAGCGTCCGAGCGAAGAACATCAGTCTATGGGGGCCAGTTATAGTCTTGAGGATGATGATGAACCTGTCGTGCGGTTTTATCTTGAATGGCCCGCCGATCAGTTGATGGTTCAACTTGAAGTCGACGGCGAATATTACAATAGCCGAATTCGATTGAACGCCGACCCTACACGTCCTGATGATTATTCCACTTACAGCTTTGATGGTTCTGTTTGGCGAAACGAGGAAGAGTTCGAAGTCCCTGATGGAGAATATCGCGCCAGACTCGCACTCCTGAAGGCATTAGGCAACGAATCGAATGCAAACCACTGGCAATACCAAGCCTTGCCAAATATTACCTTCGACCGACCCAATCGAGCGCCCGAATTCCCAACGTTTGAGAATCTATTTTTTTCTGAAGGCGAACGGATTGCCGTCCAGTTCACCGCGACGGACATCAATAGCGACCCGCTGACATACGCCTGCCTAGGAGTACCGGACAACGCTGAATTCGACAGAATGACCGGTGAGTTCACTTGGCAAACAGATTATCAAGACGCTGGAGAGTATATGCTTACCGTTTCGGTCAACGACGGAACCGTCTCGACCACGAGACGGATTGTTTTGACCGTTCGCGACGTTCCTCAAGCACCCGTTTTTGAGCCTATTGTTAACCAGACCGGTAAAGAAGGAGAACGGCTGACGTTTGCAGTAAAGGCCACGGACCCGGACGGAGATAACGTATATTATTCGCTCACAAGTACACCCACAGGCGCTTTAATTGGCCCAACCAGTGGCGAATTTGTTTGGGATGTTGACTTCAATCAAGCAGGTGTCCACGTCTTAGAGTTTCAAGCACACGATGGCCTTCTACTCACGACCACAACCGCCACCATCACTATCGAAGCGACCAACCGACCACCTGTATTACAGCAGCTTTCAAATGCCACCATTGCGGAAAAGGAAACACTTAAATTTTCTGTTCGAGGGACAGACCCAGACGGTGACGAGCTCACCTTCAAACTCGATGGCGTTCCTGAAGGGGCCACCTTTTCCGCGGAAGGAGATTTTGCTTGGACACCAAATTTAGATGCTCAAGGCACCTACACCCTCAAGGCCAGCGCGAGCGATGGAATAGAAACCGTTTCTCAAGATTTAACCATCGTCGTTACCGACGCGGGAGATCCGCCGCGGGCAAAAACCGTGGAGCCTTCCTCTTGTAATTGCCGAACCCAAAAAGCAAACTCAAGTCCACTATCAAGCCTGATCTTACTCATCACTGTACTCGCCTTTTTGTCTCTGCGGACGCATCGAAAGGTTCGCTGACGAACCAACGTAGCTAAGTATACAAAAGTGACCCGCGGCGTCTTTCGGCAAAAGCGCGTTCGTTCGTTCTAAAAGTCTCAATGACATCTTGGGCGGATGCTCCAGCTTCGAGGGCTTCACGCGGTTTTGTCGAGCCAAATAAAAGATCTATCGCAAGGCGATCCGTAATGTACTCATATCTTTCTGTACGCCACTTAAAATCTTGCGGTGCAACCTTCAACGCACCAGCCATCAATGCAACCGCCAAGTACACAGAACGGACAGGTTTACGGTCTTGCACATGAATTTGGAGTCCTCCGCATCGAGATTGAGCGTGCTTTTGAAACGTGGGCGTAAAGTAGGTTGGACGGAGTGCAACACCATCAAAACGCTCCGTCGGTAACGCGTGAATCCATTGGTTAGGATCTAAATACGGTGCACCTACCAACTCAAAAGGACGGGTTGTGCCCCGACCTTCACTCAGCAAAGTGCCTTCGATAAGGCACATTCCGGGGTAAATCCACGCGGTGTCGACGGTCGGCATATTTGGCGAGGGTAATACCCAAGGCAGTCCCGTGGCGTCAAAATCCATGGATCGCTTCCAGCCGACCATCTCAGAAATCTCCAGATCCACGTCGATACTCAGCTCGGATTTCATCAATCTTGCATATTCGCCCATCGTGAGACCATGTCGCATAGGTAGGTCAAATGCGCCTACAAATGAGCGGTATCCAGACTCAACCGCCGGTCCCTCAATGTCTTCCTCTTTACCTCCGATAGGGTTAGGTCGATCGAGAACAAGCACGCGAACGCCCGCCTCTGCCGCCGTTTGCATCGCAAAGACCATCGTCGCAGCAAACGTATAATAACGAGCACCTACGTCCTGCATATCAATCACCAATACATCGAGTCCTGACAGCATCTCGACGGATGGTTTCAAAGAACTCTCTTCATGGCCGTATAAAGAATAGACGCGCGCCTTCGTCAGTGGGTCCACCGCATCTTCAGCTTCCTCAACGACTTCCATGTCTTGGGCGTCTCCGAAGACACCGTGTTCAGGGCCAAACAACTTCGTAATGTTCACCCCACTGGCGTGCATGAGAGGTAGAATATGACGCAAGGAACCGTCCACAGAGGCCGGATGAGCGAGCAAGCCCACCTTGCAATTCTTCAACGATCGAAAATGTTCTTCCACGAGGCGGTCGAGTCCTGTCTGCACTTTCATACTTGTCATGCCTATACCGTTATCCGGTGATTGACGCCAGGGAGCTGAAAACAAGAGAAATCTGTCACCTTAAACTCATGAATTTTAGGGCGAAAACGTTCTTGGCTTGTTGACGAAACAGACACATCAGGAGAAGACCCGTCCATGTCTAAGGTAGAGATTATTTCTGGGAAAGCCTTGGCCGAACGCCTTCGGCTTTCCATAAAGGAACAAGTCGAAGCGTTCAAACAAACGTCAAAGACCACTCCTCATTTGGCTGTTGTTCTCGCGAGTGACGACCCTGCGAGTGCCACATACGTCAAATTTAAGGGACGGGCGGCGGACCAATGCGGAATTCGAAGCACCCAATACACCATTCCTGCAAGCACGTCAGCGGAAGAACTCTTGAACCTCGTAAAACAGCTCAACGACGATGACGACGTTGACGGTATTTTGGTTCAGCTGCCTCTGCCTTCTCAACATGACGAAAAGACCATTTTGCAGGCGATCTCACCCGCCAAAGATGTCGACGGTTTCCATCCCATGAACTCTGGTCTTCTTGCGCGCGGAGATGAAAGCGGACTGATGCCCTGCACTCCATCCGGAATTATCAAGCTCATTGAATCCTGTGGGACAGAAATTTCCGGGAAACGCGCAGTTGTACTTGGTCGAAGCTCAATTGTTGGCCGGCCCATTGCCGAAATGCTTCTCAACCGCAGCGCAACTGTAACCATCTGCCATTCAAGAACAAAGAATCTTCCAGAAGTTGTTCGCCAGAGCGACATTGTTGTGGCCGCAATCGGACGACCGAACTTCGTTCAGGGAAGCTGGCTTAAGCCGGGTGCCGTGGTGATCGACGTTGGAATTAATCGAGTCGAGAGCGGCAAACTCGTGGGGGATGTGGCCTATCACGCGGCTGTAGAGGTTGCCGGTGCAATCACGCCTGTGCCCGGCGGCGTTGGCCCAATGACAATTGCCTGCCTGATGGAAAATACGCTAATTGCGGCAAAGAACAGAAGAGGAATCCAATGACATTAAAAAGAACAGCACTCTACGAAAAACATAAAGAAGCAGGAGCCAAAATTGTTCCTTTCGCCGGCTACGAGATGCCGGTTCAATATTCCGGTGTCATTGATGAACATCAGACCGTGAGAAACAACGTTGGGCTATTCGATGTTTCCCACATGGGTGAAGTCGAATTCAAAGGCGAAAAAGCTCTAGAGGTCGCTAACCGAATCATTACTAACGATTTGAACAGAATAGAGGATGGGCAAGCCTGTTATACGGCGATGTGCCGTCCGGAAGGTGGAATTATCGATGATCTCGTAACCTACCGCATCAGCCCTCAGCACATCCTGATTTGTGTCAACGCGTCCAATCGCGAAAAAGATTTTAATTGGATGAAGGAGCAAGCAAACGGAGAGTGTGAAGTCATCGACCGAAGCGATGACTATGTTCAGATCGCCGTACAAGGTCCAAACGCGGTGGAACTGGTTGGACGACTCGCAGACCAAGATGTCACAAAAATTGGAACATATCGATTCGCGATTGGGAAAATAGAAGGCAAAGAAGCCATCATTTCAAGAACCGGATACACGGGAGAAGATGGGTTCGAACTCTATGTCCCAAGTGAAGAAGGTCCCGCCATTTGGGATGCTTTGTTGGAAAAAGGAAACGACCTCGGCGTCAAACCTGCCGGACTCGGTGCACGCGACTCCCTTCGCCTAGAAATGCGCTATGCGCTTTACGGAAATGATATTGATGAAACAACACATCCTCTGGAGTCAGGACTCGGATGGGTTGTAAAATTAGACAAAGAAAATTTTATCGGAAAGGAAGCGCTCACAAAAATCAAGGCCGAAGGGAACACGCGACGAATGGTTGGTTTCGAAATGATCGACCGCGGAATCGCACGTCATGACTACCCAGTGGTGAATGAAGCGGGCGAAGAAGTTGGGAAAGTCACCAGCGGTACCAAAGGCCCCAGCGTCGGAAAAGCGATTGGTATCGCGTACGTTCCTATCTCTCACGCGAAGGCAGGGTCTGAAATATTGATCTCAATTCGCGGAAAACCGGCCAGGGCACTCGTTGTAAAAACACCCTTTTACAAAAAAGGATAGGTCGTGAGATTTGAAACAGCACTGATAACCGGCGGTTCGACAGGTATCGGCGAAGCATTAGTCCGACAACTTGTCGCTGAGGGGTGTCGCGTTGTTTTTTGTGCGCGTCGTCAAGAGCGTATCGATGCTCTGTGTGAAGAGCTGGGAGACAGCGCAATTGGTATACAAGCAGATGTCTCGGACCCTCATCGGGCTGAAGCTTTGGTCAAAGAAGCGGAAGAAATACTAGGAAGCCTGGATCTCATCATCGCGAATGCGGGAAGAGGTCGCGACGTTCCGGCCGAAAGGATGACGGTCCGAGATATTACGGACGTTTTTCAGCTTAATGTCATGGGTGCTACCGCGACCATTGCAGCGGGGATCGCTCCCATGGTTCGCCAGCAAAAAGGGTACCTTGTTGGGATCAGCAGTGTTGCTTCCAACCGCGGTCTTCCCACGACTGCGGCCTATTGCGCTTCCAAAGCCTGCTTCTCCACTTTCTTGGAATCCCTCCGGGTAGACCTGCGAAATACCCCCATAAAAGTGATCGATATTCGGCCGGGTTTCATAGATACCCCGCTGACGAAAAAGAATAAATTCGCAATGCCTTTCCTTATGTCCTCGGAAAAAGCTGCTCGACTGATCCTAGCGGCCATCAAAAAAGGGCGGCCGGTGTACACTTTCCCGTGGCAAATGGCCATCTTGGCGAAAATCCTCAGACTTTTGCCAGGGCCAGTTTACGAGGGCATTGCCGGACGGGTACTAGGGACGATACGTTCGAAAAGCCCTTGATTCAAAAATTCATTTTCGAGATGGACGGTTCCATCTTGACCAACCCGGGTCAGTATTGAAAATTCCGACCCAGAAGGAACAAAAAACCATGGACAGCCACTATCCAGAAGAATTGCTTTATACCGCGGAACACGAATGGTGCCGCATTGAAGACGACGTTGCAACGATCGGCATCACCTGGCACGCTCAAGACGCACTGGGAGATATCGTCTTTTGCGAACTTCCAAGCGTTGGAGAGACATTGTCAGCCGGAGAGCCTTTCGGCGCTGTCGAATCTGTCAAAGCAGTTTCAGACCTGTACGCACCGATCTCAGGCGAGATTATTGAAACCAACAATGGAATTGAGGAATCACCCGAAGGCCTCAATGATGACTGCTACGACGACGGATGGATGCTCAAAGTAAAATTGAGTAATCCCAAAGAAGTCGAAAAGCTCATGAGCTACTCTGATTACACGAAATTTCTAACCGACGGCGAGGATTAAACTAAGTGCGCTATCTTCCACAAACTGAACACGATATTAAATACATGCTGAAAACGATTGGAGTGGACAGTGTGGAAGACTTATTCCGCGGGGTTCCTGACGAGCTTATTCTCAAAGAGCCGTTGAACCTACCACCCGCGCTGTCTGAACCCGAGCTTCGCAGAGAAATGCTTAGACTCGCGGGACCAACGCCTGGGCCGACCTTTCTCGGCGCGGGGGCTTATCCTCACTCGGTACCCGCGGCAGTAGAGCAACTTTTGCTACGAAGCGAGCTGTACACGGCGTACACGCCATACCAGCCGGAAGTTTCGCAAGGAACTCTTCAAACCATGTTTGAGTTTCAGACGATGGTCTGCGAACTTCTCGGCCTCGATGTCGCGAACGCATCGCTGTACGACTGCGCATCATCAACCGCCGAAGCGGTTCTCATGGCGCTGCGAATCGCACGAAAGCGAGGCAAGGTGGTCCTGTGTCAAACCGTTCACCCTGAATATCGGGAGACAACAGAAACATTCGCCCGTACGGCAGCCGATGAAATCATCACAGTTCCATACAACGCGGAAACGGGACAAACGGATTTGATAGCGCTGGAAAAAGCCGCGGACAATGCGGCGGCAATCGTCATGCAGTCACCCAACTTCTTCGGACTGATGGAAGACGGCCGAGCCATCGCGAAAATTGCGCAAGAAAAAGGGGCTCTGCTTATTTCGGCTGTCCCCGAGATCCTCGCGTTGGGCCTTTATGAAAGTCCCGGTGCATACGGCGCGGATATCAGTACGAGTGAAGGTCTGGGATACGGAGTCGGAGTTCAAGTAGGTGGCCCCGCATGTGGATTGTTTGCAGCGAAACAACAATTCCTCAGACAACTGCCTGGGCGTATCGTAGGTGAAACCGTCGACTCCGAAGGACACCGGGGATACGTTTTGACCTTATCTACGCGCGAACAACACATTCGACGAGAGAAAGCGACATCGAATATTTGCACCAACCAAGGCCTGCTTGCACTGGGATTCGCGATGCATCTCGCGTTGCTTGGCAAACAGGGCTTTGTCCGAAATGCTCGTCAAAATATGGCGAGAGCATTGAGAATCAAAGCAAGGCTCGCAGAAATAGGTATCACACCGAAGTACGAGGGAGCCCACTTCAACGAACTCGCTTACAAGATTCCGAATATGAGCGCCGCTGAACTCCAAAGTCGAGTGCTCGAAGAAGACAATGTCGTGGCCGGTCTGCCGGTAGGCGACTTCTATGGACCCGAGTTCGATGACACTCTATTGCTTTGTACAACAGAAGTGCATTCTCCCGAAGATATCGAACGACTCCTGAGCGCAATCGAAAAGGTGGTGAAATCATGAACCGACCCAAGACAAAAGCTGTACCCGAAAAAATCTCACCGTCTATTAGCCGAAGCACATCGATGCGCGGCCTGACCTATCGTGAGCCTCTTTTGTGGGAACGTTCGAAACCAGGACGACATGGCGATTCTCTCCCGCAAGATTTCGACGAATCCGAAGTAGACGCAGCTGTGCCAGAACATCTCGCGCGAACAACGATCGCAGAACTACCAGAAGTGGTAGAACCAGAGGTCGTCCGACACTACGTACGTTTGTCGCATCACAACTACGCGGTCGATATCGGATTGTATCCACTGGGCTCTTGCACCATGAAGTACAATCCGAAAGTTAACGAATGGGCCGCGCGTATTCCTGGCTTTTTAGATCAGCATCCATACGCGCCCGAATCCGTTTTTCAGGGCCAGATGGAATTGATGTACAACATCGAAGCGATTCTCGCGGAAATTGCCGGCTTAGACGCAGTATGTCTGCAACCAGCTGCGGGTGCGCAAGGCGAGTATACCGGACTTGCAATGATTCGAGCCTATATTACGGAACGCGATGGTCACCCTCGCAAGAAGGTCATTATCCCGGCAAGCGCCCACGGAACGAACCCCGCAACCTGTACGCTCAACGACTACTCCGTCGTCACCATCAAAGGTAACGAGCAGGGATTGGTTGAACCTTCTGCTGTTGCTGCAGTCATGGATGAAGATGTTGCAGGTATCATGATCACCAATCCGAATACGGTGGGCATCTTCGAAACGGATATCCAAAAGATTGTAAACATCGTCCACGAGAAAGGTGGGCAAGTGTACATGGATGGGGCGAACATGAACGCTCTATGCGGCGTCGTTCAGCCCGGTCAAACCGGAATCGACGTTATGCACTTTAACTTGCACAAGACGATGTCTATTCCGCACGGCGGTGGTGGTCCAGGTGCTGGTCCGATCGCGTTTGGTGCACACCTTGAGCCATTTGCGCCAGGACCCCGCGTTCGCAAAACCGACAACGGAGACTTTACCTTCGAACGAGATCGACCGAAGAGCATCGGCCGCGTCAAAGCCTTCCATGGAAACTATGGCGTTTTGGTTCGTGCCTACGCTTATCTGCGAGAATACGGCGCTGAGGGCTTACGTAAAGTCACGGAAGCTGCTGTTCTCAATGCGAATTATATTCGAGCGCAACTCAAGGACGACTTCCACGTCGCTTTTGATACACCCTCGATGCACGAAGTTGTATTCTCTGATGCAAAACTAAAAGACACGGGCGTGAATACTCTCGATGTCGCCAAGCGCATTATGGATTACGGTTATCATCCACCCACCATGTACTTTCCATTGATTGTACCGGGCGCGTTGATGATCGAACCCACAGAGTCCGAGTCTCTAGAATCTTTAGACGGATTTATCGACTCAATGAAGAAGATTGCTGAAGAAATCCGCACAGACCCCGAACTGGTCAAGACCGCGCCACACAACACCGGCTGGCGGCGACTCGACGAAGCGCATGCTGCCCGAAAACCGGTCGTTCGATGGAAAAAGCACGAAAATCTTTAGAGAGAACTCTTCGCATACAACTCCTCGGGACTTAAGTATTCTCCCGGATTGTTTTCCAAATATTTGACCCGTTCATACACCGCCTGGTTCGCAGGTGCCGAAGTGTCCGCTTGCTTGGCCAATTGCACGATCTGTCCATTCAAGTCATCAATCTCGGTAGGCACACCTCGTTCTAAATCTTGCAAAGTACTCGACCGCGCTTGCGGGTCGATGGTCATCATTTTCGTCGCAATCCGCAGAAACAAAAAGTTAGGCAGTCTTAAGATTTTGCCGATCAAGTCCGGAGACAAATATTCAATCCGCACATAGGGCAGCCCCAAAGCTTTCATCGCCCTCGCCCCTTCGCTTATGCACTGTGAAAAGACTCGACGAGTGACCGGGTTTTGAATCGAATGTAAAATTGAAAGCCCGGTCGCCGCGCATACGCCGTTGTTTAAATTCAAAAGCAATTTGCCCCGCTGCACCGCCAACATGTCGAAGCGACGTTCGAATGGTTCGCCGGTTTTTCTAAAGGCGTTCGCTAAAGGGTCTAAGACTTTACTTTGTCCAAACATCAAAGGACCACTTGTCCCTTTGCTTAGCGCACCCTTTTGCCCCACCACATTGAAGGTCACCATACCACCAAAGACTGGCTGACTCAGTTCTGCCTCGATTCGAGTGACATTTCGAATTCCGTTTTGAAAAGACACCACCGGAATATTGGGCCGCAAAACCTTTGCCAAAGTTTGGGCCGCCTCGGTCGTGGAGCGCCCTTTGACCGTAAGCAGGCAAATATCAACGTCCGCCAAGTCGTGAGGATTCGTCGAAACCACGAATCCTTGTCCCGGAGAAACCGTGTGACCATCTAAGTTAGTGGCAGACATTGTATTTTTTCGGGCAATGAGAGAAGGCCGACCGATCATCGTCACCGGATAGCCGGCCGCCGATAGACGCACCCCCAAATATCCGCCGATCGCTCCAGCGCCCATAATGCCAAACTTGAGGGTCATGTGCTGGACTAGGGAATAAAACCCAATTCCCGCAGGTACTTCTCGCCACCGTTGTTATTGAGTTGCCAGTACGGAAGTCGGGTGTTGCCTTTCAACTCGGCGCGTTCGCCTTGAGGACCATCCCAAGCGATAATGCGGTGAGGAAAAGCTTGTTCGACAAAATAACGATAGATCTCATTACCGCCGAGCTTCGCGGTCCAGATCTCAACCTGGAACTGTCCAGCTGGGACCTTGAGGGTGCTCGCTGTTTTGCTGCGCGAGAAAGTTCCGTTCATCCAAGTATGTGGCCGATGTAAAAGTCTTGCTCGTTCGTAAGAAGGTAAAAAACGTACTTCTTTGGATTCGCCGGGCTGTAGATAGGGGACCGGAAACTGACGAACCAAAAAGGGAAGTTCATCGACCATGATCCCATTTTTTTGGTGCGGCAAAGTCTTCATCTTGAGTTCGTCGCGGTCAAAATAGGTATGGCGGTCTAACTGAACACCGGAGCTTTCGGTTTTGAGTTCGTCATAGAGACTACCGCACCATTCTTGATGAGCATAAGACACCTTAATCGGCATCCCAGCTCTAAGCCCCTGACGGGAACCAAAGGGCGCAAATACGCTGGTCATCAAGTTATAGTCATAAATCCCAGTGGGGAACTTCTTGATGAAATTAAGTTTGATGATCGGCACTTGGTCTGTCGCTGAACGAACATAGTCCGCCTTTACTTTTGCCTTCTCAGAAAAGTCTTCTTTGACGAAAATATAAACAGCCGTACCGGTACGAAGCTGTCCGTATCGGGGCTGGGTGAGCATATAACCGCTGAGTTCAGCCTTACCATCTTCCCAATGGGCATTGGGATAAGCACTGGCCAAACTAGCGACAGACAAAAGACTCGCGCTGAACAACAAGGACTTTAGATGCATAAATTAGGCCTCTTCAGACTCTGCTGCTGCAGCCGCTGCCGCAGCAGCATCCTCATCAAGTTCGTCAAGAACGGCGATCGCCCGACGAGCATGGGGAATGACTACCGACCCTCCAACGATCAAGCCGATATTCAAAGTTTCTAAAAACTCTTCTTTCGTTACACCAGCTTCATGACACTGAAGAAGATGGTAAGTGATACAGTCGTCGCAACGGGAAACCAGTGATGCAGATAAGCCAAGTAGTTCTTTCGTTTTATGGCTCAGCGCTCCATCATCGTAAGCACGTTCATCAAGCGCAAAGAAGCGCTTGATATTTATATTTTTACTTCCAATCAGTTTTTCGTTCATCTCCAGACGATTTGCCTGAAATTCATCTAATTTTTTCCCCATGTTATACCTCTCGTTTATTTAAATATCCGTGCACGATCAAATGTCGGTCACTCACTGCGATTGTTTTGAGTTGATTGAGATGCGCCTTGGCAAGCTGCTGCTTCACTTCTTCCAACGTGTATGCGGCCAAGAGCGAATGATAAAAATCGTGACGCAAAACCTCGGGCTCGTCCTTTGCGTACATGTTGACGAATTGCTCAGCGAGTTCAGAAGATTCCGGCCGCATGAGGTCCATGATGAACACAGAACTATTCGATTGCCCAAAATTCTTGATACTCTCCCAGATCACCATCGGGTCGTCCAAATGATGTAAGAGACTATTAGAAATGACTGTATCGTAAGCGTCTTTGGGAAGTTCTACGTTTGGTAGATAACCGTAGGTGAGTTGCACGCGCTCGCCGAGGCCAAATTTTTTCAAGATCGGAACGCCCGCATCGAGCATGGCCTGCGCTCCATCAACACCTGTCACAACAGATTCGGGATGCGCTTTGGCGAATCGGCAACTTATGTCACCCGGTCCGCATCCTAGATCCAAGACTTTCACGGGCTTTTTTTGAGGAAAATACTCAGCGAATAACTGCACAAAATAATTGTGAGGCTCCGCAAAATCGGCTTGCGCGTATGCGTCAGCTTGCTCCTGATCATTCATCAATTCAGGTTCTGGCGTTCTATGTCTCAATTTCGCCATGCTGGATGCATACCATGAAGGTTATTCTGGGTCACAGGGGCCATCACAGGGATGCACAATCACTCCCGTCTCAAAAAATCTTTCCATTTGATCTACGGCCTTTTCGACCCCTCGAAGATCGTCATGACCTCGATTTTTCGGGAGATTGGGCGTGGCAGATTCATATACCGATAAATCGATCCCAAAATCAAAAAGAGCAAGGGTCGATTTGTCGGAGGATTCCGTGACCTGAGACAATCCGGGAAGCACATAAGACGACGGCATCATAAGTTGAAGGCCCAATAAACGAGCGTGCAGAAAACTTCCCACATTAGGAACGGTGGTATCTCCCAGTGCGATCTGCATGAGAATCCGCTTTTCATCCTTGGATACGAGTTCACTTGCGTAGGTCGCGGCGTCTATTCGATCAAATTGAGCCTGCATCGTTGAAACAAACTTCTGTCGGTTAAGTGGACTGGGAATCGGAGTATCCATCAGTAACATAAACGGAGCGAAGGCTTCGGACCGAGCAACAATGTGACTAAACCCAGCGCCACCGACATTGAGACAAAGTCTTTGAATATTTGAATCCAAGGCCGCCAAAGTCCCTGCGAGGATGTGCCCCATGCTGATGCCAAGAAAATCAAACCGTTTGGCCTCATAAAGCGGCGTGGCGGGATCAATCCGTTGAAACTCAGATAGCTTTGGAAGCTGATTCTTGACCGCATGGATAAGAACCATCCAGTTTGCCATCGCTTGGTGTGCTCGCTCAGTGAATCTGAGCACCCGATAAGGATGCGAAATCAAATCATCAGTAATAAGAAGTACGTCGTTTCGGGACATACCCACCCAGTCGATCGCGAATAATATCGACCGCGTTCGATCCGCAATGTCCGCACCAATTCCGCTTTGTGCTTCATTTCTGGTCCCGAAAAGACCGTGCCCAAAACCCATCACTCCGCCGGCTTCAGACGAAGTAAGAACGGACTTGGGTATGCGTGCAAGAAAATCGAAGCTGCTTGTTCCTTGAGAAGTGAGATTGCCTTGAGCATCGTAGGACAACAAAGCACCAGGTGCATCTTCCTCTAAAAACAACGGACCCGTGATCGTTCCTCGAACAATGGTTTCAATACGATTGTCGGAATCAGCAAGAACAGACTTTATCGTTATCTGAGGCTCGTTCATTTCGAGCCAGCGAGACGTTTGATCTCTAATCGCATATAAATCGCGCTTCAGAAACTCATCTGTGCCGGTCGTAAAGTCCCAAGCAAGTTGTATCTCCTCTCTCTCAATGCCTGCCTTGGTCAAAACGGGGAAGATTTGTTCATCAAACTTCGATTGCAATGCTTCTAAACTTTCATCTGATACACGATCTCTTAGACGGCGGAATCCTTCTGGTGCTTCAATGATTTCTCCGGAAAGCTCGCGCAAACCATGCACGGCCACGATGTACCTGTGTTCTGCTTTAAGCATTGTTCGGACACGCAACATGACCGCTTGCTCATCTGATTTTTCAAATTCAGGATCAACGTCTGTGTAATGCGCGATTAATTCTCCCGTCACGCTATCGACGATGACGGTCGCATCCAAGACGCTTGGTTCGATTCCTTCATGACTCAAAATTCCTGGCGCATTTTCGAGACTAACTTGCTTTGGAAATACAAACGACAAGCTAGGAATACGTGAAAATCCATCTGCTGCTCGATAATCGAAAACATTCGCACTCGTTCCTTCGATATCGTACATCTTCGCTTCACCCGAGACCTGAATCCTTTTTCCGCTCGGCATAGAGTCATCGGGTACCGCAAAATAATCTGACGGATAGGGCAATAAACAATCTGCGCCCGCCAAAAGCGGTTGGCATGAACTGTCTAAAGCGAGGGGTTCAACTTGATCGCTTTGACACGCGACCAACGTGCATAGAAAGAAACCAAAAGCTAATTTTGAGCACGTCACACTTCCTTATACAGAAAAGGTACAGCTTATGAAATCGGGCGCTCGCTGGACCTTAATGGACTTGTAGAGTATTCCAATGGGTATGGAAGCGTCATCTTACAAATTTATCGGGGTGTTTCTCTACTTGGGGGCGCTCGTGGCCTTAGGTATCGCCGCTTCTAAGCGAATGAAAGGCCTGTCAGATTATTTTGTCGGCGGAAAGAAGCTTGGTTTTCTCGCGGTCGCTTTTTCGGCAAGAGCAACCGGTGAATCGGCTTGGTTACTGCTTGGACTTACCGGGATGGGAGCGACAATTGGATTGAAGGCCTTTTGGGTTGTGGCCGGAGAGTTTTTGGGAGTCGCAGGGGCCTGGTTTTTACTCGCCAAACGCTTCAAACGACTCACTGATAAATATGATTCCATTACAGTACCCGATTACCTCGAAAGCCGATTTCGCGACCGGACGCAGAACCTTAGAAAAGTCGCCGCTTGCGCATTGGTCATCTTTGTAACGATTTACGTCAGTGCTCAAATCGATGCGACCGGAAAAGCTTTTGAAAGCTTCTTGGGATGGAATTACTTTGCAGGCGCCATCACTGGTTTTGTGGTTGTGCTTGCGTACATCACCAGCGGTGGATTTGTCGCTGTTGTTTGGTCGGATGTATTCCAAGGCGCACTGATGTTCTTTGGGCTGACCATCTTGCCCATCGTCGGCCTGATGAGTGTGGGCGGTTTAAGTCCCGTGATGGAAGGTCTTGCTCAGCAAGACCCAGCTCTTGTGACCTGGATGGGAACGACAGAGGTGACAGCAACCACCATCGCAGGAGTTTTGGGCCTACTACTTATCGGCCTTGGATTTTTGGGTTCGCCTCAGATCTTTGTGCGATTTCTTGCTCTGAGATCAGAAAACGAAATCTCGCGAGGTGCAGCCGTCGCACTCACTTGGACACTGTTGGCCGAAGTTGGGGCTGTCTTTATCGGGATGCTTGGTCGGCACATTTTTGGACAGGACCTCGGAGAAGATGTCCTTCCAAAGCTCGTTGAAAACCTCATGCCCCCTATGGTCGTGGGATTATATATCGCCATTGTACTCGCGGCGATTATGTCGACGGTCGACTCGCTGCTCGTACTGGCAGGAAGTGCCGCGGTCCGAGATGTGTATCAAAAAATTATGCACCCAGAACTGAAGGATGAAGACCTGGTCAAAACCTCTCGCTTCCTCACAGTCGTGTTAGCGATTGCGAGCCTCGCAGTGGCGCTCACGGTTGCTGTCGTTCAAGAAGATAGAACTGTTTTTTGGTTTGTCATTTTTGGTTGGTCGGGGATCGCAGCCACGTTTTGCCCAACCATCATCTTGTCTTTATTTTGGCGTGGCTTCACGGCAAAAGGCGCACTTGTCGGGATGATCAGTGGATTCTTATGCGTTCCGTTTTTCAAGTTCGTTGCACCGAGCTTGCCAGGAATAGGTGCGATTGTTGATGCATCAGGAGAACTACCGCCAGCATTTTTAGTTTCGGGTCTTTGTGCAATTCTCGTTAGTACGTTCGATCGGAGCGGAAAAACCGCTATCCAAGATATAGACGAAGACTTCGCTGAATTCGAACGAGATAAAAACTAAGGCAGACCTCTGAATAAACGTCCGCGACCGGGCCGGAGAACGACGACGAACCGATAACTAAGTCGAATGACACCATCTTCGTCTGCCATGGCTTCTGGGGGGTTCGGAAAAGGCTGCGCAATTTCGATGGCTCTGACAATCACATCATCAAGAAAAGTCACACCACTGCTTTCTTGGACCTGGACAGCCAACACGTCTCCCTTTGGGCCAATTTCTAACCGAACCACCGTTGCCCGATCTTTTTGCCCATAAATTCGACGAGTGGGATCTCTGCGGCGGTATTCCGTATGCAGATAGTTGTCCCAATAAGGATATACACTTTCGGATACGCGATGAATGAATGTCGCATACTTGAACTCTTTCGTGTTTAGATACGTTCCGTCACCTTCACGAACACCTTCGACGTAATCCATCGATGGCGAGCCTGCGAGACTCCCTGTTCGTCCTAAAGTCGGTACAAGGGCAGAGAGCGTAGGTACTTTGGGCAACTCTTTATCGAGATCTATTTTGGGACCTTTCTTTCCACCCTCTTTTTGATTTGGGTTCCCGAGAGATAATTCGAGACGATCAGAATTTCCCAATAATCGCTTACTGCCTTTTCTGTTTCGTAAAGCGAGTTTCTCGGAATCAAAGCCTAAGCCGAGTTCTAGTTTTTCTCGTTCGAGAACTCGCGGAAGTTTGAGCTTCGGTTTAGTGTTCTTGGTCTTTTCAAGAAAATCTTTAACCGAGCCATCACCGTTTAGCGTAAGAACTTTGTTGAGCAGTCCTGGCTTATCGGACTTCAGCGTATTTTTTCGTTGAAGTTTATTCGTTACACGTTTTTGACGGGGGTCACGGTCTTCCAATCGAGCGACCGTCTCTTTTTTAACGTTCGTGTTAAATTTCGAGAGATATTTCGCATCGGGGTTCGGAGTATCGTCTTTTGTTGCCGGAACGTTGACGACCTGACGGTCAGGCTTGACCGGTACTTTCTTTTTCGGCTTCGGTGGCTGAATCACCGCTTGTTGGGCTGGGTTGGTTTTTTTCTTCTTCGTAGACGGGGTGACCTGCTTCGATTTTTTCGATGGGTTTTTTACTTTAAAATTGCTCGACCACTGCTTGGCTGGAATCTGTACTACGCGAACTGCGGACTCGCGAGGCTTCGCATTCAAATAAGATTCCACCCAATCTTTTAGGGGAAACGTAAGCATGAGATGAATTCCAGCCGAAACTGCAAGGCTGCAGAGCAAAACCTTTAGGCTAGACCGGTTTCTCACGCGTTTCATGGCGAAATCTCCACTTGTAAGGTAGCATTCTGATCACGTCATCGGCAAACCAATGATGCACCAACTTATGACCCGCTCCGTCCTTCTTTCACTGATTTTCGCTTTTTTATTGGGGTGTCCCTCCATACAAACCGTAGTTTTGAACATCGAGGGCATCGAGTTGGCAGAAGGCAGCCTTAAGGGCCAGTCATTTGACCTCATTGTTTATGGCCAAGGTTTTGGCGTGGACCAAGTGAGCTACAACATTGCGGAACAAACCGGCGTCGCAGAAAAACCGGCGTACCAATTCCGTATCGTTGATGCAGCCGGATCGATCTTGGCACTGGCAGAAGGCAACCAAATTAGAATCGTATCCACGAGCCGAATGGAGGTGAACTTCATATTGGCGACTGGTCTGAGCGACGGAAACTACGATCTGGAATTGGCCCTCACAGGGCCAAATGCACCCCTCCTCGATACCCTACGAAATGGCATTCGCGTCGGCGAACCGATCAATATGTCCGCTGATGCTGGTTTACCTGGAGATACCGAACCTGCAGACAGTGGCTCAGCAACATCCGATAGCGGCGCCATGGCTCCTGCGGATACAGGATTGAACCCTAGAGATGCTGGAAATCAAAGTATTCTAGGCCCCTGGCAAGGAAATTACCGTTACCGACGAGAGGTTCAACTGACCAATCCAACCATGGATACCGTACCGGGCGGACTCACTGTTCGTATAACGATTCCTCATGGAAACCACATTCAATCGGGACAAGCTCAGCTACCGGCCGAGAATGAACCGGTGTCGGACCTGGCACTCTACTGGAACAGCCAAGAAATTCCGTATCAGTGGGAAGACCAAAATATTGCCTACGAACGAGACACTCTAGCGCTGAATACCTTGACGATGATCGCAAAGCTTCCTGAGACGGATCCAATTCCAGCTGGCCGTCTCAATCAAGCAGTACTGGTTTTATACTTCAACGACCCCTCTGCAACACCACAACGAACAGATGACGTTTTTGACTTTGTTGAGCGCTTTAGTTCTCCTCTCTCTGGTTGGGAAAGCGGTGAATGGGACCTTTCTTGTTCTGATCGTCGAGGACAAACCAGATTCAATAGCTACTGCGTTGAGGACCGCGCGACCTTGCCTTATTTGCCAAATTTAGCGAGTCCCAACACGACGCTCTTAGCCACCCAAAGGAGTCCGCTCGTGACCTATGAACTGAGCTTTTGGTTTGCCGGCAGGATGGGCGGTATAAATGATCTTCTGTACTTCGCTTACGGCGCCAGCAATGTGGATACCGTCGATACATTCTTTATTCCGCGAACGGATTTCACGAAAAATCCTCCCGATGATGTCACCAGTTTTGAGGAAGACATGAGAAACCGTTTGGTCAATGGCTGGAGGCTTCCCTCGGCATCAAGCCAAACCTGGACTCGGACAGTCGCACATTTTGTTCCTACCGTGGACAACCCAAGTCTGCACTTTCGCCTAGTGTCTCCCGACAGCGTTATGAGCACCAGTACACAAGTCGCAGTGGACGATATCCAGGTAAGAACCAGGCTTAACCCTGAATTCGAAATCACATTGGGGCCCATCGAATCCAAACAATAAAGCGCCGCTGTGAACCCTTTGGACTGAGATCATCAAAATGCTTGACTCCCAGGGGGGTGGCTCTTTATGAACGGCGCCTAGCTCAGGAATGAACCTGAGACTGGAGCAATGCTCCAATTAGACAAAGGAAAAGAATATGTTTCGCAAGGGCCTTATCGGCAAAAAGCTTGGCATGACACAGATCTTCGAGGACGGCGTACGCATTCCTGTAACTGTGGTTGAGCTGGGTCCCAATACGATCGTTCAAAAGAAACTCCCCGAAGGCAAAGATGGCTACGGGGCGATTCAGATTGGTTTTGGGGAAAAAGAACATCGAAAAGTCAACAAAGCCATGACCGGCCACTTCAATCGAGCCGACGTCAAACCAGTTCGCGAGTTGTGCGAAATTCGGGTACCTGACGACGCAAAATTGGCTGAGTACGAAGTTGGACAAGAAATCAAAGCAGACATTTTTGCTGCAGGCGACTGGGTAGACATCACCGGAACCTCCATCGGTAAAGGTTTCGCGGGTGTTATGAAGCGCCACAACATGAAAGGCTCTAAGCAAGCGACCCACGGTACGCACGAAGTATTCCGTCACGGTGGTTCTATCGGTATGCGCTCGACTCCAGGTCGCGTTATGCGCGGTAAGAGAATGCCTGGTCATATGGGTAACAAACGAGTCACCACTCAAAACCTTCGAGTCGTCAAAGTCGACCTCGAGAACAATCTGGTTTTGATTCGTGGCGCGGTTCCGGGACCAAAAAATGGAACCGTTGTTGTTCGTGACGCCGTCAAAAAGCTAGGTAAAGCACTCAAAGCTGCTGCTAAACAGTAGCGCCCCTCCTTTTTCGCGCATGGCTAAACAATATCAGCAGCGCGACAAGTACTACAAAAAAGCCAAAAAAGACGGCTTCGTTGCCCGCTCAGTCTATAAGCTCGAAGAACTCGACGCTCGTCACCAACTTTTACGTAAAAACGATAAAGTGATCGACTTTGGATGCGCTCCAGGGTCGTGGCTTCAATACATTGGTTCGGTCATTGGTGAGGACGGTTTCGTTCTCGGTTATGACTTGGTCCAACCTCGGGTAAGCATTCCGAATGCCAAAGTTGTCGTCACGGATATTCATGAACTAACTCCGGAAAAAGTACGAATTGATTCCGGTGATCCGGACTTTCAAGTGCAAGTCGTTTTGTCAGATATGGCTCCGAAAACAACCGGAATCCGCGATGCAGACCAGGCAAGATCAATAGGCTTAGTCGAACACGCCCTGTACCTGTGTGAAGACATTTTGGTTCTTGAAGGAATTTTTGCGGCCAAAGTGTTTCAAGGGCGTGGGCTAGATGAGTTTATTCAGCAGCTTCGGAAGACGTTCAAAAAGGTCAAAACAATCCGACCAAAAGCAACAAGACAAGGAAGCCGAGAAGCATTCATCATTGCGCAAGGTCGATAAGATTATTTCATTAGAAAATGCCGTATAACTATGTACGCGGTCAAACCGACGGCGAAGGTAAACACCACCGAAATGACCACAAACCAAGCAGGAACCTCCTGCGGTTGGATTTTTCCTCTTGATGTCGGCTTGGATTCCAGTTCTCCTTTACCTTTTTCTGATCGCTGATCAGATGTAGAATCTTGAACAACCGAACCCTCGGCATCATCCGGACTTAAATAATCAGGAGGACGAAGATAGGTATCACTCACCATGTCATCATGAGGAGTCGCGTAAAATTTCGGAATAGAAGACGATGGAAAGCTCTCTGAATATTCAGCAGCTTCTCTTACAAAAGCTTGTTGCTCCGCATCTGATTGATCAAAGTACTCCCGACCAAGAACCGCAAAATCAGATGTGGTTGGAAAAAAGTTTGAAACATACAGAAGTTCCTCAGAAGATGAGCTAAACAAGTTTGCGATATGCTGAGGTGTATCATCACGAGGATAGAAAGGATCTTGTCCGGTACTCTGGTGTAGATTGGAGATCCTGGATTGCTGGTCCTGAGTCCATTTCAAAAATTCGTCTATGACATCCTCTATTGGGGGCGACCGAAGTTTCACTTTCTCTGCCGCCAAATCCTTTAAAGTTGTCGACTTGTCAGTGGCCTCAAGGAGCGACTCAAGCGACTCGATAATTTCGAGCGCCGATGATGGTCGATCTAATGGAGATTTACTTGTCATCTTCACTAAGAGTTCGCGTAACCCGGCGGGGATTGGTCGCTGGCGAGTGTCAAGACTCGCACGCAGGTGAAACTCAAGGTCCGGAACGTCTATACAACTTTCTTCAAAAAGTTGTTTTCCGACACATAGTTCTGCCAAGACAACTGCCAATGAAAAGATATCTGCTGCTGCCGTTGCCTTTTCTCCTTGTAAGTATTCCGGTGCACTGTAACCGCGTTTGCCTTTCGTAATCCCAACCTCTGTTTGACTCGTAGCGCCTCTATATTTTGCAATCCCAAAATCAGAAAGCTTCACAACTCCGTCACGTGAAATTAGGATGTTATGAGGTGTAATATCGCGGTGTACAAAATCCAGGGGCTGACCTCGATCACCGCGCAAGGTGTGTGCTTGATGTAAAGCTCGTGCTACCGAGATCCCGACTTCCATAACGATATTAAGAGGTATGAGGTCGTCATCCATCAGGCGAGAAAGCGTAATTAGGTTTATTCCATCAACAAGTTCGAGGGCGATATAAGGAACTTTGCCAACCCTGCCTGCTTCAAGTTGATGAACGACGTTCGGGTGTTGAATAAGTCTTCCGATGCGTGCCTCGTCGCGAAACATCTCCATTGATTGATTATTCTCTCCGGCGTAATTTAACAGACGTTTTACAACACAAACCTCTTCAAATTTTCGATTTTCTAGCCGAAAAGCCAACCGTATCTCTGACATACCGCCGAGACCCATCGGCTTTAGCAACACAAAATCACCAAACATCTCGAGGCCCTCAATCTGTTCAATAAAATCAGGACGGATTTCTACTTGTCTCACGTCGCCTGCGTCATTGGAGGAACGCATAATACCGCTGGCACGGATTCGCTTCGTTTCGCCCTGACCTTTTACTTCGCCTTCAACTCGGGTCGCTTCCCCGTCGGATGTAAACTCGGTACTCACGGAGGCATCAGATTTTGCTGTCGACGACATCGTCTCGGGCGGAATGCGAATCGCGCGTTGTTCTATCGTTTCTTGGTCATCGCTATCCTCCTCAGAGTCAACGACAGTAGGAAACTTTGAGTGACCTAACGTAGATTCATTTGAGCTATGTGAAGTTTTATCTGTTTGGTGAAATCGATCAACTAGGTTCGGATCAACCTCACCGTCAAGGATCGTATCTACCGACATATCGGGTTCATCACTGTAGTCATAATCGCTATCTACAATCGTTGAATCCTGCGCCTCATCGTCCGCAAAGGAGTCTAGTTCATCCAAGGGAGAATGGTAGGAATCCGTTGTTTTTGTATCGTCACCCGACAATGCAGAGGTGTTGTACCACGAATAGCGCTACCGGTCGCATTCTCCACTGTCTGCCCAAATACGTCATTCAAAGCTCCATACATCGCAGGATGAAATGAAGCCATGTCGAGCATCATCCTGCTTTGAGAAGCATTAGATAATTCGAAAAGGCGAAAGTGTGGCAGACAAGAGCGCCGCAGGTTGAGTTTTGAAAGACCTGAGTTCCTGAGAAACGCCAACAAGAACGGACAGCCAATCTATACCCTGCATGTTTTGACTTCGTCCCTCCCGCTGCCGGTTCACGACTAAACGTGAAAACCCTTAAATAAATAATTCGGTTGGAGATTGAATGTTTGGTGCTCTTGTGAGGTCAAAGCTCGCATGGTAGCAGCGAAGTCACCCATGAAAAATACGAAAGCATTGTGGCTTACTCTCGCCACCTCAGTCCTATTCATTACCATTAGCGCGAACCCCGCCCAAGCAACCAAAGTCCAACTAGAGACGACGATGGGTAACATCGTCCTCGAGCTCGACGCAAAGAAAGCACCAAAATCGGTCGCGAACTTTTTGATGTACACCAAGTCGGGCCATTACAATGGAACGGTCTTCCATCGAGTCATCAACAACTTCATGATTCAAGGTGGTGGTCTTGATGCAAAGATGAATAAAAAACCGACAAAAAAAGCCATCACGAATGAAGCCGACAACGGACTCAAGAATGT